>OBLW0100002152.1_pt1 | contig 16035 bp, 15 predicted proteins | sample 1520161 | NCBI WGS metagenome assembly OBLW01 (sample SAMEA3539309, study PRJEB22396) | soil metagenome | biome: tundra; feature: field; material: soil | place: USA | collected 2010-05 | depth 0.15 m | reverse complement strand
CTAAAGCCCTCGTTCGTTATGCTGGCGTTATACGGGGGTTGAAACCCCCGCCTCCCTCCTAATTTCTAAACTCTATTTGCCGGCGACGATGCGCTCGGCGCGGGCGTAGGAGCCAAGGTTGTAGGTGTTGGGACAGCCGAGAGCGATCAGCTTTTTCTTGGCTGCGCCGCTGCGCGCGCCACTTTGGCAGTGCAGCAGAAGCACCTGGTTCTTGTCGGTAACGCGGCGGGAGAGGCTGGTCTCAATTTCGCCGAGCGGGAGATTCACTGCTATGGGCAGATGGCCGGCGACGAATTCACCGGCGGTGCGCACGTCGATTACCCGCGCACCATTTTTCAGGTGCTCGCGCGCGTCCTGTACAGAGATGAGTCCGGTGCGCCTGTAAAGAAGAAAGGCCACGATGATTACGGCGGCAATAAGGACGTCTGTCCAATTCATGGCAGATAGCTTACTGCGCTCGGGTCACTTTTGGCAGTGCGGAGCCTAACTTTCTGCGACTGCGGTAATTTTCGCAACTTCTACCAGGGTGGAGTAGAAGGTGGCGCCGGCGCCAATGTCGGTGAGGCGCTCGCTGGTGAGGGCGTTCACGTTGGAGCCGCCGGGGTGGAGCTTGGCCCAGTCAAGGCGCGCCGCGACGACACCGGCGGGAAGACTTGGGTTGAGCAGTGCGGTGAGGCTGATGGAGCCGCGGTCGTTGAAGATGCGGACCGAGTCGCCGTCGGCAAGGTTGCGGGCTGCGGCGTCGGCTGGATGCATTTCAAGGCGCTGATTGGTGCGGGCTTCCATTTTGCGGTGGCCGTCGAGGTTGGCGAAGGTGGAGTTCATGTAGTTGTCGGCCTTGCGTGCCAGCAGTTCGAGGGGATAGCGCTTTGCTGCTTCGCCCCAGCGGGATTCGGCGGGAGGTGTGAAAGCGGGAAGGCCATCGAGGCCCGCGGCGGCCAGGGTTTCTGAGTAGAACTCGACTTTGCCGGAGGGAGTGGCTAGTGGGCCGGCCGTAAAGGGCAAGAAGGGATTGGCATCGGGATCGCTGTGGAAGCTGAGTGGAATGTGGCCCTGCTCCTTGAGCGCTGCAAAGGTGATGTGCTCCATGCCGGGGTTGGTGGAGTGGGCTTCTGGGTCCCCGCTCGCATTGATGCTGAGGGCCTGGCGAATGATGTCTTCTGCAGTGTCGCGGAAGCAGGGCTCGGGGAAGCCCATGCGCTGGCCTAGTTGGCCGAAGAGCCACACGTTGGAGCGCGCCTCGCCGGGGGGCTCGATGGCCTGCTGCGAGAGCTGCACAAAGTAGTGGCCGTAGGCGCCCTGAATGTCGGTGTGCTCCAGGAAGGTGGTCGCGGGCAGGATGTAGTCGGCATAGTCGGTGGTGTCGGTAAAGAAGAGCTCGTGGACGACGGTGAAGAGATCGGGGCGCGCGAGGCCGCGGCGGACGGCGTTCTGATTCGGCGCGATGGCGCCAGGATTGGAGTTGTAGACGAAGAGGGCATGGACGGGCGGGCCGTCGCTGGCTTCTGGCGTGCGGCCGAGTTCGGTTAGCGCTTGGCCAAGCGCGGACATGTTGACTATGCGGGCGATGCGGCCGAGGGGCGAGGCTTGCTGGAGGTCGGGGCGGCGGACGGCCTGTTCGTTCCAATTGAATGCGCCAGAGGTGGAGAGGACCGCGCCACCGCCGCGATGTTTCCATGCGCCGGTGATGGCGGGCAGCATGGCGATGGTGCGGACTGCATTGCCGCCGAACTCGGCTCGCTGCACGCCGTAGTTGAGGCGCAGGGCGGCGGGGCGCGTGGTGGCGTATTCGCGGGCGAGCTGCTCGACTTCGGCGGCGGTCATGCCGGTCCACGCGGCTACTCGTTCGGGTGTGTATTCACGTGCGCGCTCGGCAAGGCGATCGAAGCCGTGGGTCATTTCGTCGATGTAGGCGCGGTCTTCAAGACCCTCGTTGAGGATCACGTGCATCATGCCGAGGGCGAGCGCTGCGTCGGTGCCGGGGCGGATGGCGATGTGCCAATCGGCAAGCGCGGCGGTGCGGGTACGATAAGGATCGATGACGATGAGGCGCGCGCCGTTGCGGCGGGCCTGCTCGACCATGGGCCACAGGTGGACGTTGTTGCCGTGAATGTTCGCGCCCCAGGCCAGGACGAGTTTTGCGAGGCGGAAATCTTCGGTGGGGGTGCCGAGCTTTTTTCCGTAGACGAGATTCCAGGCCTGGCCGCCGGCTTCAGAACAGATGGTGCGGTCGAGGCGGCTGGCGCCGAGGCGGTGAAAGAAACGGCGGTCCATGGAGCCGTAGCCGAGCACGCCGATGGTGCCCGCGTAACTGTAGGGCAGGATAGATTCGGGACCGTGCTCATCGCTGATTTGCTGGAGGCGCGCTGCGATTGCTTCCAGGGCTTCGTCCCAACTCACGCGCTCGAAGGCTTCGTGTTCCTGGCCACGGGGGCGTGGGCCCTTTTGCGCTCCGGGCTTTCGTCTCAGGGGGTAGAGGATTCGGTCGGGGGCGTAGACGCGGTCGAGATATTTAGCGACCTTGCCGCAGAGGAAGCCCTGCGTAACCGGCTGCGAGGGATCGCCTTCGACTTTGATGGCGCGGCCTTGCTCATTCACCGTGACCAGGACCGCGCAGGAGTCTGGGCAGTCGTGGGAGCAGACGGTGTGGACGACGCGGAAGGGAGAGGCGGCGGCCGGGGCCATGAGGTCATTGTAAGCTGAACGCCGATGAGGGAAAGAAGGTGCAGTTGGAGGAAAGCGCGCTCGGAAGTGAGATCAGAACTCAGGTGACTCAAAGCGATTTTCGGGGGTGTCGATTTCGCGTCGCAAAAGAGCCCGTGTACACTGATCTCGCTATGAGCTGCCTGTTTTGCAAGATCATTGAAGGAACGATTCCATCCACGCCGGTTTACCAGGATGAGCTTGTCTACGCATTTGCGGACCTCAATCCCAAGGCGCCGGTGCATGTGCTGGTAGTGCCGCGCGAGCACCTCGGCTCACTGGACGACGCCAGCGCGGATAAGCGCGAACTACTGGGCCACCTATTGTGGGCAGCCGCTGAAATTGCGCAGCAGAAGAAACTTGGCAAGGGCTACAGGGTCGTCGTGAATACAGGCGAAGACGGCGGGCAGACGGTGGATCACTTGCATCTGCACCTGCTCGGCGGACGTGCGCTGGCGTGGCCTCCGGGGTAGAGAGGCAGGTGTCAGGGATCAGGTGTCAGGGATCAAAGGCCGCTGGGTCGAGTGCGTTGATTCCCAGGTCTCAAGAGCGAGACCTGGGGCACCCGGCACCTGCTCGGCGGACGTGCGCTGGCGTGGCCTCCGGGATAGAAAAGTTAGGACCAAGGATCAAAGGGTGTGAGGTTGGGTTCTTCGTCTTCCACCCATCGCAAAAAGCGCGATGGATGGGGCACCCGGCGACTGAGTGTTGTGGAATCCCAGGTCCCAAAATCGGGACCTGGGGCACCCTGTATCTCTGCGAGACGGGCGATTTAATTAAATGAAAAGGGCGCACTCGGAGTGAGTGCGCCCTTCGTGTTTCTGCTTGCGGAGTTGCTTACATCATCGGTTGCTGCGCGTATTCTTCTTCCTCTTCAATGCCGTAGCGGCGGAGAAGGTTGGGAAGGCTCTGCGAGAAAGCTGAACGCGGCATGACTGTGTCGCAACCTACCTCGACGGCCTTCGCCTTCAGGTCGCCCTGGAGGTGATTGAGGAAGCCGACGATGGAGGTGGCCTTTTTGAGCTTGGTTTTGAGTTTGGGGATCAAGGTCATGGGCTTGGCGTTCAGATTGTTGAGGTCGAAGACCAGCAACGTGGGCTTTTCGGCTTCGGGCAGGTCGAGCAGGCGCGCCACGGAATCCTTGTCGCCTTTGAGGAACTCTACCTTGATGCCGAGCTTGCGTGACGTCTCCTGAATCTTGGCCTGGAAGAATAGATCCTCGATGAAGCAGAAGATGCGGGTGGGAGCATCATCGCGGACGGGAGCAGGCGCCGGCGCAGTGTAAACGTCAGGGTAATAATTGCTGCCGTGGTTATTGCTCATCATCTGGATGGTGGAAGGCGGTCCGTCGGCTACGTTGCCGTTTACGGTGCGGTAGCTGTGGTCCATGGGACCGACAAACTCGCGCGGCCCGCGCTGCTTGCCCTTGCGCTTGCCCTGCGTGCTGCCGTTGATGCTGTTGCCCAGCTGCGGAGGTGGGGCAGAGGTCTTCTGGAAGAACTTTTTCTTCTTCCGCGGCTGGTTCTGGTGCTGCTGGGGCGGCCTCTGGTGCTGCTGCGGCGGCTGGGGTGGCGCCTGCGCTTGGGGCTGGGCCTGTGGCGTCGGTTGTTGCATTTGGGGCTGCTGGGCCTGCGGCGCGCCTTGCTGGCTGGGTTTGTTCTTACGGCGGCGGCGGCGGCGGCGATGCCCTTGCGACGGCATCTGACCATTGTCAGGTGCGGGCCCCGTTTCAGGTTGGGGCTGGGTTAGTTCTGTTGTCATGCGTATACTTCCTGGAACTTTGCTATTTGAGTCATCGGGTTTAGAGGTTCAGCTACTTTCCAATACATGCCTGGCTTTCGTTGCTGCACCTTGTCCAGCGTGGACAAAAGACGCAGCGCTCGCCGGCGATACGAATGCAAGGCACGAAGCAGGTTGCCGGGAGCGGGGTCTTCGTCGCGAACTGCAATAAAATCCCCTGCGTCCCAAACATCTTTGAGCAGATACCGCAAAGCACGCGGCGAACTTCCTGAGGCCGCTGCTTTCACCACCCATGAACCGAACACTTTAACTGAGGGGTCTGTGATTCAACAAGCCGCACTGGTTCAGCTTCCTTGGCCCTACACTTTAAACTCTCTGGAAAATGCTGTAGCCGCGCAATACGCAGGAGCCTTGTATTGGCTCCATCCGTTGGTCAGGATTGGTACGTTACGGCCTGTGCTTTTCTCAGGTAATGCCCTTCCTATGCGAGCTTTTGCCGCGTACAGCTAAGTATGAATTGAACTGGCCGGCGTTTTTCCTGCTCGGCGGCGAGCTTGCTCTACCCGAATCCGGGTGGCCCGCGTCAGCCGCTTGATAGGCAACTCCGATACTACAGCGAAGCGTTACGGCTGGCAAGTGCGACTTTAGTGGGAAGGGCGCTGGGGAATGCGAGCGAGCACGCATTTCCAACCTCGGCCACAAGAAACAAGAGCGTTACGGAAGTGGGGCACAAAGCACAGTACACGATCCACGGAAAGGGGCTAAACGCACAAAACGCCGCTCCAATCGGAGCGGCGTTTTGGGGTCCTGCGTTGCCACTGGCCTCCCAGAATACTGTGGCCGGCGGGTTTTTCCACCGTACCTACTGCAGACATCCCCGGCCGGTTCATCCCTTTTTGAGGGCCGCTTCTTTGGCGGTTGCTCTTGCCGGGCGTCTGCTGTTCTTTGGCTGTCCAATCCTCCGAGGCAGCCGGTACATCACTGGCACCCATCTAATAGCAATTGGGGGACCGTTTGAGACCGTGTTTGTTTTCAACTATTTGCTTGAAATCTTCGACTTGAATTGTCTGGATTCTGGAAGCCGAAGAGGCGAATAATTCAGAAAACCATAGGAGCCTGTTTTCAGCGCTGACATTTTGGGCAGAAATGGGTTCCGCGGCCAGCCAGCAGGATTCGGCGGATGGGGGTTTTGCAGTGCAGGCAGGGCAGGCCGGTGCGCAAGTAGACGCAGTGTTCGAGCTGGAAAAAACCTCGCATTCCCTCCGCATCCACATAATCGGAGACGGAAGAACCACCCAGCCGGATGGCGTGCTGCAACACCTGGCACAGAGCGAGCCTCAGCCGTTCAAGTTCGGCCCTGGTGAGGCGGCCCGAACTTCGGCGCGGACGAATGCCTGCGTGAAAGAGGCTCTCGTCCGCATAGATGTTCCCCACGCCTGACAGCAGAGTCTGGTTTAGCAGGGCGGCCTTGATGGCCAGACGCCGGCCGCGAAATAAGGCGGCAAACTGCTCCGGAGCAATGGTGAGCGGCTCCGCGCCGGCTGCGGTAAAGGAGGCGCCGCAGCCCAGATCGCGGAACTCGAGACGGCCAAAGCGGCGCGGGTCCACAAAGCGCAGTTCCCTGCCGCTTGCAAGGCTCAGGCGCGCATGAGTATGGTCGGCCACGGGAGCATCGGGAGTGGTTACGAGCAGGCGCCCGGTCATGCCGAGATGGACAATCCATTGTGCGTCGGGCGAGTTTGAGGGGAGTGCGCCTCCCCTAGCCTTGCGGGCGGCAGAAGATCCGCCGGAGGGATGCTCTGCCGGTCCCAATTCGCAGACGATGTGCTTTCCGGTTCGATGTACCGCCAGCAGCACACGTCCTTCAAGGCCAGTGGCCTGCCTGGCCGCAGGTGTTTTGAAGGGTTCCCGATGGCCGCCGAACCATACGTGAGCGATGCGGTCGCCGCGCACGCGCTCGTGGACGCCGCGGGCAATCGTCTCCACTTCAGGCAATTCAGGCATCTGTTTATTGTAGGGGAGCGGTTATGCCGGGATTGCTCTTTGCGGAGCGATGGCAGACGTTCACGTCGCGCCTGGATTCGACGCCTTTCAGAGTCTCCGCTGGGACGGATCTTTTCCGCGGCGTTTTTAGAGCGGTTTCACAATTCACGTGCCCTTTCTTGCATCGTGCGCGGTGGCATTTTCTTAAGGAAAATGCCACTGGACGTCAGTGGCTTCAGGGTACAGTAATTGTGGAACCGCTCTAGTAGCTTGGCTGTATGATTTGGTAATTGCTAATTGACGAACGCGGGCGTGGACGCCCGCGCGACAGCCGGTCTGGAGACCGGCGCTACATTCCGGCGATTACATAATCACGCGGTCATGGTACTAGCTGTGATTCTCGGCGAGCTCGGCTTCTCGTTCATCACCGGCACGTTGCTGCAAACTACCCCATTTTTCGAGGTAGATCAGACCCAGTCCGAGGCCAACCACAAATACTCCGACTGACGAGAACTCAATCTGGTTGAGTCTCCGATTTTCAGCGGGCGTCTGATAGATGACAGTTCCGTGGATTTCGCGCGGGACGATGCGTCCTTCGACCATGACCGGCCCTCTCGGCATGGCTTCAAGATAGTGCGTTGACATCATGGCGGAAGCGATCATCCCCGCCAGGCTGGGCAGCAGGAGCAGAAGCGCGAAGAATCTGAGCGCTGTTAAGTGTGTGGCTTTCATCTGGTCGACCCCAGTTCCGATCCACCTGCCATCGTGCCTGATTGACAGGTTGGAACAATCCCACCGGTTGATTCGGCTCGCTAGCGCCTGGGGAACGCGCGCTACTCAAAAATCCGCGGCCTCGTCAGAGGATTCCGGGTTGTCTCTTCAATTGCAACGATCAGCAAATCACGAATTACTCACGGATGTCTTCTGACTGCAAAGACGATCGTGCGAAGGCACATCAGCTACCGACGTTATAGCAGAGAGGAATTGAAGCGCCCAAGGGTGAAGCACTTTGAAGGCCTGGCAATACATAACTAATTGTCAAAAACCCGGTTACTGTAGTCACGATTACTTCGCGGATGTATCTTTATTTTGCGATCGGCGCGTGCCGGGCGGGCGAGTCCGGCTGGCCTCAAAGCTTACGATCCTCCACTTGCCCTGCGCATCGCGAACATAAACGCGCGTGTAGCGAAAGCTTCCGGAGACGTCTCCGTCGGGAGTGGCTCCCTCCACTTCGGCAAGCGAAGTGACCAGCGCCGTGCTTCCGTAGAAGCGCACTTTGCGGTCGGAGACATCGAGAGCGGTGACGTGGACCCGGCGGTTCCGGAGGTTAGCCAGGGTCTCTTCCTTGGTATGCAGAGTTCCGGATGCGGTGATGGCTATGTAGTCGTCGGCTAACAGCGCGTTCAAGGCGGTGGTGTCTGACTTGAGCATTGCGGTGCGCCAGGCCTCTTCGAGCTGGTCGATCTCGTGGCGACTATCGTGCTTCTTGGGCTTGGCTTGACCGGCGTAGAGGAGATTGCCGCAAAGGGCAAACAAAATGGCGGCAGCGACGATGCGTCCGAGTGTCAGTAGGCGGGGCATCGGAACGAGAACGCGAACGGAGAGCTTGATCATGGCACCCGACATAAGCGTATCGGATAGTAGTCCCGAAACGGTCTGCTGGTCAATGCCACTCAGGAAATGACGCTGGCCATACCAATTGGAAATCCCGCGAAGCACGACTGCTTCCCGAATCGGAGCTTTCAGCCATTGGACTCAGAGGGTTCTCAAACGAGAGCAATGAGGTTTTCGCGGTTGCGTTCTTTCATCTTCTGGAAGAGTCCGCCGACGGCGTACTTCTTGAAGTGCTCCGAATCCCGGTGCACGGCAAGGGCCTTTTCGTCGCGGTACTGCTCGTAAATAACGATGGTGTCGGGATCGCCCTCGACGTGATGCGGTACATAGCTGACGCAGCCCGGCTCGCGGCGGGATTCAGCGGCCAGCAACCGCAAGGCCTCTGCGATTTCAGCACGATCTTCTGGGATAAATGTGAACCGAACAACAAAGCTGACCATAGGAAAATATTCCTCTTCGCCTGAGGTGTGTAGCCCCAACGCGTTCTTTAAGTCTACCTTCGTTCTTTCAGTCTACTTGTGAATGCTGTCGAGCGCAGCGGCAAAGTCGGGCAGCACCATGGTCTGGCCGCGGTCCGGGCCGGTGGAAACCATGCCGATGCTGGCGCCGCTTTCGCGCTCCTGAAAGCGGAGATACTCCTGGGCGGCCTTGGGCAGCTTTTCGAACTCCGTGATGCCCTCGGTGGATTGACGCCATCCCTTGAGCGTGGTGTAGACCGGTTTGATCTGCTCGAGGCCTTGTACATCGGCGGGGATTTCGTCGGTGACCTTTCCGTTGATTTCGTAGCCTATGCAGATGGGAATCTCGGCCAGTTCGTCGAGCACATCGAGCTTGGTGATGACCAGCCACTCTGCGCCATTGACCTGGTTTGAGTAGCGAAGCAGCGGTATATCGAGCCATCCGCAGCGACGAGGGCGTCCGGTGACAGCGCCGTACTCGTTGCCGCGCTTGCGCAGCTCTTCGCCTGAAGCGTCGTGAATTTCGGTGGGGAAGGGGCCGCCGCCGACGCGAGTCACGTAGGCCTTGGTCACGGAGATCACGGTGCCAATGGCGGTAGGTCCAACGCCGGTACCGGTGGCCGCGCCGCCGGCCGTTGCCGAGGACGAGGTGACGAAGGGATAGGTGCCGTGGTCGATGTCGAGCATGGTTCCCTGCGCGCCCTCGAACATGATGCTGCCGCCCTTGGCCAGGATGTTGTTGAGCATGCGGCCGGTGTCGGCCACAAACGGGCGCACTTGCTCGGCCGCTGCCGCGTATTCCTCGTACATCTTGGCGGGATCGAGCGGGTCGGTGCCGAACAGGGCATGGGCGATGGCGTTCTTTTCAGCGCATGCGGCTTCAATGTGCGTTTTAAGCAGCGAGGGGTGCAGCAGGTCCACAACGCGGAGGCCGCTGCGGGCCATCTTGTCTTCGTAGGCAGGGCCGATGCCGCGGCTGGTGGTGCCGATCTTCTGGCGTCCCGGCGCGCTTTCGGCGGCCAGCTCGATCATGCGGTGATAAGGCAGAATGACCTGGGTGCGGTTGGATACAAACAATTGGTCGTCGACACCCACGCCCAGTTCGCGAAGACGCGCCACTTCCTTGAGGAAAGCCAGCGGGTCAAGAACCACGCCGTTGCCGATGATGCCTTTGCATCCGGGACGAAGCACGCCGCACGGGATGAGTTGCAGCACGAACTTCTGGCCGCCGATGATGACCGTATGGCCCGCGTTATGGCCGCCTGCGTAGCGCGCTACCGCGGAAAACCGCTCGCTGAGCACGTCTACGATCTTGCCCTTGCCCTCATCGCCCCACTGAGCGCCCAGTACTACAGCAGTCTTTGCTCGCATGTTCTTCCAATCCTCGAATCCTGTGCTGCAGCCTTTGTTTTTGAGAGATACCGCGGTGCTTGCGTCGCTCAAAAAAAGCCGGCGCGCAAAGCGCCGAGGCTGCAAGATGATGGCGCAGACGGCCTCCGTCCGCACCATTTTTGATGATAAACCCCGGGGTGGGTTATCGGGCTGTGGAGGGCGATGGCGGGTCGCCTTGCGGACGCGCAGGAGTCCGGGTCAGCCGGAGGGGAGGCATGCAACCGAGCGGGATTTGCCCTTTCAAACGAAGCGTTTGCGGTCTCCAGCGGGCTATCTGACAACCGCCCCACAACTAATGGCGGGTTAGCGGGTCTAAACCTATCATCCGCTCTCCGGCGCCGGGACAGAGAGTTTCGCCTCGGGGTGGTCTCGTGGGGAAGATCGGGAGGAAACGTGAGACCCCAGACCTACCTGTTCGCAGCGCACGTTGCCTGGTTGCCCCGCTTGCGCGTCGGCAAACCTGGTCACATTTCTCCAAACAGCGGCTGCGCCGGTGGCCGGTCAAGGGCGCTTTGGCGTCTCGCAGCACTGGCGACCGTGCTGCCGTTGCTGCCGCTGGCGCAGATAAAGCTGCACGCGCAACAGCAGCCATGGCAGGGATCGCCGCAATACGGCCAGTATCCGCAGAATCAGTACCCGACGCAGACCCAGTATCCGCAAAACGCGCCCTATAACGGACCGTACTCTACGAATCAACAGCAGGGGTATGGGCAGCCCGGTTACGCCCAACCGCAGCCTTACGCGCAACAACCCTATGCGCAGCAACCGTACGCACAGCAGCCTCATGCCGGGCAGGATTATGCGGACGCCGGCCCCGGAGCGCCGCAGCAGGGGTTCGAGCAGGCACAGGGGCCAGCCCAATCGTTCACGGCTGAGCAACTTGGGCAGTTGCTGGCGCCGATCGCGCTCTATCCCGACGCGCTGCTGGCGCAGGTGCTGGCCGCGGCTACCTATCCGGCGCAGGTGGCGGTTGCCAGCCAGTGGCTGCAAACACAGGGCAACGCCTCACCCGAGCAGATTGCGGCTGGAGCGGACGCGCAAAACTGGGATCCCAGCGTGAAGGCGCTTACGGCGTTTCCGCAGGTGCTGGCGCAGATGGATCAGGATCTTGCATGGACCACCGACCTGGGCAATGCCTATTACAACCAGCCGCAGGATGTTCTCCAAACGGCGCAGGTGATGCGCCAGCGCGCACAGGCTGCCGGTAATCTCCAGAACACTCCCCAGGAAGCGGTGACATACGACCGGGGCAATATCGAAGTGGCCCCTGTGAATCCGGAGCAGGTGTCTGTACCGCAATACAACCCGTGGAACGTTTACGGAGATCGAGTCTCGCCTTATCCCGGTTTTTCGCTGCTGGGATCGCTGGAGTCGCTTGCCGGCTCTGCGCCGGTGCGATTTGGGGCGCAGATCGCGACGGCAGCCTTCAGCCACACGGGTTTTGGCTGGGTGAGCTGGGCCCTGGATTGGCTGAGCAACTCCATACTCTTCAATCATTCAAACTACTCCTCGCAAAGCACATCGGTGGCCCGGTGGGGTTCCCCTGGCGGGTCAATGCCCGGAGGTGGGGCGTGGGCTGGCCAGACGTGGCAGCAGCAAGGCTATGACCAGGGCCAAATCAACCAGCCACGAGGCAACTATGGCTGGCAAGGCAATGGCTACTACGGATACAACGGGGCCGGCGGACAACAAAGAGATCGGGAATTCAACCGGCAGTCCGGCCGCTATCCCGTGCGGCCCGGATATGGAAACGGGTACGGAAGTGGATTTGAGAATCGCAACGACAACCGCTACGGGAACGAATATGGCAGCAACGTCCGTCGCGCCTGGCGTGGTTTAGGCAACACCCCCCCGATTCAGCGGCCTGAAGGGACGATGCCGGGACGATCGCAGCAATCTTACGCACCGCAATCGTATGCGCGGCCGGGCTATGGCTCCGGCTTTTATGGACGGACAGATCAGGCTTATGGCGGCAGACCGGGCAGCATTTACGGCAGTCCGCAGCAGAACTGGCGCGGAGCTTCATCGGCTCCGCAGCGCGGCGATTATGGGCAACGAGCCTACTCCGGACAGCCGGGCAGAGGGCTCGACGGATATTCCGGAAAATCGCAGCACTCCGGCGGTTTCCACCTGTTTGGCGGCGGGCACAGCTCTTCGCATTCGTTCAGCGCCCCGCACTACAGCAGCCCCAAACCGCCCAAGAATTCAGGCGGCGGGAAGCACGGCGGCGGTGGAGGCGGCGGTCACTCCAGCAGCCATGGCGGCTGGGGACATCATCACTAGAGCGCTTTCGTCCGGGGTGTTTACAGTTGCGATGGATGCCAGTGGTCTCCCACCCTTTGTGCAAAGAACGCACAAAGGATGGGGCACCCGAAGTTGTGTTAACACTCAACTCGAAAATGCTGTAGCGCAATTGCCTCGCATCCCGGCCTTGCCACGAGAACTGAGGCGTGGCAAGAGTGGGACACTCACACTACAGCAATGAAATCACTTTAATCGAGCGACGACGCAGACTTGTTTCTACTGGGCCGCCGCCGGTCCGCGCCCAATGACTTCACCCGCAAGAATCATGAGGGCTCCCACGATCCACAGGACGTGGCCCACCAGCGGAACCAGTGGCATAAGCGCGAAATAGATCCAGGTGGCAACCATGAACGCGACTACAGCCGTGGCCACAATGCGGCGCGGCCACACGAGGTTGCGACCGATGAGAAGCACCAGGTAGAGCAGAACGAGCGGATTGATCCAGCCGCTCAAAATGGCGAGCAGATCCTTGGAATGCCAGACGTCGCGGCTGAAAGTGTTGATCAAAGTCACCCAGGCGCAGAACCATCCCTTGTAGATATCAGGAGTGCGTGCTCCCATTGTGGCCGGCTCCCTGCACGCGGGCAGAAAGAACGCCGCAACATAAATGCAGAATCCCAGGACGCGCACCACCGGAATTACGCGTGAGGCGGATGCGGAACGTTCGCTCAGCGACATGGTTGGCTCCTCGTCCGGTTGATTCGTCGATCCCTGCGACCGCGGCAAAACAACGCCAGACATGAAAAGCCTGAATAGCCGGAACGAGCCATGATAACCGAATCGTGCTGGCGCTGCTTTGACTACCTGCCCTGTTAATTTGCGGCGCTGTTAACCATCCGCCCCCTTGGTTCGTTGTATGAGCAGAAGAGGCCGCAGGGCCTGCTCACACTACTGAGACGGTGGCGACGGGAGCCAATTTTTCGCAGTTCGAGGAATGAGGAGTGACGCATACCGGGTGTCTGCTAGCGACGATTGACGACGAAGTGGGGAAAATTGGCCCCGTCCCTTCGGGTTGCGACGAAAACTCGGCCATACTTCATTCTCGCCCTCGACAGTGGAGCCGCCACAGCCTTCGGGCTCGGCTTCGTCTGGCCGAGTTTTCGCTCGCAACGCCATCCGCCTCAGTAGTGTGAACAGGCCCTTAGAGGCTTCTTTCAGCAAGTTTGAACGAGGGGGAGACTGAAATGCACAAGCGTAATCAGATTCTGGCCTGGGTCCTTGGCGCAATTGCGGGGCCGGTATTTCTAGTTGCTGGGCAAGGGGCGATATCCGCGGCCGCGCAGACTGGGCCCGCGGCAAAGATGCAGCCGGTGACCGCCGCGCCCATCAGCGACCAGGAACTGGCCGCCACGCAAGAACAACTCATGCAACTGCTTCGGACAAGCCCAACGCTCACGCAGGTTGTGGCACGCGATCCGTCGCTGCTGTCCGATCAGGAGTACGTGAGCCGCAACAATCCGCAGCTGGCGCAGTTCCTCGTTGCTCATCCGGAGGTTGCGCGCAATCCAGAGTACTACCTGTTTACGCACCTGGAGTCGAAAGGCGGACGCCGCGACCAGGCGCTTGAGCGCGCGGTATGGCCGGACATGTCTCAATCGCAGAACGCGCCCTTCAATCCGAACTTGCATGAAGTTGCTGGGGATATTTCGGGCGTGACGGCGTTTGCCTGCTTTCTGGCGGCGCTTGTCTGGCTGATCCGTCAGTTCCTTGAGAATCGCCGCTGGTCGCGCATCTTCAAGCTGCAAAGCGATGTACACGGGAGGCTGATTGAAAAGTTCAGCTCGACCCAGGAGATTGCCGCTTATATGGGCACTGAGGCGGGCAGGCGCTTCCTTGAGGCGGCGCCGATTCCGGTGGGGTTTGAGCCGGAGCAGCGGATGCCGAACGCTGTGGCGCGAGTGGTGTGGCCGTTGCAGATAGGCGTAGTGCTGGTGCTGCTGGGTGTGGGGCTGCTCTTCCTCAGGCATGCCGGACCGGATATGGATGTTCCCATGCTTGTACTGGGGACAGTAGTGCTGATGCCCGGAATTGGATTTATCCTGTCCGCAGGGATTACGTGGGTGTTGGCTGGGCGTCTGGGGCTGATTCCCGATAACCCATCGGCGGCAAACGGGCCGCGGGACAGGCAGTGAGCCGGCGAGGATCCGGCTGTGGCGAGGAAACGAATGTCCTGGGAATCCGTCATTCCGAGCGTCTTCGTCCGCGACGCACATCTGGACGCGTCTCGGGCAGCCGTGCCGCCTATGGATGACGAGGCGTTCGCGGGTTTTTATGAGCGTTCGGCGCGCTCGCTGTGGGCGTACCTTGCGCGAACTTCGGGAGACCCGGCGCTGGCCGAAGACCTGATGCAGGAGAGTTACGTACGCTTCCTGTGCGCGACCTTGCGCGAAGAGGGCGAGGTTGCGGCGCGGCGCTACCTGTTCCGGATTGCGACCAACCTGTTGCGCGATCATTGGCGGCGTCCGCGGACAACGCCGATTGAAGACGTTCCTGAGAATTTCTTAGCGCGGTGCGGCGATGCAGCTCAAGCCGAATCGCAAATGATGCTGGGGCCGGCACTGGCGCAGATGCGTCCCAGGGACCGCCAACTGCTTTGGCTGGCTCACGCGGAAGGCTACTCCCACAACGAGATTGCCGAGGTCACGGGCCTGGGCAGCGCGAGCATCCGGTTGTTGCTCTTCAGGGCGCGCCGAAAGATTGCACGGCTGCTTGGTGAAGAACAACGCGGGAGGGCGCTATGATGCTGCGACGCTGCCCACGCGAGAAGGAAGTGAAGGAACTGGTGGAGCGCGGCCATTGGCCGCAGGCATGCGCGCCCGAGCTGCGCGCGCATGTCAACGACTGCCGCTCCTGCGGCGAACTGGTGTTGGTGACTTCGGCATTCCAGAAGGCGCGCATCGAGGCCGCAGGCGCCGCGAAGTTGGGTTCTCCGGGCGTGCTGTGGTGGCGGGCGCAACTGCGCCGGCGCAATGAAGCAGTGGAGCGCATCGGCAGGCCGATATTGGGCGCGCAGATCTTTGCGCTGGCAGTAAATCTGCTGCTCGCGGTTGTATTCGTTGTATGGCAGGCGCGCCATGGCTTTGCGTGGCTCTCCCGGCTCGAGCAGCTTCCGCAGAATGCGACGCTGCATCTCGACTCCCAGTGGTTCGACACGCTCTGGCCTTTCGCCCTCTCCGGTTCCGGCTGGAATTCGTTGCTGACTCCGATGGTGCTGATTCCCGCCGCTGCAACGCTTGCGCTACTGGGCGGGGTGGTTGTGTACCTGGCGTCGGAAAAGCAATAAGAACGCTACGCCTTCGCGCTATTCTCAAGCTGCCGCACCTCCCCGTACAGCCTGCAGATGCCCCCTGTCTGGTATATTGACTCGACGTTATTTTTGACCGTTTTTCGTTAACGTTTACGAAAAACGGAGTTGGCTGCGCGTCGATCGCGAGAAACAGGGAGGAATCATGGATTGGAATGAGAGTACGAGACGGTCGTTCCTGAAGCAGTTTGGCGCAGCGGGAGCAATGGCGCTGGCAGCCACCAAGTCAGAAGGATTGGGATTGCCGAGCCCCAGCGGTCAGGCTGCAAGTTCGGCCGCCGCCCAGAAGCAGGCGGCTACGCGCGAAGAGCGCATGAAGTGGTGGCATGAAGCCAAGTTCGGCATGTTCATTCATTGGGGGCTTTATAGCGTGATCGGGCAGCACGAGTGGGCCAAGGAGTACGAAGGCATTCCGATTCCGCAGTACGAGATTCTGGCCAAGCATTTCCATCCCAAGCCGAATGCAGCGCGCGACTGGGCACGACTGGCAAAGCGTGCCGGGCAAAAGTATATGGTGATGACCACCAAGCATCACGA
>OBLW0100002151.1_pt1 | contig 16038 bp, 11 predicted proteins | sample 1520161 | NCBI WGS metagenome assembly OBLW01 (sample SAMEA3539309, study PRJEB22396) | soil metagenome | biome: tundra; feature: field; material: soil | place: USA | collected 2010-05 | depth 0.15 m | reverse complement strand
TGTCGTGCCGAGCGGTCCGGTTGTGGTTCCCGGAGGAAATCGACGGGGAACATTCTCCGCGAATCCCCAAGGGAAAGCTGGCGCTGCCGGAACGCCAGATCTCGCGGGATCGAAATCGGACGCGAAGGGCGCGGGTGCTCGGGGAGACGATACGAGTGGGGCAAGCGCACGCAACGGTCGCGGGAATCTGCCAGCCGGGCTGCGTGTGGGTGCCGCGGACGCGAATGCAAGGCTGGGCGCGGGCTCAGGCTCGTCTCATGGAGACGAAGACGCACGCGAAGTGGCCAGTGCTTCGTCATCTGGAGCAGCAACTGGAAAACGTCTCGCTTCCGCCATTGCTGACGACAAGATTACTGACGTGGATCGTAAAGTTTTTGGCGGGAAGCGCGTCTACGGGCGAACACTCAACATGCCGAATCTGAATTCTTCAACCGGCAGTTGGGTGATAAAGTTCGCGGAGCTCAATGACAGTTCCAAGAGTCGGGAGCGGAAACAAGGGGACCTGCTTGAGCCAGTTGCAACGGAAAAGTCTGATCCCGGTTACCCGCTGGAATTGATTCGCGCAAACGTGCACGGCATGGTCACACTCTATGCGGTGATTCACGCCGACGGCAAAGTGGGCGAGATTCGGGTTCTTAACAGCCCTGACGAACGGCTTGACGCTTACGCGGCGAAGGCTCTGGCTCGCTGGAAGTTCGTTCCTGCGGAAAGAGCAGGGAAACCAGTGGCGCTGGAGGCGGTAGTGGAGATTCCGTTTCGAGTGCGCCGAACTTTCTAAGCGATCCTTTTTAGGCGATCAATGATTCAGCCATCTACTGCCCTGGTTTTAGTTCTTGGTCGACGCGGATTTCTCGCCAGCTATCGCAGCGTATACGACAGGGTTGGCGCAGACTTCGTAATAGAACCGATTGGTCCAATGCAAGATCGATAGGTCGCGCACGTCAACCTGGGCGATGCGATTCTTGCGTATCGCGATCTGGCGGAATACTCCATTCGCGATCGGAACGGTGCCGACGAAGAATTCCTGCTGCTCGTCGACCCAGCATCCGTTGAACCCCGAACCTTTGATTGCAAGATCGCTCGCATCTGCTGCCCAGGCATTTAGCGAAATCTCCTGTTGCAGCTTGCGGAAGGCCGCTTCGCTCAAACAGATGCCGCCGACGTTGTAGTTGAGCAGCATGTCTTCGGTTCCAGCGTCCGCGGATGCACCGTCGTTGTTGCCTCCGCCAATCAGCAGCGAATACACCTGGAAAACTCCAGCGTCGGGAGCAACTTTTTTACGAACACGCTTGCTGCAGGACGAGAGCCGATCGCTTTCATTGATAGCGTCAGAGATCATGATTCGATGCTCGCCGTCCATAAGATAAAGCGGAGGCGAATCCTGGTAAGCTACGCCGAGGCCGACTTCCATCTCTGGTAGTCCCGCGCGTTGCAGCAGTTCGTTATATTCGCGCAACAGATTCACAATCTCCCACGCCAAAACACAAGTTCGGCCGACGCTGAGCATCGCCTCACCTTCGCGCTCGAGTAGCGCAACAATAATCGCGTCCCCTTCGAGGAACACCTTCGTGGCTCCATATTTCGCCAACAACTTATTGACTGGGTCGTAGAAATTCATGCTGAAGTATGAAGCGGCGTTCATACCCTTTTCCATCAGCGAACGAGTCAACTGCGACGAGTCGCGCACGTCGGCCTTCAGAATCACATGATGAACGACGCGATCTTCGGCAGGCTTTTGGTCTTCGGGAGGCAGGAATTCGTAAAGCATGCCATTGAGCGTGGAGAGTTCGCGCACCTTGGCGTCGCTGACTAAATGGACCCGTTCGAATCCGGCGGACAGCGCTTCCAGTCCACGTAAATCGCGGTTGTAACGAAAAAGGTCGTGCAGCAGGCGCGCTGCAAAACGGCTGCGCTCAGAACTGCGGCATGAAGCAACGCGACCCATAGCCGCGACGAGCCGGTCAGAATTGAGACCGCTCTCGGCAATGATTTTCTTAACGCGTTCCGATTCTTCGCGGAAGATGAGGGAGTTCTTGATCTGCTGCGGATTTACCAGTGGGGCGTATTCCCCCAACAATGGAACCGCCTCGTAGGAGGCAATCGCGTGCGAAAGAACGCCTTCCCGTTGCAGCATGCGAGTCCAGATATCGAGGCGCTCTTGTCGATTGCGATCCTCTTGGGTCAGGTCTTCGCCATTACCCGCGCCAACCAGCGAAGCGGCATTTTCGGGAACACTGAGCGCTTGTTCCAGGTGTTCTTCACTGACTTCTTCGTTGTAGCCCAATTCATCCAGAAGGTTCAAAGCGAACTGCCGGAGACTGGGAAACTGATCGGGATCTTTGTCGAAATTACCGAACATGTAATAGTGTTCGGCGCAGAGATAGTCGTCGCGACCATCTTCAGTAATGATTAGAGGATTTAGAAACAGCCGGTAACAGTCCGAGGGCAGTTCTCCCAGCAGCGAATGGCGTGTACGTCCGAGGGTTTCTTTCTCGATCTCGCGCAGCAGGCGGAATATCTCTTGGCCGGCACGGCGCAGAATGATCTTTTTACGCACTTGGAACGAGGAGACGAGTGCCTGCGTCTGCATCATTTTCGCCTGGCGCAGACCCTCAAGCGACTTCGATTTAGTCCGGCACTGCTCAAGGATCTTCCCATACTGCGCTTGCAGTTCGATGCGTATGAACTTGATCACCGCCAAGCGTCCGATCAGATCGATCGATGGATTGCTGTCAAGCTTTGCGCGATTCAAGATCGCAAGATGGATCGAGACCAGTTGAGTTTTGAGGTCCGCAGGGTCGGCCTTGCGCAGGTTAGGGGCGGTCTCCGCAGCGCGAATGAACTTGCTATGAGCCGGTGTGGGAACGTCCATTTCGACTAGCGATTCGACTTCACCAAAGCGGCAAATATAACGGGCGATGTGGAAGCTTAAAGCCGACGTGATACGTGGGCTCAGAAAAACGTCACAGCGAAGATTGTCGACGCCCAGTTGCAACCCGCTGAGTTCAAGAGTGGGCTTATAAAACAAGAGATTCGGTCTGCTGGGCAGTTCAGTACGCAACCGAAAGATCGGGAGCTTGGGCATTGGTCTGTATCAGGCTACGGCGTGCAAATGGCTGAAACTGCGAGACTAAGCAGCAGGCTAGCACGTGGGCTGGAGGCGGCCAAAGTTACCCAAGTGCAAGGACAAGCTGCGCCAAGATGGGCAAGGTAGCGTAGGGGACGGGTAAGTTTCTATTCAATTTGCGCCGCGACCGCGGACTTAGTTTTTGGAGCCTCAGCCAGGCCGCGAGTCGCGAACATCGTCGCCCGGGCGGAATAGACGTCGCGGAGCGGTGTGATTCGCATCGGCGAGGCGGCGATTGAGATCTTCTACGTCAGCCCTAATCCAACCTACACTTGAGAGTTTGATCTCGCCATCTTGCCCGATGAGGAACCACGACGGGACATTGGTGAGGCCATATGCGTTTGAAACCGGATAACCGGTCGGATCGTCAAGAAGAGCAGGAAACGTTACTCCGTACTGTCGTAAGAAGTCGGCGGTGTTACGTTTGTCGTCCTGCGAAATGCCCACCATCGCGACTTTTTGGCTGCCGTATGCTTTGTGCAAACGCTCCAGAAATGGAAACGTGTATTGGCATACTGGGCAGGAAATTTTAAAGAACGCGGCTATAACAGACCCTTGCTGCAAGGCGGCTTGGAGCGAAAAGGTTTCGCCATCGGTTGCGGGAAGAGAAAAATCGGGCGCTTTAGCTCCAGCCGGCAATGCAGCCATATCCCTACGACCTCCGAACAAGCGTTCCAGCCACTTCATCGGCAGAAATGCCTCATAACTTTAAATGATACCGCTCGCCCGCAGTATTTTCCGGGTCAAGCCGGTGATGGGCAGCTGCGAGATGCGATTTGTGGCGATCCAGCGGCACTTTGAGGGCGGTACAGCATCAGAGACGTTTCGCAAAGCGACATTTCTCAGCACATGAACGGTGTAGTCGGTGACCGTGATCGAGTGCCGAAATGTGCGCCAGTGAGCTTCGTGCGGAAACGGGTCGGGAGGTTCGGATGATTGAGGGAGTTCCCACATGCCGGCCATCAACGGGATTTTCTTGGGCCGCTGCACAAGCCGAATCTTGCCTCCAGTATTGTTTGCACAATCGCGGTGGTCGAGGGCACACCAGATTTGTTTCTTGCCCTGACGGGTGATCGGCTTCGCACGTGCAATTTCGCCTTTCGTCACGCACCACTTGCGGATGGGGCAGGCCGAGCACAGTGGTCCGCGTGGCACGCAGACGGTCGCACCTAACTCCATCATCGCCTGATTGAAATCTCCGGGGCGAGACTCTTCGAGAAGCGCTTGCGCATGTTGCCAAGTTTGCTGCGCCGTTAAGTTAGTGCCGGTTAGTCTTTGCAGAACGCGTTCGACATTGCCATCGACCACGGCTATTGGTTCGGCGAACGCAATGCTGGCGATGGCTGCGGCAGTGTAGCGTCCGATACCCGGCAATGTGAGCAATGTTTCCGAGTTACGCGGAAACTCTCCGCCATGCTGATCGATGATTTGGCGCGCACACTGATGCATCATTCGGGCTCGGCGGTAGTAGCCCAAGCCGCTCCAGGCGGCGAGCACCGCGTTTTCGGAAGCGGCGGCTAGCGCTGCGACATCGGGAAAACGCTCCAGGAAGACACGGTAGTGCTCAAGCACTGCGGCCACACGCGTTTGCTGCAGCATGATTTCGCTCAGCCAAATCGGGTAAGGATCACGGGTTTTGCGCCATGGAAGATCGCGGCGGTGGTCGTCGTACCAGCCGAGCAGCGCGCGGCGAAAACGCGGTAGAACTTTCAGCGGTGTTGCAGAACGTGTTGAAGACGGAGGTGCAGGACGTGCTACGCGAGCCTTATCCGGCCGCGTCTTCATCGTGACTGCACTAGAACTCATTGTTGCGGACTAACGCTGTGCGCGATGACGATCCATCCCGCTTTTTGTTGCTGCCATACGGTCATCATGTGCTGCGGAGTTGATGGGAGCGGCTGCGATCCGCTGCCGCCGTTTGAGGTAACACCGTTCAGCGTAATGGTGTAGGTGACCACGATCGTCGTTCCATTGAGTTCAGTGTTCAAATCGCCGAGCGAGAAATCTTTTAACTGCCATCGGCGATATTGGTCGAGCGTTGCTGTTCGGTCGAGAGTTCCGCTGGGAGTGACGCCTTCGTAATTTGAAGCGAGAGATCGATCGATCGCGACCCAATTGGAAGCCTGCACATTTTTCCAGAAGACGCGCTCGAGACCTTCGCCTCCTGTGGCTTCAGACATGGCCTTAGCGGGATGTTCGCCGTAAAAGGTGCAAGCCGAGGTGAATATCAAAAGGAACATCAACCCTGAAAACAGCATCACAATCAGAGAAACCGGCGGAGAATCGACAGTTGTCTTGGGACGCATGGCGTGATTGTATCGTGACCAGGCTTTTGTGCGACTCGGTCTTAGTTGTCGAGCAGTCTGACAGCGCGTTTGCGCAGGTTCTAGCAGGTTCTAATAGAGAACTCTCGGCAGAAAGCCAATTGACCGCTGGGAACTCGCCCGCGATAATGAATGAGCTTGGTAACCGCGAGGCATGCGTGAAGATAACTCCGAGCCCTCAGGATGGCTATGACAGAATTCGACCGCAAGGTAGAAGATGCTTCCGCGCGCTTCAACCGATCAGTAGCGAATATCGCCGAGACGTTGGAAAAAGAGACGTCGGAACTCGTGACTTATCTGAACGACGAAGTTGTTCCGGCCGTCCGAACGCACTCCTCGAAGGCGCTACGAACGGCGGCGGGAAAGCTTTCGAAGTTCGCCGACTTTCTGGAAACACAGCGCAAGGGCAATTGAACAGCGTCGTCCCCTCTTCTGTTTTTCACGGAACTCGAAGGTCATTACTCGCGGCGTCGACTCTTGCAGCTATCCTTTTACTCTCTCTAGGCACTGCTCTGCTCAGCAGTTGTGGACATAAGGTCAAGCAGGCGCAAGTTCCGCCACCACCATCGATCCTCGCGGAAAAGCCGGCCGCGAATCCTCCGGTCGCCCAAGCTCCCGGAGAAGTTCCTGGAGAAGACGAGAAGATTGACGTCCCTGCAGACACCAAGCCTATCTTCGTAGAGACCGGAGTTGCGAGTTGGTACGGTGCTCCTTATCACAATCGACGTGGATCGAACGGCGAGGTCTATAACATGCACGCCATGACAGCGGCGCATCTTACTCTGCCGCTGGGATCTATTGTTAGAGTTACGAATTTGAAGAGCGGGCGTTCGGCGTTGGTGCGGATTACCGATCGCGGCCCCTTCGTTGTTGGGCGTACTATCGACCTTTCGCTGGCTGCCGCGAAGGCTCTCGATGTGTACTTGCCGGGCACCGCGAAAGTTCGAATCGAAGTGTTGCAAGCGCCTGCGCCGCTTGATACGGGTGGACGCTGGGCAGTGCAGATCGGAGCCTTCAACGGGCACGAAGGAGAGAAGGCTGCGGTCGAACTGGCTGGTCATCTGCAGAAGCGCTATCAAACCGCGAAGGTCTTGAAGTTTGTTAGTCCGGTGGGAGACTGGTGGGTTCGGGTGCGCGTTTTGGACGACGATCGCCATCGCGCGCTTACTTTGGCCCACGAGACCGAAACAGAAGAAGGAGCGGTGTTTCTGGTGAGGCTCGATTAGCGAGTTACAAAGCGTTTGTTACTGTGTCTATTTTGTTACTATCCGATGTGGTTGAAGTTACCTAGTGCACGATTTGCCGGGTGATCGTAATTCCGGGCAAAAGGAGAACTAGTAATGGCGGATTGTTTATTTTGCCGTATCATCCGCGGCGAAGTGCCATCCAAGAAAGTCTATGAAGACGAGCATACGTTTGCCTTTGAAGATTTAAATCCTCAAGGTCCAACCCATGTGCTGGTCGTTCCAAAGAAACACATTTCTGGCCTGAAGGAAGCGGCGGCTGAAGACGCGGAGTTGGTCGGACGCTGTCACATTGCTGCCGCCCACATTGCGCGGCAGCGATCGATCGAAGATGGATATCGCACGGTGGTCAACGTTGGGCCGCGTTCGGGACAATCGGTTTTTCACCTTCATGTTCACCTCATTGGTGGACGGGCGTTGCACTGGCCTCCAGGCTAGTGTTGTTGGATTGTCGATTAGCAGCTTTGCTCTTGCGGCAAACAGTAGGTCCTTCGCAGCGCTCAGGATGACAAGTTTGTTTGAGCAGGTCGCTCGTTCGGGCGGCTCGAGCCGCGTTTTGCGGACTGATCTCCTTCCAAATACTCTCTGGCTTACAATCGTGGGATGGCAAATCTGACATTGGTCTACGGTCTACGTCTGCTTCCTGCCGATGAAGTTGCGGAAGTTGGCACGGCGCCCATCAAATTGAAGAATGGTCATGATGCGCAGGTCACGATGCACGTCCTCGAGGGCAGTAAGGACGAGATCGAAAAGCAACTTAAGACGAGTCTGACGGCATTTTTCGACATCTATCCAGAGATATAGAGTTAGCGAGACTAGGTCCTGCTTGACGACGCGAGGCGTCTTAGTGATCGCGGCGCCGAATCCGGCAACTGAATGCGACTACTTTCTCTGGAACTCGAAAGCAGGATTCGCGAACTGGGGCTCTGGCCACAGAGTCGGGTCGCGTGGGCGGCGCTCTACGTTCTGGCGCTGGACTCGCTGTTGTTCGTGGTGCAGTTGCTTGCCCGTCATGCGAGCCCAGCGATGTCTGCGAGCCTTGAAGTCTGGGTGATTTTTCTCAGCGCGCTCGCGATTGTGTTGCTTGCGATTGTCGCGTTCCGATGGGTGCGCTCGCGACTGCTGTGGCGGCTGCGTAACCGGTTGATCGTCACCTATGTTTTTATTGGAGTGATTCCGGTTTTTCTGTTGGTGATCATTTCGCTGATCACTCTCTATCTTCTCGCCGGGCAGTTTGCCAGTTTCGTCGTCACATCTGATGTCAGCGCTCACCTGCATAGTATGGAAGCCGCGAACCGCGCGGTCGCCCGTCACATTGCGGCGCAGATTGCCAGTGGCGGAAGACTCGATGCTGAACTCGTCGCACGCACGCGACCTCGTCGCCAGGAATGGGATCGACGCGAGTTGTGCGCGTGGTACGGGAATGTGCCTTTCTGTTCGGGACCCAATGCGGCGGCGGGATTTAATATTCCTCCGTTCATTACCGGAGATTTTCGCGACATTGTTGTTGACCACGGCAGACTGTATCTTCGCACCGCAACTGTGCTTGCGACTTCGCCATCATCATCGCCACCTACTTCTTCTGCTTCGCCGCTGCGAGTAATTCTCAGTGAACCGTTCGACAAGGAATTCGTCGAGACGATTGCGGGAACCCTCGGCCGAGTCACCGTTTATGGGACTGAGAATGCCGCGGCCGCGAATTCCGACGAAACTTTTTCGGCCGGTACGGTTCCTCCGGCTGACAATGCGTTCGATCACGAGATCACTTTAAGAATTCCGGTACGACTGGTGAATTGGAGCTCAGGCGAACCGGAGCGCGTGGGAGCGTTAGCTGAGGTCGAGACCCGAGCGTCAATGTTGTACGCGAGGCTGTTTGCCGCGCGCGGAGATTATGCCAAGGGCGTGGAATATATTTTGTTTTCAATCGCCGTTGTATTTGCTTTGATCGAGATACTGGCGTTGTTTATTGGAAGCTATCTGACGCGCAGTATTACGCTGGCGGTGAATCAACTCTACGAAGCGACCAAGCATATTAATCGTGCCGACTTCAGTCATCGAATTACCGTGCAGTCAACCGATCAGCTGGCAACGCTCGCGAACTCTTTCAATTCGATGACAACGTCGATCGAGAAATTGGTACAGGAGCAGAAAGAGAAGCAGCGACTCGAAGGCGAACTGGCCATTGCGCAAGAGGTACAGGCGCAACTTTATCCGAAGCTGATCACGCAACTGGATACGCTCGAAGTGCACGGGTTCTGCCGTCCGGCGCGAACCGTAAGCGGCGACTATTACGATTTTGTCGCTCTCAATTCGGAGCGGCTGATGCTGGCGGTTGGCGACATCAGCGGTAAAGGAATTTCGGCGGCGCTGCTGATGGCGACAATTTATTCGGCGGTGCGAGCCTATAGCATCGAAGACGTTCCCGTATTTAGCGAATCAGTTATCGCCAGCGGAGGTTCGGGATTGATGCTCGCTTCCGAATCACGCGGTTCCTACACTTCTCCGGCGACGCTGCTGTCTTTGTTAAATCATCAGCTTTATGAAGGCACTCCAGCGGCGAAGTACGCGACGTTGTTTTTAGGAATCTATGACGGGGTGACACGGCGGCTTACATACGCCAATGGTGGTCACCTTTCTCCCATTCTGATTTCTGAGGATGGATCTTCTCAGTTGTTGACTTGCGGCGGAACCGTGGTGGGGCTGTTCGACAATTTGAGTTTCCCCGAAGCAACCGTGCAGCTTCGTCCAGGCGATGTGTTGGTTGCTTACAGCGACGGAGTGACCGAACCGGAAAACGATTATGGCGAGTTCGGCGAAGAGCGGCTCATCCAACTGGTTCGTGCGAATCGACATCTGCCACTCGAGCGGATCACGGAAATTGTAACGGCGGCGGTGGCCGACTGGATTGGCGAGAACGAGCAGCCGGATGATGTGACGCTGGTATTGGCCCGGGCCCGGTAAGTCAAGTCAGCATGTCGATGGTTTACCCGTAGCAGGGATGCGCGCTCAGAGGCGCAACAACAGGCCAAAGTACTAGTGAAAGCAGTACTAGAGAGACAAGTTGTCCCCCTCGAAGTGGCAAACATTTTCACTCTACCCAGATAAGAAAAATACATATACAGTAGGTGCGGCTCCCCAAAGCCGTTGCTCAAAAGTCGTCCTCAGAAATCAAAGGAGATTCCGCTTGAACTTGCTTCGAAAGCTCGCCCTTACGTCCGCCATACTGTGCGCACTGCTTGGAGTGGTCGCTGCGCAGACATGGACACCGCTAGTTAATCAACCCGGAGTGAATCTTGGCGCCATGCTGCAATTGAGGGATGGCAGGATTCTTGTGCATGAGGAGCAGCGCGGAAATTCGAGAGCCTGGCATCTTCTCACGCCTGACGCATCGGGCAGTTACATCAACGGAACGTGGAGTTCTGGCGGACTGTTGCCCTCGGGCTATGCGCCGTGGTTCTTCGGATCCCAAGTGTTGATCGACGGAAAGACGATTGTCGTCGAGGGCGGGGAGTATAACAACGGGCAAAGCGTCTGGACGACCCTCGGTGCGATTGGAACAATCTCGGGAAACAGTGTGACCTGGACGAGTAATAGTGCGCCCTCCGGGTGGAGCACTCTCGGCGACGCGGAGAGTGTGATTCTGGCGGATGGGACTTACATGCAGTCGAACTGCTGCACGCCTCAGAATGCGCTCTTCAACGGACCGAACTCCTGGACGGCGACCGGTTCGGTCAACCAGGGAAGTAACGACGAATCAGGCTTTACGCTGCTGAGCAACGATCTGGTACTGACTGTCGATGCGAAGAATGATTCCAATTGCGGCACGAACAAGGGTTCAGAGCTTTACGACCAGAACACTGGCGTCTGGTCTTGCGGACCGCCGCTTCCCGTCCAGCTCTACAACTCGAACGATGAGGAATTGGGCGCCGCGGTGCTGATGTACAACAACAAGGTTTTTCAGTTTGGTGGAAACGTAAACGCGACGGCCATCTATGATGTGGCCGGCAACAGCTGGATAGCGGGTCCGACACCTGCTGGCGGACTGAATCAAGCCGATGGTCCGGCCGCGTTGGAGCCGAATGGCAAAGTGCTCGCAATGTTGAGCCCGGGACTCTTTCAGGGTAATTGCCAGTTTGTGGAGTACGATCCGATCGCAAACACGTTGACGAACACTGCGAATCCGGCGAATTGCCCGTCCGATTCGTCGTACGTTGGACACTTGATGTTGCTGCCGACTGGGCAGATCATGTTCACCGACTTCAGCGGCGAAGTAGAAATCTATACGCCGGCGGCGGGAGTAGTTGCGGGTGTGGCTCCGGCGATTAATGCTCTGAGCGGACCGATTAATAGTCCTTCGACCAATAACGCTCTGTCGGGCACGCAACTGAATGGTTTGTCTGAGGCCAACGCGTACGGCGACGACTACCAGGGTGCTACCAACTATCCGCTGGTTCAATTGGTGCAGGTGAACGCTCCGAACCATGTCTATTACGCCACGACGCACAGCGAGACCACACACTCAATCGCTCCGGGGACGAGCAATTCCACGACGTTTGATGTGCCGTCCGGCATTCCCGCAGGAGCCTACACGCTGTATCTGGTTGCGAATGGCATTCCATCGAACCCGTTAGCGGTAACTGTTGAAGCCATCGCTGGGTTTACTTTGAGCGCGAATCCAGCTTCGGTCACTGTCGCCCAGACTTCGAGTGCGACGAGCTCGATCACGATTACTCCGCAGAATGGTTTCACCGGGAGTGTGACGTTGAGCGCAACTGGTCTGCCGAGCGGCGTGACGGCGGGATTCAGTCCGAATCCGGCAACCACGTCTAGCACATTGACTTTTTCGGCGAGCGCTACTGCAGCTTTAGGAACAACCACCGTGACTATCAATGGCGTGTCGGGCAGCGTGAACGCATCGACTACGATTTCGTTGACGGTGAAAGCAGGTAGCACAAGTCCGACAGTTACGGTGACGCCGACATCGTTAACCTTTAATACGACTCCGGTGGGTTCGACTAGTGTTGCGAAGGCGGTGACGGTTACCAATACCGGGACGGTGACGCTGAACATCAGTGGCGTGTCCGTAAGCGGCGACTTTGCTCAGACGACGAGCGCGAAGCCTTGCGGCAGTACGCTGGCTGCGGGAAAGAGTTGCAAGATCATGGTTGCGTTTACGCCGACCGCACTTGGGACGCGTACTGGCAGCTTGACCATTTCGGACAACGCGGGGAACAGTCCGCAAACCGTAGCGCTTTCGGGTACTGGTGGTCCGCAAGTTAAGCTGACCCCGGTGAGCGCGACGTTCGCAAAAACAACGGTTGGGGCGACCAGCGCGGCGAAGGTGTTCACGCTGAATAACCTGCAATCGGTGGCGCTGACAGGCATCAGCATTTCGACGACAGGAGACTTCAGTGTTTCCACGAAGACGTGTTCGACGAGCCTGGCGGCCAAAACCACGTGCACAATCAGCGTGGTGTTCACGCCAACGCAGACGGGCACGCTGACGGGCACTCTGCAGGTGAGTGATAGCGCAGTGGGGAGTCCGCAGGTTTCAAATCTGACGGGAACCGGTAAGTAGAAGAGTTATATTTAACGGTAAATTATGGGGCTGCTTGCGCAGCCCCTTTTTTATTCGACAGGGAAGCTTTGCCAGATTTTCGGATGCTTTCCGTACCGTTTAGTTGTTAGCCTTTCAGTCTTTGTCCGACACCATTCGTTTCAGGGATTGGCCAAAGGCGCTAGCCCCACCTTCTGGCGTGCAATCCTGGGCTGGAGGTTGGGTGTGTCAGGGGACGGCGGAGATACAGAATGCGGCGAGTGCTGCGCACAACAGAGTTATAAGCGTGACTGACATGTTTCGTTCCCCTGGGACCGGGCAGACCGGCTTGCTACGAGTTAGTGGAAGGTCATGCGGTTGATGATTCAGGCCGCATGAGAGTGATTGCGAGAACGAAAGACTATGCCCTTGACACGACTTTTGCTCTCAATCGATGGCGGCCCGCTCTTGTGTAAGCTTGTATCATTGACTTTTGGTAGCCGATACGCCTAGGATAGCGCCGCACAAGCATAATTGAATCAGGCACGACCTTCCCATTCGTCTGCTCCAAATAGCTGACTTCCTTCGGGAGGCAATTATGAAAAAGGCTCTTCTGTGTACTGCCCTCTTAGTGGTCCCTCTGTTCCATATTTCTGCGCAGGATTACCGTGTGCGCCGGATTGGTCCCGACAATGGAAAAACCACGTTCGCTTACGGATTAAATTCCTCGGGAGCAGTTGCTGGCGCGTTTCCGCTGGGAACGGACGTTGTTCACGCGTATCAGTGGTCGCGTAGGGGAGGATTGCAGGATTTGGGTACTCTCGGAGGTTCCTCATCCGTGGCTTTCGCGATCAACGACGCCGGCGACGTAGCCGGTTACTCCCTTCTCGCGGGCAATATGACTAGCCACGCCTTCCGTTACACCTCATCAGGAGGAATGGAGGATTTGGGAGCCTTAAGCGGCGATCCTAATGTTGGCACCGTCGCGTTCGCGATTAATGCGAGCGGTCAGGTTCTCGGTATCGGCCAGCTCGTGGGAAACGGTCCTCAGCACCCCGTCCTCTGGACATCCGGCAAGGGTTTGCAAGACCTTGGGACTCTTGGAGGCGATCTCGTGGTTCCTCTTGGACCGGACAATCTTGGTCTTGCGCTGAACGACCTAGGCCAGGCCACCGGCAGCAGCTTTTTGAGTGATCATGTCACTCAACATGCCTTCCTATGGGATCCCAATACAGGCTTGCAGGACCTTGGCACCTTACCCGGTGGAACTGGTTCGCGCGCTCTGGGTATTAATAACAATGGCGAGGTGGTGGGTGAGTCTTTCACAAACTCGTCGCTCACCACGGGTCATGCTTTTCGCTGGACGCAGGCGGGAGGCATGCAGGATTTGGGAACTCTAGGTGGCGTTTGGAGCCAGGCATTTCTCATCAACTCATCAGGAACGATTGTCGGGAATTCGAATTTAGGCGGAATAGGCTCGCCCACCCACGCGTTCGTCTGGACTCCGGAATTGGGGATGCAGGATCTCTCCCTGCCGGGGAAACACGATTGCCTGGCTGCAGCCCTCAGCCGCATGGGCGAAGTTCTGGGGGCCTGCAAAACAAGGTTCTTATGGAATAGCGAAACTGGTATTCGCGCCGTTCGCCTACTTCTCGTCCCGCTAGTTGGCGGCTTCAATGATGCCGGACAGGCCATCTCCAGGACCCCAGCCGCGGTGGCCTCCCCTACAATGCACGTCGCACTTGTTTCCTCTCAAAACCCAAGCAATTCCGGGGAGTCAGTGACGTTCAGCGCGACAATTACCTCGGTGCAGGGGCCGCCGCCCGACGGCGAGATCGTGCAATTGAGAGACGGAGGCAAGGTCCTGGGTACAGTCGCTCTCATGAATGGAGTTGCGTCCCTGACCACGTCCGCTCTGAAAGCGGGTACGCATCAGCTTCAGGCCTTTTATTCGGGAGATTCAAACTACGACTCAGGTATGTCGCCGATTTTGACGCAGACAGTTCTTCCGTAAGCAGTCTTGCGTCCGAGATCAATTCTCACCCGTCACGGCTTCTTCTGAAGTTCATGGCGGCACTGTATAAGCCAGCTTTCTGGTTCTTAGATGGCGAAATCAGCCTGCTAACAACAGTTACTCGATGTCAACGGTCATTCGACGCCGACTCCGTTTGACTTTCCTGTGGCGGCGAGAAGATTCCTTGCACTCGTGGTACACACCTCCACAGCATGGCTGCGGCCAGCAAGTAGGCAAGCATCCGCAGAACAAGAAAGACGATAATTATCAAGTAGTAGTTGCACGTAAAATTAGACCCGAACAATACGCTGTTCTGTGTTCAAACGGAAGCTGATGCACCGAAGTCCTTATTCCTTAAAGACTTGGCGACAAACTTGCGTCCGTCTCTCGCTAACTTGTTGATTCTACAATACATTACAGTCAAGTCGTTATTTATCAAAGACTTGGGAGGTTGGCTCCCGCTAAGTCTTTGATTCCACAAGACCATCCAGAGGGGTGTCTCCTGCCGAATCCGCCTAAGTGCCAAGCCAGCGCACGCGCAAAGTCGCACACAATTCCCCTTCGCCGATGAACGACAAAAACCAAAATCCCCACCTTGTCCCCGCAAAGAAACACAATGCAGGGACAAGAGTGGGGCATTTACTACATCGTTATTTCGACAGCCTCTTACACGAGTCCCTGATCCAGCATCGAGTTTGCTACTTTCAGGAAGCCCGCGATATTCGCGCCATTCACTAGATTGCCAGGCGTTCCGTATTTTTCGGCCGTGTCGTAACAATTCTTGTGGATGGCGATCATGATTTTGTGCAGCTTTTCGTCGACTTCTTCGCGAGTCCAGGAGATGCGCGCGCTGTTCTGCGCCATTTCAAGGCCCGAGGTTGCGACTCCGCCAGCATTGGCGGCTTTCGCTGGTCCGTAAAGAATCTTGGCTTCGAGGAACAGCTTGGTCGCTTCGAGAGTGCTCGGCATGTTGGCTCCCTCGCTGACTACCTTGACGCCATTCTTGATGAGGTTCGCCGCGTCTTTTGCGTTGATCTCGTTTTGAGTGGCGCTCGGGAAGGCGCAGTCGGCTTTGATGTTCCAGAGCCAGCTGTGGTCGAGTTTGCGATCGGTGGCGCTGTAGATGGCCTTCTTGAATTTCTCGACGTAGTCTTTGATGCGGCCACGGCGATTGTTCTTGAGGTCCATTACATAGGCCAGCTTCTCGCGATCGATGCCTTCGGCGTCATAGATGACTCCATCGGAATCCGAGAGAGACACGGGCTTCGCGCCTAGATCGAGCAGCTTCTCGATAGTGTATTGCGAGACGTTGCCGCTGCCAGAGACTAGACAGACTTTGCCTTGCAGCGTGTCTTTTCTCGTTTTCAACATTTCGTCGGCGAAGTAGACGCAGCCATAGCCGGTCGCTTCGGGACGAATCAGGGAGCCTCCCCAACCGAGACCCTTCCCGGTGAGGACGCCGGTGAATTCATTGCGTAGCCGCTTGTATTGTCCGAAGAGGAATCCGATTTCGCGTCCGCCGACGCCGATGTCTCCGGCGGGAACGTCGGTGTCAGGGCCGATGTGACGGCTGAGTTCGGTCATGAAGCTTTGGCAGAAGCGCATGACTTCGTTGTCGCTCTTTCCTTTGGGATCGAAGTCGCTGCCGCCTTTGCCGCCGCCCATAGGGAGCGTGGTGAGCGAGTTTTTGAAGACTTGTTCGAACGCCAGGAATTTCAGGATGCCAAGGTTGACCGAAGGATGGAAGCGCAGTCCGCCCTTGTAGGGGCCGATGGCGCTATTCATCTCGATCC
>OBLW0100002149.1_pt1 | contig 16048 bp, 12 predicted proteins | sample 1520161 | NCBI WGS metagenome assembly OBLW01 (sample SAMEA3539309, study PRJEB22396) | soil metagenome | biome: tundra; feature: field; material: soil | place: USA | collected 2010-05 | depth 0.15 m | reverse complement strand
GGTCCTTCAGCCCGCAAAAAGCGCGGGCCTCAGGATGACAGGTCTTCTCCAGTGCGATCAGTTTGAAACTGGCCGTACGCTGCAGTCACTTCAATTCTTCGGGCACGGCGACGCGGATTGTCGTCGGTGCCGGCGAGCATGTGCGTGGCGCGTGCGGACTTGTCGATTAGTGCCTTGTATTGAAAGATCGCGACTTCGTTGTGATAACGATCGCTTCCCGTCGTCGCCGACTGATCATGTACCTTCGATTGGGAATCGGGTTCCAGCCAATGGAGGCGCGAGTCCATATTTCCACGTATGCTCAAGGTGTGCAGACGATTCGAATCGCATTGGCTGTAGCGCTGCTCAGCCTGGTTGGGTCGTCGGACGTTGCTCGGGAGAGACACCGAGACTTCTCCACGCACCGTATTCAACGCGATGATCAAGGGTGGGCCGAGAAAACCTTAAGCACGCTCTCCCGCGAAGAGAAGGTAGGCCAGCTCTTCATGGTTCGTATGCGCGTTGGGCTCTCGGGGGTTGGGAACCCGGAGTACTTGCGGCTCTCGAATAGCATTCGCCGGTACCACATCGGATCGGTGGCCATGTCGGCGCCGCCGGGTGCGCGCGCTCTTCACAGCGATCATCGCTATGAAACCGTCGTCCTGCTGAACCGCCTGCAGACGGAATCGAAGCTCCCGCTTCTGGTTGCCGGAGATTTTGAGCAGGGCGTCCTGCCAGCGCGACTTTTCGGCACCACCGTGTTTCCGCACGCCATGGCTTTTGGCGCTGCGGGCAAGGTGGCCTACGCTGAGGAATTCGGCCGCATTACGGCCCAGGAAAGCCGTGCGATCGGCGTCCACTGGAACCTGTTTCCCGTCGCCGACGTGAATTCCAATCCGGCGAATCCGATCATCGGCACGCGCGCGTTCGGCGCTAACCCGGAACAGGTAGGGGCGCTGGTGGCCGCCTACATCCGCGGTGCGCGAGCGAACGGAATGCTAACCACGGCCAAGCACTTTCCGGGTCACGGCAATACCGGGACCGATTCGCATCTTGGGGTTGCAAGAGTCGACGAGGATCTGGATCTGTTGCGCAGCATCGACCTGCCTCCATTTCGCAGCGCGATTCAAGCCGGGGTCGATGCCGTGATGACGGCCCACATCAGGGTGCCGGCGCTCGATCCGGATCCCAATCTTGTCGCTACGACTTCACCCGCCATCGTCACCGGTCTGCTCAAGAACGAGCTGGGTTTCAAAGGAATCGTGGTCACAGACGGCCTGGACATGGCGGGCCTGACGCGCCTCTATGCTGGAAACGTCGGGCGCGCGGCGGTGGATGCCTTCAAGGCTGGGAACGATGTACTCACCATGCCCGCCGATCTTGACGCGAGCTACCGGGCGGTTCTCGAAGCGGTGCGCACGGGAGAAATTTCCCGGCAGCGGCTGGACGCGTCGGTCTTGAAAATATTGCGGGCCAAAGCTTCCCTGGGTCTCCAGAAGACTCGCCTGGTGGATGTAGCGGCGATTCCGAGGCTGGTCGGCAGTCCAGCAAATGTTGCAACCGGTCAGCGCATCTCCGATGCCTCGATCACCCTGGTGCGCGACAACGGCAAGCTGCTTCCGCTGCGACAGGGGGCATCGGTTAAGAACGTTGCTCTCCATCCACGAGGAAGACAAGGTCATCACGGTGTGCTCGTGGTTGTGATCTGCGATAACGTTCGAGCGGAGGACGGTCGCGTGCTGGAGCGCGAAGTTCGGGCCCGTATGCCCGATGCAAAGATAGTTTATGTGGACCCGCACGTCACAGCGAGCAGGGCGGATGAAGTGGTGGCGGCAGTGGACCAGGCGCGGGCAGTCGTAGTCGCTGTGTACATCGTGCCTTCAGCCGCGAGATCAAGGAAGTTAGGGCGCGGCGGGAAGCATCCCGCGTCTCTGCCAGACTCGACGAGCGCTTTGTTCGAGAGGATACTCGCCCGCGCCAGCGAGAAAACTGCAGTTCTGGCCATGGGAAATCCATACCTGACCGATGATTTCCCAGCCATTCAAAACTATATCTGTACGTTCTCCAATGTGACAGTCTCGGAGATTAGCGCCGCCCGGGCGCTGTTTGGGGAAATCCCGATGTCGGGTCAGATGCCAGTCAATCTTTCCAGCGCTGGAGTAAAGACTCAGGGAGTTTCGCGCCCGGCACCGGTCGCGACCTTAAGGCTTCCGTAGCCGAATTACAAAAGCCGGATTACCAAACATCTGCCCAGCCCAGTCTAGCGTTCCAAAGCCTTGCGGTCCCATTTGGCCGTGTCGGCTGCTGCAGTATACGTGCTCTGAAGGAATTCCATCAGCGCTGTCTTGGGAGAATCGGCGGTTCGGACATCGTCGTACATCAGCAGGAACTCTTTTAATTGCGGATGGTAGAAAGCTGCGGGTGGACGAACCTTTGTTTCCGCAAAGCCGGGAGCTTCAGGCGCGGCGTAGGAATAGAACGCCGGTCCCTTGATATCGCCGCCGCCGGGCCAGAAGCCCGCGCTGCTCACTTCGTGCGAGTAGGCTTCGCGAGTGATTGGGTCTGCGCCTGGACGCTCGGGAGCCCGCCGGCCGGAGAAGCGAGTCACACAGAGATCGAAACTTCCCCAGAAGAAGTGCACCGGACTGACTTTGCCCAGAAATCCGGTGCGGAATTCCTTGAGTACCTGATCGACCCAAACCAGGATGCGCCAGAATTTATTCACCGCCTCGGGATCGTAGGTGGCATGAACTTGGTCCCGCTCGAACGGAATGGGATCGGGAATCTCGCAGGGCGTCGTCCAGATCTTCACGTCCACGCCGAGATCGGCAAGGGCCGCCATGAACTTCTTGTAGAACTCGGCGACACTTTCTGACCTCAGTGCCAGGGTAACCGCGCGGCCTTCGCTGGTTTCGATGACGAGCGTGTGCGCGATGAAATCAAAGCGGACTTCGATGGTTCCCCAGGCTGTTCCCCGCTGGTAGGGCATGGCCGAGGTTGTCATGCCGCGTGCGGTCAGATAGAAGGTGACATTCCAATAATGATTCACCAGCGGACACAATTTCATACGGACTTTCCCGACGAGCTGCGTCCACATGTGCAGGGTTGCGAGCGTGTCCTTCCAGCTATCGAAAGGTAGTGCAGGTAGTAGATCCGGTTTGGTTGGGGTGTTTGGTGTCATGATTCATTCCGTCCTGGCCGACGTTTTCGTGGCCGATAAAAAGTTGGCTATTGCAATCGGCCGTACACGTCGAACTGTTTGGAGTTGACGTTCTGGGGAGTCAGAGTCTTCTCGCTGAGCGTTGCACCCGTGCGGGAATTGTCGTACTGCGAGGTGGTGACTTGCGCGAGCGCGGAGATCGCGACGAGCATGCACGTGACAACAGCACCACAGATTGCGAGCGGTTTCATGGGAAACTCCGCTACTGTTTTTCTGCCGAGGCCTCCGCGGGCTTGGCGAAAAGCTTGGGATCGACCGTGGGATTGAGTTCGATCTTCTTGAATTCGGCGTTGCTGGTTTCTTTGCCGTCCTGCTTGTTCTGGTGCTTATAGGGCATGGTCAGGCCGTCCACGGTGCGCCAGTCGGCGAGATTGGTTTCTCCGTCGAAGGGTCCGGATTGTCCCATGGCCTTGTATTTCTCGCGAAGAATATAGCCAGTCTTGGGATCGATGTACCAGCGAAGCCACGGGATGGCGCCGCCGATGTCGAGGATGGCGGTGTCGACGTCGCCGATCTTTTCCGTGCCCGCGGCGGTGAAGAGGAAAGCGGGATCGTCGGCGTGCTGGGCAACATAGACGAGATCGTGGTGAAGTTGCGACAACATTTCGGTGGTCTGCGCGGGAGGCATGCTGCGCGTGCCCATGCCTGCCATGCTCATGAATGCCGCCTCGGGTGAGGCGACGATGGTCAGATTGCCTTGTGGGGTTTGCACGTCGACGTGCATGCGGTCCGGGAACGCGATGGTCACATCGACCGGGCTGGGTGGCGCTCCGTTATCGCTCTCGGCGATGCTGACGTGCATGGTTTTAATGGAATGCAGTTTTGGCAGACCTCCCATGGCGGTGGCGACTTTGGCGGCCAGCGCCTTGCCTTCCGCATTGGAGGCTGCGGGCTTGGCGCTATCTTCTTTTTCCGCTGGTGGAGGCGGAATCGTGATGTCGATCTCTTTGACCGCGCCGAGCGATGACAGCGGTTTGTCGAACTCCTTTGTGTTGCCGACGACCAGGACGGCAAGTTGATTCCGGTGCAGATATTTGGTGGCTACTCGACTCACATCGGCGGTCGTGACTTTCTTGATTTCCGCTTGGTATTTGTCGAGCCAGTCGGGCGGATATCCGTGGTACTCGTAGGTCATGCGTTCGCCGAGAATCTTGTCGGGCGAGTCGAGGCGGAAAATGAACGCGTTGAGAATGGCGTCTTTGGCGCGCTGGATTTCGTCGTCAGTGATCGGCTGCTTCGCCAGATTGTCGATGTCTTCGCCGGCGGCCTGAATGGCTTCGATGGTGCTTTGACTCTTGGTGCCGATCGAAACCTGCAGGATGCCAGGATGGCCGAAGTTGGTGCCAATGCCGCCGCCCACGCTGTAGGCCAGTCCGCGCTTGGTGCGAATGTCATTAAACAACCGCGAGGAGAAGCCGCCGCCGAAGGCTTCGTTGAACACGCCGATGGCGTAGTAGTCGGGATTGTCGCGCGTGGTGCCCAGCGCCACCATATGGATGGTGCTTTGGTTCACGTCGTCCTTGGGAATGAGATAGTAGCCAGGCTTGGCGGACGCGAATTGAATTTCATTTTTCGGGAGCGCTGGACCTTTGGGCCACGAGTCGAACGCCGCGCGCAGCCGGGCTTCCATGGCGGCAGAATCGAAGTCGCCGCTGATGCCGAGAATGATGTTGTTGGGATGAACGTACTTGCCGTGCCAGTCAATCAAATCCTGGCGGGTGATGGCCGCGACGGTGGCGTATTCAGCAACCCGGGCGTAGGGATTATTGGAACCGTAGGCTAGTTTGACGGATTCGCGTTGCGCGATCTCACCGACCTGATCGTTGCGACGTGAGATTCCGTCGCCCTCTTCCTTCTGCGCGATGTCGATTTTGTCGGCGCGGAATTCGGGGTTTCGCAAGACGTCGACGAATGCCTTGAAGACGTCGTCGAGATCTCCCTTCAAGCACGACCAACTGATGGTGGTGGAGTCGGGACCGCTGCCGGTCTCAACTTTGGCCGCGCGAACTTCAAGGAAGTCGTCGAGTTGATCGCCGGTCTGGGTCTTGGTGCCGCCGGTACGCCAGACTTCACCATAAATGTCGTTGAGCCCAGTCTTGCTCGCCGGTTCGTTCACGGATCCGCCACGGATGCGGGCGGTGCCATCGATCAGCGGTAGTTCGTGATCTTCCTGCAGGAAGATCACCATGCCGTTCGACAGTTGGATGCGCTTGGGTTGTTGCGGATGAAAAACGGGCAGGGGAGGGATTGGAACCTGCTGCCAACTCGTGGCCTGCGCCGCGACTTGAGGAAGCGTTGCGAAGCTCGCTGCGAGAACCAGCATGGTTAGAAGGAGAGCCTTTTTCATTGCGCACCTCCCTGATCAGCGGGGCCACTTGAAGCGTGGTCGCCTCCACCGGGAGCGCCGCCCCCGCCTGAAGTCTCAATTATGCCTACGGTGCGGTTGGTATCGACGAAGACTTCGTTCGCGACACGGCGAATGTCGGCTTTGCTGACCTGGTCGATGCGGTCCACCGATTTGAATAACTCGCGCCAATCGCCGTAGCGAGTCTGGTAGGTGGCGAGTTGGGTGGCCAGACCCTCATTGTCGGCAAGGCCGCGAATCAAATTAGCTTTGGAGCGGGTCTTGATCATCTTCAATTCGTCGTCGGTGATGTCTTCTTTTTTCAGCTTGTCGATTTCCGCGTGGATGGCGTCGGCCATTTCCTGAGGAGCGTGTCCGGGAAGGGGCACGGCCAGAAAGGCGAAGAGGTGGGGATACTTGATGCCGGGGTATCCGGTGAGCCCTTCGGAGAACGAGGCAATTTTCTTGTCGCGGACCAGCGAGCGGTAGAGCCGCGAGGTACGGCCCTCGGACATGAGATCGCTGATCGCGTCGAAAACGGCGTCGTCCTTGCTACGGTAGTCGGGGCGGTGGTAGCCCTCAATGTAAATCGGCTGGGAACGGTCTTTGAGCACGACTCTGCGTTCGGAGTTCTGCGGCGGTTCAGTGGTGGTGGGCTCGTCGGGGTGCGGACGCGCCGGCAGGCGGCCGAAATATTTCTCCAGGATCGGCATGGCCTCGGCGGTCTTTACGTCACCGGCCACGGCGACCACCATATTCGACGGCACGTAGTATTTGTCGAAAAACTTCTGGGCGTCGGTGGCAGAGAAAGAGTTGAGGTCGGACATCCACCCTACGGTGGGCCGGTGATACGGATGCGCCGTGAATGACGCTTCCGTGAACTGCTCGAGCAGGCGGCCGAAGGGGCTGCTGTCGGTGCGCATGCGGCGTTCTTCGATCACGACGTTGCGCTCCTTGTAGAACTCCCGAAGCACGGGGTGCAGGAAGCGCTCGGACTCGAGATACGCCCAGAGTTCGAGGCGATTCTCCGGCAGCGAGTAGTGGTATTCGGTCAGGTCGTAACTGGTGGAGGCGTTCATGTCTTCGCCGCCATTTTGCTCGACGAGCTTGCCGAATGCGTTGCCGACGACGAACTTGTCGGCTCCGGCGACGGCGTCTTTCCATGCCTGTTCGAGTTGCTTTAACTTCGCTTCATCGCGGCCGACCGACTTGTCTCGCTCGGTGATGTAGGCGGCGTAGGCAACCTCGACCTTCTCGAGAGCTGGCCTTTCGGCGGCGTAGTCGGTGGTGCCGATCTTGTCGGTGCCTTTGAACGCCATGTGCTCGAACATGTGGGCGAGCCCGGTCGCACCCATGGGATCCTGTGTAGAGCCAGCGTCGACCAGCGTGAAGAAGGAGAAGACGGGAGCCTCGGGACGCTCACAGATCATGAGGGTCAGGCCGTTGGGCAGGGTCTTGACGGTGATGCGCTTTTCGAAGGAGGCTACGTCCTGCGCCAGAGCAACCGCGGATAGAAATAGGAAGAGAAAGGCGATCTTCAGGCTACGGTGTTTCATCGGACCTCCGACGGTGGGACCAGTATGACGAGCATCTGCTTCGAGCAACATGTGTTGGACGGGCCAGCAGGGCAGAAGTTTGAAAGTACGTGGGCGAGAGGGAGGTTGTCAAACCGGGCGTGGCTGGGGGGGCAATTCAAAAGCTTTACCACTAAGGACACGAAGTTACACGAAGGAACCGCCACGAAGGAACCGCCAACGAAGTTCTTCGTGATACTTCGTGCCCTTCGCGGTTCAGTTTTTTCTTGCATGTGGAGAAGCACCGTATTTTGCGCGTGAAGGTCTTTCAGGCACAATGGGCAGGCGGAGACCATGTGACCGACTCGGCCGTCGACATTCAGGGCAGGCATCTCAAGCTGTCGAACCTGGAAAAGGTGCTCTATCCCGCCACGGGATTCACCAAGCAGAAGGTGGTTGACTACTACGCCCGGATCGCGCCGGCGATCATTCCGCACCTCGCAGGACGCGCGCTGACTCGCAAGCGCTATCCCGACGGTGTGGAGGGCGAGCCGTTCTTCGAGAAGAACGCGCCCATGCACAAGCCGGAGTGGGTGAAGACGGCGCCGATCTGGAGCGGCCGCAACCGGCGCACGATTCACTACGTTCTGGCGGATGATCTAGCCACGCTGATCTGGCTGGCCAATCTGGCGGCGCTCGAACTGCATCCATCGCTGGCGCTGGCGAAGGACATTACGTGTCCGACCGTGATGGTGTTCGACCTCGATCCCGGACCGCCGGCGAACATTGTGCAATGCTGCCAGGTGGGGCTGTGGCTGCGCGAGATTTTTGAGCACTTCGGACTGCAGAGCTTCCCGAAGACGTCAGGGTCGAAGGGATTGCAGATTTACGTTCCGCTCAACACGCCGACGACCTACGACGTGACCAAGATGTTCTCGCATGCACTGGCGCAGCTGCTGGAGCACGATCATCGGGATCTGGTGTTGTCGGAGATGAGCAAGCAGGCGCGCACCGGGAAGGTGTTCGTCGACTGGAGCCAGAATGACGAGCACAAGACGACGGTCGCGGTTTATTCGCTGCGGGCGCGCGAGCATCCCACGGTTTCGACGCCGGTGAAGTGGGAGGAAGTCGAGCGCGCGTTCAAGAAGAAGGATCCAGACCTGTTAGTGTTTGAAGCGCCGCAGGTGGTTTCGCGCTTTGAGAAGATGGGCGACTTGTTTGAGCCCGTACTCGAATTGAAGCAGCGGCTGCCCGACCTGAAAGCGGCCGTGACGAAGGAGCCGGAGCGCGTCGAGATTGCAGCCCAGGCGGAAGGGGATGATGCGGCGCCGGTTCGGAGGAAGCGGGCAGGGAAGAAGGGCGAAGGGCGTTAACCACTAAGGACACGACGGTACACGAAGGAATTTTTATCATGGCGCAATTCTTCGCAGGAACCTCGGGTTGGGCTTATCCAACGTGGAAGCCTGATTTTTATCCAGCCAAGCTGGCGCAGAAAAAGTTCCTGGGCCACTACGCCACGCAACTCAATACCGTCGAAGTGAATTTCACTTTCCGGCAGCTTGTCAAAGAGACGACTATTCAAAACTGGCTGCACGACACGCCGGCACATTTTCGATTCGGCATCAAAGCGCACCAGGTCATCACGCATATCAAGCGACTGAAGGCAACAGAGGACTTTGTGCCGCGATTTCTGGCGACGATTGAGCCGCTAGCGGCAGCGGGGAAGCTGGGACCGGTGCTTTTCCAACTGCCGCCGAACCTGAAGGCGGACGAGGCGCTGCTCAAGGATTTTCTGGCGATCCTGCCGCGCACCGTGCCGGCGGCGTTCGAATTTCGGCATGCGTCGTGGTTCACCGACTCGACTTGGAACCTGCTGAAGTCGAGCAACGCGGCGCTGTGTGTGGCCGAGACCGAGACGCTCACCACGCCCGAGATCGCGACGGCCGGGTTCGTGTATTACCGGTTCCGCAAGCCCAGTTACACGGGCGACGAGCGGCGCTCGATGATTGAGCGCATCGGGCATCATATCTCGGCTGGGAGTGATGTGTTCGCCTATTTCAAGCATGAAGAAACGCCCGAAGGGGCGCTATATGCGGTGGAATTGCTGCGGGAAGTGACCGGCAAGGAGAACGTTTGATCCACGGTACAAGGCGAGGAGTCGCCCTCTTTTGCGCGGTGGTCTGTCTGGGGGTAGCTTCTTGCGCTCAGAATTCGGAACTGCGCACGGTCCATGTGTTCGTTGCGCTTGCCGACAATCAGAGCCAGGGCATCATTCCAGTCCCTGCGAAGCTGGGGAACGGCGAGGATCCGGAACGGAACCTGTACTGGGGATCGGCGTATGGCGTGAAGACATTCTTCGCGCGCAGTGCCGACTGGGAGCGGATTGCCTGCGGTCAGAAGCCCAAGGGCGAGATTCTTGAGCGCTGCGTGTTTAAGCATCGAGCGACAAATGTGTATCTTGTGGCCGACGCGTATCGTGGCCGTGAAATTCGGCAGGCGATTCTTGATTTTCTATCTTCCGCGGCGGGAGACGATCCGGAGATGGTGAGCGTACCAGTCGCCCCGGGAAGTCTGAAGCTGCCGATTCGCGGCGGCGCCAACCTACTGGCTTATATTGGCCACGACGGGCTGATGGATTTTCAACTTCTGCAATTTCCCCGCAAGAAGAATGACGTTCATCGCGATGCCGTCGTGCTGGCCTGCGCCAGCAAACAGTTCTTCGCCGAACCCGTGCGGGCGTCGGGTGCTTATCCGCTTCTTTGGACGACGGGACTCATGGCTCCGGAGGCCTACACGCTGAAAAGCGCGCTGGACGGATGGATTGCGGGGGAGAGCAACGAACAGATTCGCGATCGGGCAGCGGGGGCGTATGACAAGTATCAGAAATGCGGGTTTCGTGCGGCGCACCGGTTGCTGGTCAGCGGGTGGTGAAGTGGTGAGAGAGACGTAGCAAGCTACGTCTCTACGAAAAACGTGCGTTACCCCGTTCATCACTTTTTCTTGCGTCCGATAACGTGCATACTAAACTTCTCTACTGTCATGGCTTCCGAGGCGAATTCGCGGGTGCTTTCCGGCTTTCTCGACTACCTGAGGATCGAGAAGGGGCTGGCGGCGAATTCGATCAGCGCTTATACGACCGACATCCTGCAATTTTCCGAGTTCCTGGAGAAGCATAAGAGGCTTCTGCTCAGTGCGCGGCGCAACGATGTGCGCGAATTTCTGCAGCAGCTTTTTTCGAATCAGGTCGACGGGCGCAGCGTGGGGAGGAAGCTGTCTGCGCTGCGGCATCTTTACCGCTACCTGCTGCTCGACAAGAGAATCGACTACGATCCGACGCTGAACATTGAATCGCCGCGGCAGTGGAAGGTCTTGCCGAAGTCTCTGGCGCGCGATGAGGTCGAATCGACGCTGGCGTCTCCGATGACGTTGCTGGCGAGCGGGGATCGCAACTCGAAAGACGCGGTGGCGCTGGCTGCTCGCGATCGGGCGATGCTGGAGCTTTTGTACGCGGGGGCGCTGCGGGTTTCGGAGATGGTGAACGCCACTCTTGAGGATCTGAAACTGGAATCGGGATACATGCTGGTACGCGGCAAGGGTGATAAGGAACGCATCGTGCCGCTGGGCAAGCCGGCGCAAGACGCGCTATCGGAATATCTGGCGCAGGGACGTCCCGTGCTGGCGGAGATGCGAGGGTCAAAGCCGCCAAAGAACGCGGCGCGGTCGTCCTCGATCTCGATGAAGAATTCGCCTTCGTTGTTTATCGCCCGCGGTGGGCGCCGATTGACGCGGCAGCGGGTATGGCAGATGGTGGGAGCAGCATCGGTTGCCTCCGGACGGCATGCGTCGCCGCACATGCTGCGGCACTCGTGCGCGACCCACATGGTAGAAAACGGAGCGGACCTTCGCACTGTGCAAACGATTCTGGGTCACTCGGACATTTCGACTACGCAGATCTATACGCATCTGGCGCTGGATCGACTGCGAACCGTGTATCAGAAGCATCATCCGAGGGCGAAAGGGCGGTAGAGCAATTGCTGATTGTTGATTTTTGATTGCTGATTAAGAGTCCGCAAACGATTCTGCAGATGAGGGTTTTCAATCAAACAATTAGCAATCAAGAGTCAACAATGACCAAGGCAAATACGATCGTCGAGAAGGCCGTGGCCGACTTCCTTCGCCACTTGCGGGAGAGGAATTCCTCGCCGCACACCATCAAGGCTTACAGCGGCGATCTGGCCAACTTCGCAGCTTACGTGGGCTCGCGAGGATGGAAATCGATCGACCACATCGCGATTCGCGGATTTCTGTCGAAGCTCTACGAAAAGGGTCTCGGCAAGACTTCCGTGGCCCGCTCGCTGGCGGCGGTGCGGTCGCTCTACCGCTGGCTGGCGCGGGAGGGCATCGTCGAGCAAAATCCCGCGAAGCTGGTGGCGACACCGAGGCTGCCGAAGAGACTTCCGCGCGTGCCGACCATCGAAGAAATGAATTCCGTCCTTGATGGTCAGATGCCTCAGGTTGCCGCCTTTCCCGAGCGCGATCTGCTCATGCTTGAACTGCTTTACGGGTGCGGCATCCGGAACTCGGAGCTAACCGGAATCAACCTAGAAGACATTCGGCTGAGCGCGGAGGCGATCCTGATTCGCGGCAAAGGGAAGAAGGAACGCTACGTTCCATTTGGCGGTTCAGCCAAGAGTGCGCTCGCGGCGTATCTTCCAGCGCGGCAGGCGATGCTGGCGGAGACGCGCAAGAACGCGGCGGCGCTGCTGATCAACCAGCGCGGCGGCCGGCTGACGACCCGCAGCGTGGGCCGCATCATCAAGGAGATTGCGGTCGCCAAGGGGCTTTCGCCGGACGTGCATCCGCACACCTTGCGCCACGCTTTCGGCACACACATGCTGGAAGAAGGCGCCGACCTGCGCGCCATTCAGGAATTGCTGGGCCACGAGCGTCTGGCCACCACGCAGCGCTACACGCAGCTTTCGATGAAGCACGTGTTGCAGGTCTACGACCAGACGCATCCCCGCGCTAAGTAGCAGAGACTCTGGGGACGAGGTAGGGGCCTGGGTGCGATCGAATTCCTCACGCTTGGGGTGTTCGCAGGTTCTCCCACATCGCAACGATTCGAGCTTTCAAGTCGGCCGTAAGTTTTTCGTAGACCACTTCCGACGCGTCGGATTCTGGCGGCGGAGTGATCGGGTCACCGAAGACCATCTTCAGCGGTGTGAATCCGCGGAATGCCTGGTTCCGCGGCCAGGCATCATAGAAGCCCTCAATGGCCACGGGCACGATCGGCACCTGCAGGTGAATCGAGAGAATCGCGGCGCCTTTCTTGAAAATTCTGGGCTGGCCGTCGATCGAGCGCTCGCCCTCAGGATAGAGAATGAGTGCCAGGCCCTGCCGCAAGCCGAAGGCTCCGGCGCGCATGGCAGGAACCAGATTCGCGTCGGGATCGAGGACCACGACTTTGATGGAGCGCGCCAGGCGGCGCATGAATCCCTTGCCGAAGATGTCGCTGGTGCCCACGGCAAAGGTCCGCATAAACACATCTGCCGGCAACAGGCTCGCCAGGATCAGCGGATCGAGATAGCTCTGGTGGTTCGACGAAATGATGTAAGCGCCACTTTTCGGAAGTTTCTCGATGCCGACTACTTTCAGGTGAAAGCGTTCCCGCGCGATCATCTGCATCACTCTGGTCACGCCGTACCAGAACGCATCGTTGAATCGATTGGGATGGGCCAGCCTAAGAACGTCAGGATCGTCGGGGTCTTCGGCCAGGATGGATTTCCACCCGGCGAAGGTGACGCGGGACCCGGGACCGCCGGCGCCGCTGGCCGCGCTTTGCAGCACGGCGTCCAGCAAATCGCGGACGGTATAGATCTCGGTCAGTTGGGATTCTTCAATGTTGCCGCCGAGTTCTTCTTCGAGGCGGCTGAGCAGTTCGACACGCTGCATGGAGTCGAGGCCGAGATCGAGATCGAGGCTAAGCGAGGGCTGCAGGGCCGGCGGCGCGGTGCGCGCGGACTCGCGGACAATCCTCAGGCCGCGCTGGACGTCTGGTTGATCGAGCCATGCCGCTTCATCCGCAGTGAGAGGTTTCTCCGCTGGCAGATCCGAATCGTCAGCAACCTTTTTTGCCTGATTTGCTCTTACGCGCTTCTCGACTTCGAAGCGTTTGATCTTGCGGGTTGTGGTACGGGGCAGATCCTCCTGCCAGATTTCGTAGCTGCCGATGCGCTTGGTAGAAGCGATCTTTGGCGACAGGCCTTCAATATCGAAGCGGATGACTTCCTTCACGTTGACAATCTTGCGTTGCCGAATCACGTCGAAGTTCGGGACGATCACGGCGTGCAAGCGATCGCCGCCTTCGCCGGGTTTGCCTTCGAGTCCCATCACGGCGATTTCCTTAATGAACGGCGATTTCAGATAGTGTGCCTCGATCTCCTCGGGATAAACGTTCTTGCCATTGCTGAGGACGATTACTTCTTTTTTGCGCCCGGTGAGGAACAGGTGGCCGTGCGCATCGAAATAGCCGAGGTCGCCGGTGAGGAACCATCGGTCGCGGAAGACCGCGGCGGTGGCATCGGGACGGTTCCAGTAGCCTTTCATCACAACCGCGCCCCGCACCGCTATTTCCCCCACGGCGGGGGTGCCGTCTTCCTGAGGCTGCGGATCGACGATCTTTCCCTCGACGCCCTTCATCGCTTTGCCGCAGGAGCCAATCACGTTGTCGTGGGGCGAATTTACGAAGATGGCTGCGGTGGTTTCGGTCAGGCCTAATGCCTGTAGAACGTCGATACCAAGATCATGAAAATCTCTCATAATCTCGGGATCGAAGCGCGAACCGCCAGTGGCCAGGTAGCGCATCTTTGGACCGAGCGTGTCATGCACCTTGCGAAACAAGATCGGTCCCGCGTTGATTCCCAGCTTGCGCAAAGTGCGGTTGAGCAAGACCATCCCGGCGAAGACTCTCTGCGTAACCGCACCGCGTTTCTTGATCTCCTGGAAGATGCGTTCGTGAATCAGATAGTAAAACTGCGGTACTACGGCAAACGCGGTGATGTTGCGCTCGCTGAGAGCCCGCAGCAGTTCGGTGGTGTTCAGCGTTTCCAGATAGACGACGCGCGAGCCTTTGACCAGCGGCAGGAGGAGATTTGCCATCTGTGCCAGAACGTGGAAGAGCGGCAGCACACCGAGCAGGGCGTCGGTGGGGCCAAGGTCGATCCAGTTGAAGACAGCCTCGACTTCGCCGAGAAAATTGGCGTGCGTCAGCATCACGCCTTTGGGGTCGGCGGTGGTGCCGGAAGTGTAGAGCAGGGAAGCGAGATCGTCGTCCTTCGCCGGCGCCACTTTGAACTTGCCCGAGCCGCCCTCGAAAATCGCGGGTAGATTGCCCAGCCAGTGCTCTTCAATGGAATGGCTGGTCATCCGGTCCGGGTCCATGAGGATCACACCCAGCTTGAGTTCGGTAGCGGCAGGCCGCACTATGGGAACATGTTTCGCGTCACAGAAGACTGCCGATGTGCCGCTGTCTTTCAGAAGCTTGGTGACCTGATCGGCATGCAGGGCCGTGTCGAGGGGAACGGCGGCGCAGCCCGAGGCGATGATTCCCAGGTACGCCGCGACCCAGCGCGGGTGATTATCGGCCAGAATTGCGAGTCGGGATCCGTGGGGAAATCCGTTCTCGGTAACCCACCGGCCAACGGATTCGGCCATGCGGTGCAGTTCTTCGTAGGTGCAGCTTTCGATGTGATCGTGGCGCTGGAGTTCGAGCGCGACATTGGCAGGCCAGCGCTCGGCACATTCAACAAAGCGATCGTAGAAGGTGGGCATTCGTCGTGGCGAATATACACGAAAAGAGGCTCGGGCCGCTGTGCGCGGGGTGCTAGTCGCGATTCGCGATTGAGCCCGCCACCGCCACCGCGCTCCCGGACATGGCCAGTGCTACAAAGGCGCTGGTCCACTCGTTCGCATTGTGCGGAGAGGCCGCAACCCTGGGAAAATGAAGGATAAGTACCCAGAGAAGAAACATGAGTCCAAGAAGAGAAGATGACGAGGCTGCCAGTCGTCCCGTGATGATCGCCAGAGCGGATGCGATGAAGGCGGCGCCGATAAAGTAGGCCCAGAATACGTGCGCGGGAATCCAGGAAGGGATCAAGGCGGCGACGAACTGGCCGTACATAAGGTGCTGTGCGCCAAAAATGAAGAGAGGTAGTGCGAACAGGTACTGTCCGACAACGGTTGTCGGGTTCGAAGATCTACCTGGAAATGGAGAACCGTCCAGTCCTCGAATCAACGCTCCAGCCAGGACGAGCGCCCCGCCACAGATAGACAGCATCTCTGCTGCGCTGGTCCACGGCCCGGGATCGTGCAGGTTCACGAGAACTCGCGGCACGTGGATTCCAACAACTCGCAACAGCAGCGCAATTCCCAACAGAAGAGCTGCCCATCGTCCCTTCACATTGACGGCGAGGATCGCCCCCGCCGCAAGCAGGGCAGCGCCCGATACCCACGACAGCCAATGGGCCCCCGGATACCAAGGGGGACCCGGAGGGGCGGCCGACAGGGTGGTGACGAAAGCCAGGTAGTGCATGCCGAAACATGCGATCGCGATTGCGTACAAGATGCGGCCCGGTTTGATCAGAGAATTCATAGGAGACTTGCGTGGTTCAGGGTTTCTTGGGCGGTTGCGGCTTTTCCGCCTCTGCGATCGCTTTGCGGAACTCCTCGACGGCGGAGACAGTGGGCGCACGCAGGCAGTCCTTGGCTATATAGCGCCAAACTGCCGGCGAATCCAGCGGATCTCCCACGCCGCCGCGGTACACCTCAAAGGTATCCTCAGACGGGCCAATCTCGTCGCTGATATGTGGACCATTTTGCGGCGCTGCACCCGGATCGGAAGTCGGAGGAGTTTGACCCCGTTGGCCCCCGATCCGAATGCTGCTATCCGTAGACTGGGCGACGCCGGGGCGATTGTCGATGGGACCGCCCTTG
>OBLW0100002148.1_pt1 | contig 16048 bp, 17 predicted proteins | sample 1520161 | NCBI WGS metagenome assembly OBLW01 (sample SAMEA3539309, study PRJEB22396) | soil metagenome | biome: tundra; feature: field; material: soil | place: USA | collected 2010-05 | depth 0.15 m | reverse complement strand
ATGCGCGACTCGACATCGTGACGCCCGAGGCGCTGCGATTGGCCGTCGGCAACGGTGTCGACCCCTCGGTGCGTGATCTCGCCACGGCGCTTGAGCAACTGAAGCGAGGTCCGGCGTTCCTGATCGACAACATCCAGACCGCAACGCCCCTGACGAACGAACTCGTCGCCCAGGCGAAAACCTCGCACGTGCCCGTGATCAAAGTGACCGAGACCATGCGGGGTCGTGACTACGTGGGTTTCATGAACGGTGTCGTCACGAAGGTCCACAGCGCCTTGAAATCCCAAGGGTGCGTATCGTGAGCACGTTGGAGATGCGTGACGGCGCCGTCTCGTTGGGCGGCCGAACCATCTGGCGTCGCGCGACCTTCAGCGTGGAACCGGGCACCATCACCGCAGTGCTCGGGCCGAACGCGTCGGGCAAATCGACGTTGCTGAACTTGATTCTGGGCCTCGTCCCGTTGAGCGAAGGAACGTTGCGGGTCTTTGACCAGACGCCTCGACGAGGGAATCGACGCGTCGGGTACATGGCGCAGTCTCGAGCGGCCGACTCGACGTCGACCTTGACGGGACGTGACTACGTCGGACTCGGATTTGACGGGCCGCGCTTTGGCTGGGGTCGGGACAAGGCGAAGCGAGAGGTCATTCGCCGGGCGCTCGCGCTCACGGGCACGACGTCCTTTGGCGATCAGCCGCTGCACAGTCTCTCGGGCGGTCAGCGACAGCGAATCGCTCTCGCGCACGCCACGGTCTTCAGCCCGGATCTGTTGTTGCTCGACGAACCGTTGGCGGCGCTCGATCTCGCCGCCCAAGCCGAGATCGTCGACCTGATCAACCTCGTGCGCGACACGACGGGCGCCGCAATCATCGTCGTGGCGCACGACCTCAACCCGCTCGCGTCCATCGTGAACCAGGTGCTGTGGATCGCCCGGCGTCAGGTGCGCAGTGGATCGGTCGACGAAGTGGTGAACGAAGCGGTCCTGAGCGAACTCTACGGTCATCCCATCGAGATCATCGTCACGCCGCGCGGGCGGCGCGTCATCGTGGGACTCGAAGAAGAGTTCGCCCATCCCCATCCCCATCCGCACCCGATGGGCCACGTGCACGACGAAGAGGCGCACCAGCATTTGAGCGAGGTCTACGAAGAGGAGATCACGTGAGCCTGAGCGAACTTCTCTCGACCTCTTTCGTGCAGCACGCGTTCTACGCGGTGACCGCGGTCGCGTTGGCGGCCGGCGCCGTCGGGTACTTCGTCGTCCTTCGTCGTCAGGCCTTCGCGGCGCACGCCATCGGTCACGTGGGGTTTGCCGGCGCCGCGGGCGCGGTGCTGCTAGGACTGTCGCCCATCGTCGGATTGCTGGTGTTCTGTCTCGGGGCGGGACTGCTCATCGGCGTCGGGGGAGCGTCACTCGATGAGAGTGACGCGGTGGTCGGCGTGACGTTGACCGCAGCCCTGGGCTTGGGTGTCTTGTTCATCTCGCTCTACAGCGGGTACGCCAACGCCACGTACTCGATCCTCTTCGGTCAGATACTCGGCGTCACGTGGGACGACGTGGGCCTCGTCGCGGCGCTCTCGCTCGGGGTACTGCTCGTCGTGTCACTTTCGTACCGACCGTTGCTCTTCGCGTCGGTCGACGCCCAATCCGCCGCGGCGCGAGGTCTGTCGATCCGCGCGATGTCACTACTCTTCATGGCGCTCCTGGCGATCACGACCGTCGTCGCCATCCAGATCGTCGGCGTGCTGCTCGTGTTTTCCCTGCTCGTCGCACCCGCCGCCGCCGCGGAGGTACTGACGAGCCGTCCGCTGCACGCCGTGGGAATCGCGATGACGCTGGCGTTGGCGAGCGCCTGGGTCGGGCTGTTCTTCGGTGTGTGGATCGGCGGGCCGGTCAGTTTCTGGATCACGGCCCTCGCGTCATCGAGCTACCTGCTCGCGAGGCTCTTCGACCGCACGCGCGTTCGCCACGTGCGTCGGTCGCTTGCCTAACCTCATGACATGAGTTCCGGACTGCTCGCGCAGTGCCACTTCCCCGACGTGGGGACACCGGTGGACCTCGCGGTCTCCGGGGGACCCGATTCCCTCGGACTGCTACTTCTCGCGTTGGAGGCCGGACTCGTCGCCACCGTGCACCACGTCGATCACCACGCTCGTCCCTCGAGCGGCGACGACGGTGCCTTCGTGCACGGTGTCTGCGAGAGACTCGATGTCACCTTCGTGCTCCACGACGTCGTCGTGGAGCCGGGGGCGAACTTCGAAGCCCGCGCCCGTTCGGCGCGTCGTGCTTCGATGCCCGCGGGTGTCCTCACCGGTCACACGATGGACGACCTCGTCGAAACGGTACTGCTGAACATGCTCCGTGGCGCCGGGCTCGACGGACTGTCTCCCATGGTGAACGATCCGACCAAGCCGCTGCGCGACGTGCGACGCACGGCGCTGCACGAATTCGTCGATGAATCGGCGTTCGTCGCGGTCCACGACGAGACGAACGAGAGCCCGAACTTTCGTCGCAATCGGGTGCGTCACGAATTGTTGGTGATGCTCGATGACGTCGCGGGTCGCGACGTCGTGCCGATCCTCGCGCGCCAGGCCGCTCTTCTGTACGACGAGCGCACGTGGCTCGACGAACTCGCCGTGGACGATCGGGCTGTGTCCCTCGAAGACGCGGACTGTCGAGAGTTGCGAACGTGGCCGCGGGCTCGGCTTCGCCGGTGGCTACGCGCGCAACTGCGCACCGCGGACCAGGGTGACGGGAGCCATCCGCCGAGTGCCGACGAAGTGGAACGAGCGATCGACGTCGTACGTGGTGACGTCGTGGCGACCGAGTTGAGCGCCGGACGACGCCTGTCTCGACGCGAGCAACACCTGACGTTGGAGTAGCGACAACAACTACGATGGCGGGGCATGGGTAGCCAATCTTCCAACGACTTCACCGCACTGTGGGCGCAGCACGACCTCGGCGACGTCGTCGTCTCGGCCAAAGAGCTGCACGACCGCGTGCTCGAGTTGGGCCGTCAGATCACCACGGACTACACCGACAGTCCTCCGCTGCTCGTGGGTGTCCTGAAGGGCGCCATCAATTTCATGTCCGATCTCATGCGCGCGATCGAACTCCCGGTCGAGGTCGACTTCATGGCGGTGTCGTCCTACGGTGCCGCGACCAAGACGAGCGGTGTCGTGCGCATCGTGAAGGATCTCGACGTCGACCTGCTCGGACGCGATGTCCTGATCGTCGAAGACGTCGTCGATTCGGGGCTCACGCTCAACTACCTGCGCCAGTACCTCGGCGCGCGCAGTCCCAAGAGCCTGGAGGTCTGCGCGCTCTTGTTGAAAGAGGGCGAACAACGCGTCCAACAGTCGCTGAAGTACGTCGGTTTCACGATTCCCTCAGACTTCGTCGTGGGCTACGGCCTCGACGTCAACGAGCGCTACCGCAACCTCGACGCGATTTACACCTTTACCGGCGAGGCCTAGTCGTGGTCGACCAGGCGCGCGTGCAGCGCCTCGTGCTCGAACTCCTTGAAGCCATTGGAGAAGACCCCACCCGAGAAGGGCTCGTCGAGACACCGCGACGGGTCGCCGACATGTACGTCGAGCTGTTCGAAGGGATCGAAGCCGATCCCGGGGAGCATCTTCGGGTCGCCTTCGAAGCCGGTCACGACGAAATGGTGATGGTCCGCGACATCGCCTTCACGTCGCTGTGCGAGCACCACCTCGTGCCGTTCGTCGGCTTCGCCCACGTGGCCTATCTGCCGGGCCCGGAAGGCAATATCACCGGACTCTCCAAACTGGCCCGGATGGTCGAGGGCTACGCGCGCCGCTTGCAGGTCCAAGAGCGCATGACGACCGAGATCGTCGAGGCGATGGAGCGCGAGCTTCGTCCCCGAGGTTCGATCGTGGTCATCGAGGCCGAGCACTTCTGCATGAGCATGCGCGGCGTGAAGAAGGCCGGGGCGACGACGGTCACGTCAGCCGTCCGCGGATCATTTCGGACCGACGCGGCCAGCCGGGCCGAGGCGTTGCAGTTCATCCACCAACGGCGTTCTGCATGGCGCTGAGCCCGAGCGTCATGGGCATCGTGAACGTGACGCCGGACTCCTTCTTCTCCGAATCGCGAACGCTGCTCACCACCGACGCCGTCGAGCGCGGCCGGGCGCATTTCGAAACGGGTTGTGACATCGTCGACGTCGGCGGCGAGTCGACGCGGCCGGGGGCGACGCCGGTCGCGGCCAACGAAGAGATCGCGCGCGTGGTGCCGGTGATCGAAGCCCTGAGCGCGTACGGGCCGGTGTCGGTCGACACGCAAAAGGAGTCGGTTGCTCGAGCGGCGATTGCGGCGGGCGCGGTCGTGCTCAACGACGTGTCGAGCACGTTGGTCGAGGTGGCCGGCGAACTGGGCGTGGGTTACGTTGCGATGCATCGTCAGGGCGACTCGACGGTGATGCAACTGAACCCGACTTACGACGACGTCGTCGAGGAGATCGGTGCGTTTCTGAGTGACGTGGCCGCGCGCGCCAAAGTCGCCGGCGTCACCAGGTTGTGGCTCGATCCGGGCATCGGTTTCGGCAAGACGACCGAGCACAACATCGCGATCGTGGCCCACGTGTCGCACTTTGTCGCCCTCGCGGCCCGCAACGACGCCGGCGTGTTGATCGGCACCAGTCGCAAGCGATTTCTGGGTGACTTCGGGGGCGACGCGCTCGACGCCGACCAACGTTTAGAGGGCTCGATCGCGACGGAGGCGTGGGCCCTTTTGCACGGGGTGAGTATGGTACGGGTACACGACGCCGCGGCCGCCGTTCAGCTCCGTGAGCTGCTCGTCCGTCCCGTCGAGGAGGTAATCGCGTGAGGGGCAAGTGGGCTGCGGGTATCGAGCCGCGAAGTTTCACCTGGGTGTACAAGGGAATACTGGCCGTGTCGGAGCGACCGGGCGGTTCGACCTCCGTGCACCGAAGGGTCCGGCGCGATGAAGAACTGCTCTGGTTGAAGCATCAGGGATTCGGTCGCGTGATATCGATCCTGCCGGTGATGCAGAACCTCAGCGCCTATTTCGAGCACGGCCTGACGGCGAGTCACTACGCGCTGCGCGGCGGTCCGCAGCAGCGCGAGGTCCTCGAGGCCTGTTACCAGGACCTCGCGAACTCAATGTCGAACAAGACCATGGTGTTATTGCACAGCGACGAAGTGTCGGATCGCCTGCTCGGCGTGATCGCCGGCTACCTCGTGTGGAGCCAGCGCGTCCCGAACGTGCCCCTCGCCATCGCTTACGTTGAACGTCTCTTCAAACGATCGATCGGTCCCGACGGACGCACCGTGTTGTTCGACTTACCCGAAGTCACCGCGTGAACGACGTCATCGAGCTGCGCGAACTGCGCTGCAGCGCGATCGTCGGCGTCCTGGCCGAAGAGCGAGAGCGGGCACAACCGCTGATCTTCGACCTCGAACTGGTGCGCCCGTTCGAGGAAGCCGCCATCAACGACGACATCGCCGAAACCACGAACTACGCCGACGTCTTGAGTCTCACCTGTCGCACCGCGACCGAGGGGCGTTATCTCTTGCTCGAGACGCTGGCCTACCGCGTCGCCTACGAGGTCCTCGCACTCGACGAAGAGATCGCGTCGGTCACGGTATCGGTGCGCAAGGTCCGCCCGCCGGTAGTGGAGGATGTCGCGTCGGTCGGCGTGCGCTGCACCGTGCACCGTCCGTAGTGCGGCGGGCCTTCCTTTCGCTGGGCTCGAACATCGGTGATCGTGGCGAACACTTGGCCCACGGTGTCGCCCTCGTCGCCCAGGACGACCCGCACCGGGTGTCGTCGGTCTACGAGACCGAACCGGTGGGCGGCGTGATCCAAGACGAGTACTGGAACCTCGTGATCGAACTCGTCACCGAGGCCACGCCGCGCGAGCTGCTCGCGCGAGCCGTCCTGGCCGAAGCGGCGCGTGGTCGGACTCGTGACGTGCGCTGGGGCCCGCGCACGCTCGACGTCGACGTACTGCTCGTCGGCGAAGAGCGCAGTGACGACCCCGAGATCCTGGTGCCCCATCCACGAATGTACGAACGGTCCTTCGTACTGGTTCCGCTGCACGAACTCGCGCCGGAACTGGTGTCGCCGACGCAGTTGGAGGCTGGCGTCGGAGCGGTCACGCGACTCGGTACACTCGAGTCGTTGCGCAAATAACCGAACGGCACCCGCGAGGGGCTGGAACGGACAGGAGCGGTGATGAATATCTCAATTGTTGGAGCCGGCCGGGCGGGCTCTTCTTTCGCTGACGCCTTACGTCAAGTGGGTCACGACGTCCAGGTCCTGCATCACGAGGACGTGGCGTCGCTCGACGACGAGCCACTCGTCATCCTCTGTGTCCCCGACGATGCGATCGCGAGCGTCGCCGCGACGATCCCACCGCGCGGGGATCGCGTCGTCGCGCACGTCGCCGGTTCGCGAAACCTCGACGTCCTGAGCCCTCATCCGCGGGTCGGATCACTGCATCCGCTGATGGCCCTGCCCTCGGGTAGTGATTCCGAGCGCTTGATCGGTGCCACGTACTGCGTCGCCGGCGACGACCTCGTTGGAGAGGTCGTCCGGTCCCTGGCCGGCCGCGTCATCACGCTTCGTGACGATCAGCGAACCGTGTATCACGCCGCCGCGGTCGTCGCGTCGAATCATCTGGTCGCGCTGATGGGACAGGTTCGCAACCTCGCCGAATCGATCGGGCTGACGCTGGAGGATTTCTTGCCGCTGGCCGAACTGTCGCTGGTCGACGTCGCGCGATTCGGGCCCGACGACGCCTTGACGGGACCGGCATCGCGCGGTGACATGGCGACCATCGACGCGCACCTGGCGGCCCTTCCTGAATCGGAGCGTTCGACGTACGTGGCGCTCGCGAACGCCGCCTTCGAACTCTCTGAACTGCGCCGCTCGCAAACTCTCGCCTGATGCTTCGCCTCACCGGGGTGGAGGAGTGGCGGTCCTACTGTGACGACCAGCGCCTCGCGAATCGGCGCGTGGGTCTCGTACCGACGATGGGCGCGCTGCACGCCGGACATACGTCACTCTTCGACGCGGCCAAGGATCACGGCGACGTCGTCGTCGCGACCATGTTCGTCAATCCTCGACAGTTCGACGACCAGGGTGATCTCGATCGCTACCCGCGCACGCCCGACGTCGACCGCGCCATGGCCGAGGCGCACGGCGTCGACTGCCTCATAGAGCCGACGCTCGCCGCGATGTGGCCCGACTATCCCGGTCCGACTCCCACGACGGTCACCGTTCGCGGACTCAGTGACGTCTTGGAGGGCGCCCACCGACCCGGCCACTTCGACGGGGTGGCGAGCGTCGTGGCGAAACTCTTGACCGTGACGGGACCGTGCCGCGTGTACTTCGGTGAGAAGGACTTCCAACAGCTCGCCGTGATCCGTCAGATGGTGCGTGATCTATCCTTCGCCGTCGATGTCGTGGGTTGTGGAATCGTGCGCGACGCCGACGGTCTCGCGCTCTCGAGCCGCAACGTCTTGTTGGGTGAGGACGCGCGACAGCGAGCCCTCGCCCTGTCACGGGCTCTCGCCACGGTCACCGCGGCGCCGGCCAGCGCGAGCGAGCACCGACGGACCCTGCGCGAGATAGTGAGTGGCGCGGGACTCGACGTGATCTACGCCGACGTCGTGGACCCGGTGACCTTCGCTCCCTCGGGCGACGCCGATTCGGGTGACGCCCGCGCACTCGTCGCGGCGAGAATTGACGGCGTGCGACTCATCGACAATGGACCGGTCGTCCTCAAAGGAGAACCGTGATGCTGCTAGCCATGGATGTTGGCAACACCGAGACCGTGATCGGTCTCTTTGGACCGGAGACACCGGAGACACCCGACGCCATGGGCTTCGCGCGCGCGACCGACGAGCGTGGCCTGGCGTTCCACTGGCGGATCTCGACGGTCGCCGACCGCACGCCGGACGAACACGCGATGGTTCTGACGCAGCTGCTCGACCTCGAAGGTCTCGACCTTCGAGCGGCCGTGACGGCGATCGCGATCTGCTCCTCATCGCCGATGGCCAACACGCAACTACGTCGTATGGCCAATCGCTGGTTCTCGACACTGGACTTCACGGTGATCGGACCGGGAACGAAATCCGGAATGCCGATCCTCTATGACAATCCCCGCGAGGTCGGACCGGACCGCATCGCCGACGCCGTCGGCGCCTACGACCTCTATCCCGGGGCGTCGATCGTGGTCGACCTCGGTACCGCGACCGTCTTTGACGTGATCAGCGCGAAGGGCGAGTACCTCGGTGGCGCTATCGCCCCGGGCGTGGCCATCTCACTGGACGCCCTCTACGCCCACGCCGCGGCGCTGCGCTCGGTCGAGCTGATTCGACCCCGTTCCGTCATCGGTCGCTCGATGGTCGAGTCGATCCAGTCCGGCGTCCTCTACGGCTTCGCCGCGCAGGTCGACGGCATGGTGGAACGAATCCTCGAAGAGCTCGGTGAGGCCACCGTCATCGCGACCGGAGGCCTCGCCGGACTGATCGCCCCCCATACGAAACACGTGCAACACGTCGAGCCGTGGCTTACCCTCCACGGATTGCGTATCGTTCATGAACGGAATCATTCGGGAGACATTTTGTGACAGTGCCATACTCATTTGCCCATAACGCGTTCGCCGCGGCGCTCCAGAGCAGCTACGACCACCTCGCCGACGGCGAGGAGTCGGGCGACACGGTGATGGTCGCGGGACGCCTGATGCTCCTGCGCCGCCAGGGCAAACTGGCCTTCGCCACGATGCGCGACTCGAGCGGGGAGATCCAGCTCTTCGCGCTCGACGCGGTGACGTCGGACTTCGAAGAGTTCACGAAACTGCACCTGGGTGACTGGGTCGGCGTGGGCGGCGAAGTCGTGCGCACGAAGCGCGGCGAACTGTCGGTCAAGGTGGCGACGTGGGTGACCCTGGCGGCGGCCCAGCGCAACTTCGGCGACAAGTGGGCGGGCATCTCGGACTTCGACCTGCGCTACCGCCACCGCGAGGCCGATCTTTGGGCGAACCCGATGTCGCGAACGACGCTCAAGCGACGCAACGACGTCATGCGCGCGGTGCGCGAACGCTGTTGGGCGGCCGGGTTCATGGAGGTCGAGACGCCGATCCTCAACGCCATCGCCTCGGGATCGGACGCGCGACCGTTCGCGACGCACCACAACGCCCTCGACACGGACTTTTTCTTGCGCATCGCGCCCGAACTGTGGCTGAAGCGATTGGTCGTCGGCGGGTTCGAGCGAGTCTTCGAGATCGGGCGCGTCTTTCGCAACGAGGGCGTCAGTCCCCGCCACAACCCCGAGTTCACGATGCTCGAGATCTACGCGGCGTACTGGAACTACGAGGACATGATGGTCTTCACCGAAGAACTGACCGCGGGCGTCGCGATGGACGTGCTCGGCACCACCGAGATCGAATACCAGGGACGGCCGTTCTCCTTCGCCGCGCCGTGGCCCCGCCGCACGATGGCCGAACTCGCGAGCGAGGCGGTCGGGACGGACGTGTCAGTTCACACGCCCCGAGAGCAGCTGGCCGGAATGCTCGAAGAGCGCGGCGTCGAGGTCCATCGGGCGTGGGGCGCCGGACGGTGCCTGGCCGAACTCTTCGAAGCCACGTGCGAGACGTCGCTGTGGAATCCGATATTCGTGACGGACTTCCCGGTCGAGATCTCACCGCTCGCGCGCCGTCACCAGGGCGACCCCGAACTCGTGGAGCGCTTCGAGTCCTACGCCGTCGGGCGCGAGCTCTCCAACGGCTTCTCAGAGTTGGTCGACCCGTTGGATCAGCGCGCGCGATTCGAAGATCAGGCCCGCCTGGCCGCCGAAGGCGAACCGGAGACGATGCACATCGACGAGGACTACATCAAGGCGCTGGAGTGGGGACTGCCGCCGACGGCCGGACTCGGTCTCGGCATCGATCGACTCGCCATGCTGGTCGCCGACGAGTCAAACATCCGAGAGGTCATCGCCTTCCCGACGCTCAAACCGGTCGTCGACTAGTAACTCGGCAGGTCTTCGAGCAGGGACTCGATGAGCGAGGCGAAGCCGTTGCGCAGTTGCTCGCCCGGGAGGGCCCCCAACGCGACGTGGGACTGGGCGAGATAGGTCTGCGCGGACGCGATCGTGCGCTCGATCCCGTCGGTGGCGACGACCAGTTTGCGCGCCCGTTCGCGGTCTTCGTCGTCGAGTACCGCACCGAGGACGCCGCGAAGTTCCTCGCCGACCAGGGGGTCGCGCAGCGCGAAGATCGTCGGCAGGTTGTAGATCCCCTCGGCGAGGTCCTGACCGGCGGGCTTGCCCAACTGGTTGTCGGTGGCGATGACATCCAAGATGTCATCGCGCAACTGGTAGATCATGCCGAAGCAACGCCCGAATTCGGTGAGCGCTTCACGTTCTTCGAGTGGTAGTCGCGCCGTCAGTGCGCCGACGCGACAACTGGAGGCCATCAGCGCCGCCGTCTTTCCTTCGATCGCGGCGAAGTAGTCGGCCTCGGTGCGTTCGACGGAGAAGGCGGTCCTCACCTCAGAGACCTGGCCGCGCGTGAGAGCCGCCAGGGTCTGGGCTAAGAGGCCCGCGACGTCGGTGCCGAGGTCGGCCGCGATGGCCGCCGAACGGGCCATGAGGTAGTCGCCGGCGACGATGGCGATGAGGTTGCCGTAACGCGCGTTGACGCTATCGACGTTGCGGCGTACTTCGGCCTCGTCCATGACGTCGTCGTGGTACAGCGAGGCCAGGTGCATCAGCTCGAGGGCGACGCCGCCGAGGAGGTCCTCTGGGGTGGCCGCTCGTTCACCGCTCGTCGCCGAAGCGACCGCGAGCAGAGGGCGAAGGCGCTTTCCACCGGCGTAAATGAGGTGCGTGGTGACCGAATCCAGGTACGAGTCGCCGAATATGACCGATTCGGCGAGTAAAGTTTCCAGACTCACGAGGTCGCGTTCGACCGATGCCAGCTGCAGACGCTCGGTAGGGTTCACGTTCACACACTAATTGAGGGTCCGTTGGCCATTCTCTGTGGTCCGAGGGGTGGGACTCAACTGCCACACCTCACCGGTACACTTTTAAGTATTGACGCACAAAGGATGAGAATTGTTCGAACGATTTACTGACCGTGCCCGCCGAGTACTCGTGCTCGCGCAGGAAGAAGCACGCGACCTCAACCACGCCTTCATCGGTACCGAGCACATACTGCTCGGACTGATCCGCGAGGGCGAGGGCGTCGCGGCCAAGGCGCTGGACGCCCTGGGGGTCACCTTCGACGTCGTGCGCGAGAAGGTGGAAGAGGCCATCGGGGCCAACACCAATCCCTCGCCGGGTTCGCCGCCGTTCACGCCGCGCGCGAAGAAGGTCCTCGAGTTGTCACTCCGCGAAGCCCTCCAGCTCGGCCACTCCTACATCGGTACCGAGCACATGCTGCTCGGCTTGGTGCGCGAGGGCGACGGCGTCGCGGCCCAGGTCCTGAGCGACCTCGGTGCGGACATGGCGCGGGTGCGTACGCAGGTGATCCAGATGATGTCCGGTCAGGCCGGCAAGGAGTCCGGTGGACAGAGTCCCTCCGGCGCCCAGAAGAGCGACCCCGACGGTGCGGGTGGCTCGGCCGTCCTCGACCAGTTCGGCCGCAACCTCACGCAGTTCGCGCGTGAGGGCAAGCTCGACCCGCTCGTGGGACGCGAGAAGGAAGTCGAGCGCGTGATGCAGGTGTTGTCACGACGAACGAAGAACAACCCCGTCTTGATCGGCGAACCCGGCGTCGGCAAGACCGCGATCGTCGAGGGCCTCGCCCAGAAGATCGTCGCCAATCAGGTTCCGGTCACACTCGCCGACAAGCAGCTCTACACCCTCGACCTCGGTGCGCTCGTCGCCGGTAGTCGCTACCGCGGTGACTTCGAAGAGCGGTTGAAGAAGGTCCTGAAAGAGATCCGCACGCGCGGTGACATCATCTTGTTCATCGACGAGATCCACACGCTCGTCGGTGCCGGGGCCGCCGAAGGCGCCATCGACGCCGCATCGATCCTGAAGCCGATGCTCGCGCGCGGTGAACTACAGACCATCGGCGCGACGACTATCGACGAGTACCGCAAGCACATCGAGAAGGACGCCGCCCTCGAGCGGCGCTTCCAGCCGGTCAAGGTCGAGCAGCCCTCGGTCGCGATGACCATCGACATCCTGAAGGGCCTGCGCGAGGTCTACGAGGAGTTCCACGCGGTGAAGATAACCGACCAGGCGTTGATCGCCGCGGCCAACCTCGCCGATCGCTACATCTCGGACCGTTTCTTGCCCGACAAGGCCATCGACCTCATCGACGAGGCCGGAAGTCGTCTGCGCATCCGTCGCATGGACACGCCGCCGCAGCAGAAGAAGTTCGACGAAGACATCATGCGCGTTCGCGCCGACAAGGAAACCGCGATGGCGAGTGGCGCCCTCGAGCAGGCCAAGGCCCTCGACGAACAAGAGCGCGAACTGATCGCCAAGCGTGACGAGCTCGATCTCACGATCCAGGCGTCCGGCGGCGTGGTCTTCGACCTCGTGGACGAGGACACCATCGCTGAAGTGCTCGCGGTCTGGACCGGTATCCCGGTCTATCGTCTCACCGAAGAAGAGACCACCAAGCTCTTGCGCATGGAGGACGAACTCCACAAGCGCATCATCGGACAAGACGAGGCCGTCATCTCGATCAGCCGCGCCATTCGACGCACGCGCGCCGGTTTGAAGGACCCGAAGCGTCCCGGCGGATCGTTCATCTTCCTCGGGCCGACGGGCGTCGGCAAGACCGAACTGGCCAAGACCCTGGCCGAGTTCCTCTTCGACGACGAGGACGCGCTCATTCAGCTCGACATGTCGGAGTACATGGAGAAGCACTCGGTCAGCCGTCTGGTTGGCTCGCCCCCCGGCTACATCGGGTACGACGAAGGTGGTCAACTCACCGAGGCCGTGCGTCGTAAGCCCTTCTCCGTCGTACTCTTCGACGAAGTCGAGAAAGCGCACCCCGACGTCTTCAACACGCTTCTGCAGATCCTCGAAGACGGTCGTCTCACCGACGCGCAGGGTCGCGCGGTGGACTTCAAGAACACGATCCTGATCATGACCTCGAACCTCGGGACCGCCGACCTGCGAAAGGCCGCCATCGGGTTCGGCAAGGCCTCGGACGTCGCGGACTACGAACGGATGAAGGAGAAGGTCCACACGGCCCTGAAGGCGCACTTCCGACCGGAGTTCCTCAACCGCATCGACGACACGATCGTCTTCCACGAGTTGAGCCGAGAAGAAGTGATCTCGATCGCCGACATGTTCATCGCTCGATTGCGGGACCAGTTGGCCGTCCAGGGACTCGGACTCGAACTCTCCGCCGCGGCTCAGGGCTTCCTCGCCGAGAAGGGGTACGACCCCGAACTCGGCGCACGTCCGCTTCGCCGCGCGGTGCAGCAGTACGTCGAAGACGCGCTCTCTGAGAAGATCCTCTTCAAGGAGTTCCACGCCGGTCAAACGATCGTGGGCGACCTCGCCGAGGGTCCTGACGGACCGTACTTGACCTTCGAGGGAGTCGAGGGCCTGCCGCCCTCGGTCGACTTCGAAGACCTCTCCGACAACGCCTGACGTCACAGGACACTCCTAGCCTCGCGAAGGTGAGGACCCATTCAGTGCACGTCTGTCGCGAATGCGGCACGACGTCGCCTCGTTGGAGTGGTCGCTGTTCGGGCTGCGGCGAGTGGAACACGCTCGACGAGGAACGAGCCGGCCGAACGCCGCGACTCCCGACGTCGACCACGACCTCACTTCGCGACGTCGCCTCGACGACCGCGACGATGCGTTCGACCGGCGTCGGCGAATTGGACCGCGTGCTCGGCGGCGGCTTCATCCCAGGATCGACGACGTTGCTCTTTGGCGAGCCCGGCGTGGGCAAATCGACACTCGCCCTGATGTCGCTTCGAACGTTGGCCGAGAGCGCGACGCCCGTCTTGTTGATCGCGGCTGAGGAGTCGGTCGCTCAAGTGGCCCAACGGGCCCGTCGACTCGGCGACGTCCCGGGGGGACTCGACGTGGCCGCCTCGACGAACGTGGACGCCGCCGAGCACCTGTTGCGCGAACTCCGTCCGGCGCTCTGCGTCGTGGATTCGGTATCGGCGATGAGCGACGACGCCGTAGGGAGCGTCGCCGGGTCCGTGTCCCAGGTCCGTCACGTCGCCGAACGTCTGTGCTCCGTCGCCAAAGAGACGGGCGTCGCCCTGATGCTCGTCGGCCACGTCACGAAGGACGGCGAGTTGGCGGGACCGCGGGCGCTCGAGCATCTCGTCGACACCGTGATCCGCATCGAGGGCGACCGTCACGGATCACTGCGACTGATCAGAGCCCTCAAGCACCGATTCGGACCGACGGGCGAAGTCGGCCTCCTGGAGATGGTGCCCGACGGTCTGCGAGAGATGCCCGACGCCACGGTCCTGCGCGGCCCCGAGTTGGACGTACCGGGCGTCGTCTTCACGGTCACGAATGACGGTTCGCGTTCGTTCCTCATCGAGATGCAGGCGCTCGTGGCGACCGGCTCCGGGTCCCCGCGTCGCGTCGCCCACCAGGTTTCGTCACAGCGCTTGGCCCTCTTGCTCGCGGTCCTCGAGTCGCGCTGCGATATCGACACGAGTGACCTCGATGTCTTCGCCGCCACCGCGGGCGGTCTACCGGCCAACGAGCCGGGCGTCGACGTAGCCCTGGCGCTGGCGGTCGCGTCGGCGGTCTTGAATTTTGCCGTGCCGCGCACGCTCGCGGCGATGGGCGAGGTGGGACTCGCTGGAGAGCTACGTGCGGTCACCGGCCTCACGCGCCGGGTTCGTGAGGCCCAGCGGCTCGGGGCGACGCTCTGCGTGGTGCCGAGTGACGGCGAACTCGACACCGTGTCGGGCGTTGAGGTCGTACGGTGTCACACGCTGGCCGAGGCGATCGACGCCGCCCAGGGAGTCGGTCGTGGGCTGCTTTGAGGTCAAGGATTTGTCGTGCGCGATCGCGACGATCGCCACCGGTTGCGCTAGGTTGCGGTGGCTTCTGGCAGAAGCGTTCTGGCGTGGCTCAGAATCACGACTAGGAGGGGCATCATGAGGTTTCTTCTCACTTCCGCTGGCATCAAGAACCCGAGCATCTACGACGCACTGGTCGACCTCTTGGGTAAACCGATTGCCGAGTCCAACGCCCTGTGCATTCCCACCGCGGTGTACGCCAAGCGCGGGGGAGCTGACATGGCCTGGCGCTTCATCACCGGACGGGCTTCCACCCCCTTGTGCGAATTGGGTTGGAAGTCTTTGGGAGTGCTCGAGCTCACCGCGCTGCCCAGCGCCGGTGAAGAGCAATGGGTCTCGATGGTCGAGGAGACTGACGTCTTGTTGGTGGGCGGCGGCGATCCCATGTATCTGAGCTACTGGATGCAGCAATCCGGATTGGCGGAGCTCTTGCCGTCGCTGCGTCGCGAGATGGTGTACGTGGGGGTGAGCGCCGGGAGCATGGTGATGGCCCCCAAGATCGGGGAGGACTTCGTCCGATGGAAGCCGCCCACCGGTGGCGATCGAACGCTGGGACTGGTTGATTTTTCGATGTTTCCGCACCTGGACCACAAGAACATGCCGGACAACTCCATGGCCGACGCAGAACGGTGGGCCGCCGAGATACAAGGGCCGGCGTACGCGATTGACGATCAGACCGCCATCAAGGTGAGCGATGGTGCCCTCGACGTCGTCTCCGAGGGGCACTGGAAGCTGTTTACCCCCTAATACTGAGGGGCTCAGCGGTTTCGCCCGCGATTTCAGGCCATTCATAGCCGAAATCGGGTAGGTCCGAAGTATGAACCGAAGGTTCATATACGAAGGGACCCACTACTGAATAGTCACGATTTGACCGATATCTGGTAGAATAACTAATCCCCCTAATGCCTTTCAGGCAGATTTCCTTTGAGGAGAACCTCGTTTATGACTGTTCGCAAGTATAAAAAGGGCGATCGTCTCGTCTACCCCCACCACGGCGCCTGTACGGTCGAAAAAATAGAGAAAATGACCG
>OBLW0100002147.1_pt1 | contig 16050 bp, 4 predicted proteins | sample 1520161 | NCBI WGS metagenome assembly OBLW01 (sample SAMEA3539309, study PRJEB22396) | soil metagenome | biome: tundra; feature: field; material: soil | place: USA | collected 2010-05 | depth 0.15 m | reverse complement strand
ACTGCTTCAGCTGCGGCTACATCAACCCGGCGTACGCCTACGGCCACTACCCGGTGGACTCCGCGGCGTCGGCGATCGCCGCCTACTCGGGCGCGACGTTCCCGAAGCAGTATGACCACACTGTCTTCTTCGGCGACTACAACCGGGATGACATCGAGGCCGTCAACTTCGACCCCAGCTATCAGACGGAAATCTCCGACACGGTGTTCGACAGCAAGGCCGGTACGATCTCTGACCTGGAGGAAGGCCCGGACGGCAACCTCTACTTCGTCAGCATCTTCGAGGGCACCGTCTCGGAGATCTCGGCGCCGGGGCCGTTCCCGCCAACGGCCGCCGCCGCCGCCAGCCCGGCTGCCGGGCCGGGGCCGCTGACCACGGCGTTCTCCTCGGCCGGATCGAGTGATCCGTATGGCCTGCCGCTCAGCTATTCGTGGGACTTCGGCGACGGCTCGCCCGCGTCGACGAGCGCGAACCCAGCGCACACCTATTCGGCCGACGGCACCTACACCGCCAAGCTCACGGTGAGCAACGGTGCGCAGACCGGCACGTCCTCGACCCAGGTAGTCGTCGGCCAGAGCCCGCCGACGGCGTCGATCACGGCCCCGGCCACTTACAACGCTGGGGACACCGTGTCGTTCGGCGGCACCGCCACCGACCCGGTGGACGGCACGCTGCCCGGCTACGACTACACCTGGAAGGCCGACTTCATCAGCAACGGCGTCGCGCAGCCGTCCTACCGCGCGGAGGTGCCTTACCCGTTCTATGGACCGGCGGCAGGCACCTCGGGCAGCTTCAAGATCCCGACTGACCCGTCTCAGACGCCGTCCAGCTTCTACCGGATAACCCTGACCGTGACCGACTCCCTCGGCCTGCAGACGGTCGTGACCAAGGACATCCATCCGAACCTGGCCAACTGGTCGGTCAGCGCGAACGTGCCAGGAATCGGCTACACGGTCGACGGCACCTGGCACACCGGCCCGTACAGCACCCAGGACGTGGTCGGCGTCCAGCACGTCCTGTCCGGGATGCCGCTGGCCCAGACGATCAGCGGGACGCGCTACCGGTTCGTCGGCTGGGCCGACGGCAGCGCGCTGACCGACTCGTTCACGGCCGCCGCGACCCCGGCGAGCTACACCGCGGACTACGAGGCGGTGCAGACCACCATGCCCTCGCCGTGGCAGAGCGCTGACGTCGGCGCCCCGATCACCGCCGGGACGGCTGACTACGCGCCTGGCGACCAGACCTTCTACGTTGACGGGTCGGGCTCCGACGTGTACGGCGCCAACGACCAATCGCATTACGTGTACCAGACCCTGACCGGCGATGGGAGCATCGTGGCCCGGGTGCGGTACCAGACCAACTCCTCGCCATGGGCCAAGGCCGGCGTCATGATCAGGCAATCCGCGACCGCCGGGTCGAACTTCGTGGATGCCCTGGTGACGCCCGACGTCAGCCCGAACACGCCCAACTTCAACGGGGTCGGCTGCGACGCCAACGGCTGCCTGTCCCCGCTGCCGCCCGTCAACCCGGCCACCGGCTACGGCGTGCGGATGCAGTACTCGGGCTCGCACTCGGCCACCGGGCCGACCCTGGCCGGCTACACCTCGCCGGACAAGTGGCTGAAGCTCACCCGGTCCGGCGGCACGTTCACGTCCTACGAGTCTGCCGACGGGATCAACTGGACGCAGATCGGCGTGGCGACGGTCAGCATGACGGGGCCGGCCACCATCGGGCTGTTCGTGACCGCGCACAACGTCGGCCAGGCCAGCACGGTGGCCTTCGACAACGTCCAGGTCACCCAGACGCCGCCGCCGCCCCCGCCCGGCCCGCTGCCCGCCCCGTGGACCGACACCGATGTGGGCTCCCCGGCCATCGCCGGCTCGGCCAGCTACAACGGCGGCGTGTTCACGGTGAACGGCGCGGGCGCCGACATCTGGGGCACGAGTGATCAGTTCAACTACGTCAACCAGCCCCTGGCCGGGGACGGCAACGGCACCCTGATCGCCCGGCTGACCTCGCTGACCAACACGAGCTCGAACGCCAAGGCGGGGATCATGATCAAGCAGTCGACCACGGCGGGCTCGAACTACCTGATGATCTCCAGCGGCCCGGCGGGCGACATCAAGGTCCAGTACGACTTCAACGGGTCCATCGGCGGGGGCACATATGTGTTCCCGAACGCCTGGATGAAGCTGGTCAGCCTCAACGGCAAGATCACCGCCTACCTGTCCAGCGACGGAGTCACCTGGACCAGCGTCGTGTCCAAGACGCTGGCCATCACCAGCCCGGCCACCATCGGGCTCTTCGAGTGCTCGCACAACGTCTCCGCGCTCGGCACCGCGACCTTCGACAACGTCAGCTTCACCCCCGGACCGTAGGCGGCTCGCCGATGCGCATGATGATCACCGGGCGGCGCCGCGGCGCCGCCGCGCTGGCGGCGGCCATTCTTGGCCTGGCCCCGCTGACGGCGGCGCCCGCGGGCGCCGCCCTGGCCGCGGGCACCATCACCAGCACCGCGGGCGCCGTCAGCAGCACCGTGCGGCCTGCCGCCGCGGCGGCCGCATCCCAGGACTGGCCGACATACCTGCAGAACGCGGCCCGGACCGACGCCACGACCGACGGCACCCTCACCACGGCGGGCGCCCCCAACCTCGCCCTCGACTGGACGTACCAGACCGGCGGGCCGATCGCCACGTCAGCGTCGGTGGTCGGCGCGACGGCCTACGTCGGCTCGTGGGACGGCTACGAGTACGCCATCAACACCGCGACCGGCGCGCTGATCTGGAAGACGTACACGGGCATCACCACCGACCCGGGCTGCAACCCCTCGACGATCGGCGTCACCTCGGCCGCCGCCGTCGTTAACGGAGTGGTCTACGTGGGCGGCGGCGGCCCGTACTTCTATGCGCTCAACGCCAGCACCGGCGCTATCCTCTGGCAGACGTACACGGGGGACAACAGCCAGGCCGGAGCGCACTACAACTGGTCGAGCCCGCTGATCGTGAACGGGTACGCCTACATCGGGATCGCCAGCAACTGCGACAACCCGCTGGTGCAGGGCCAGCTGCTGCAGGTGCCGATTTCGGGCCCGCAGCAGGGCCAGATCGTCAACACCTACAATTTCGTACCCAACGGACAGGTGGGCGGCGGCGTCTGGACGTCGCCGACGTATGACGCCGCGACCAACACCATCATCCTGTCCACGGGCACTCTCGCCGACTACACGCAGACCCAGTCGCAGGCGATCGTCGCGGTCAACGCCTCCACGCTGCAGTACGTGGGTTCCTGGCAGCTTCCGTTCGGCGCCTCGATAGCGGACTCCGACTGGAGCACCACGCCCACGCTGACCACCGACGCGGCCGGCGACCAGCTGATGTCGGTGGCCAACAAGAACGGCATCCTGTACACGTTCAACCGCAACAACCTGGCTGCCGGGCCGATCTGGCAGAAGCAGATCGCCATCGGCGGCACGTGCCCGACCTGCGGCGACGGGACGATCGACTCCGGGATCTTCGCCAACGGCGTGCTCTATTACGCCGGCGGCCACAACGTGGCCAACGGGCACGGCGCCGGCGGCGAGATCACCGCCTACGACCCCGGCACCGGCGCGGTCCAGTGGAGCCGCCAGACCGACCAGCCCATCCTGAGCTCGCCCGCCTATGTCAACGGCATGATCGGCGAGGTCGAGGGCTCGACGTTCGAGGTCCTCGACGCCTCCAACGGTCATCTGCTGTATTCCTACCTGCTGCCGAAGCCCGTCTACGGCGCCATCTCGGTCGCCCAGGGCCAGTTCTACGTGGGCACCCTCGACGGCAAGCTGTACGCCTTCGGCCAGGGCGCCGCCCCGGCGGCGCCGCCCGCGGACCCGAACTGCCCGTCCTCCTTCACCTGCCAGGACATCCACAGCCCGGCCAAGGGCAGCGAGCAGACCACCGGTGGCGTGCTTACCGTGACCGGGGCGGGCAGCGACATCAAGGGCACCGGCGACCAGTTCCGCTTCATCAGCCAGCAGGTCACCGGCGACTCCCAGACCAGCGCGCAGATCACCGCCCAGGCTCCGCAGGCCGGGCTGACCCAGCAGGCCGGGCTGATGGTCCGGCAGAGCGCCGCGGTCCCATCGCCGTTCTACTCCATCCTGTCCTACCCGAACGACTCGCCGCCGGACCTGCAGGTCTGGTACCGGTCGGCGTGGGCCAAGAACCCGGTCCTGCTGGCCAAGTGGACGCCGGGCGCCATGCCCGAGTCGGTCATGATCCAGCGGACGGGAAACCTTTTCAGCGCCGGGGTCTCGACGGACGGCACGAACTACACGCTGGTCCCGGGTAGCACCACTGACGTCGACCTGCCGACCACGACCATGCAGGGAATCGCCGTCGCCTCCGGATCCTCCAGCCAGTACGGCACAGCCTCGTTCAGCGACATCACGGCCGGCGCGCCAGTCACGACCACCATGACCCCGTCGGCCCCGGCCGACGCCTGCCCGTCCGGCTGGACGTGCGCGGACCTCGGCAACCCCACCCCGCCGGGCGACACGACCGGCTCGGGCAGCTCACTCACGCTGGCCGGCACGGGCACGGGCTTCGGTGGCGGCTCCGATTCCGTGCACTACGTGTACCAGTCCGTCTCGGGCAACGAGTCGATCAGCGCACAGGTCACCACCCAGTCCGGCGCGCCCGCGAAAACACAGGACGGCCTGATGATGCGGGCCAGCGCCAGCCCGACCGCGCCGATGTACAGCGTCTACCTCAACCCCGGCGGGTCCGCGACCATCCAGTGGCGGGTCAACGACGGGATCCCGTACGCGCACACCATCCCGCTGACCACGACCACCTCGCCGGCCTACCTGGAGATCGTCCGTTACCAGGACACCAGCGCCAGCCCGCCAGTGACCTACTTCTCCACCTTCACCTCCACCGACGGGAACACCTGGACCCCCGTGCTGGGCTCGAGCGCCGCCCTCGACATGGGCTCCGGCAGCTACCTGGCCGGGCTGGCGGCCACGACCGGCGCCACCGGTGCCACCACGCCCGCGACGTTCGCCGCCGTGAACGTCGCCGCGGTGACCACGGCACCGCAGAACATCTGCGCGAGCGGCTTCACCTGCACCGACATAGGCGGCCCCGGGGTGCCGGCCGGCAACCAGCTCTACAGCAACGGCACGTGGACGATGCAGGCCAGCGGCGACATCTGGTCGGTGTACGACGAATTCCGCTACGCCTACCAGAGCTTCCCCAGCAACGCCAGCGCGCCCCACGGGGACGGCACGTTCAGCGCCCGCGTCGTGTCCCAGGCCAATGGCGGGCCCTGGATGAGGTCGGGCGTCATGATCCGGTCGGGAACTGACCCGCAGGCGCCCTACTACGGTGTCTTCGCCACCCCGCAGCACGGCGTCATCGTGCAGTGGCGTGGCTCTCAGGCCGGCCAGACCAGCCAGCTCGTGGGTCCCGCGGCGACCGCGCCGGTATGGGTGGAGGCATCCAGGTACACCAACACCGCGAACGGCGTGGTCTACTACAGCGCCTACACCTCCACCGACGGGGTGAACTTCACCTACCTGCCCGGCTCCACCATCGCGCTGAACCTGCCGGGCCCGCTGGTGGCGGGCCTCGCCGCCGACGCCAACAGCTCGACCAACCTCACCACCTCCACCTTCGACAACGTCACCCAGGGCACGCCGCAGGCTCCCCCCAACATCTGCCCGAGCGCCTGGACCTGCGCCGACATCGGCGGCGCGCTGCCCCCCGGCACGGACAGCCTGAGCTCGGGGATATGGAACGAGACCGGCGGCGGCGGCGACATCTGGGGAACGGCGGACGCGTTCCACTTCGTCTCGCAGACGCTCAGCGCCGACGGCACGGTGACCGCCCATGTGACCGCCCAGCAGAACACCTCCGCCTGGGCGAAGGCCGGCCTGATGATGCGGGCTACCACCGATCCGGGATCGCCCTACTACGGGGTGTTCGTGACCCCGGGCAATGGGATCGCCGTGCAGTGGCGGACCGCGCAAGGAGGCTCCACCAGCCAGCAGGTGGCTTCGGGGACACTCCCCGCCTATCTCATGGTGGGCAGGTACACCACGGGCGGCCAGACCTACTACACCGCCTACACGTCACCCGATGGCAGCACCTGGACCGCAATCCCCGGCTCGACGATCGCCCTGGCCATGACCGGGCCATTGCTGGCCGGAATCGCCATCACCTCGCACAATCAGGGCACCGCCTCGGCGGTCACCCTGGACAGCGTCGCCGTCGCTGCTGGCGAAGTCGCCCCGGCCGGGGCCTGCCCGGCCGGCTGGACATGTGCCGACATCGGCACGGTGGCCCCTGGCCCGGGCGGCCAGACCCTGTCCGGCGGCGCCTGGAGCGTCGTGGGCTTCGGGAACGACATCTGGGGAACGGCGGACGCGTTCCACTACGTCTGGCAGTCCCTCGCGGCCGACGGCAGCATCACCGCTCAGATCATCTCGCAGACGAACACCAGCGCGTGGGCCAAGGCCGGGCTGATGATGCGGGCCACGACGGACCCCGGCTCGCCGTACTACGCGGTCTTCGCCACCCCGGGGAACGGGATGGCGGTGCAATGGCGGACCGCGCAGGGCGGGTCGAGCAGCCAGGTCACCACGGCCGGCACGCTGCCCGCGTACGTGCGGATCACCAGGACGGGCACCACATTCTCCGCGTCCACTTCTCCCGACGGGGTGACCTGGACGACAGTGCCTGGCTCCACGGTGTCGCTCGCCAACCTCAGCGGCGCCCTGCTCAGGGGCTTCGCCGTCACCTCGCACAACACGGGCCAGCTCAGCACTGCGGTGCTGAATTCGCTCGTGACCACGCCATAGACGGACCTGGCCCTCTGGGGGACAACATGCGGTGGAAAGCCAGCCTGCGAAGGCGCCTCGCCCGGGCGGCGGTACCGGCGGCCCTGGTGATGCTGGCGGCGCCGGCCGCCTCGTCCGCGGCGCCAGCGCCGGTCCCGCCGGGGAACCGGGCCGCGGCGGCCGCGCGGACCGTAGGCGTCGCCGCGCCCACAGTCAGCGGCCTGTCGGTATTCGTCGGCTACGCCGAGGACAAGGAGATCAACACGCCCGACCCGACGGCGTTTCCCGTGCCGTGGGCCGGGTCACCGAACACGACCTTCCTGGGCGGGACGGTCCCGGGCCAGACCGCCTGCGGCACGCTCACCGTCTGCTACGACGCGGGGGCGATCAGGCTGGACAACAACACCGGGGCCGCCATCCCTGTCACCAGCGTCTCGGTTGATGTCCATTCCTCGATCCCGGGCGGCAAGCTGTTCCCCAACCTCTGGGGCTCGTTCACCGTCCCGGCCGGGAAGAGCGTGATCCTGACCGAGAATCCGCCAGCCAACAACCCGGGCTACGACAACTTCGACACGAGCGGCTACCCGGGCAACAACTGCACGCCGATCACCGTCGCGCCCACCGTCACCATCACGGTTGGCGGCGTAGCCACCACCCTGGCGGACAGCACCCACGTTCTCGATACCGGCGGCATCGACACGGGCTACTGCCCGCCGAAGCACAACGAGTCGATCCAGTGGCAGGCCATCGGCGCCCCGGGGACCGGCCACGCGACGCTGAGCCTGGGCCTGGCCACGGCCACGGCGTTCACCGGGCAGCAGGTCACCGAGACGGCCACGCTTCTCGACGGCAGCGGGGCCGGCCTGCCGAACGCGACGGTCGGCTTCTCGGTGACCAGCGGGCCCGACGCGGGACTGACTGGCACGGCCGTGACCGACAGCAATGGCAATGCGGCCTTCTCCTACACGGGAGCCGGGGAGGGCGAGGACGTCGTCGTCGCGAGCGTGACGACGGTGGGCAGCTTCCAGTCCAACGCCACCCGGGTGATGTGGACCGATGACTCGACTGCGGGATGGACGTCGGGAGACATCGGGAACGCCACGCCGGCCGGCGGCCAGACCCTCAATCCCAGCAGCGGCAGCTGGACAATCCAGGGCGGGGGCGCTGGCATCGGCGGCACGGCCGACCAGTTCCACTTCCTGTGGAAGACCCTGCCGTCCGGCGGGGGCGTCGGCGCCCGAATCACATCCCAGACCCCCGCGGGCTCCGCGGCCGAGTCGGGCGTCATGCTGCGGGCGAGCACCGATCCGGGTGCGCCGTACTACGCGGCGTTCGTGACGCCCGGAGGTGGCATCACCGTCCAGGATCGGGCCACCCAGGGCGGCCAGGCCAGCACGATGGTCAGCTCGTCGGGCACCCTCCCCGCCTACCTGTGGGTCACCGACGTGGGGAACACCCTCACCGCGTACGGCTCCGCGGACGGTTATGTGTGGGCGCCGATCGCCGGCTCGGCGGCCGCCGTCAACCTGGGCACGAGTGTGCTGGCCGGGCTGGCCGTGACCGCGGGCAGCACCACGGCGCTGAGCACGGCCACCGCCGACAGCGCAGTCGTGTCCGCCACGCCGCCCGCGCCGGCCCCGCCGGCGCCCTGCCCTGCGCCGTGGACCTGCGCCGACATTGGCAGCCCGGCCCCGGCGGGAAGCCAGTCATTCGACCCGAACAGCGGCACGTGGACGATCAACGGCGGCGGGGCAGACATCACCGGGACCTCGGATCAGTGCCGCTACGTGTGGCAGACGCTCAGCGGCGACGGCAGCGTGGTCGCCGATGTCACCTCCCAGGCCAACACGAGTTCGGGGGCGAAGGCCGGGCCCATGCTGCGGGCCAGCACCGACCCCGCCGCCCCCGAGTACTCGGTGCTGGTCAGCCCCGGGGAGGGGATCAAGGTGCAGATCCGCAAGACCCAGGGCGGCAGCACCACCAAGCTGGCCAACCCCACCGGGACCGCTCCCGCCTACCTGAAGATCACCCGCTCCGGCAGCACCTTGACGGCCTACACCTCGGCCGACGGGGTGACCTGGACGCTGATACCGGGCTCGACGGCGACCCTGAGCCTGGGCCCGTCGCTGCTCGCCGGGCTGGCCGTGACCTCACATCACAGCGGCGCCCTGGGCCGGGTCACCATGAACGCCGTGACCGTGGGCTGAACCGCATCGGCCGACCAGTGGTGTCAGCCGACCAGTGGTGTCAGCCGACCAGTGGTGTCAGCCGACCAGTGGTGTCAGCCCGACCAGTGGTGTCAGCCGAGGACGTAGACGCCCGTCGCGTGTGCGCCGAGCTGGATGGGCAGTCCTGCCGCCACGGCCAGGTCGCGGTGGGCCCAGAGGTCCCGGAGGCTGGCCGGGCGGTCGCTGACGCCTAGCTGCGCCCAGCTAAAGTCGGCCGTGGCCGGGCGGTCGGACAGGTTGACGACGGCGACGGCGGTCCGGCCGCCGGTCAGCGGCTTGAGCCAGACCTGCCAGGCGGCCGGGCTCCGGACCAGGGTTGCCGGGTGGCCGAGCGGGTCCTGGTCGATGGCGATGATCTCGCGGTTGAGCAGGATCTGGCTGGCCGGCTCACGGCCGGTCATCGTGCGCGGATCGTTGCCCGCGATCAGCGGGGCTGACCACATGGCCCAGATGGAGAAGTTGGTCATCGCTTCTGCTGGGTCCAGCGCGTAGCTGCTGAGATCCTGCCCGTCGGGGGACTCGCCCAGGGTGCCTACCTCGAGCATGTCCGGGTCGATGTAGTGGCCGGGGCCGGCCAGCGCGGCCTCGGCGCGGACCCCCGGCGAGGTCAGGTAGTCGAAGATGCCCTCGTGGTACACGCGGTCATAGCAGCGCCGCGCCGTCGGTGCGGGCGGCTGCGTCTGGTTGTACCAGCTACCGCAGATGTCACCGCCGACCCGCCAGCTACTGACGACAGTGTGCGCCCACTGGCCGACGGCTGGGCTGCCGCCCGCATTGATGGACAGGATCATCGGGCGGTGGGTGGCGTCGAGCGCCGCACGCCACTGCCGTGCGATGGCTGCGGCTCCGGCCGGGGAGTAGTCGGAGTCGCACCAGTCCAGCTTGACGTAGTCCACGCCCCAGCTGGCGAAAGTGCGCGCGTCCGCCGCGGCATGCCCGGCGCTGCCGGTCCAGCCGCCGCATGACCGGCTGGCTGGCGTGGTGTAGATGCCGAAGTCGAAGCCCTCACGATGGACGAACCCGGCCAGCCGCTTGATGCCGCACGAGAACCGCCGAGGATTGGCGGTGACAGTCCCTGACGAGGTCCGGGGCCCCTGCCATCCGTCGTCAAGGATGATGTAGCGGTATCCGGCGGCCCGCATGCCGTTGCGCGCCATGGCCCGGACGATGGCGGCGATCATGCCCTGGTCGATGGTGGTGCCAAAGGTGTTGTAGGGGTCGAAGCCCATGGCTGGCCGCCTGGGATCGACGGGCGGCGGTGTCAGCGCGGCAGCGGCGGTCAGCTCGCTGCAGCCGCTGGCCGCGTGCGGCGGGGTCGCCGCGCTCCGGCCGAGAATGCCGCAGCTCGCAGTGGCCAGGGCCGTGGCGCACAGGCACGCAGCGAGGGCGCGAGCCCGGTGCTTCACCATCCTTCTTCCGCGGTTCAGGACGCAGCTGTCACGGCGACGGAGTCGAAGAGCGCGGTCGTCAGCTGGCCTGTGTTGTGCGAGGTAACCGCCAGGCCAGCCAGCACCGGGCCAGCCAGGTTGGGCAGCGAGGCAGCCGAGCCCGGCACCGCGGTCCAGTTGACGCCGTCCGGGGACGTCTGAGCAGTGAAGGTGGTCCCGGTCCGGACGACCTGCAGGAAGACGGGCGGCGCTCCGCTGATCGCGGCCTCCTGGACCGCGTTGTCGCCGGCGGCGTCCCGGGACTGCACGATGATGCCGTTGCCCGGCGTCACGTAGACCGCGTAGTAGGGCGCGCCCGGATCCGACGAGCCCCTGATCATGACGCCGGCCTTCGCGTACAGGTCGGTGTCGGTCTGCGAGTCGACATGGGCGGTCAGGCTGCCGTCGGCGGCCAGGGTCTGCCATACGTAATGGAAGGAGTCGGAGGCCGCCCAGATGTCGCCGCCGCCGCCCTGGATGGTCCAGCCGCCGGCGGAGTAGGTCTGGCTGCCGGCCGATGGGGTCACGGTGCCGATGTCGGCGCAGGTCCACCCGGTCGGGCAGATTCCGGGCGGTGCCTGCTCGCCGGCGGTGACCGCAACTGTGTCCAGCGTGACGGCAGAGCCGGTGCCCTGGTTGTGTGAGGTGATGGCGATGCCGGCCAGCACCGCCCCGGTCATGCTGATCGCGACGCTGGAACCCGGGATCGCGGTCCAGGTACTGCCATCGGGCGAGGTATAGGCGGTGTAGTAGGTGCTCCCGCCGGTGGTGTACCGGCCGACCATGAGATACGCGGGCACAGTTCCCGCCGCCAGCAGCTGGCTGCTTGACCCGCCCTGGGCGGTCCGCCACTGCACGGAGATCCCGTTGCCCGGGGTCACGAACGCGGCGTAATACGGTGAGCCGGGGTCGGTGGTGGCCCGCATCATCACGCCGGCCTTGGCCCACGGGTCGGTGGCCTGCTGTGCGGTCACGTGCGCGGTCACCGTGCCGTCCGCGCTGAGCGACTGCCAGGCGAAATGGAAAGCGTCCGCGGCTCCCCAGATGTCGCCGCCGCCGCCGATCTCGCTCCACGTTCCCGAGTTCAGGCTGTCCTGGCCAGGCGGCAGCGCCCCGCCGATGTCCGCGCAGGTCCACGCCGCCGGGCAGATGGCGGGCGGCGGCTGTGAGCCCGGTAGCGACGCGAGATTGTCCACCGTCGCGGTGGAGACCGTCGTGGAGTTGTAGGAATCGGTGGCGATTCCCGCCACCAGCGGCCCGGGCAGGCTCAGGGCGATCGTCGAGCCAGGGACGTAGCTGAAGTTCACCCCATCGGTGGAGGTGTAGGCGCTGTAGTAGACGACGCCGTGCGTGGTGTCGGTGTAGCGGGACGCCATCACCCAGATCGGCGTCGTGGCCGAGGAGGACCCCAGGACCTGGTTGCTCTGCGCCGCCTCCGCGGTCCGCCACTGGACGTCGACACCGTGCTGCGGCGTGATGAAGACGCCGTAGTAGGGCGACTGCGGGTCGGCGCCCGAGCCGGAGCGGATCATGACCCCGGTCTTCATCCACGGGCCACCGGGGTTGGCCTGGGACACGACCCGGGCGCTGACTGTTCCGTCGCCGTTGGCTGAGTTGGCCGGGTCCTGCGGGAAGGCCTGGTAGGCGAAGCGGAAGTTGTCATAGTTCGACCAGATGTCCGAACCGCCGCCCTGGATGGTCCAGGTTCCCGCGGTCCCGCCGCCCTGCTGCGGGCCGATGTAGACCTGGTTGCCGGGGAGGATGTCGGTCCCCACGTCGGCGCAGCTGAAGCCGCTGGGGCAGATGCCAGGCGGCTGGGTGCTGGCCGCGGTCAGCGTCACGTTGTTGTACACCACCGGCGGGGCCACCCGGGGCGAGTTGGCCGTCGCGGCCATGCCCGTGAGATAGGAGCCCGAGCCCATGTTGATGGCCACCGTCGAGCCGAGCACCGGGCGCCAGGTGGACCCGTCGGTCGACGTCAGCGTCGAGAAGAAGGTCTGCGGAGGATTGAGCGTGGTGTCCTGATACCGGACGACCTCGACGTAGGCGGGCGAGGTGACCGACGGGAGCTTCAGCGTTCCCGTTCTGTCCGGCACCCCGTCATAGACCCGCCACTGCACGGTCGCCGACCCGCCCGGGTTGAGCAGCACGGAGTAGTACGGGGATGTCGGGCTGGCGTTCGCCCGCATCATGATCCCCTCCTGGGCCGTGGCAGGCGACCCGGCCTGCGTGACCACCTGTGCGCTCAGCGTCTGGTTACCGGAGACCTGCTGATAGGCGTAGTGGAACGAGTCCGAGCCCCCGGTCGTGATGCCGGTCCCGGTGCCGTCGAGGGTGAAGGTGCCCGGCCCGCTCGAAGTCGTGTCACCCGGCGGGTTCGGGTTGCCGACGTCGGTGCAGGTCCAGCTGGCCGGGCAGGGGTCGGCCGGGGCCTGCGGCGTCATCGTGGTGGTGACCGCGTTGCCGACGGAGAGATTGCTGAACGAGGCGGTGCCGGCGCTGGTCGAGGCCCCGGAATCCACGGCGAGCCCCTGCAGGGTCGTCGCGGGCATGTCGATGTCGGCGGTGGTGCCCGGGATCAGCTGGTAATGCGTTCCGTCGGTGGAGTAGCCGGTGCTGAATATGTTGCCCTGCCGCTGGATCATCAGGTAGATCGGCTTGTTGGCCGGCAACAGCTTGGTCAATTCGAGCGCGGTGCCGCCGAACGCGGTCCGGTACCAGATGACGATGTCCGGCGCTGCGTTGCCCTCGGTGAGGTCGTTGGGATAGGCCAGCACCGAGTAGTACGGCGATGTCGGGTCGGTGCTCTGCCGGGCCATCAGCCCGGCCTGAGGCTGGGTGTTCTGCGTGCTCTGCGACAGGACTTCCACGCTCGACTGCGAGTCGCCGGTGACCGGCTTGGAGATGAGCCGGAACTGGTCGGACGTGCCGTGGATGGCCGCGCCTGACGCGGTCACGGTGAGTGTGCCGCCGGTGGTCTGCTCGGAGCCGGCCACGCCCGGACTGCGGATGTCCTGGCAGGTGAACGTGGCCGGGCAGTTCGGGTCGGCCGGCGGGGTCGTGGTCGAGCCTGGGAGCCCGAAGGCGTACAGGTCGTCGTTCGTGTCGCCGACGTAGAACTGGCTGCGGGCGACGGACACCGCTCCGTAGACCGGGGCGGGCAGCACGTAGCTGTACAGGAGTGCCCCGCTGGAGGCGTTGAGCACCTCGAAGGTGTTGCCCTCCGTCTCGCCGATCATGCCGTTGACGTAGGCCGGCGAGCCCAGGATGGGCTGCTCGGTCTGCCGGCTCCACAGGATCGCGCCGGTGCCGGGGTTGAACGCGGTGATCGAGCCACCCGAGCCGTGCCCGTTGGCCACGTTGCTGCCGCCGGCGTAGTACAGCGTCCCGTTCGCGAAGATCCCGGAGGCGATCGTCCCGTCGCCGCAGGTCGGGCAGTCCCCGCCGATGGCGATCTGCTTCTGCCAGATCGGCCCGGCGGCCAGGTTGTTGCGGTTGAAGGTGTACAGGATGCCGTTCTTGTTGGCCACCGACAGCAGCTGGTCGCCGGCCGCGTCGGTGGTCAGCGTGGGCGTCGTGCCCCAGTCGGAGTCGAGCACCGAGGCCTCGAATGGCAGCTGCCAGGAGCCTACGTAGGCCAGCGTGCTGGCGTTGAGCGCGACGATCGCCTGCGACTGGGTCTGGGTGTGGTCGTTCAGCGTGCCGGTGGAGGCGAAGATGGTGTTGGTCGCCGGGTCATACGTCGGCGTGGTCCAGACGCCGCCCCCGACCTGGCCATTAGGAACGAAGTTGTAGGTGTTGACGATCTGGCCCTGCTGCGCGCCGGAGATGGCGACCTGCAGGAGCTGACCCTGGACCAGCGGGTTGTCGCAGTTGCTGGCGATCCCGATGTAGGCGTAGTTGCCCACGATGAGCGGGCTCGACCAGTTGTAGTGCGCGCCGGCCTGGCTGTTGTCCCCGGTGGAGACCTTCCACAGGACGTTGCCGGTGGCCGGGTCCAGGGCGTACCAGTAAGGCCCGCCGCCGCCCACGTAGAGCACGCCGTTGACAATTGCGGCCGATGAGGTGACCCCGTTGTCGACCGGGTTGCATCCCGGGTCGACGGTCACTCCGAGGTTCTGTTTCCAGATCATCGCGCCGGTCTGCGTGTTCACGGCGTACTCGTAGCCGTCCCAGGACCCCACGTACGCCGTGGTGCCGACGATGCTCACCGAGGTGGCGATCGGGCCGCCGGCCGCGAACGCGAACTTGAGCTTCAGCGTCGGGACGCTGGCCACGCTCAGCTTCGGGTCGGTGGTCGCCGCGGTCCGCTCCGGGTTCTGCAGGAACATGGGCCAGTCCTGGTAGGACGCCGCGGTCGCGGGCGCGGGCGCCACGGCCGCGGTGACCGCGGAAAGAACCGAGGCCAGCAGTGTGATGGCGACGGCCACACGGAACAACGGCGCAACGGAGGGGCTTGGCCTCATGCGATGTCCTAACCAGGAACGGGTCAACGGTGATCTGTGCCATCCGGTCCAGGAACATGAGGCAGCCCGGGGGGCAAATCGGGTCACTCCGGTCGGGCACGGGGCCGCTCTGCCACCGTGCCCGTAGATGCCGTGCTGAAGGTAAGCCCCCCACGCCGCGGGCCCGACACCGCTCCTGGCGGATCATTCGCTCGCAAAACTCGGCCGGGCATTTTTCCGACGAATCGGTACCCGGATGCTCATACGACACTTCAGAAAGCGCGCCGGAGGTCCCTCAGCAGGCATTCGTTACGTTTTCGTTATAATCCACTTCGTCGTAATCCACGGATGTGGCGCGGCCCGTCTCCGCCGGGAACATGCCGGGCCCCCCGTTCCCCTCTCGCTCGCGCCGCCCGCAACGCCGAATCACGGGTCTGCCGGCTATCGTCCACCCGCTGTTTGGCCGGACGGTATCCTGCGAGGGTCGGAAGCGTTAACTGATCTGACATCTCGATCAGTGCGCCTTCGCGGCGTGGCCGGGGAGCGGGGGCCCGGTGACCGGGGAATATCAAATCGAGAGCACCGCGGAGTGAGCGTGAGCCGTCCGGCTGCAGTGATAGTCCTGGCCGCTGGCGAAGGCACGCGGATGAAGTCCGGCACGCCGAAAGTGCTGCATCAGATCTGCGGCGAGAGCATGCTCGGCCTCGTCCTGGCCACAGCACGTGAAGTCGATCCGGAGCGCCTGATCGTGGTGGTCGGCCACCGGCGCCGCGAGGTCACCGACTTCCTGAACACCCATGCGCCCGACGCGACCGCCGTGGTGCAGCACCGGCAGGGCGGGACGGGCCACGCCGTCCGCACCGCCATCGAGGCGGTCGGCCTGGACCACGGCACGATCGTGGTCACCTACGCCGATGCGCCACTGCTCCGCGGCGAGACGCTGGCCGCGCTCATCCGGGAGCACTGGGCGCAGGATGCCGCTGCTACCGCGCTCACCGCCCGGCTCGCCGACCCGACCGGGTACGGCCGGATCATCCGCAACGACGCCGGCGCCTTCATGGAGATCATCGAAGAGGCCGACGCCACGCCCGAGCAGCGGGCCATCCAAGAGATCAACTCGGGGGTCTACGCGT
>OBLW0100002146.1_pt1 | contig 16051 bp, 13 predicted proteins | sample 1520161 | NCBI WGS metagenome assembly OBLW01 (sample SAMEA3539309, study PRJEB22396) | soil metagenome | biome: tundra; feature: field; material: soil | place: USA | collected 2010-05 | depth 0.15 m | reverse complement strand
GATGCCTAAGTGACTGGAGTTCAGACGTGTGCTCTTCCGATCTGATCAGGCCGCGAATCCGGCCTTAATCGGAGCGTCAGGCTGGGACGTCGCGCCGGAAACTTCGCCACTTCTTCAGAGGTGTCGTTGCGAGTCCGATCACGGCCAGTTGGCTCGCCGCGAAGATGATAAGCCCGTGAAATGCCGCGCTCGTGAAGCCGTAGCTATGCAGGCCCACGCCGAGCATGTTGGTGCCGAACCAGCTCCAGGCGGTGACAACGTTGCCGAACACGGCGAGTGCCATCAGCCCGCGCTGCCGGACCAGGCCGCCCAAGCGGCAATGGAGAATGACGGCGTTCCAAATCACGATGAGGAGGGCGCCATTCTCCTTTGGATCCCAGCCCCAAAAGCGGCCCCAGGATTGGTCGGCCCAAATGCCGCCCAACATGGTCCCAACGAAACTGAATAGTGTCGCGAAGCACACGATGCCGTAGACCATGCGCGCGAGTGCGTCGGCGGTGCGTCCGTCGAGCGAATAGGTGAAAATCCCCCGCACAATGTAGATGATGGCAAGGAAGCCGGCGAGAAACGTCGATGCGTAGCCCATGGTAACCGTCACCACATGTGTCGAAAGCCAGAAGTTGGAATCAAGCACCGCCCTCATCATCTCAAGCGTGTCGCCACTCAGGGACAGGTGGTGCGCGATGACGAGCGTGCTGAACCCGATCAGGCTTCCCGCTGCGCTTGCGACGGCGTTGCGGTGGAGCTGCTCGAGAATCAGGCAGAGGCCGACCGATCCCCAGCCGATGAAAAGGGCGGATGAATACAGATTTGTCACGGGCGGGCGGCCCTCCAGCCACATCCGGGTAAGGATGCCGCAAGTGGCGAGGACAAAGGCGAGGCCCATGACGCTAAAGGCGGCGCGCCCCAAGACTTCGGGCCAGACCAGCCAGGAGATTGCAGCCAGGAGAAATGCCATCAAATAGAGGAAGAGGCTGGTGATAAAAGGCGTCGCCTGGTTGAAAAAAACCTCCGCATCCGACCGCAGGACGGCCGCCGGGAACCGCAGGGACACTTCCTCCCGGTAAGCCCGGACTGCAGCATCAAAGGCGGCAGGCTGCGCTTCACGCCAGGCATGGCCGAGCGCGGCGTAGACGCGCACATGCGGATCTACGTCGGACGGCGAGAGCGCGCTTTGGAGAGAATGCCCCACGCTTTCCCATCCCGCAGGGTCGGGAGAAGCCTTGTTCGGAGGAATGGCGCGGAGGGAACTGAAGGTATCCATGGACTCGAAGGCGGCGCGCTCGGCGCGAAGCCGGCCGGCGTCGGACAAGTCTGCGGCAAAATCGGCGCTGTCCGGCGGCTGAAGGCTGAATTTCAAGCGGTTGTAGTACTCGATATGTTCCTCCAGTTCGACCACGGCGCGCTGGAACGCGGTCCTTGCCGTGTTTTCGACCGATTCAGCCAAGCGGGCCTGCCGGTCGAGTTCGTTCAGGCGCGGCTGCATCTGGCGTAGGGAAAAACAGATACCGCCTTCGCCGTCGGCGCGGGTCAGGCTAAAAATTGAAAGAACGTCGGGATTATCGATGCGAAAGATCGCATAGGTATCCGCCGCCTGGGGCTTGAAAAAAACATCGAGCAGCCAATCTTCCGGGGTGAGCTGCCTGCCGTCGGGCGCGACGATCCGCTGGCGCCCCTGCAGCATGAGGAGCCCCGTGCGGGCGATCGTATCGATGGGTTTGATCCGCCCGCCTGCCAGTACGGGCAGCCGGCCGAAGCCCGCAAGATCGAATGGCCCGGAGTTTCCTCGCGGCACCAGCGTCCAAGCGACCCAGACCAGGGCGAGCGCAAGGACGACGAGGGGCAAATTCTTTTTCACGGCGATGATGGGGCGGACCGTGCTCCCGCCAGCTTGGATGCAGGGGCGGCGCGTTTGCGGAAGAATGCAAACAGACTGAGGCCGAACTGCAGGACGAGGCCGGAGGCGATCAGCGCGCACGAAAAATATGGGATCCGCCAGCTAGGATTTCTTACGGCCTCCAAGACGGAGGTGCGATCGTTGTTGGCATAGCCGGCCTGGTAGAAGGCGAAGCCGCCATAACGCAGCGGATTGTTCATTGAAATGAGCACCGCGCGGTCATCGCGGCCGTCATCGTTGTGCAGATGGATGGTGCTGGCGAAATTTTTCGGGATACCCGTGCCGGGGTAGATATCATGGGTAAACTTGTCCAACGTTAGGTTGAATGGCAGGTAATCGCGCCGGGCGCGCAGCGCCAGCTGCCAGGTGCGTCCCTGATAGCTGAAGGTTTGCGGCTCCTCCAGCATGGCGGACACGAGCCAGATTCCGAGTGAACCTTCCGGCCCCGTGAGTTCCACATAGCCGGTCGGCCAGTTGCTCTCATTTGGCTTGTAGGTGATTGGCGCCGGCTCGGCGATCATTTCGGTGCCGTCGCCCTTTGTGGCCGCCGATGGAGGTGCATTCGGCACCTGGCTGCGCATTCGCAGGGTCGCGTTGGGAAAATAGGCGATCGGCCGGAGGATAAAGGGCAGCTTCGGGTGCTGGATGGCATCCTGGCCCATCAGCCGCGCCACGGGAATGGCGACAACCTCATCGTAACGGGGATCGGTGGCGTCCGTGACCGCCAATTCATTCTCGCGAAAGCTTTCGACGTAACGGCGGGTCTGCCCGACGTCGAGGCGTACCTGCCCGTCACGTTGCATCAAGCCGGAAAGGCCCTCCCCGATAAGGAGAAGTATGAGGCCGAAGTGGGTCAGCCAAATACCCGACTTCCTCCATGACAGGCGGAATCTGTAGGCATGCGCCGTCACAAGATTGAGCAGGAGCGCAGAGCCCAACAGGTAACCGCCGGGAAAAATCGGCAGCGAGAGATCCGAACCGGGGATCCTTGCCATGACAAGAAACGCGTGGAAGTACTTCTTTTGTACGCCCCAGACCCCGAGGTGCACCTGGTCAAGCGTAGCGACGAAAATCATGACAAGAGACAGCAACAAAAGAGCGACGGTCAGCCGCAGCGACGCCAAAGCCGCCCCGAGCGAACGAGCGAACGAGAGCCCGCTTGAACCGAGACTGGATGCCGTTGCCCCCTGATTCATTCGTCGCCCCAGATCGCGAGACTCATTTTGGTTCGACAGTCTTGAGAAACGCGATGAAAGCGGGCTTTTCATCCTGCACCAGGCTGTCGGGTCCCATCAGCTTGAAGAACCAGGTGGCTCCCTGCCAGGAGGCGAGGGCGGCCAGGATCCGCTGCCGACCCGAGGGCGTCGGTCCAGCGAAGTCGACCAGGGTAAAATGAAGCCCATTGGCGTCGAATGCCTCGGTTACGGTTCCCAGAGCGGCATCGTCGACCGATGGAAGGCCGATCTGGCCGCGCCAGCGGTTCACGTTGGCCGCCAGCCCTCCCACGTCGCCTGGAAAAGCCGTTATGGACATATCGGCATCCGCTCCGCCTCGGCTGATCGTGTAGCTGCCCTTGCGCATGGCTGTGACCGGTTTGGGCCGCCAATCCGTCGGCGCCTGCCAGCGGAGTGACGGCTCGTCCGCTGCGTCGGTAGGCGGCACGGCAAAGCCTGCGTGGGGTAAATCATTGGTATTTTCGGCGCGCTTTGCGCCGCTCTGGACCACGCCGGGCGTCCGGTCGACCGAGGCCTCCGGTCCGACCGATCTTAGAAAACCAAGAAAGGTGCCCCTCTGGGACTCCACGACGTCTTCGGGCCCCATCATCTTGAAGAACCAGACCCGCTCAGGCTGTTCCAGCCAGGCCCCAAGAATTCGGATTGCCGCCTTCCCCTGCGCAGGCTCGCCGCGGATATCGGCGACAAGAAAATGTCCGGCGGGTGCGTCGATGGCATTTAATTCCGCGGGCAGCCTCTCGGCAGTGATTGGTGCGAGTTGCAGCTGCCCCCGCCAGCGGTTGATGTTCGCCAGAACGTCACCGCCCGCGCCGGCAAACATGACCACGGAAACATCGGCGCTGGCCCCGCGTTGCCCCGGTGCCAGGAAGCTGGCGGCGCGCAGTCCGCTCGCGGCCTGCGTCTGCCAGCCTGCCGGTGTTTCCCAATGAAGGGCGGGCTGGGCGCCCGCGGTGGCAGTGGACGGGGCTGCCGCTCCAGGGTCCTTGGGGACGCGGTAGTTTGTGATGTCTTTGTCGTGGCAGCCCGCCAGCGCTAGAAGGAGACAGGCGCTCGCGCTATTTCTGCAATGAGCGAACATAGCTTACGAGCGCCTTTATGTCGTCATCGGATAGCTTATCGCCAAACGCCTTCATCTTCTCCTTTCCCGACGAATCCTTGAGACCGTCCTTGATCTGCTTTGCGGCCTGCTCGTCGGTGAAGCTCTTCTGGAATTCCGCATTGGTCATGTCCTTCACCTGGGCCATCCGGCCGGCCTTTGTGTGACCGGCGCCGTCACTGCCATGGCAGGACGCGCAGTTCTTGGTCCAGGCGGCGGGGACGTCGGCCGAGCGGGCCGCGGTGCAACAGATCGCCAGTGCCGCGGCAACAGACAGGGGTGTCGTGATTGTTTTCATATTGGTGGTTCGTTTGTCGAAGGGTTGTCCATCGAACTCGGTCATTCTTGGGGGATCGCCTCAAGCTGTTCAAGTTAGAGACTGCGCGGCCATTGCCAATTGTTGCGCAGACTTTTCCGATGCCCCCGCAAGATATGCGCAGCATTGCACAAGGGATGGCAAGACGGACTTCGCGCAATGAGATAAGCTCTTGATAATACAATGAATTGGGATCGGAAGAGTACGGTCGTCATGGTCCTTCTAACCGTCGTGTTTACGACGCTGGCGGTTGTGTTCACGCGAATTCCTGCGAAGCCTGGCGCGCTGGCGCGACCGCCCCTCGTCCCGCGGGAGGCCTTGGCTATCGCTCCGGGCACCGTGCGCATTTCGGCGGCACAGCTGATGCGCAGCGGAGGCGATGTCTCCGGCCTGGATTGCTACGCCTGCCACCATCAGGACAGTCCTCCCGAGGTCAAATTCGACGCCGGTCACCGGGTTATCCTTGCGAAGGAGCACGCCGACCTGATCATCAGCATGCGAAACTGCGCGGAATGCCACCCGCCGGACGACCCGGTCAAGCTGGATTACGACGCGTCTGGAAACGTCATCGTTCCGGCGGCGCATCAAGGCCTGCTTGCCGTGGCTCACGGCCGAACTTTTCCCAACGGGGACTGCTACAACTGCCACGATCGCGATCAGCTCAACCAACTGCACACCCCTGACGGGACGAAACTCAAGTTTGAGCAGGCGACCATGCTCTGCGCCAGTTGCCATGGCCGCGTATACCGCGACTGGGAGTCCGGGGCCCATGGGCGCACCAGCGGCTATTGGGATCAAAAAGCCGGCCCGATCAACAGGGAGGAATGCACCTCGTGCCACGATCCTCACGCGCCCGCCTTCACCGGCTTTATCCCAATGCCCGGGCCCCACTTGCTCCATCCCGTGCCACAGCATTCAAGCCCGTCCAGCACCGACCACCATGACCTCTAACATGACAGACAACGGGATGTCCCGGCGAAGTTTCCTGCGAACGTCAACCGTACTGTCGGCGGGCGTGGCCGCTATCGCGGCCGGACTGGCGCCACTGCGAAAGCTCAAGGACTTTGGTTCCGTCGACGAGTTCATACAAAAATATTACAAGGAGCTAACTCCCGAGGAGATGAAAAAGGTGCTGGCCCGGATCGAAGACGAGGTGCAGCGGCAGTACGGCATCCGGCCGCACGTGCGCGACCTCAAGCCGATGAATGGCGTTGAATTTGTCTACGCCCTCAGCCTGACCCGTTGCGTCGGCTGCCGTAAATGCGTCCATGCCTGCGTTGCCGAGAACAACCAGTCCCGCAATCCCGAGATTCAGTATATCCGTGTGCTAAAGATGCCAAACAACGGCACCTTGGACATGGAGAAGGGCGACAACAATTACACGCCGAAATCCGTGCCGGAGCCTGGCTTTTTCTTCATGCCGGTCCAATGCCATCAGTGCAAGAACCCGCCCTGCGTCAAAGTCTGCCCGGTAAAGGCGACCTGGCAGGAGCCGGACGGCATCACGGTGATCGATTACAACTGGTGCATCGGCTGCCGCTACTGCGAGGCTGCCTGCCCGTATTATGCCCGGCGCTTCAATTTTGCAGCCCCGTCGGTTCCATCCGACCAGATCAACCCAGACATGTCCTATCTGGGCAACCGGCCCCGGCACAAGGGCGTCGTGGAGAAATGCCATTTCTGCCTCCAGCGCACCCGTGCCGGCCGCTACCCCGCCTGCGTCGAGGTCTGCCCAACGGGGGCCCGCAAGTTCGGCAACATCCTGGATCCAAACAGTGAGGTGTCCTATATCTTGAAGAACAAGCGCGTCCTCGTTCTCAAGGAGGAGCTGGGGACGCTGCCCCGGTTCTTCTATTATTTTGATTCCTGACCCCGGCCATGAGAAATTACCTCAAGTTTCTCCGCCGCTGCCTCTCACTATTGCTCGTGGGGGACTGGCGCTACTACGCGTGGGTTGGAGCCCTCGGGGCTCTCTGCCTGGTCGGACTCAACGTCTACGCCAAACAGCTTGTGGAGGGCCTAATTACGACCGGAATGAGCGACCAAGTTTCATGGGGCGTATACATCGCAAACTTCACCTTCCTTGTCGGCATGGCGGCCGCGGCCGTCATGCTCGTGATCCCGGTCTACATCTACAAGAATGAGGATCTCCACGACCTCGTTATTTTTGGCGAGCTTTTCGCCGTGGCCGCGATCCTGATGTGCCTCGCGTTCGTGACCGTGGACCTCGGCCGACCTGACCGCTTCTGGCACCTGATTCCGGTCATCGGCGTTCTGCATTTTCCGGGCTCCATGCTGGCTTGGGACGTCATCGTGCTCAACGGCTACCTGCTCCTGAACGTCTACATCTGCGGCTACCTGCTCTACAGCCGCTATCAAAACAGAAAGCCGGCGACATGGTTCTACATACCCTTTGTTTTTGTAGCCATCGTCTGGGCGATCTCGATTCACACGGTCACCGCCTTTCTCTACTCTGGCCTTGGCGGACGGCCGTTCTGGAATTCGTCGATTGTCGGCCCGCGCTTCCTGGCCTCGGCGTTCACTGCTGGCCCCGCGTTCATCATCCTGGCGCTTCAGGTGGTTCGCCGTGTCGCCGCCTCCGCCGCCGCCAAGGCCGTGCAGCTGCCGAAGAGCGCGGACGCGGCGTCAAGCGCGATGCGCAGACGCGGGGCAACCCTCAACGATCTGGAACTGCTTGTCCGTCACCTCCCCGAGCTTGCATCCGTCTCCTTGGAGGAACGCCGGGAATGCCTGACGGGGGCGACGGTTCTGGAGGCGGCAGCCGGCGATATGCTTCTGCACCAGGGTTCGGCGGGCAATGAGGCCTTCTTCGTCTTAAGGGGCCGGGTCGTGGTGAAGCGGGAGGAGAGCGGGCGTTCCCGGATCACGCGTAATATCGGCCCGGGCGAACAGTTTGGCGAGGTCTCCGCCCTCACCGGAGAGCCGCGCGCCGCCACCGCGATAGCGGAGATGCCCACTGAGGCCCTGTGCATGCCTGCGGAGTCCCTGCGCAGGCTCATGCAAAACCCGAAAATGAACGAGATCATCCGCTGGCGGATGACGGAGCGGCTCATGATCACGGATCGAGGCCTGCTTATCCTTCGAGGCATCGTGCAGGTGGCGATGTGCATCAACATATTCCTCCTGGGCTGCGAGATTTTCAGCGAATTCTACAACAGCAACCGGAGCGACGCCTCCTGGCGGTACCTCTTTCTCGGCCTGGATGGCCACCACGCGCTTGTGCCGTGGATCTGGACCGCCGTCACGCTCAACGTTGCCGCGATGGTGCTGCTCATGCTCCCGATCAGCCGCAATCTGAAGTGGCTCAATGCGGCCTGCCTCATGTGCATCCTGGGCGTTTGGATTGAGAAGGGCATGGGCCTCGTGATCCCCGGCTTTGTCCCGACGCCGCTCGGCGAGATCGTCGAGTACGTTCCCACCTGGAACGAGACACTGATCTGCGCCGGCATCTGGGCATTTGGCTTCCTCTGCTTCACCCTCTTCCTCAGGATGTCGGTGCCGATTCTGCAGGGGGAACTCTCCCAGGCGAACGAGACGTGACCGTCGATTGGCGAACCTCATCCTGCTATGCCGCAAAAACTGACTCTTGACGATGCCAGGGAATCGCTGACTGAGCACGTCGCGGCAAAGGGAGCTGAAATACGCGCAAAATTCGGCCCGGTCATCGGCTGGTCGCAGCTCCAGCGGATCCTGGCAGACACCGGATGCGTCCGCTATCCGTGCGAACTGGTCTTTGACGCGTCCCCGCTGCAACCGGACGAATGCGCCTTCCCGGTGCCGAAGGGTGAACGCCCGGAGGATGGCTTCCGGCTCTGCGTGCACCCGTATTTCTCGGTCGATCCCGCGCGCGTTCCCCTGCTGGCGCTCTACCAGCTCGTCTCGATCAACTACGGCGCGTTTGCCTCCCCCGATGATGCGGAGATCTTCGGTGCAGCGGCCATGGGCATCCCGAAGGAGGAGTATTACGCGACGCTGTGCGCCATGGCGGATGAAATCTCAGCCGATCACCTGACCGGCGAAGGGGTCGGCCCGACTGGGTGCCATTGCGGCGACGCCGGAGGTTGAACGCCCTGTCCGCGAGCGCGCTCTGGGGACTGGGGGGTCCGGAGGCTAGCGGGCGCCCCAGGCGGCTTTTAGAGGGAATAGGTGAAGGCCACGTAGACGAGCGGACTTTGGTAGTTCGTAAAGCCGCCGGTCGTGTCGTCCGTCTTGCGGATGTAGCCCACCTTGCCCTCTCCAAGTAGCCGGTCGCTGAACTTGTGCTTCAGGCCCGCAGAGACCATCGCTATCTCGAAGCCCGCCCCGTAGGGCTGGCCGCCGTCCGCGATCTGGGGATTGTAGTCGGTGGCCTGCTGCCAGTATCCCTGGAGCTGGGCGTCGGTCTTCTTGTCGAGCACAAAGCCGATGAGAGCGGAGCCGCTTATGTAATTGTCATTGGAGTTCTCGATCGGCGTGGGAATGTATTGGGTCGTCGACACCACCACGACCGGGAAGGCCGTCTGGATATAGTTGTAGACGACGTTGAGGTTTCCCTGGACATAGACCTCGCTGTTGGGCGTCCAGTTGATCGTCTCGCTGATCATCTGGCCTCTGGCCTGGCCGGAAGTGCTCTCGGTTCCCACCCCCCCGTTGACGGTATTGGCGAGGACCGACATGTTTCCACTTTGCGGCTGGTAGCGGGTGTTGAATGAAAGCTCCGGCAGCGGCTTGTAGATGACGCTGAACTTCAATCCGGTGAACGTGTAGCCGGTGACATAAAGGCCGCCATAGCTCCCCGTGCCGATGATATCGTTGGAGCCGATGAACTTGTTCACGTGATCCTTGCGGTAAACCTCGGCGCGGACCGTCAGGTGGGACGAGGCATTCCAGTTGGCCCCGAGCTTCGCGTCCTCGTAGTCCTGGTTGGCGTCCTGAAAGAAAACCGAGCCTATCGGAGTGGGCGTGTGGGTGACCAATCCGGTGCCGGTGGTGGTGACGGCGGCGTAGGGATTGATCCAGTGCTGGCTTCCACGGGTGATACGGTCGTCGAACGAGCCATAAAGTATCAGCCTTGAAAAGCCTCCATACTGAAACGAGACCTCCGGCGAGGCGACGTGGTCCGTGTAGTGCGAGTAGGTCAATTCGTTGGCGGTGGTGATGTTGGTGCTCGCGACGGTCTTTGCGCCCGTGGCCAGGGTGGTATTTGTGAAGCCGCCGCTGCTGCCGACGTTGCTTAACTCGTCCCGGAACCCAATGTCGGCCAGCCAGTTTGCATTCGGGGTGAACTTGAGGAAGGCATTGGCAACGTAGTCGTCGATCCTGGATCCGCCGTAAATGTCTCCGGCCGTTATGGCGGTGTAGACTGCGTTCGCGGTCGAGCTGTAGGTCGGGGTGGTCCAGTTGCCTCCGTTCTCGGAGGACAGATGCGAATAGGTGAGACCGACGTCCAAAGCGAGACGGTCGCCGAACTTTGTCTCCGTCTGGTTGAGGACGCTGACGCACCTGGACTTGCGCGATTCCTCGTCATCGTGAACCATGACCGTCGGATCAGCAATCACGTTGGAGTTCGGATATTTGATGTAATTGCGCGCGTCGCTGTTGTTCACCCAGTCTTCGGTCACCCTGAAGGTTTCGGTGGTCTTACCGATCGTCGCCGTCATGGAGCCCTCGAGGATATCGTGGTGCTCATTCAGCAGCAGCACATTGGGGGCGATGAATACGGTATTCGCCGGCATCGCGTTTCCCACAAAGGCGCCCTTTACCACGGTCGCGTCCGGGTTGATGACCGAGGCCCACTCGATGGAGTCCTTCATCCCGGTCCGCATCTCGTCGTGGAAACTTATCGTGAAGACCGGACGGTTCGGCAGGGCCAGCTTCGCCTCCACCCAGAAAGTGCTGCGATCCACGTGAAGGTCCTCCGGGCTCATCGCCTCGAACTTGTCGGCTAGAGGGAAGAAGCCCCCGATTCCGTCATAGAATGTGCGGAAGCGCTTATAACCGGCATCGACGGATCCGACGTTGGCCGTCGACACATCGATGCTCGCGAGGTAGTCGTCCGTTCCGGCGAGGGCACGGCCCTTGACCGTCACCGTGGTGTTGTCCGAGACGTCTTTAGAATAGTACAGGTCCTCGATGCCCGCGGCGCCCGCGCTGGGCATGCCCGTGGTCTTGGCGAACGCGGCGTCGTCGCCGTTTACCCAGGCCGCCTGGCCCGAGATCTTGATGTAGCTTTCGTACGATGGGAAGGCGTCCGCAGGAACCGGGGTGTCATCCGACGCGGCCCGGGCCGTTGGAAGGGCAAGGGTGGTGCCGACGCATATCAGGCGGGCGCCGCGCCGAAGGGCTGAAGGAGTGGCGATCATGATCGTGGTCTCCTTGGGAGGCTAGGGCCGGTTGGAAGCGTTGACATTGGAGCCGTGCACGTCCTCGTGGCAGCCGGCAGACCAACAGGTTCCCTCGGACAGTCGGGAGCCGATGGCATTCGCATGGGCGCCGCCGCTCTTGAAGCCGCCGAGGTTGAAACCGGGATTGAGGTCGGCGAGGTGGCACCGGAGGCACAGGTTTGCGTCCCGCGCGACCAGCATCTTGTCGTTTACCGTGCCGTGGGGGTTGTGGCAGCCCGTGCATCCTTCCTCCCTGATCGCCCCGTGCGGGTAGATGAAGGGGCCAGCCTGTGCCGTGTGGCACCGCAGGCAGGTAGCCGTCGAAGCCGCCAGTTCGGCGCCTCCGCCCCGCACCGACTTGCCCTTGTGCACGTCGTGGCAGTCGACGCAGCTGACCTGACCGGTGAGCACCGGGTGGCTGTGGGGCAGGCTCATCTCGCCGCGCTTGTCGAGGTGACACTGAAAGCAGGCCTCGGGCGACCTGCGCGGATTGATGATCGTGCCGGCCTTGCCGCCGGTCTGCACGTGCAAGCTCCCGGGACCGTGGCACGCCTCGCACCCGATATTGCCCGTCTTGGCGTCGGCGAGACTTAGCCGCGCGTGGGTCGCGCCCTCAAAATGGCTGGTTTCGTCAGCGTGGCATTGCACGCACTCGTTGCTGCCGACGTAGGTGGCCCCTGGAACGCCGGTTCCCGGCGCAATCACGATGCGATCGGCGGTCTCGCAGGAGATCACCAGCAGCAGCCAGAGCGCACAGCCCCCAAAAATCAGCTGGGTCGAGAAGCGGTGGAGGGCTTTCAAGAGGATTATTCCAAGATGGCGGACGCGATCCAATCTCCCTTATCTTGTCACAAAAGCAGATTGAGCGGAACGGCATGCCATACCGTAAACCGAGTGTGTCCTTTGCCTATCTGGCATGTTTGACTGGAAACTGCGGATATGGGATTTCGGGCGGTAGGACGGGTCAAGAAAGTTCAGAGGCTGCGATCGTTAAGCCCACGCACGGTTTGCCAGAACACGCTTGCGGCTCAGGTATCGGCCAAGACATCCAATTTACATCGAAGGGCTCGCGCCAAGCGGATCGCAGTTGTGATAAGGATGTTGGTCTGGCCAGATTCGATCTTTTGCAGGGTCCTGATGTTGAGATCAGAAAGCTCTGAAAGCCTCTCCTGCGTAATTCTGCGCGTTGTCCGTTCCCTTCTTAGATTCGCGCCAAGAGACTTGAGCTGGGTGTAATTGGAATGCGTCGGCGGCACGCCCCATTATGCCGCAAATCCGCCGGGCCAACTGCGTATTTTTTGGCAATATGCACGCATCGCTTGCCAGATTGATTGGCTCCGAGCTTCCAGGTTGGATCGGAACCCCGGTGCCCATCGATGCCAAGAGTGAACGGCCCATCAATTGGCCCGACGCGCCGCATTCTTCGAATTCACAGACGCCCAAATCCCGTTTGGTCCCCGGGTGCCCACGTGCAATAGATGCGCAAGTGCCGCCAATTCACACGGAGCCAGTTCGGGCAAGACTTGGCACGATTGGCGGATGCAAGAACGCCGGATTCAGGCTCTTTCCGACCGCACCGAAATTCATCGACGATGGGAAGTGGGCTTGTCTCGAAAAAACGGACGCCAATTCAGATGAAACGGGGCAGGAATTGGAGATGCGGGGAGGATGCTGGTTTTCGTGATGTTCTCGGATTGAATTGGTAAGGCTGGGAGCGGTCAAAAAACGATCCACGCCTCGAGATAGAGGGTATTGTTGTCCCTCGCGTTTCGGCCGGCTCCGTCGATGTTCGTCACGGAACCGTCAAAGCGGTTGTAGATTGTGTACTGGAGGGAGAACTTCACATTGCTCCTCGGCCAGAAGGCGGGCCCGGTGCCCTTGTTGAGTGGGAGATAATTGAGCTGCAGGATGAATCCATTGCTGTCGGGCGAGCCCGTTTGGCTGGTCGGGAACGCCAGCGCATCGCTTGATCCGTTGGTGACGAAGTATTGCGCAGCGCACCCGTATGTCTTGTCCCAGAGATAGTCGATCGTGCCCTTGAATTCGACCAGTGAGTCCGACCCGTTGGACGTGTTCCCGAGAACCTGGCTCGCGCCCCAGTTGTCGTGTTCGTGGATCGCGGTCAACATCGCCGTGATATCATTGCTTCCGAAGGCCTTCTGGACCTGGGAGTCGATGCCGACGTCGGTGATCCTGTCCTTCCCCGCGCTCGGGTCCCGCCCGGGATAGGTGTCCGCCGTCAGGCCGAACAATCCCACCTCGTAGGTGGTGGTGTTCACGGGCCTTGTGTAGGCAATCCTCCAGTAGGGCGCCTCGCCCGTGACCTGCGTTTCGCCCGACGGATCCACACCCAGGGCGCGTTGGTATCGGGAGCCGAGCATCCGGTATGCGGCGACATCCACGTAGAAGCTGCTGTCGATCATGGCATAGGCGCCAACGCCGGCGACCTCCTGGGCCAGTCCGCCGTCGATAAGCGTGCCGGCCGCCGGCGTCGGCGCCAGGCCCGAGCCGGAGAAGGGAAAGCCCCAAGCGGGCGTGCTGTTCCACGGATCCTGAAGGGTGGGGTTGTTGTTCATGTAAACCCCGTATTGCATCCCGTGCTCGCCGAGCGATGCGACGTCGGCATAGCTAACCTCGGTGTTGTCCCACGACCACGACTTGCCGACGCCGTCATAGGTCGTCTGCGAGAAAATCCCAAACTTGTTCAGGAAGGAGTCCGCTGCGGTTCCGAACAGCTTTGACGCGTAGGGCCCGAACAGGCGTCCCGCATAAAAGACGCTGAACTGCGTGACGGCGAAATTGTTGTTGTTGGCGAACCCCGGTGCGGCTCCCCCGGCCTGCCCGGCCTGCGTCTGGGTGAAGGAGGGCTGGAGGAAGAACGCTATGGGCGGCAGATCGGTCTGCTCCGCGCTCATCGTGTAGCCGCTCAGCTTGAAATTGCGGCCCATGTCGTTGAGAATCGGATAGTCGGTGTGGCACGCGATGCATTGCATGTCCATCTGCCGCGCAAAGCTTGGAAGCGCCCGGACGCTGGGCAGGCCAAGGGCAACGCACATTGCCCCGAGCCCCGCGGCTGCAATTCGTGACTTGGATGTTTTCAACATATAGAAGCTACCCACTGAGCCCTTTTTCCGCTCCGCACTTCCTAGGAATCGCTGCGCATTTCTTGCCCTGGCATGAGGGGCCTGAATGCAGCGGGTGATAACAGGGCGGGAGTTTCGCATCATAGCCGCCGGCCCGCCCCGGGGCTATGGGGTGTACACCTAGACCGGGCAACGCATTGATGAGGAATCCCCTGGTGCCTCCGCGAAGAGGATCCGATGCCGGCCGCCGGTCCCGCATGAACCCGGGATGAGGATTTGACCCTGAATCCCGATTGCCGTTGCGGCGATCGCCGTGCGCCGCCGGGAATGCCCAAGGCGTTCGCGGGATGTGGTCCAACTTGCGGATGAGGGCCATGGACGGGACCGGGGATTGCCCGACTTCATAATTGCCCCTGGGCTTGACCGTCCCAGACTGCTCGCGCCATGCCCGCTCAGAAAATACAGCCTGCGGCGCCCGCCAAGGGCCGCACGCTGGTGGACCAGCTGCGGCGCTCGCAGATCTACCGGGATTATGAGGATGCGTTTCGCGAGACGACCGGGCTGCCGATAAACCTGCGTCCCGCCGAGGCATTCGACCTGCCCCATAGCGCCGATCCGAACGAGAACCCGTTCTGCGCCCTTATGGCGACGAGCAATCATTCGTGCGCGGCGTGCCTCCAGCTGCAGCGCAAGATAGAGGACCAGGCCAAACTCGAGCCGAAGACGCTCAAGTGCTTCGCCGGCCTGTGCGATTCCGCGGTGCCCGTGCGCGTGGGCGAGAACCTGATCGCATTCCTGAGCACGGGCCAGATTCTCCTGCACAAGCCCAGCCGGAAGCAATTTGCCAAGACAACCCGCACCCTGCTGAAATGGGGCACCGAGGTCGACCTGAAGCGCCTTGAGGAGGCGTATTTTCAGTCGAGGGTCGTCACGAAAAGACAGTACGAGTCGGTGCTGCGGCTGCTGTCGGTGTTTGCGCAGCATCTGTCGGGCATGAGCAACCAGCTCATGATCAGAAGCGAGGCCGCCGAGGCGCCCGCCGTCACGCGGGCCCGCGTCTACATTGCGGAGCATCATTCGGACGAGGTTGCCCTCGGCGACGTGGCAAGGGCCGTGAACATGAGCGCCTTCTATTTTTGCAAGACGTTCAAGAAGGCGACGGGCGTGACGTTCACCGAGTATCTCGCCCGGGTGCGCGTCGAGAAGGTCAAGAACCTCATGCTCAATCCCCACAAGCGCGTGAGCGAGGCGGCCTTTGAGGCGGGATTCCAGTCGCTTTCGCAGTTCAACCGCGTGTTCCGCCGCATCGAGGGCGAGGCGCCGTCGGCCTACCGGGAGCGCCTGCATCCGCCGGGGGAAAATTAGGGCCCGTCAACTTGCGGCGGCGGCCGCGGGAAACGGGGTTTGCGTCCTTGGGTGCGGGTAGCGCTGGCACAGCGAGCAGACGGACTCGACCTCGGATCGGGCGATCGTGTGCATGACGAGGTAAAGCTCGGCGACCGCGATGTCGCGGTGAGCGGGATCGAGCGACGGGTCATGGGCCTGCGCGAGCACGAGCGCCTCGATGAGTGCCTGCTCGCCCGCCAGGAAATGGTTCAGGTAGGGATTGTGGCCGCATTGGCACCCGGCGCGCAGTGCCGCGATCGTCGGGCGGGCCACGCCTCCATTATGCGTCCTCCTTCTGCGCAGCTGCGCAAACACCCTCTCGAGGGTCCAATCGATCAAATGCACGAGGTTGTCCGGGTCCGCTATGGGCGAGTCGGTGCGTTCCAATCGCAGGAGCGCCTCCCACCGCCAGCGTATTTCGCGGCGGTGGGCGGCAAGGGCGCGGATCCAGCACTCCTTCATGGGCACCAATGTAACGGGCGCCGCCCGGTCTGGCTCCGCTTGGCTTGCCCGAATACGCGCATTTCTTGGCGCGTCCCCCTCCAAGGCCCGCTCACTCCTCGCTCAGGGCTTCCATCGGCGAGATGCGGGCGGCATGGCGGGAGGGAAGCAGGCACGCGACCAGGGTGACCACGCTCATGACGGCGGCGGTGCC
>OBLW0100002145.1_pt1 | contig 16051 bp, 16 predicted proteins | sample 1520161 | NCBI WGS metagenome assembly OBLW01 (sample SAMEA3539309, study PRJEB22396) | soil metagenome | biome: tundra; feature: field; material: soil | place: USA | collected 2010-05 | depth 0.15 m | reverse complement strand
ACGAGCGCGGGCGGCTGCGCGGGGTCGCCACGCTGGTCAAGCTCGTGCAGGCCGATCAAGCTGCCGTGCTGGGTGACGTCTGCGACGATGATCCGGTGCGGGTCGGGGCTGACACCGACGTTGTCGATGTGGCGGTCCTGATGAGCGACTACAACCTGATATCCATTCCGGTAGTTGATGATCATCGCCGGATGCTCGGTCTGATCACCGTGGACGACGTGCTGGAAGCCACGCTGCCGGGTGACTGGCGGCGCCGGGAGACGGCGCAGCCACCCGACGCGCACCGCGGGCAGGTGGATTAGTGAGCGAGCCGCCCGGGCGCCGCCCTGCGGGGCCAGCCGGGGGCGAGGACTCCCCGCGGGCCGGCCCGGTGAGCGCCGCGCCCAGGCACCAGCCGGCGGAGCCGAGCGGGCACCGCCCGCCCGCCAGGCCAGGCGCGGCCGCTCAGCCCGCGCCCAACCTGGCCGCACCCAGCGCTGTTCTCGACGAGGCGCACGTCGGCGACATCGAGGGCGCGCTTGGCCGGATCCGGGTGGGCGACGACGACGGTAGCCGCCGTGGGCTGCGCCGCCACCTGGTGACCTTCCTCGCCATCATGGGCCCCGGCCTGATCGTCATGGTCGGGGACAACGACGCGGGCGGTGTTTCCACCTACGCCCAGGCCGGGCAGGACTACGGCTACAGCCTGCTCTGGGTGCTGCTGCTGCTGATCCCGGTGCTGATCGTCAACCAGGAGATGGTGGTCAGGCTCGGCGCGGTCACCGGCGTCGGGCACGCCCGGCTCATCAACGAGCGGTTCGGCCGGTTCTGGGGCTGGTTCAGCGTCGGTGACCTGTTCCTGCTCAACTTCCTGACCATCGTCACCGAGTTCATCGGCGTCTCGCTCGCGCTGCGCTACTTCGGCATCAGCCCGTACATCTCGGTGCCACTGACCGCCGTCCTGCTGATCGGCATCACCGCCAGCGGCAGCTTCCGCCGGTGGGAACGGGCGATCTTCCTGTTCATCGCGACCAGCCTGGTTCTGTACCCGCTGGCCATACTGTCGGGACCGCATTACGGCGCGATCGCCTACCACCTCGTGGTGCCGGGAATCCAGGGTGGCGCTACCTCGACCGCGGTCCTGCTCATCATCGCGATCGTGGGCACCACCGTGGCGCCCTGGCAGCTCTTCTTCCAGCAGTCCAACGTCGTGGACAAGCGGATCACGCCGCGGTTCATCGGCTATGAGCGGGCCGACACGGCGGTGGGTGCCGTCGTCGTGGTGGCCGGCGCCATCGCGATCGAAGTGGTGGCCGTGTTCGCGGTCCGTGGCACGAACCTGGCCGGGAAGTTCACCGACGCGCTCGGCGTGGCCCGGGCGCTGGAACACCACAGCTACGTGTTCGGGGCGCTGTTCGCCATCGTGCTGCTGGACGCGAGCATCATCGGCGCGTCAGCGGTGACCCTGTCCACCAGCTACGCGTTCGGTGACGTGTTCGGCCTGAAGCACTCGCTGCACCGCAGTTTCCGCGACGCGAAGCCGTTCTACGCGAGCTACTCCGCTCTCGTGGTGGTCGCGGCGGGCATCGTCCTCATCCCCAAGGCACCGCTCGGGCTGATCACCACCAGCGTGCAGGCCCTGGCCGGGGTGCTGCTGCCCAGCGCCAGCGTGTTCCTGCTGCTGCTGTGCAACGACCCGGAGGTGCTCGGCCCCTGGGTCAACAAGCGCTGGCTCAACATGCTGGCCGGCGTCATCATCGGTGTCCTGCTCACCCTGTCCGGCACGCTCGTCATCAGTACGGTGTTCCCGAACGTGAACGTCACCGTGGTCGCAGTGGTGACAGCCGTCGCGCTCCTCGTGGGCGGCGGAGGGGCGGGCCTCTGGCTGGAGATCATCCAGCGGCGCGGCGGCCGGGCCCGGCCGGCCCCGGCGCGGATGACGACGCAGGAACGCACCAACTGGCGGATGCCCCCGCTGGCGCTGCTCAAGCCGGTCGTCTGGTCACCGGGGACCAAGCTGGGCATGCTGCTGCTCCGCGGCTATCTCGTGCTCTCCGTCGTCCTGCTGGCCGTCAAGGCCGTCCAGCTGGGCGGCGGATGAGCCGGCCCCCCATGTCCATGATCGCAGTTGATAACGGGAGGGGCGGGATCAGCTGGCGATGCCGCGGTCGCGGAGCGCGGTGACCTCCGCGGGGGAGAACCCGGCTCCGGCGAGTACCGCGTCGGTGTTCGCGCCTGGCTTGACCGGCGGCGCGGGGACGCCGGCCGGCGTCCGGCCGAACCGGGGCGCCGGCGCCGGCTGGATCACCCCACCGACCTTGATGAACATGCCCCGGGCTGCGTTGTGCGGATGGGCGGGCGCATCCCCCGGGCTCAGCACCGGTGCCACACATGCGTCCGAGCCATCGAACAACTCGACCAGCTCGGCCTGGGTCCGCTGCGCGAACGCCTGGGCCAGTCCGGCCCGCAGGGCCGGCCAGCCGGACCGGTCGTACTGGCTGGGCAGGCCGGCGCTGGCCAGGCCGAGCCGGGTCAGCAGCTCGTCGTAGAACTTCGGCTCGAGGGCGCCGACCGCCATGTACTGGCCGTCGGCGGTCTGGTACGTGTCGTAGAACGGGGCGCCACCGTCGAGCACGTTGCTGCCCCGCTCGTCCTGCCAGGCCCCGGCGGCCCGCAGCCCGTGGATGAATGACGCCAGCAGCGCGGAGCCGTCCACCATCGCGGCGTCGACGACCTGGCCGCGGCCAGAGCGCTCGCGTTCCAGCAGGGCGGCGAGCACACCCACGGCGAGCAGCATGCCGCCGCCGCCGAAATCGCCGACCAGATTGAGGGGGGGCACGGGCCGTTCACCGGCCCGGCCGATCGGGTAGAGGCTCCCGGCGACCGCGATGTAGTCGATATCGTGCCCGGCGGTGGCGGCCAGCGGCCCGTCCTGCCCCCAGCCGGTCATCCGGGCGAAGACCAGCCGCGGGTTGTGCTCCAGGCACACGTCCGGCCCGAAGCCGAGCCGTTCCGCGACACCGGGCCGGAATCCCTCGACGAGAACGTCGGCGTCGGCGATGAGGCGCAGCAGCACGGCAACACCCTCGGCGTCCTTGAGGTTGAGTCGGATGGACCGGCGGCCCCTGGCCAGCGGGTCCACCGGAGGGAGCGCCTGGCGGCCAGCGCGATCCGGCCGGTCCACCCGGAGCACATCCGCGCCCAGATCGGAGAGGACCATGCAGCCGAACGGCGCTGGCGCCAGGCTCGCGATCTCAATGACCCGGATGCCGTCCAGTGGTCCCATCCACACTCCCTGCCAAACCCTGTGCCGTAGGCATATCCGACGACTGCGGGAAGCCTAGCGAGAGGGGAGTGCGGCTAGGCCCGGTGTGACCAAGCCCGGGTCGCTAGGCGCGAGAGCGGCGTTCGCTTTCCAGCCGCAGGGCGAGGGTGGGGCAGGCGGTCACCGCCCGGCGGGCGTGTGGGATCAGCTCGTCAGGGACAGGACCAGGGGCGATGACCGGGTACCCCCATGGGTCCAGGGCGATGATCTCGGGAAGCAGGTCGGCGCAGACCCCATGTGCGTCGCAGGCGATCGGGTTGACCCGCAGTATCCGGCGCACGGTTACCGTGGCCCCGGGTCGCGGGCCGGCCGGCGTTCGCCGGGCACAGGGACCGCCAGCACGGGTGCCCGGTCGACGCGTGGGCACGGCCCATACCGCAGATGGTGCTCCAGATCCGCGGCGAATACCCGGAGCGCGCTCGCGACCAGGGCAACCGCCCCGTCGGGGAAATGGCAGGCCCCGCGCCCTCGCACCAGCGGCATCAGCTGCCGCATCCAGGCGTCGGCCCGCTCATCCCCGCCCTCCCAGGCGATATGGTCCAGCGCGTCGGCGATGTCCGGCAGCCCGTGGCTGCACGGCCCGCACTGGCCGGCGCTCTGGCCCGCCAGGTAGCCGAAGACCCGTGCGGTCTCCGCGATTCCGCAGGCGGACCCGGGAAGCACGATCATCACGCCGGCGCCGAGCGCGGCGCCTGCCGAACGCAGGCTGGGGTGGCTCGCCGGAACGTCCACGGCGGCGGGCAACGGCAGCCAGCCGCCGAAATACCCGCCGGCCAGGATCGCCTGCGGCGGCTCCACAGGGCCGTCGGCCAGCGCGATCAGGTCCCCGATCCTGGTGCCCAGGGCCACTTCGTAGACGCCCGGCCGGTGCACCGCGCCGCTGATCGTGAGCAGTGCGGAGCCCGGGGCGGCCTGGGTGCCGAGGGAGCAGAACCAGTCCGGGCCATACCTGGCGATCAGGGCGATGTGCGCCAGCGTCTCCACGTTGTTCACCAGCGTGGGCCGGCCGCCGACGCCGCGCTCGAACGGGCGCGGCGGGACGTACATGGGTACCGCGGGGCCGCCGTTCAGGAAGTTAACCAGCGCCGACTCCTCGCTGGCCACGTAACTGTCGGGGAAGGCCACCAGCTTGACCGGCACCTCGGCGAACCCTGCCTCCACGCGGTCGGCGATCGCCGCCGACAGTTGCCTGGCCCGCCGCGGGTGGCCGCCGTCCACGCACAGATACGCTTCGCTGGCGCCGACCGCCGCCGCTGCCGCCGCGATACCGTCCAGCACCAGGTGCGGGGACTGGCTGAGCAGGGTCGCGTCCTTGCCGCTGGCGGGCTCGGATTCCACCCCATTGGCGACTACCACGGCGGCGCCGCCGCGCCGCCGCCCGGCGACGGCGCGCATCTTACGGGCGGTAGGGAAGCCTGCGCCACCACGCCCGGTCAGCCCGGCCCGCTCGATGCTGGCGATCAGGTGCTGGGCCCCGCCGTGTCCGCCCCGGCCACCGGCTGGCCGACGGTTACCCGGCAGCGGGCCGTACCGCTCGATGTGAGCTTGCAGTCCTAGGGGCCCTCCAGGGGTGAACAGCCGCGGCAGCTGGCTCAAGAGATGGCCTTGATCTGGTGCGCCCGTGCGTTGACCGTGAGCACCGGCGGCGGCAGCCCGGCGCGGCGGGACCAGTGCGGCTTCAGCGGCCCAGCCATCAGCCAGGCGCCCCCCGCGATCAGGAACGTCACCAGCGTGATCGCGCCCACCACGCGCAGGCCCGCTCGGGAAGGCCAGCCCTGAGCCAGCCGCCAGGCCACCAGGCCGGTAACCCCGGCCACGCAGCCGAGGGTCAGCACCAGCACCCACCGGGTCCTGGTGTCGGTCCCGGTGCCAAGACCGTGCACCACCGCGACTGGCCAGCACAGGTACGCGACCCAGTGGACCAGCCGCCAGGTCCGGTAGCGCAGCCGTGCCCGCAGAAGGCTGGTCACCGTGAGCGCGATCAGCAGGTCGGCGGCGACTGCGCCGAGCCCCACCCAGATCGGCCGGTACGCGGAGATGAACGGCACGAACACGTCCGCCACGCCGATCGGCACGAAGCTGTCCAGCACCGTGGTCACGATGTGCACTGCGGTGAAGGCACAGGCGAGCAGTGAGATGCTCCGGTGCAGGCCGATGGTGATGAACCGGGGCCATCGCTGGTGCTCGTAACGCACCGAGGTGAGCAGGCCAAGCGCCGTGCTCGCGGTCAGCAGGATCAGTGCCACCACGCCGGTGGCCCGGGTGGTGTACCAGAGCGGGGTGGACGAGGTGACCACGATCGCCCCGTGCCCGGCCGAGGTCATGAGCCCCCCGACACCGCCTGGCCGGAACCCGCCGCTGGTGCCGGGCTCTGCGCGGGTGTCTGGGGCGCGCTGCTCGGCTGTGGGTTGCTCGGCGGTGAACTGCTCGGTTGTGAACTGCTCGGTTGTGAACTGCTCGGCGGTGAACTGCTCGGTCGTGAACTGCTCGGAGGCGAACTGCTCGGCGGTGAGCTGGCCGGGGACGGGCTTGAGCTTGGGCTGTTTTCGCTGCTTCCGGTCGGGCTCGGGCTGGCCGGACCTTTCCCGGTGGTGCTATGGATGGCCGCTCCGGCCGGATGCCCGAGCGCAAGGGCGATTGCCGCCGATGACACGACCCCGGCCGCCCCGACGCGCGTGGTCAGCCTTCTGACCCGGCGCAGGCCATCTTCCCGGGCGGCCACCGCGAAGCGCATGTCATCCCGCCGCATGAGCCCATCCTTCCGCAGGGTCAGCCTGCACTGGCATCCTCCACTGGCACCTGCACTGGCACCTGCACTGGCACCTGCACTGGCACGATTCGCGCCCGGGACCAGGACACTCACCAGGAAATCAGACTGACCTCTTGTTTTGCTGTGAATTGAGCACAGTCATAGCCAACTCATATCTGGCCGCCCGGCGGCGAAGGTCAGCATGGCCAGGGTCATCGGTGACTGGTTGCCGGTGCCATCTGTGCAACGGCCGGCCCCCCCGGAAGGTTCAGCGCCGCAGCCCGGGCCGCCCGCCTGGTGCCGGGCCGCCACCGGCGTCATCACGCCGCCCGGCTCCACCTCCCCGCCGCCGGGCTGACCGCCCTGACCTGGCCCGTCGGGTCTCTTACCCGGCTGGCCGGGTCCCAGGCCCCAGGTCCTGGCCCGGCCTGCCGCCCGGCGAGCCATGTTCGGGGTCCGCGAGAGCGGCGAAGGCGCGCAGGTTGGCGAGGCTCTCCCCACGCTTCACCCGCCACGCCCACTCCTTGCGGATCGACGAGGCGAAGCCGAGGGCTAGTGCGGCGTCGAAATTCTCGTCGGAGTAGCTGAGTACGCAGCCCAGGATCCGGTCGATCTCGTCCGCGGACGCGGAGCCAAGCGGGAGCCGGCCCACCAGGTACACATCCCCCACTGAATCCAGGGCGAAATGCACCCCGTACATCCGGCCGTTGCGGTCGAGGAGGAACCGGTAGAACCGGGCATGATTCTCATCGGGCTGGCGGCAGAAGAATGCCTCCACGTGGAGGCTGTGGGTCCCCGCGATGAGCCAGGTCATAGTGGCGAGCTTGTGCTGCCCCTCGAGCCGGACCAGATAGCTCCCCGGCTGCGGGCTCTCCCAGGCCAGCCCGAGGCCGGCAAGCGCCGATTCGATCCCGGCGGCTGCGTCCGCGCGCGTCACCTGCGAGGCGGCCACGTCGTTCATGGCCTCATCCTGTCAGCCCGCGGCGTATCCACCGGCGCGGGAGCCGGGCGTGTAGTGACCCGCCCAACCCGCGCCAGGTCACGAGGGCAGGGCCCGGGTGAACCTGTTCGCCGCCTCAGCGCTGCTCATCGCGCCGGCATAAACCGCCATCAGCCGGTCCACCGTTCCGTTCCAGCCGAACCGGGACGCGTGCGCCACAGCGCCCCGGGACAGCCGTTCCCGCAGGTCCGGAGTGGCGATCAGGTCCCGGAGCACGCGCGCGTAGCTGGCCGGGTCATGGCCATCTACCAGCACTCCGGACACGCCATCCTGGACGGCCGTGCGCAGACCGCCCACGGAGGCCGCGAGCACCGGCGTGCCGCATGCCTGGGCTTCCACCGCCACCAGGCCGAACGACTCTGAATACGACGGCACCATGACCACGGTTGCCGCCCGGTACCAGTCAGCGAGTTCCAGCTGCGGGCAAGGCGGCTCGAGCCGGACCACGTCGGCAATCCCCAGAGTGCGGGACAACTCGGTCAGGCCATCGGGATCGGCGCGTCCGGCACCACTCGGCCCGCCGACGAACGCCACGGTCAGAGTGCGGGCCAGCGCGGGATCATCGTGGATCAGCCGGGCGGCGGCGCGCAGCACCACGTCGGGCGCCTTGAGCGGCTGCACCCGGCCCGCGAAAACGATGACCGGCTCGTCGACGGGCAGGCCAAGCCGCCGCCGGGCCTCGGCTGCCGACCCGGGCCTGAACACCGAGAGATCCACGCCCGGGTTCACCGTCCAGACCTTGGCCGGGTCCGCCCCATACAGTCCGATCAACTGGCGCGCTTCCTCGTCGGTGTTCGCGACCAGCCGGTCCGCCGTCGCCACGACCTCCGCCTCACCCCGGATGCGCATTTCGGGCTCGGCGGCGTCCCCCCAGGCCAGCGCGGCGTTCTTGACTCTGCCCAGAGTATGCATGGACTGCACGAGCGGGACTCCCCACCGTTCCTTGGCTGCCGCTCCGACGTGGCCGGACAGCCAGTAGTGCGCGTGCACGAGGTCATACCGGCCGGGGGCGTAACCCGCTTCTGTGCGCAGCACCTCGAAGGTGAAATGGCACAGCTGAGTCGGCAGGTCAGCCTTGTCGAGATCCTCGAACGGTCCCGCGGCCACGTGCCGGACGAGCACGCCGGGGACAAGTTCGGCGACGGGCGGGGCGTCACGCGATACCGCCCGGGTGAAGATCTCCACCTCGACTCCGCGGGCAGCGAGTCGTTTGGCGACCTCTACCACGTAGACGTTCAGGCCGCCGGCGTCCCCGGTGCCTGGTTGCTCAAGCGGAGAAGTATGGACACTGATAGTGGCGATCCGCCGGAGGAAAGGTCGGGGCACGGGCATGCACCTCCGCTTGATCAACCATGACACGTCGCGGGGTGTTCCCGTTTGCCCGGCAGCGTGCCCACACTAGGCTCTTGTCCATGACAAGGCTGGTGCTGCTGCGGCACGGGGAAAGCGAATGGAACGCCGAGGGGCTGTTTACCGGCTGGGTGGACGTGGGCCTCTCGGAACGCGGCGCCAGCGAGGCAGTGAGCGGCGGAACGCTGCTTCGCGAGGTCGGCATCCAGCCGGACATTGTGCACACCTCGGTGCTGACCCGCGCCATCCAGACCGCCAATATCACCCTCGAGGCCGCAGGCCTGCTCTGGCTTCCTGTGCGCCGGTCCTGGCGGCTCAACGAACGTCATTACGGCGCGCTGCAAGGCAAGAACAAGGCCCAGACCCGCGAGGAGTTCGGGGACGAGCAGTTCATGCTCTGGCGGCGCTCCTATGACACGCCACCCCCGCCGCTCGCCGACGACGCCCCGCTGTCGGCGGCCCGTGACCCTAGGTACGCGCTGCTGCCCGAGGATCTCAGGCCGCGCACCGAATGCCTCAAAGATGTCCTGGAGCGGCTGCTGCCGTACTGGTACGACGCGATTGTCCCGGATCTCGCCGCAGGCCGGACCGTGCTCGTGGTCGCGCACGGCAATTCCCTGCGAGCCCTGGTCAAGCACTTGGATGGGATCGGGGACGCAGATATCGCCGAGCTGAACATCCCTACCGGAATCCCGCTCAGCTATGACATTGGCCCGGATTTCCGGCCAGAGGTCCGCGGCGGCAGGTACCTTGACCCGCGGGCGGCCGTGGCGGCTGCGGAGGCGGTTCGGGCCCAGGGGCGCTGACCTGGCCTAGGGTGATGGCGGGAAGATTTAGATAGCCTCGGCCCGTCCAGGCCGGAAGTATCCAGAAACATCCGGTTGCAGCCAGGCAAATCGGTCATGTCCGGGTGTCAACCGGCTTGTGAATACCTGGGAAATAGCATCCAGCATGGGGCACCTGCCTCGCGCGCTTCGGCCGCTGGCCGCCTACGATCAAAAGTGTGCACGTCCAGCCCGCGGCCGTCATGGCCGCATCGAACGGTCCGTCAGCGTGCCTCGCGACGGGAGCCGCCGCGGCATGAAGATCCGTAAGCCGGCGGTCAAGACTCAGTCCTCCTACGCCGAACGACGCCAGCCGGCCCGGCTGCCGGCGGGTATCGCGGCGGTTCTCGCCGTGCTCTCCTCGTCCGCGGTAGTCATCGACAGCGAGGATCACGTGCTGCGGGCGAGCGCGGCGGCACGGTCATTCGGCCTGGTCAAGGGGGACCGGCTGATGGTCGGTGAGCTGCTGGCACTGGCCCGCCAGGTGCGCAGGGACGGCGAGATCCGGGAAGGCGAGATCGAGGTCTCCGGCGCCAAGCTCGGCGGCAGGACCACAAGCTTCGCCGTGCGGGTCGCCCCGCTGGGCTCGGCGGTGGGCGGCGGCGGCCTGGTCCTGCTGCTCGCCGAGGATCAGACAGAGAGCCGGCGGGTAGAGGAGGTCCGGCGGGACTTCGTGGCCAACGTCAGCCACGAGCTGAAGACGCCGATCGGTGCTCTCGCGCTGCTCGCGGAGACGGTGGAGGACGCCGCGGACGATCCCGAAGCGGTCCGCCGCTTCGCAGGGCGGATGCGGCAGGAGGCGTCACGCCTCACCAAGCTGGCCCAGGACCTGATCATCTTGTCGCGGATCCAGGCGGCTGAGCCGATCCCTGACCCGATCCCTGTCGAGCTGGGCATCGTGGTCGCCGAAGCGCTGGACAGGTGCCGGATGAAGGCCAACGCGCACGGCATCGAACTCGCCGCTACGACGGATCCCGGGCTGGTGGTGATGGGCGATGAGGATCTCCTGGTCAACGCGTTGCGCAACCTCCTGGAGAATGCTGTCGCCTACAGCCCGGAGGAGACGCGCGTGGTGGTCAGCACGAGACGGGTCGGCGAGGACACCGCCGAAGTCAGCGTCGCGGACCAGGGGATCGGCATTCCGCAACGGGACCTGGAGCGGATCTTCGAACGCTTCTACCGGGTCGACCCGGCGCGGTCCCGTGCCACCGGTGGAACGGGGCTAGGGCTGGCCATCGTGAAGCATGTGACAGCCGCCCATGGTGGCGAGATCAAGGTCTGGAGCAAGGAAGGCGCAGGGTCCACGTTCACCTTGCGGCTCCCGGTGACGACCCGTGCGCGCGCCGCGCCGCCGGGTGCCCCGCCATCTGCTGCACAACCTGCCTGGGAGGCTGTGAAGTGACCCGCGTGCTCGTAGTCGAGGATGAAGAATCGTTCAGTGACGCGCTCTCCTACATGCTGCGCAAGGAGGGTTTCGAAGTCGCGGTCTGCCCGACTGGTCCCAACGCGATCGAGACCTTTGACCGGGAGGGAGCGGACCTGGTGCTGCTCGATCTCATGCTGCCCGGGCTGCCCGGCAGTGAGGTCTGCCGGACGCTGCGCGAACGGTCGAGTGTTCCGGTGATCATGCTGACCGCCAAGGACAGTGAGATCGACAAGGTCGTTGGCCTGGAACTGGGCGCGGACGACTATGTGACCAAGCCCTTCTCCTCCCGCGAGCTCGTGGCCAGGATGCGTGCGGTACTCCGCCGCCGCGGCGAGCCCGAGGAGCAGGGAATCGCCACGCTGGAGTCCGGGCCGGTCCGGATGGACGTCGACCGGCACGTGGTGACGGTCCGCAGCGATCAGGTCCAGCTGCCGCTCAAGGAGTTCGAGCTCCTTGAGGTGCTGCTGCGCAACGCCGGGCGAGTGCTGACCCGGATGCAGCTGATCGACCGGGTCTGGGGCGCGGACTATGTCGGTGACACCAAGACCCTGGATGTCCACATCAAGCGGCTGCGCGCGAAGGTGGAGATCGATCCGGGCAACCCGCGGCACATCATCACGGTGCGCGGTCTCGGCTACAAGTTCGAGCCGGTCGGCTGACGTTCTGTCCCCCTCCGGGGCGCGGCTGGGCGGGGTTCGCGGTGAAGGGGGTCCGCTATGGCCGGGGCCTGCTATGAAGTGGCAGAGGGCGTCGGGGTGGCTGAGGCCGCCGGGGCGCCTGTCGCCTTGGGAGTCACTTTGGGCGTGGCTTTGGGCGTGGCTGTCGGGTTCGCCGGCGCGGGAGAGAACGTCGCGTAGTAGTCCGTCCGCGGCATCACCGGAACCATCAACGTCACCTGGCCCGCGTTCTGGAAGTTCAGGGTCACCCGGATATCCTGGCCGCTGTTCAAGCTCCGGCTGAGGCCATCCAAGACCAGCCCGGGTGCCGGGCCGGTCAGCAGGACCGCCTCGTCGTCCCGCAGCCTAATCCCTTGGCTCGGCAGCGGCACCGATGTGGCCGTGCCCGGTGCCGAGACGCTGACCAGCCGGTCCGGTGAGCCGGTGTCGACGAGAGCGGCATAGAGCCCTGCGGTACTTCCGGCGGGGAGTGACCTATCCCCGGATGCGCCGAGCACGAACATGTTGCTGATCGTGATCTGACCCGACGCGCCAGAGTTGAGCACCGCGGAAGCGCCCGGGGTCGGCTGGTGCCACTGGCTCGTCGGCGCGTTGTTGCCGGCCTCGCACCCGGCGAGCGCGGGGACGAGTGCTGCCACCCCGACGATGGCGGCCCGTCGCAGCACGGCTGAGCTGCGGCCATAGAGGATCACGGTGTGCTCTCCTCGGAGATCGGATGAGGTCCACCTGGGATGCCGGACAGCGTATCGGCCCACGCGGCCTGAGCCGTCACCGGCCCACGCTGTCAGGCCGTCCGCTGCGAGGTGCCCTGCTGTGAGGAGGTCACACCCGGCGAAGAAGTCACACCCGGCCCACTGGAGGCGAGCGCCCGGAGGCTGCCGGTCAGCTGCACCCCTGGCCTAAGGTTGCGCCGCACCGCGCTGACCAAGCCGCCGGCGGACACCAGGACTGCGGTCAGCCCAGTGCGGTGGTACGCCGAGCCGAGCACGTCGCTCGCGTCGTAGACGACATGCGCGGAAACTGTGCTGGCCTGGCTGGCCAGTGCGGTTACCTCTGTCATCCAGCCGTTGGCTCCGACGAGGTAGATCGGGACCTTGGCGTGCGTAGCCTGAACACTGAGCTGCTGCAACGCAGTCGCGCAGCGGCACCCGGAAGGGATCAGGGCCAGCACAGCAGGGGCGAGGCTGCGTAGCCGCGTCGGCCTGCCGCCGACCTGTGCAGTCTTGTTCGGCAGCAAGGCACCAGCGTGGGCTGGCGCCCGCGTCGGAGGTCCAGCCTTGGCCATGGCCGTCGGCAGGGCGGGTTCCTGGAGGCCGCGGCCAGCGGTGAACATGGTGAGTGCCGCCCCCGCGAGGAGGGTGAGCGCGAGGCAGCAGGCGAGCAGCGGGAGCACCAGGCCGCCCCGGGTGAGTCGCCCACGCAACCGCCAGGCGAGCCGCTGCCTGCGCACGGCGCGCAGCTCACGGCGATAGGCCTGCACGTCACGGTCGAGCTCCCGGGCGTCGTCCGGGATCTCGATCTCCACGGCTGGCAGGTCATAGTCGTCCCGTTCCGGGTCCCCGCCAATGTTCACGTGCATCTCTCCGGCGTGGCTTCTTTGGCTCAAGTATGGGCCTGTGGCGGCTCCGATGTCACCCAACCCTCATCCTGGATCGTCCCTGGGTTGCTGACCGGCCTCCGCGAGAGTCTTCGGTGGGCTCCGTGTGGTGTCCGGCGGGGCTCGGCGAGAATGTCCGGCGGGCCTCCGCGAGGGTCTTCGGCGGGGCTCCGCGAGAGTGTCCGGCGGGGTCCGCGGGGCCGCTGACCGTGAGATCGGGCGCCGAAAGACGGCAGGCCCAGCCAGCTGGCAGGCCCAGCGAGCACTTTAGAGACCACAAATGAGGCCGTTGACCTGCGCGTTTATCGCTAACAGTGGGTATTGCCGCCTGTTTGGCGTGGTAGCATTGCTACAGCGGAAGGGGTATGTGCCACATGACTTTCAAGGTCGGCGACACGGTCGTCTACCCCCACCATGGGGCTGCTCGCATCGAAGAGATCGAGACCCGTTCGATCAAGGGCCAGGATAAGACCTATCTGGTCCTCAAGGTCGACAAGGGTGATCTGACTGTACGCGTTCCCGCGGACAATGCCGAGCTGGTCGGTGTCCGGGACGTCGTTGGTCAGGAAGGGCTTGAGCGGGTGTTCGAGGTACTCCGTGCCCCGCACACCGAGGAGCCGACCAACTGGTCGCGGCGGTACAAGGCCAACCTGGAGAAGCTGGCCTCTGGTGACGTTAACAAGGTGGCTGAGGTCGTCCGCGACCTGTGGCGCCGGGACCGGGAACGCGGACTGTCCGCTGGCGAGAAGCGGATGCTCGCCAAGGCGCGGCAGATCCTCGTCAGTGAGCTGGCGCTCGCGGAGAAGACCAACGAGGACAAGGCCGAGGCGCTGCTTGACGAGATCCTCGCCTCCTGACACTGTCACCGGACGTACGTGCCCCAAGAACTGCCCAGAGTAGGCGTCGGCGTCGACGTTCACCCTTTCGGGACCGGTCGGGCGCTCTACCTGGCCGGGCTGTTCTGGCCTGATGAAGAGGGCTTGATCGGCCATTCCGACGGTGACGTGGCTGCCCATGCGGCCTGCGATGCCCTGCTCTCCGCCGCCGGCCTCGGTGACCTTGGCGCGCACTTTGGCACCGCCGAGCCGCGTTGGGCGGGCGCACCGGGCACGGTGCTGCTGCGCGAGACCGCCGCGCTCTTGTATGGTGCCGGGTTCGTGGTGGGCAACGTGGCCATCCAGGTCATCGGGGAACGTCCTCGCCTCGCACCGCGCCGCCACGAGGCCGAGAAGGTGCTCGCCGAGGCGCTGGGCGGGGTGGCCGTGAACCTGTCCGGGACCACCACCGATGGCCTGGGCCTCACCGGGCGCGGAGAGGGCCTCGCCGCAATTGCTACTGCACTGGTGATCAGGCGCACTGGTGATCAGAGCGACGTCGGCCGACCCCAGTCGAGTTGATCAGCGATCAGCGGATAGGCCGGATCAGCGGTAGAGCCGCTTGGCGTAATCCGGGCCGTAGTAGTGCTCCAGGTCGTCCTGCGTCTCCTCGGTGTGCTGGACGCTCTTAACGATGCAGGCGGTGGACGGCAGTACCGTCGGGTTCCACGTCTCGGGATGCCAGAGTTCGGAGCGCATGAACGCCTTGGGGCAGTGGAAGAAGACCTGCTCGATGTCCACCAGCAGGGCCAGGGTCGGCCGATGGCCCTTCACGATCATGTGGTCGAAGAACGGCGCCTCACGGATGAGCCGGGCACGCCCGTTGATGCGCAGGGTGTCCCCGCGGCCGGGTACCACGTACACCAAGCCGACGTGTGGGTTGCTTAGTACATTACGGAACCCGTCCGCGCGATGGTTGCCAGGACGATCCGGGATCGCGATCGTGGAATCGTCTATGACGTAGGTGAAGCCGGCCGGGTCACCTTTGGGCGAGACGTCACAGGTGCCGTCCGCGGTCGCGGTGGCGATCATGCAGAACGGGGAAGCGGCCAGCCACTGCCGGTCCATTGGCTGCAGCACGGGCCGGTCTTTGGTGGCAGCGCGCCGACTTGGCGTCCCCAGCAACTCGCGCAGTTCGGCCTCGGACGTGATCTCGGCCATGCCTGTTATCTGCGGCATCACGCCTCCTGCTCAGGCTCGTCCTCGGGTGGTGTCGGGGTGCTCCGCATGCGGTCGAAGTGCGGCGAGGGCGCTGGCACGGGTGCTGGCAGCGGCTGCTGGGGGACGAGCACGGGCCCGTGCTGGCCGGACTCGTCGTCGGCAGGCACGTCGCTGCCAGGCTCGCCGGCCGCCTCCGCGGGCTCGCCCCTGGCCGGTACCTTGTTGGCCGGTACCTCGTCGGCCGGTACCTCGTCGGCCGGTACCTCGTCGGCCAGGGCCCAGCCGGCCGCCCCTGGGTGGGCTTCATCGCTGGTCGGGTCGTCCAAGTCCGGCTCAGCGTCGAGGGCAAGCTCGGCCTCCCCAGCGTCCTCGGCCTGCCCGGATTCGTGGGCATCGCCGGTCTTGACGGAGTCGGCGGTATTCCCTGCGGCTGCGGCATCACGGGATCTCCGGGCATCGCCGGCCGCTAGGGAGTCGCCGGCATCGCTCGTGCGTGCGGCGGCGCCCGGCTCTGCGGTGTCAGCGCCGGCGGCCTTGCTGGGGTGTTCTGCGTCCCCGGGGTCCGTGGTGTCGCTGCGGTCCGTGACATGGGCGGTGAACGTGGCCAGGCCGCTGACTGTGGCCTTAGGCGCGCCAGTCGCGGATTCCTTGGCATGCCGAGCGGCGGTGTTTTCGCCAGCGTCTGCGGCGGTCGCGGAGCCCGCGGGCTCCGCGATCCCGGCGGTCGAGCCCGCCGCGTCGGTGACCGTCCCTGGGGCCATGGGCGCCTTGGCACCGGCGATTCCTGGCGCGAGCAACGCTTCGGCCGCCGGGCGCGACAGGATTCCCCTGCGTGGCTGTGCAGCGGTTGTCGGCTGCGGTGCGGTTGCTGGCTGCGAAGGGGTCGCTGGCTGCGAAGGGAGCGGCGGCTGCGAAGGGGTCGCTGGCTGCGAAGGGGTCGCTGGCTGCGGCCGGTTCGCCGTCGCTGGCTGCTGGCCGGTCGCTGGCTGCTGGCGGCTCGGCAATTGCTGGGCGGCGGTCGGGCCCTGCGGCCCATGTCCGCCGGGCGACTCCCATCCGTCCTCCCGCCTCCGGCCCTCCGCCCGGGA
>OBLW0100002144.1_pt1 | contig 16056 bp, 20 predicted proteins | sample 1520161 | NCBI WGS metagenome assembly OBLW01 (sample SAMEA3539309, study PRJEB22396) | soil metagenome | biome: tundra; feature: field; material: soil | place: USA | collected 2010-05 | depth 0.15 m | reverse complement strand
CGGTCGACCGCGAAGAGGAGCGCGACAATCATGAGCCGCCCAGGTTCGTGAATGATCCGGTCAAGGTCTGCAATGGTGCGGATCTGCTGGTTCATTGGCCATCCTGAGCTGGAGCATGCGTATGGCGAAGATAGAGCCAAAGACTGATGCCGCCGGAGATCAGCAGCAAGGTGCCATAGACCATCAACGAAAGGAGAATGGTCCCCAGGAGTTTGGCACGATCCGGGTGGGCCGGCGACTCGCCGCCCAAAGCGCCCAGAACATCCGCGGGAAGGAAAGCAATCACAAAGGTGGCGACGGCCATTGCGCCGACGATGACCCACTTCCAGCGAACTGCCCTAGCGAAGTGGTAGCCACAGGCCGCTGTAAAAGCGAGCCCGGTCAGAGAGGCAAGCGCCGAGATGTCCCACTGCCGTCGGAAGCCGATGGCCAGACCGACGGTCGTCAGCGCGCCCAGTGCAGCGGCGATTGCCCGCGTATGAAATGGTTTTCGGTACTCGACAAACCCCGTGCGGGGGTACGTGATGCGCGTCTTTACGGCTTTGGTGCCGTAGTGAATGAGCAACATCAAGCCGACGAAAGCAAAGAACGAAATCCGGTGCCAAACGGAGTCCGCGGGCGAGCGCATCAGCGGCCACCAAAGGAGCGTAAAACCCAGGCACATGACGCTGCCACTCAACTCGCCCAGGCCGTCGATGTTGTAGTAGAGCCGAGGCCGATCCAAGAGGTTTCCGACCTGATCCATGTTCATACCTCCAAATCAACCATCGCAGCAAACCGTTCACGCGCCGCGATTCACCTACTAGTTTACATTGCCAACCTGTAGGTGTCAATATGAAAAATTCGACACTTCCTTTTCAGCGCCCGGAGCAAGCGCACATTAGCGGAACTTGACTGTTACGCACCGGCGGAAATCGAGAACTGGCCCCTGCTGCGTCCAGGGACGCGCGTCCTGAAAAGCGGCCCGGAAGGGAAACAGCGGTCCGTTTGGCGAGGCCCACGCAGCCTTCAGCGCTTCTGAGCTGAGCCCCCGCGGTGAGCCCTGTTACTCACGAATTCTCTAGACGAGGCTTTTTTGAAGGGTTGCGTGTAACTACAACAGTGACTACTATAGATAAGAGGATGAAGTACGAATGGGATGATCGGAAAGGCAAATCGACGTGAGCAGGAAATCTATCAAAAGCGACTTGGCGAGCATTGACATCATGAAGGATGCCGCGATCGACTATTCGGACATTCCCCCGCTCGGCAAGTCCTTCTTCACCAAGGCGACGGAAGCATGGCCACCGGTGAAGCGGCAACTCACGATCCGTCTTGACGAGGACGTGCTGATGTGGCTAAAAACTCACGGCAGAGGTTACCAGACGCGCATCAATCATATTCTGCGGATGGCCATGGAGAGTCAGCCCCGCGCCCGGACGCGTTCCGCAGCGGCGCCGAAGAGGAACGGCCGGTCACGCGGCGCATTGAAGCCCGCCTGACGTTTCACGTCAGCGTCCCGGCGGGATCGACTGCACCACGCAGCGCACTGGCAAAGGCGGCGCCGGTACGCGACCGCATTTCAGATTCCAGTACGCCCAGGAACGCGGATCGAAGATGCCGGGCGGCGCGTGTTCGAGCGCTTCCCTGAACTCACCGGGGCCAACCAGTCCTTCGAGTGCACGCAGGTCTTCCACCGTTCCATAGGTCATGACATGCGCGAGGAAATGGACCGGGTCCGCCAGGGCTTCGGAGGGCGTTTTGAACCATACCACGCGTTCCGCCACGGATAGCAATTCCGGCGTTGCCGGGAACGGCTTCATGGCTTCAGACCACTTTCTCCGCGCGGCGTCAAGGCCTTCAAGGCGGGCAGTCTGGCAACATCGACGGCGGCAACGGCGGCGCTGAGGCGCGCCCTCACTTCGCCGGGAAGCGCCGTCACATCGTCGAAAAAACTAAGCGCCTTGAGCGTGACGATCAGATTGAAACTGCGCCCGTAGACGAAGCTCCCAGCCGCCAAGGCTGTGGGCAGATCGACGCCGTGCCGCAGCAGCGCGTCGATGTCGAGATAGTCTTTCGCTTCGGCGCGTTTTTGCACGACCGCCATCTTGGTCCCGGCAATATCCAGAAGGGAAGCGCCCAGTTCGGGCCACAGTTTCAGTTGCGGCGGCGGCAGCATGGATAAATTGGGAACGAGAACCGGCACGTTCTAATTATCCTCTTCCGTGCGCCCAATCAGTGGCAGGCGGCACCGCCTGCCCCACCAAGAACGCCGGCAGGGACGCCGGCCTGGAGGCCTACTCCACAGCGCGACGAGACGGAGGTGCTGTAATACTTGTCAAGGCCTTAGGACAGATCACACATCCCCTGCGACACGGAACCCGTAGTCCGCGTAGCGGAACTCCGGCGGAATGCTGCTGCGCGCGGCGCAACGCACCACTTTTACGTGATGCCGCCAGGCGCCGCCGCGCGATGCGCGGCGTTTGCCGGTGGCCGGGCCGGTGGGGTTCTCGGCCGGAGACGCCGCGAAATATCCCGGATCGTACCAGTCGGCGCACCACTCGTGGACGTTCTCGCAAATATCGAATAGGCCGTAATCGTTGGGCTCCGACGTGCCCACGGGTTCCGGACCGTCCCGCCAGCGCTCGGCGTATGCGGGGCGCGTGTCCGGCGCCGCGTCGCCCCATGGGTAGAGGCGCCGCTCCCATCCGCCGCGCGCCGCGAATTCCCATTCGGCTTCGGTGGGCAGGCGGAAATGGAGGTTCCACTGCGTCGAAAGCCATTTGCAGTAGGCCACCGCGTCGAACCAGTTTACCGACGTGGCGGGCTGCGTGGGGCAGGTAAACTCGGACTTTTCCCGCATAGTCACTCGCCGGAATGCTTCGTAATGCGCGTTGGTGGTCTGGTACCGGCAGAGCAGGAACGGAGCGAGGGTCACGCGATGGGCGGGGCGCTCATCGTCGCGGCCGTCGTCCTGGCCCATGAGGAACGCGCCGCCGGGGATGCGGATCATGTCGCCGGGTTCGAAGCGAGTGGCGCTCATCTTCCAAAATCGAAAACTGGAGCTTGCGCTCGTTGGCGTCCACCCGGTCGAGAATCACGCGCACGCCGTCGCCGGCCGCAAACTCGCGCCGCGTGCGCTTGCCCACGATCTTGCGAACGCTCTCCTGATAAGTGTACTCGTCGCCGGGCAGCGTGTCGACGGGAACCAGCCCCTCAATGAACAGGTCGGCCAGCTCCACAAACAGGCCGTACTTAGTCACGCCGATGACCAGCGCGTCGAAATCCTGCCCGACGCGGTCCGCCATGAAGCGCACTTTCTTCCACTCGACTAACTCGCGCTCGGCGTCCGCCGCCCGCCGCTCCGATTGCGAGCAATCCCCAGCGATGGCGGCCAGCGCGGGTTCGGGAGGCAGGCTGGCGGTCTGGCCCGTCAAGACTCCCCTCAGCAGGCGGTGCACCACCAAATCCGGATAGCGGCGGATGGGCGACGTGAAATGGGTGTACGTTGCGGCGGCCAGTGCGAAGTGGCCGACGTTTTCCGTGCTGTAGCGGGCCTGCTTCAGCGAACGCAGCATCAGGTAACTCAGAATGCGCTCCTCCGGCTTACCCTCGATTTTCGCGACCAGCCGCTGGTAATGACGGGAAGTGATGTTGACGTCCGAGTCCGCCAGCTCAATCTCGCGCCGGCGCTTGGTTCCATCGCGATGGCGGTCCGTGATGCCGAACCTCTTCACGGGAATCGCGCCCACGCCCAGCGAGCAGCCGAAATGCGCCGCCACTTCCTCAAACTCCATCACGCGCTTGGGATCTGGCTTTTCGTGAATGCGGTAGATGGACGCGATGCCGGAATCTTCCAGATGCGACGCCACCGCCTCATTGGCCGCCAGCATGAACTCCTCGATCAGGCTGTGCGCGATGTTCCGCGGCGCGCGCTTTACGCCGGTCATTTCGCCAAACTGGTCGAACTCGATGAGGGGTTCCGGCAAATCGAAATCGATGGAGCCGCGCCGCACGCGCTTGCGGTTCAGGATCAGCGCAAGCTCCCGCATCAGCTCGAAGCGCGCGACGAGCGGCTGGTAGCGTTGGCGCAAATCCGCGTCGCCTTCCAGAACCAGGTGGACGTTGGTATACGTCATGCGCTCCACGCTGCGGATCGCGCCGGGCGTGAATTCCTGCGACACGATTCCACCCTGGTGGTCGATCTCCATCAGCGCCGACAAGACCAGCCGATCCTCGTGCGGGAGCAGCGAGCAGATGTTGGTGGAAAGCTCGTAGGGCAGCATGGGCACGGCGCGGTCCGGAAAGTACACGCTGGTTCCCCGCAAACGGGCTTCCACGTCGATGGGCGTGCCGGGCCGCACGTAGTGGCTGACGTCGGCGATGTGTACGTGCAGCGCGTAATTTCCGTCCGCCAGGCGGTCCACCCACACGGCGTCGTCAAAATCGCGCGCCGTTTCGCCGTCGATGGTCACCACGTCCATGCCGCGAAAATCGCGGCGGCCCGCAAGCTCGCTTGCGTCGATGGCGTTGGGGACGGCCTCGGCTTGTTCGATCACCTCGGCCGGGAAGCGGTTGGGCCGATGGTGCTTGCGGATGACGGTCTCGACGTCCACGCCGAAATCGTCCGGATGCCCTAGAATCTCGATCACGCGGCCGACCGGGTTCTCGCCCTTCTCAGGATATTCCAGCACCTCCACATTGACGATCATGCCGTTGAGATCCGCCACCGATGGGACCGAGGGCGCGGCCACGCCGATGCGGTCCACCACGGGCGCGGCCGGCGGTATCTCCAGCCCCGCGGGGATTTCAATCCACTGCTGGATGCGCCCTTCGTGCGGGACCACGTACTGCCCGCGCCGGCCGATGCGGAACTCGCCGACCACCGTCGGGTGCGCGCGCTTGAGGACCTTGACGATTTCGCCGTCCGCCCGGCCATCCGCCTCGATGCGCGCGATGCGTACCACCACGCGGTCGCCGTGCATGGCCTTTTGCGCCGATTCGGGAGGGATGAAAATATCGCTCGTAATGCCCGGCATGGGCCGGTCTGAAATCAGGAAGCCGTAGCCGTCGCGATGCATGTTGAGCCGCCCGGCGGCGAATTCCCGGCTGCGCGCGGTGACTGCGAAATGCCCGGAGCGCAGCTCGATCAAGTCGCCGCGCGCCACCAGCCGCGCCAGGGCCGTCTCCAGATCCGTTCGTCCCGCGGTTTTGGTCCCCAGCTCCCGAACCAGTTGCTTGAAGTTGCCGCGCGCGTGCGGCAGCTTGCCGATGTGTTCGAGCAGGTCCGCGTCCGTCATAAAACGATTCTACAAGGTTAGGCGGGATTGACATCTCCGCCGCCGCGATTTCATAATTGTGGAACGTAAAGGGAGGTCGAATCGATGCCGGACGCCACACTTACGCCTCGTTCGTTCTATTGCATTGGGCACAATCCGGATTCCATTCCCCAGGTGCAAGCCGCGCTGGCCGCCGGAGCTAACGCCATCGAGCCCGACGTGAACGCTTATGCCGACCAGCCGACGGAACTTTGTATCGGCGAGGCCGACATCCTCGATCCGCTGCATGGCTGCGACCCGAGCGCCCCCGCTCTCACCGATTTTCTCGACGCATTGCATGGCATCGCGGTGCAGACGCCGGCGCTCACCCTGGTAATGTTCGACTGCAAGCCGAAAATCGCTACGGCGGATTTTGGGCTCACCCTGCTCACGGAGATTCGAAACCGGCTGACTTTCGATACCGGGCTGAACGTGATTCTCTCCGTAGCCAGCCGGTCCGAAGGCGCTTTTTTCGATAAGATCAGGCAGGGCCTCGGACCGAGGGAAGGCCTCATGGTCGATGAGGAGAACGACCCGGTTGCCATCTCCAATTTCTTCGCGGACGTCTCGAACCGCTGCTACGGCAACGGGATCGCCGTCGCCAACTCCGTGCTCGGACCCAACGTGCGTCCTTCCATGGAGAGGGCCTGCGAATTCCGGGCCGCCACCGGCCTCTTGAGCTTCATCTATGTGTGGTCCGTGAACGACGAAGAGAGGATGCGCGATTACCTGCGCATCGGCGTCGATGGCTTCATTACCGACAGCCTTCCCACGCTGAACGCCGTGCTTCAGGAAGAAGAGTTCCGCAGCGCATTCCGCCCCCCAACGCGGCTCGACAACCCTTTTGCGTATCCGAATCTCGCGTACGGGCTTGCCATTTACACAGGTAACCTTGAGGGCGCCGGCGCCGGCCCGGACGCGCATGTGCAGTTTACGCTTACCGGGGCCGCAGGCGCCGCCAGCATGGTCCTGGACGCAACCTTGCCGGACCGTTTGGATCAGAACAGTTGGACCTATGTGACGCTCCGGACAACCGATTTGGGGGCACTCCAATCGCTGACTGTCCAATTTGTCCCGTTGGGCGGCTCCACGAATTGGTATCTCGATCATATCGATGTTGTAAGCTTACGGTTCGGGGTATCGAAGGTGGCGACTTTTCAACGCTGGATCGACGCCTCCGGGCCTTTCACCCAGCAGTTCGCGTAAGCCGGGCGATTCGGCTGCAACGCCTGGAGGATGGATGTCGTCAATCTTTTGTTAGAAGGGACGGAGGTCCCATGAGGCTTTTTGCGCTGTTGCTGTTGCCTGCCGCCCTGTTCGCGGGGCAGGTCCGCTTTGCTCGCCTGGGCGATTTCGAAGGAAAAGTCGAAGTCCAGATGCAGGCCGCCGACCCGTGGATGCCGGCCGAACGTAACCTTCCGCTGGTGGACGGCGCATGGCTGCGCACGGGGCCGTCGTCCCGTCTCGAAACCGAGCTGGACGAAGGCAGCGCCTGGCGCCTCGGTCCGGACTCGCAGGCCGAGATCTCCGATTATTCGCGTCTCTCCACCGGCCAGTTGGTAACTCTGCTGTCGCTCGACCACGGCGTGGCCTATTTCACGGGCGAGCCGCGGGGCAAGGACTCCCTCTCGCTGGCCATCCCCGGCGCACAGTTGGTTCTCACGCGCGGCGCGCGCCTGCGCCTGCGCGCCGAGGACAATTGGAGCGAGATGTCCGTCATCGAAGGGTCCGTCAAGGTTTCTTCCCCCGAAGTGGAGGTCGTGCTCGGCGAAGGGCAGACGATTCACCTTAATACGCCCGGCGACGCGCACCTGTCTTTCATCCACAAAGTCGAGGCTATGGATCTGGACCGCTGGAGCGAAGAACGCGACAAAGTGCTGTACGCGCCGGCCTCGGCCAATCGCCTTCCGGAGCGCCACGGACTGGCGGACCTCGATAGCGCGGGCGAATGGGTACACACAGACGATCTCGGCGAGGTCTGGAAGCCCAAGGCGCAGACTGGTTGGGCGCCCTTCCAGAACGGCCGGTGGCGTTGGTTCGACTCCATCGGTTATACCTGGGTCGGCGATGACCCGTGGGGCTGGCTGCCGTATCACTATGGCCGGTGGACGCGGAGGGAGAACCTCGGTTGGATCTGGGCGCCGGGAGATAGCCAGGTGTTCAAGCCGGGTGAGGTTTATTGGCTGCGTGGGGCGAAACTGGCCGGATGGGGACCGCTGGCGCCGGGAGAAGAGTGGGCTCCCTCATCCACGCCGCGGCAATTCGCGGCCGGCAACACCACCTATGCGTCCTGGGTGCAGGATGCCAGGCTGATCGACCCCGCGGGTTTCACCGACCGGCCCAAGGAACCTCTGGGCGTGGCCGTGTTCGCGCTGGCGCTACCCTCGCCGGCGCTGGTGGCATCGCGGCTGGACGCTACCCGTCCGGTTCTGCGCGCGGGCAGCACGGCCGTGAACCCAGTGGTGCCGGGGGTGACGTACGACCCGCAGGAGCCCCCTCCACCGGACTCGGCCAACAGCCGGCCGCCTGCCGTGCTCACAAACCCGGATGCCTACCAAGCGCCGGTGGTGGTTACAGACTCGCCCGACGCGGTTCCGCCCGATCCGCCTCAGGCGTCGCCGGCGGTGCTGTATTCCGCGCCCGTGTATACCGGCATCGTCGTGATCGATCCGCCCGAGAACCCGGACTCCCCGCCTCGAAGGGGGCCGCGGAGTACTTCGCCTTCGACGCCGACGCCGCCAACGACTCCGGCGCCGGTGGCGCCCGCCCCTGTGGCCGGATCCGTCTCGCCGCCGTCCTTTGTTCCGCGCGCCCATCCGCCGGACCCGGCGCATCCGATGCCTAGTCCGCAGATCGCGCCGGAGCCGCCACAGCCGGGAAGCGACTTTCGGAAAAATCAGTAGGACTTGGCAGAACATCGACGCGCTCTCCACGTAGCAGTACGCACGGGCAGGGGTGGATCACCAGGACGTAGGAACCATTACTTTGTGGCTTGCGGTAGACGACTTCCGGCGCGTTTTTCGATTGACATTGCCACGTGACGGGTTATCATTTGTATTACTCCCCCGATTGAAGTCCGAGGCCCCGTGAACTCCTCTTACAACCCAGTGCTTCTCGAATCCGAACTTCCCGGCGTAGAGCGTATCGCACGCGGCAAGGTTCGCGACGTCTATGCTCTCGGCGAGCACCTGCTCATCGTGGCCACCGACCGCATCTCCGCATTCGACTACATTCTGGCCACGGGGATTCCCGATAAAGGTAAAGTCCTCACGCAGCTTTCCGTTTTCTGGTTCGATTATCTGCGGGACCTCACGCCGACCCATTTCGTGACCGCGCGCGTAGACGAGTACCCCGATCCGCTGCCGAAGTTTCGCAGCCAGCTCGAGGGCCGCTCCATGCTGGTGAAGCGCGCGCGCATGATCGATATCGAATGCGTGGCGCGCGGCTACCTCTCTGGGTCCGGATGGAAAGAGTACCGCGAGCGGGGCACGGTCTGCGGCATCCCGCTTCCGGCGGGCCTGCGAGAGAGCGACAAGCTGCCCGCACCCATCTTCACTCCGGCTACCAAGGCCCAGACCGGCCATGACGAGAACGTCTCCTTCGACCGCGTCTGCGCCGCGATCGGTGAGGATTTGGCCGGCCGCCTGCGCGATCTCACGTTAAGCATCTACGGCAACGCGGCGCGGTACGCCGAAACCAAAGGGATTCTCATCGCCGACACCAAGTTCGAGTTCGGCTTCGTGGGCGGTGAACTGGTGCTGGCCGACGAAGTGCTGACTCCCGATTCCTCGCGCTTCTGGCCGGCCGCCTCCTACGCGCCCGGCGGTCCGCAGTTTTCTTTCGACAAGCAGTTTGTGCGCGACTATCTCGAATCCATTCACTGGAACAAGCAGCCGCCGGCGCCCGCTCTACCCGCCGATGTCGCGGCCAAAACCGGCGAGAAATACCGCCAGGCATACCGTGAGCTGACCGGCCGCGAGCTATGAACTGGCTTGATATCGTCCTCCTGCTGATTCTGGCATGGTCCATCGCGACGAGTTTCCGCAAGGGCCTGACGCGGGAAGTCCTTGGCCTGGCATCGGTGGTTGTGGCGTTCTTGCTGGCGCTGTGGTTTTATGGAACGGCGGGAGCGTACCTGACGCCGTACGTCAGCTCCCGTTCGCTGGCGAATCTGGCCGGGTTCCTGGCGGTGTTTGCCGCCGTAATGTTGCTAGGGAGCCTGGTGGGCTTCATCGTCGGCAAATTCCTCAGGGTGACGGGACTGTCGATTGTGGATCACGCGTTAGGCGCGGCTTTCGGAGCTTTGCGCGGAACGCTGATCGCGATCGTTTTGATCATGGCGATCATGGCCTTTTCCACGGGCGACCGGCCGCCCGAATCGGTGGTACGCTCGCGGTGCGCTCCCTACGTGGCGGGCGCGGCCCACGCGATGGTTTCCGTCGCGCCGCACGAACTCAAAGAGGGCTTCCGGAAGAGCTACGGGCAGGTCAAAGCGGCCTGGGGAAAGATTATCGACAAGGGGCTTCAAGTGGCGCCCAACGCGCAAAGGGAAAGAAAAGATGAAAGAGAACTTTGATGCGCTTGTGCAACACCTGCTGAACGGAGGCATTTTCCTGGGGCAGGCGATCGAGATTCTGGAAAAGCGCATGATTGAGAGCGCGTTGGAGCGCTGCCGCGGCAACCGGTGCTCGGTCAGCAAGCACTTGGGGATTCATCGCAACACGCTACAGCGAAAAATGGCGGAGTATGGTCTTAGCGACGGCCGCGCCCGTTCGCGCCGCAAACCCGTGGCGCGGGCAGCACCCTCGCGCAAGCGGAAGGCCGGTGCCGCGTAGCCGGTCCGGGCAGGCTCGCGAATCACCCCATGGATCTTCTTATCTTCGATCTCGACGGCACCCTGATCGATTCCCGGCTCGACCTGGCCCACTCCGTCAATGCCACGCGCGCGCATCTGGGCCTCCCGCCGCTTGAGAACGAGCGCGTCTATTCCTACGTGGGCAACGGCGCGCCGGTGCTGATCCGCCGCGTGCTGGGGGAACGGGCCTCGGAGGCGGAAGTACAGGAAGCGCTGGAGTTTTTCCTCGAATACTACCGCGAGCACGCCCTGGAGTGCACCGCTCTTTATCCTGGCGTGCGGGAAGCCGTGGATCGTTTGCATCGCGCCGGCAAGCGTTTGGCGGTGCTCACCAACAAGCCCGTGAAGATCAGCCGGGCTATCGTCGAAGGCCTCGGCGCCGGGGGCTACTTTTTCCAGGTCTACGGCGGAAACAGCTTCGAATTCAAGAAGCCCAACCCCATCGGCGTCGAAGCCCTCAGGAACGAAGCGGGCGTGGGTCGCGACAGAACCATGATGGTCGGCGACAGTTCCGTCGATATCCTGACTGCCCGCAACGCCGGCGTGCGGAGTTGCGGTGTGACCTACGGTTTCCAACCTGAATCGCTGGCCGATCCGGCCCCCGACCTGCTGGTGGACCGCATGGACGAACTGGCCGATTGGATCCTAGGGGAAGAGGCCAGCCAAGAAGGAGAGAAACAATGACCTATCGTCCCGGCGCCACCGTCCCGACCACCGGCATTTACTGGTGCAGCGTCTGCAAACTGCCCGCGCAGTTTACTGCCGGGCAGCGGTTCCCCGAGTGCAAGAACATGTGCGGCAGGGGCTCCTGGAAACTGGTGCAAGAGAACGGTGAACCGGGCCCGGCCCGCGGGTGACAAGATCGAATGGCAGGCGAGAGCGCCTGCCCCACTCGATTACCGCGGAGGGGGGCTGGGTTGGGGCTCTACTTTCTCCGCTTCCGCCGAGAGCAGCACGAGTTCCACCCGACGGTTGTGTGCGCGGCCCTCCACGGTATCGTTGCTGTCGGCGGGCGCATTCTCGGCATACCCAGCGATGGTCATGCGTTCCGGCGGAATCTGGAAGTTCTGGCGCAGCAGTTCCAGCATGGCGATGCTGCGCGCGGCCGACAGCTCCCAGTTGCTCTTGAAGCGCGAGTTATGGATGGGCACGGAGTCCGTGTATCCCTCCAGGCGCAGGGGGTTGGGTACGCCCTGAATCACCTCCGCGATCTTGGCGATGCTGGGAAGGCTGTCCGGTGCGATGACGTTATCCCCGGAGGCGAAGAATCCCGCCTCGCGCAAGCTGATCACCAGGCCGCGCGCTTCCAGGGTCACTTGCACCTTGCCGCTCTTCAACTCGGTTTCCAGCTTGCTCTGGAGCGTCGCCAGCGACTTGACCAAGTCGGCCGGGTGGGCTGGAGACGGAGGCGAAGGCGAATGTTCGCGGAGCGAATCCTCGTCCATGGACTTGACGGCTTCATGCTTGCCCCGCCCCAGCACAACCGAAATGGCGTTGCTGAACTGGCCGTGCTCCAGGGCTTCCTTCACCGCCTCGGAAACTTGCTTCGCCTTGGACTTATCGGCTTGCGTGGAGGCGAACATCACTACGAAGAACGCGAAAAGCAGGGTGATGAAATCGGCGTACGATACTAGCCAGCGTTCGTGGTTCTCGTGTTGGGCGGGTTTGCGCCGTATCATGTTTTTGCGCCCGCGCTTGCCGCCGCCGCGGGCTGCGGCTTACCCACCGGACGAGGCGTCATGCCGGGCTTGGCGGCCGCCTGGGCGGCTGTGGCCGGTTTCGGCTTTTTGGGTTTTTCGGAGTCGCGGTTGTAGGACTCCAACTTCAGGCGAATCAGCGTCGGGTTGAGCCCCTCCACGATACCGGCCACCCCTTCCAAGACCATTTCCTTCAGCAATGTGGCGTCGCGAATGCGGGAACGCAGTTTGCTGGCCGCGGGCAGAAAGAAGATGTTGGCCGAGCCGACTCCGTACACCGTCGCGACAAAGGCCACGGCAATGCCATGCCCCACTGCCTTGATGTCTTCCAGGTGTTTCATGACCTGAATGAGGCCCATCACAGCGCCGATAATCCCGATGGTGGGCGCGTATCCACCCGCCGATTCCCAGACCCGCGCCTCGGCTTCCGACGATTGTTCGGTCAGCACGATGTCGATTTCCATCATGTTTCGTATTTCCTGCAGGTCGGTACCATCCACGGCCAGATTGAGCGCCTTGCGGAAAAACGGCTCCTGGATCGCGGCGGCGTCCAGTTCCAGGCTCACGATACCGTTCTTGCGCGCTTTGGCGGAGTATTGGATCAGCGCCTCGATAGTGGCCGTGGTGCTACTGGTCCGCTCGAAAAAGACATGGCCCAGACCGCCAATCGCGCGGCGCACCACCGAAAGGGGGTTGGTGATCAGCACCGCCCCGAGGGTTCCGCCCAACACGATCATGGCAGCGGTCCCTTGCAGGACGTCCTGGATACTGCCGTTCTCCAGGAGCAGTCCGCCAATGATGCCGGCGACCGCCATACCGATTCCGGCCACCGTGGAAAGATCGAGTTTGCTGGCGGCATTTCCCGGCGCCGCCTTGGGCGCGGGTTTGGACGCCGGCTCCAGCCCCGGCCCGGGTCTCTGCGCTTTGTAGCTGTCTTTGGCAGGTTCCGCCATGAAGCGTCAAACCATGTCCTACTGTTGGTTCACAGTCTCGTCCGGTTCGGCAACGTTGGGTTGCTGGCGAGGGAGCGCTGGCCGACCCTCCGGACCGTAGATCCGTCTGCGATAATCCACGATGCGCTCGACCACCTCATCCGCGCTCTCCCTTACGCGCAGAATCTGCCCGGTGGTGAGCGTGATGACGGTATCCGGCGTCACCTCAATATGTTCGATGAGGTCCGAGTTGAGGACCATCGGCACGTGGTTAAGCCGGGTCAGCCGGATCATGGAAACTCCCCAAAGACTCTTATCGGCCATTTGCGGAAAAGAATTAGGCGCCGGCTCCTCGACGGTTGGATATGATAGATAGCCGGAGGAAACCAATGTCATCCGCCGCAACACTCAGCGCCACGCCGTTCAGCCTTTCCAGCATCGGACAGATCGCCGTCACGGTGAGCGATCTCGATCGCGCCCTCGCCTTTTATCGCGATATTCTGCGAATGCGGTTTCTGTTTCAAGCTCCCAACGTGGGCTTCTTCGAGTGTGACGGCGTGCGTCTCATGCTCTCCGCGTCAGACAAGCTCGTGCAGACCGATGCCTTCGTCATCTACTTCAAAGTCGCTGAGATCCAACAAGCCCACCGCGCGCTGGTGGAACGCGGGGTAGCATTCGAGGAGAAACCCCACCTGGTTGCGCGCATGGCCGATCACGACCTGTGGATGGCGGTCTTCCGCGACCCCGACCGGAACCTGCTGGCGATCATGGCGCAGGCGCCCCGAAGCTGACTGGATCCGGCGGCGCCACTTTCCCCAGGAGCCTTTTCACTGCACCAGCGCATTCAGTGCGTGCAGATCCGAGCTGGTCAACACCCGATCGATCTCCAACAGGATTTTGACTTTTCCTTTCACCTTGGCCATCCCGAGCAGGTAGGGCGTTGCGGTTCCATCGCCGAAGTCCGGCGTGTCTTCAATGTCCGCCGCGGCCAGGTTGAGGACCTCGGCCACGCCGTCCACCACGATGCCCATCAACATGGGCCCGGCTTCGCCCCGGGCCTGGACCACAATGATACAGGTCCGCGGCGTGTACTCCTGCTCCGGCAGGCCGAACTTGAGCCGCAGATCCACCACCGGGATGACCTTCCCGCGCAGGTTGATCACGCCTTTGACGTGGGCCGGCGTCTGTGGCACCGCCGTAATGTCCTGGATGCCCATGATCTCCCGGACCTTCAGAACCCGAATCCCGAATTCTTCGCGGCCGAGCTCAAACACCAGGTACTTGCCGCCACGATCATCGCCCTTGTTCAGAGCCGTGGCCGGTCCTCTTTCTAAGACAACGGTCGATTCCATGTTTGCTCCTTCGTCCGCCGGTATCAGGCTGGCGTGTCAAAACACTTATCGGCATGACCGGAGCATCGCTTCGTGAATTCCACAAATAATCCGGCTTCACGAATACTTCTTCAGCAGCGCCTTCAGCCTGATCCAGGAGTCGTCGCGCGCCTTTTTGTTCGGCGCGGTCCCGGCGGGGTCGTCGCCCGCTCGCATGAAGCCGTGGCCGGCGCCATCGTAGATCACAGGCTCGTAGGTCTTCCCGGCTTGCTTCATCTGGGCCGTGGCGTCGGGAATGGTGGCGTCGATACGGGCGTCGTTGCCCGCGTAGAATCCGTAGACCGGCGCGTGAATGCGGGCCATCGCGGCCGAATCGGGCGGAGGTCCGTAGAAGACGAAGGCCGCCGCAAGGTCCGGCCGGTTGGTGGCGAAGCGGAAGCTCTGTCCGCCGCCCCAACAGAATCCCGCCACGAAGAGCTTTCCGGAGGAGGCGGGCAGCTTCGCGGCGTAGTCGGCGGCGGCGTTGAGATCGGCGGTGATCTGATCGGGGCTAAGCTTGCCGATGGCTTCGCCCACCCTGCTCGGATCGAGATCCTTGGTGCGTCCGCCGTTCGGCGCCATCCCGGAGAGCAGATCCGGCGCCACCGCAATATAGCCGGCGGCGGCGAACTCATCGGCCACATCTTCTACCCAGTCGGTATGGCCGAAGATCTCGTGAATCAGAAGTACCACCGGCGTCTTGACCGGCGACTCCGGATAGACGATAAACGTTTCGACGGAGCGGCCATCGTGCTTGACGGTAACCCACTCCCGATGGCGGGGCGATTTGTCAACCTGCTGGCGCGCCCAGTCCTGCGCCGCCAGGGCGCCGGCGGCCAACGCGAGAAGCACTGCGAATCGAGTCATTTCCTTGTTCTACCATTGACCGCGCGGGCGGCGGGGAGGATGAACAAAAGGTCCGTAACTCCTGGCAGCGGCGCGGGTTACCATGAAATGAGAAGCCGTCGCACTCAGGGTCGCCATGAACGTCAACCGTCTTGCCCAAGAGAAGAGTCCTTACCTGCTGCAACACGCCCATAACCCGGTGGACTGGTATCCGTGGGGACCCGGGGCGTTCGAGAAAGCCCGCGCCGAAAACAAGCCCATCTTTCTTTCGATCGGCTACTCGACCTGCCACTGGTGCCACGTCATGGAGCGGGAGTCGTTCGAAAACGAGGGCATCGCGGCCCTGCTGAACCGCGACTACGTGCCTATTAAGGTGGATCGCGAAGAGCGCCCCGACGTGGACCGGATCTATATGACGTTCGTCCAGGCCACCACGGGCGGCGGCGGCTGGCCGATGTCGGTATGGCTGACGCCCGAGTTGCAGCCATTCTTCGGCGGCACTTACTTTCCGCCGGAATCGCGCTACGGGCATCCAGGCTTCGCGTCCATCCTGACGCAAATCGCCAGCGCCTGGGCCACGGACCGCGATCAGCTTGTCGATTCGGCGCGCGACATGGTGGAGCAGCTCAAGAGACAGGTCAGCTTCGAAGCGTTGCGGGCCGGGGCGCCGGTGATCGATCCGGGCATATTGGATAGCGGGTTCTACGTTTTCCGCCGCACGTTCGATTCGCAACGAGGCGGGTTTGGGGGCGCGCCCAAGTTCCCGCGGCCCGCCGTGCTCAACTTCCTGCTGCGCTACCATGCAGGCGCCAAGAACCGGGAAGCGCTCGATATGGCGCTGCTCACGCTGCGGGAAATGGCCAAGGGCGGGATGCACGATCAGCTTGGCGGCGGGTTCCACCGCTATTCGGTGGACGACCGTTGGTTCGTGCCGCACTTCGAGAAGATGCTCTACGACCAGGCGCAGCTCGCCATCTCATACCTGGAGGCCTTCCAGATCACCGGCGACCCGCAGATCGGAAGAGCGTCGTGTAGGGAAAGAGTGTAGATCTCGGTGGT
>OBLW0100002143.1_pt1 | contig 16060 bp, 15 predicted proteins | sample 1520161 | NCBI WGS metagenome assembly OBLW01 (sample SAMEA3539309, study PRJEB22396) | soil metagenome | biome: tundra; feature: field; material: soil | place: USA | collected 2010-05 | depth 0.15 m | reverse complement strand
GGACATTATCAATCGACACGCGGCGACCGAGAGCGCTTCCGATGGAACTGGCAATGCGGGTGCGCAGATGATAGGCGGCGGGCCGAAACAGAAACAGCGCGATCAGCAGAGCCACAAGCACTGCCGCCGCCCGCCCGGATCGGAAAAACCTGGGCCGCGGGTTGGATTGCGCAACGATCACCGCACGATCCTGAAGGTTCGCGACCAGCGCGTTTCATCAAAGAAATGGATGACCACTTGGACCAGAAATGCCAGCCGGTCGCCGACGTCGCGCTTCAAGTACTGGTCCTCGGGCGTAATAAACGACCAGTAGATGAACACTGGGCGACCGATGAAATTTGCCCGCGGCACGAAACCGTAAAAGCGGCTGTCATAGCTGACGTCGCGGTTGTCGCCCATGGCGAAATAGCTTCCGGGCGGTACCACGATGTCATCTCCTACGATTTGCGAAGGCATTTCCTGCGCCCATTTTTCGTTTCGCACGTACATTGGCGAAGGAGGGACGGCAGGGAAATTATCGGTATAGGTGTAGTCGCGCCGGTCGTCGCGTTTGTGGCGGACGAAGGGCTCGTCCAGTTTTGCGCCGTTGCGGTAGACGACGTCATCGCGGAGGTGAATGCGATCGCCCGGAACGCCGATGATCCGTTTCACCAAAAAGAGCCCTGGTTGTTCGGGCGACAGGAACACGGCGATATCATCGCGGTGAATCTCGCGATAGGGAAGCAGCGGCCCCAGCCAACGCGTCGGTGGTGCGAACTGTTCCCGGTTCACGATGACGTGGTCGCCGATGAGCAGGGTGTCCTCCATGGAACTGGAGGGGATTTCAAAATTTTGCAAAACAAACGTCATGATGAAGAGGACGATGATGAGTAATTCCGCGACCGAGGCGAAAAACTCCACCGTCGTCTCGCGCGGCTTGCTCTCTTCGGCAGCAACTTCTTTTGCGGGCACGGTTTTCGCCATGTTGGTTATTTTTTTCAGGAAACCAGTTCTCAGCCTACCAGCTTAAAGGTACGCGACCAGCGCGTTTCGTCAAAGAAGTGAATGATAATGTGCGCCAGAAAGCCGACCCGGTCGCTGAAGCTTCGCATCTGGTATTGGTCCGGCGGAGTGATGAATGACCAGTAGATGAACATGGGGCGCCCGATCACGTTCTTGCGCGGAATAAAGCCCCAGTAACGGCTGTCATAACTCACATCGCGATTGTCGCCCATGGCGAAATAGCTGTTCGGGGGAACGATAATGTCATCCCCCTCGATGTGAGAAGGCAGCTCTTGAGCCCATTTTTCATTTCGTACCTGAGGGTCTCCGGATGCAGGCACGGCCGGAAAGTTGTCGCGATAAGGATTGTCGTCTGCCGGCTTATGCTGGGCGTACGGCTCAACCAGTTTCTCGCCATTGCGATACACAGCGCCGTCACGAAGGTGAATATGGTCGCCGGGGATACCCATGATCCGTTTCACCACAAACAGACCTTGTTCTTCCGGCGACAGGAATACGACGATGTCATTGCGGCGGATGTCGCGATAGGGCAGGAGCGGCCCCATCCAGGCCGTGGGTGTGGCAAACTGCTCGCGGTTCACGAACACGTGATCGCCGATCAGCAGCGTTTTCTCCATGGAACTGGAAGGAATCTCGAACGCCTGAAGAACAAAGGTGATGATGAATAATCCGGTGACGAGTACCCCCGCCAGCGAAGCCAGGAATTCCACCGTGGTCTCGCGGGGCTTTTCCTCCGATTCTCCTTCTTCGAGCACATGATTGGCGTTCTTATTCACGTTTTTATTTACTTCTTCTTGGTCGTCTTTCTTATCTATCTTCGGCATCTTGGTCATCCGGTCCGTTGGCAGTTGTCAGTTCTCGGTAAGCGCAGGCTTTACTGAGAACTGAGAACTCCTTGTCAGCGTCTTCAGCGCACCAACCTGAAAGTACGTTCCCAGCGTGTGATCTGCACGATGTGCGTGATCGCGTAGGCGAGATGAAAAAGTCTATCACCCACGGTCGGCGATCCGGGAAGATCGTTGTTTAAATTTCCGGCCGACCAGTAAATCAAAAGCGGACGGCCGATGATGTTTTCGCGCGGCACAAATCCCCAGTAGCGGCTGTCCTGGCTGTCGTCGCGATTATCGCCGAGAACAAAATAGTGGCCCTCGGGAATAATTAACTGGTGGTCTTCCACCAGCTTCGGCATTTCTTTCCACCATTTCGCATCCACGCCATAGCCGGGGGCCTCGGTGCGCGGGAAGTCGTCGCGATACGCATCCGGGCGCTCGACGGTGTATTGCGCGTAAGGTTCCCCTACCAGGGCGCCATTCACGTAGACGCGCTTGTTGATGAGCCGAAGGCGGTCTCCCGGAAGAGCCACCACGCGCTTCACAAAGTCCTGCGCCGGATTAATGGGATAGTGAAAGACGATAACATCGCCGCGTTTGACATTGCGATAGGGAAGCAGACGGTTCCATCCGGTCGAACCGCCGTAGCAAAATTTATCCACCAGCAGGTAGTCGCCGATCAGCAGCGTTTTCTCCATCGATTCGGAAGGGATGGTAAATGCCTGCACCAGAAAGGAAACGACAAAAACGGCGATCACGATGGTTCCTGCAACCGACTGCAAGGTCGCAGGCCAATCGCCAGCGGAAATTTGCTCACTCCAGGACATAATTGCGAGGTACGATGACACGCGCTGCGGATACTCTATGAAATTTGATGCTCGTCTCGGACGGTAGGCTACGACACGCCGTCATCGGCGCTGTGCGGACGCAAGACTCCGGGCGATGCGGTTAAGTGTTCCAATGCTTGCCGTGCCGCTTCCTGCTCGGCCCGTTTCTTGGTCGCTCCCTGGGCTCGCCCCACGAATATCGCGGGCTCCGGCAGCCGTACTTCGACGGTGAATGTCTTCTTGTGTTCTGGGCCCTCTTCTTTGACGAGAGCGTAGACCGGTTGTGAGCCACCGCGGGCTTGTAACGCTTCCTGTAGTGCGGATTTGAAATCCATCACTGGCATGGCGCTGGTCTCGAGTTTCATGTGCGCCAGTTCCGGCTCCACGATCACGCGGACGATAAAATCGCGAGCCACTGTCCATCCACCGTCGAGATAAAGAGCGGCCAGAATCGCCTCCAGCGCGTCGACCAGCAAGCTCGCCTTATTGCGGCCGCCGCTCTTTTCTTCGCCGCGGCCGAGGCGCATGTAATGACCAATCTGTAACTGCTCCGCGACCCGCAGCAGATGCCGCTGCCCGACCAGATGAGCACGTAGTTTGGAGAGATGTCCTTCCTGGAATTTGGGAAAGCGATGGAAGAGGGTTTCGCTGGTGACGAGGCCCAGCACGGCGTCCCCGAGAAACTCGAGCATTTCGTTGTCGCCATTGCAAAGGCTGGCGCCGGCGTTCAGCGCCTCGACCTCGCGCGCCTGTGAACTGTGGGTTAAGGCCTGCTGAAGCAACTCGGGGCGCTGGAAGTGGTGACCAAGGCTGGCTTCGAGCTCGGCGATTTCGCGGGACTTGATCACAAAGGCATTCAATCATTGAGGCATTGAAACATTGAATCATTGAGGCATTGAGTCATTTATCAATCCTGTCAGTGACTCAATACCTCAATAATTCAATGCCTCAATATCCTGATCCTGGTTAGTTCTTCGGCGGAGCCGGTTGTGCCGGGGGGGCGCTTCCCGTGAGTTGTTGCAGACGGTCGCGCTCCCGACGCGCGGCGGTTCCGATCACGCCGGTTTCATCTTTTTGCGTCATATCTACCACGCGGTTCGCCACTTTCAAGGCATCGGGATACTTTTGTAATTTATCCAGCGTCAGAGCCAAGCGGAGAACGTCGACCGGCGACGGATCGGAAGGATAGGCGTCGATCGATTTCTGCAGATCCTCCTGCGCCGCCGTATAGTTTTCTTTCTTGAACTGAATCGTGCCCATGATCGAGTAGGCTTGCGAACGTACTCCCGCTTTGTAGGCGTCGATTTTGTCCTGTGGCGTGCCGGCCGGGACGGAGAGGTCGGTGTCCAAAGTCGTCATCGCTTTCTGCGCCATCGATATGGCTTCGGCATAGCGCTGTTCTTTGTCCATATCTGTGTCGCGCGTTTTCTCGGCAATGACTTCGGCCACTGTAACGAGAGCTTCGGGGTCGTCGCCGTCGAGGGCGAGCACCTTACGGCCCATGGCCTCGGTCTTTTCGCCGTTGTTCGCGTTCTGGTAGAGGCGCATGGCGTTTTTATAAAGCAGTATGCGAACTTCGCTGTCGGGAAATTTGGCGGCGAAGTCGTCGGCCGATTTTTCCGCGCCCGCCGCGTCGGTCATGGCTGCCGCCGCCTTCCAGGCATCGTATTCCGGCTGGGTCTTGGTTTGGGGCGGACGTTTCCCCGCGGGTGCAGCTGGGCCGGCCGGTTGGGCTGCTCCGGGCGCTGCTCCGCCGGCCTGGGCTACCGCCAATATGGTCAAATTCAGTATTCCCAGAATCACTAGCGTTCGAATGACTGCTGCTTGCTTCATGCTGTCTCCCCTAATGCAAAAGTGGACGCCACATCCCGCAATCGGAACATAGGTCGGCTGCCGCACCTACCCGGGCAGTTAATATTTTATTCTGAACAGGCAATCATATCGCACGCGTGAGCGAAAATCTGATTACTAAGGTTGGGCATTCCCTCAGGGGCTAAAGCCCGCGTTCTTAAACGTCTAATCGGCACGGCTCAAGCCTTGCCTACCCTGACTCTCGAACCTGGAGCGGCGTCAGGACCACTGACAGCCGATTTATTTAATGCGCTAATTACTGCTCCGGCTGCTTCGCCACGGGCGGTTCATAGGGCTGTTCCAATCCACGCCGCGCGGCCGATGTCGCCTCGGGAAGAACCGCGCCCGCCGCGTCCAGGGCCGCTCGATACTGGTCGAGCGCGGCGTCGCGCTCCTCTTTCAAGTCGAAGATGCGGCCCAGATAAATATGCGACCAGGCGATCAGTTTCGGTTCATGGGCTGTTTGCAGCGCTTTCTCAAAGTAGGTGCGCGCTCCGTCCATATCGCGATTCGCGGTGGCGACTTCGGCCAGGATGAAAAGTGCTCGTCCCGAATCTTCTTCTTGATCGTCAAGCGCCTTTTGCGCCAGCTTCTGCGCCGTCTCGGGATCGCCGGCCGCCAAACGCCGTTCCGCGTTCAGGAGCAAGTGCTGGCTCCCTTGATGCAGCGGTTCAGGAGCCGCCTCGGCCGCAAATTGGATTTGCGAGGCCCGTTTCATTTCCTTGCCGACTTCGATCGTGCCGACCAGGTCGGGATACGCGTCCCGAATGCCCGCGGGCCCCTGATCGAACTTGCCGAGCGCGTCGTAAAAATGGCGGGTCAGGATGTAGCCTTCCCGATCGTCGCGATTCAGATCCTCCGCGCGCGCCGCCTCGGGCATTTTGGTCACGCGCTCTTCAATCGCGCGCACCAGGCATTCGGTGACCAGCAGCGAGATGTTGCTCTTGAAGGCGTCATCCATCGGCGCTTCCTGCACCGTGCTGAGCAACGGTTCAAGCCGCTTGAACGATAATCCATACTTCAACGCTACCGGGTCCAGTAGATAGTGCAGATAGGTGTGCCGAATCTGCTGCATCTTGACTGCGGTGCTTGCCGTAGGCGCAATCACAACGAAGTAATCCGTGGCGTAATTGCGCGCATTGGTCGGTCCCGGAGCGCCCATGGCGTCGAGATAAATGATGAACTTGCGTCCCAGATAACCCGCCGTCGGCATTTTTAAATAGATCTCCGTGTCGAAGGTCATCTTGGCCAGCGGAGCGTGATAGATCTCCGTCAACTCCGTGTAGCGAGCGCGGTGCCGCTCCCAGATGGCATGCAGGGCGATCTTCTTATAAAAATTCTCCAGCAGCGGCACGATGTCCGCCGCTACCGCCGCATCGGGAGGCAACTCCGCCGGCTTTACTTTCAGGGCAAATGTCGGAGGGGCGTCGAGATAGAGCGCCAGCGATACATACATCGAAAGGTCGCGAGCGGGATCCGAGGTCTGATGCTGCCGGTAAAACAAGCACATCGGGCCGATCACTTCCTGAGCGCCGGCGGTATTCTCCACTGCTTTGCCAACCTCCGACCGGATCTGCGCACGAAGCGGATCGGAAATATTGAGTTCCTGATCGTAGCCGCAGGTGTTGATCGCGGTGAGCACGGTGAAGAGGGTTTCGCTGGTTTCGAGGGAGACTTGGGGATCTTGCGCCCAGGCAGACCGGAGCAGCACGATCGCCAAAATCAGAGCGAACGTTAGTCGAAAGCCAAGCCCCAGGAAATTATTCTTGCAATCAGACATAGCGGATGCGCTAGAAGTAGTGTACGAACTGGTGAATTTACGGTCAAACCGGGAGAGGGTTTAGAGATTCAGTGCGAACTGCCACTCGCCCCTGACCTTACCGCCTCTTGGCATGCGCTTGCGGAGGTCAATAGCTTCTCAAATTCTCTTTCCGTGCGGAGCTTCGCAAGGAGCGGATCGGACAACAGGTTTTCAAAAGAGCAGTAATTTTGTTCAATCGCACTCTCCAGCAAATGCATAGCCGCCTGCTTCTTGCCGCAAAACGAAAAAATGGTTGCTTGGTAATACCACGTTTCGGGGTCAGGTTCGGTTGGCACCCCGGTCTCGGCCTCATGCACCATGTGGTCCAAATCGGCGCCCGGCGGCGTTCGAAGGCATGCCTCCAGCAGATCGCGATGATAGCGTGGCGAGCCGGGCATCCGCTTCACGGCATCGCGGGCCTCGGAGATCTTTCCTTGTCGCAGCAAAAGGGAAGGTTCAACGTAAGCCGCCCACTCGGAACCGGCATCGAGGGCAACGAACTCGGCTGCGCGCTCTGTCTTTCCCAGTTCCATGAACGCCCATGCACAGGAGCGAAAAGAGTAGTTTCCAGGATCGAGCGCGAGCGCCGTGTTGCATTCGTTCGAGGACATTGCCAGCATCCCGGCGTACCGATACACATACGCAATCGCAAAATGGGCCTCGGCGCTGTCCGGACGACGCTTGACCAGTGCTTGCGCCGCTTGATATGCCAAACCAAGCTGACCTCGCTCCACACGGTTCGCTATCAACTGCCTGGCCGCAGTGATTCGATTAGGATCAAGTTGGACGGCCCGCTCCATGGCTTTGTTTGACCGCTCGAACATTACCTCGCCGCCGTCTGAATAGTCCGCGTCATAGTAGCAACGAGCCCCGAGCTGTTCCCACGCCGGCGCATAGGTTGGGTCAACTTCGACCACGTGTTCCAACACCGCAATCGCGTCTTTATTCGGCCCCGCGTCATGCGGAAGAGCGAGACTATGCAGATAAAGACCGTAGGCCTCCGCGTTTTTCGGACCCGCAGCAGTATCAAGAAAACCTGTAGCTGCCCCGAGCGCCGGCAACAGCCCCTGGCGAATGCTGGCGGCGACCTTGGCTTGCAACGCGATTAAGTCCTGCGCGGGCGCGGTGACATTGGTTTGCCATAACAGCCTGTTGCCCTCGACCTGTATCGCTTCGAGCGTGATCATCAGCCGGTCATTGTTCCTTAGAAAGTGTCCTATGAGAATGTTGGCAACGTGTAATTCGCGCCCCGCTTGCTGCGGGTCGACATCGTTGCCGATAAACTTGCGTGTGGCCGAGGACGGGCGGACGTCAAGCGCGGGGGTGTAAGTAAGAGTGTTGGAAATTTCATCGGCAAGAGCAAAACGAAGGTATTCGACGGTTATGTCGCCATTCATATTTTGTAATGGCAGCACCGCGATCGATTTTTGATTTTCGGAATCGATTGAGGGGGCGGCCGAATGCTTGGGTTGCCGGAGCCAAAAGGCCAGCATTATGGATAGAGCGATAGCGCCCATGACCCCGATAGCGATCCATTGGAACCGTTTGTTTCGCGCAACGGGTTCCGATTCAGCAAGGGCCGCCGACTTGTGCGACTCCGAGTCTCGCTTGAGTCGTTGCAGATCAGCCCGCATTTCCGAGGCGCTCTGATAGCGGAGATTGCGATCTTTCTCTAAAGCTTTGGTGATGATGTCTTCGAGTCTCGGCGGCAGGTCGGGATTCAGCCGGACTGGAGGAAAAGGTGCTCGATTCAAAATGGACTCGAAAATTACTCCTGAACTTTCGCCCCGAAAGGGCAACATTCCCGTCGCCATTTCGTACAAGACGACTCCGAAGGAAAACAAATCCGTCCGGGCGTCTAAATCCTTAGCGCGGACTTGCTCGGGAGACATATAAGCGACCGTGCCCAGTGCCGAGCCGGGACTGGTGAGGTGCGCTTCGGCGTCCATGGTTGTGGCGTTCGCGTCGGCGCCGGGTCCTTGTTTCAGGGCGAGCTTTGCCAGACCAAAATCCAATATCTTGGCATGGCCGCGCTTAGTTACGAAGATGTTGGCAGGTTTGATGTCGCGGTGGACGATCCCTTCGGAATGTGCCGCGTCAAGTGCGTCGGCGACGTCGATGGCAATGGGTAGAAGCGCCTCCGCCTCGATGGCTTTCCCCTCGATCCTGTGCTTTAGAGTTGCGCCATCCAGAAACTCCATGGCGATGAAAGCGAGCCCATCCTGTTCACCAATATCGTAGATCGTGCAAATATTCGGGTGATTGAGGGCCGATGCGGCTTGAGCTTCACGTTGAAAGCGAGCCAGTGCCTGCGCATCACGGGCAACGCTTTCGGGCAGGAATTTTAGTGCGACAAAACGATGAAGCCGTGTGTCCTCGGCCTTGTAGACAACCCCCATCCCCCCACCACCGAGCTTCTCAATAATGCGGTAGTGCGAGATGGTTTGCCCGATCATTTGTGGCGAATCTTACGTTGGCCTATGTTGCAAGTCAATGAACGCCGTGGGGTTTGGGCTTTCAATCCATTCCGTTGAGAGTAAGTCCTGGTCAAGATATTCTGTTGAAGACACTTCTACCGATCAAAGTCAGGCGGATCTCATGGACCCAAAAGAATTTCGCGAAGTTGGACATCGCGTAGTCGACATGCTGGCCGAGTACCTGGAGCACATCGAAGAAAAGCCGGTTTTCCCAGACGTCGAGCCCCGCAAACTGACCGAACTCTTTGACGAGCCGCTGCCTGAAAATTCGAGCGCTCCGGAGAGAGTGCTCGGAGAACTGGAGGAGAAACTCTTTCCTTATTGCACGCATGTGGGCCACCCAGGCTACATGGGGCTGATCACGCCTTCGCCCAACCCGATTGGAATCATCGGTGATTTCATTTGCTCCGCTCTCAACCAAAACATTGGAGCCTACACCATCGGGCCGGCAGGTGTGGCCATGGAGCGACGAACCGTCCGCTGGCTCACCGACATGGCCGGCTACGATGACAAGGCTGGAGGAAACCTCACCAGCGGCGGCATGATGGCGAACTTCATCGGCCTCAAGTTAGCGCGGGACGCGGTCTCCGGAGATCGCATACAACAAGAGGGAGTCGAAAACCGCTGGGCTGTATACGCGTCGGAAGAACGGCATGTGTCGGTCGATAAGGCGGTGGACTGCGTGGGACTGGGCCGCACCGCGCTGCGCGCCTTGCCCACCGACGATAAATTCCAAGTAAGACTGGATGCACTCGAAGCCGCGATTGCGGACGATCATAAGCACGGCACCAGGCCGCTCTGTATCGTCGGCATCTTTGGTACGACGAATACCGGCGCGGTCGATCCCATCCGCGAACTGAGGAAGATTGCGGATCGCGAAGGCATGTGGCTGCACGCCGATGCTGCTTATGGCGGCGGCATGTTGCTCTCTCACGAATGGTCGATGCGCGACCGCGGATTGGAGCTCTCCGACTCGATCACGATCGATCCGCACAAATGGTTCTACGCGCCGCTGGATGCGGGAGCCATTCTGGTTAAAGATGATCGCCGTTTGACCGCCTCTTTCGGAATGAAGCCGTCTTACTTAACCGATGAACTGGATCGGGCCAATGAACGCTATCAGTATTATGTTCACAGTTTCGAGCAGTCGCGACGGTTTCGGGGGCTGAAAGTGTGGATGAGCTTCAAGCGTTACGGAGCGCGGCAGATTGGGGAGTGGATCGACAACAATGTGCGCCAGGCAAAGCACCTCTACTCCAAAGTTGCAAAGCATCCCGAGTTCGAAGCGGCCAGCGAGCCGCCGATGTCGGCGATTTGCATTCGTTATCGCGGCGCCGGTCTCGACGAGGCGCAATCCAAGGAGTTACACGCCGAAGTCGCGAGACGAGTCGAGCAGAGCGGCAAATTCTGGTTCTCGACCACGGAACTGAAAGGGAAGAGCTGGTTCCGAATCAATCCAGTGAACTTCCGGACGCGCACCGAGCACATGGACCAACTTCTGGCGTGGCTCGAAAAAGAATGCCGCAACGTGCTCCAAAGAGGGCGGACCCTCAGCCGCGGATAAATCAGTCGTCAGTTATCAGTAAAACCCCAAGGGCGACTGCCGCCCAGAATGCCGTTCTGACTGGCAACTGACAACTGATAACTGACAACTATCCCTTTACGCTGATCTTGGAAAACGACAGCACCGCGGTGCCCGAAGTTGGCCGGCCCATGAGAAGTGCGGGGTGGAAGGTGGTAAAGATGAGTGAGTTCTTCAACTCGGGTAAAACTGCCTTGGCGTCATCCGGCTGCGACAGGATGCGGTAATCCTGCACCCTCCCGTTGGCATCCACATACGCTTCGATCACCACCGCATCGTCGCCCATATTTCCGAGCGATGTGCCGAAGGCGGACTGCTCCAGTTGCGGGCCGGTGTACAACATCAGCGGAACGTCTCCGCTGCTGGCGCGCAGTTCGGCGGGCAAGGCAAAGAAGCCGAGCAACAGTCCGAAGATCAGCACCGCACTGACCAGGCCAGCCGTGGCCGGAACCATAAAAGCGTTCAACGCATTTTCCAGTCTCACCAACATGCCTTCGAAGCGCGGACGGCGTGCCTGCGCGGCCTCGCGCGAAATCGCCACGCGCAGCTTCAAGGCCAGGTCGACAGGCACCTTCGGACGTCCCAAACTGGACAGCAAATGCTGTGTGCTCTGGGTGGCTGCATATTCGTGCGCGCAACCGTCGCACTTCTCGATGTGGCTGCTGACTGCACGCATCTGTGAACCGCTGGCGCGGCCATCGAGATACGGCGAGAACAGTTGCTTGATCTCAGTGCACGTCATGGTGTCACCTCAACCTCTCTCCCACCTCGCGAACCGGCTCTTGAATTCTTGTGCCGCACATCCCCAGCAACAGCGCCGCCAGTTTCATCGGCCGGCAGAAGCAGGCCTAACTCCGAACCCGCTTCCCGAACATATCCCGCTAACTTCTTGCGCAGCGCGTCACGCCCGCGCGTAATCCGCGACTTCACCGTGCCCAGTGAAATTGCCAGAACTTCCGCGATCTCTTCATAAGACATCTCTTCCAGATCGCGCAGGATCAACGCTGTCCGATACGGTTCCGGCACGCGCTGCAGAGCTTCTTCCACGGCGGCACGCACTTCGGTATGCGCGAACTTTTCAAACGGTGACTCGCCGCGATCAACCAGACGGTCTTCCCCAGAGAATTCGCACTCGCCTGTTTCGATAGGCTCGATCTGCATCTCCTGCGCTTTGTGCCGGAACCACCAGCGCCGGCGATTGGCGGCTTCGTGCAGCGCGATGCGGTAAATCCAGGTCTTCAGGCTGGATTCGCCGTGAAAATGTTTCATGCCGCGAAAGACTTTGAGGAACACATCCTGCGTAGTGTCGGCTGCGTCGGAGGGATCGTTCACTATGCGGTAGATCAGGCCATAGATGGGCTGATGGAACTCGCCGATTAGCCAGGCATAGGCCTCTTCCGAACCCGCTTTCAGTTCAGCAATGACGGCGGATTCCTGAGTTCGGACCCCAATCGCGCTGGCAAGGTCGCCCAATGGTATCGCTCCCGCCATGATGGCGTTGCCCCCAATTATAGAGTCACTTTGGCCTTGGGCGGGATGATTTTCCCACTTGTGTAATTAGACTCCGAGCAGTGGGTTTGAGTTCCAGCGCTAAGCCGTTTGCTTGACCGAAAATAAATCTGAAAGTCGTGTCCATGATTTGGAGGTAAAGTGGGGGTTTTTCACCGAAAGTTTACTACCTGGTACCCCCACCCCCCTCCCCCTGGTCTTCTGGAATCATGGGGTTAGCGGGAGTTTTTCGACTTGGTCTTTGATTCTTAAGGGCTTATATCAAAGTATTCCGGAATAAGGACTTAGCGCTTTGCGGGCCTTCGCAGTGGGGTGAAGCGTGTCAAGCCCCCTTTTTTGGGTCGAATATCGGTTTTTAAAGACCGCTGAGGCCGTCTCCGGGACGGGCGCACTTGTGCTTTGGCATAGGTCAGTCGTCATTGTCGCGCATGGCGGGACGGATGTCTGTGATGCGGGTACATTGAATTTGTGATGAAAAGGTCGGCGCTAGGAGAAGTGGCCCACCTGCCCGGTTACGCAGATCGCCGAGATCGTGCATGAGCGCCGTGGGATTACTCCGGACACGGCCTTGCGGCTGGCCCGGTATTTCAATACCAGCGCTGGCTTCTGGATGAATCTTCAGACCGCCTATGATCTGGAAGTGGCCGCGGATAAGTTATTGCCCACGATCGAAAGAGAAGTACGTCCGGCCGCATGGGTGGCTTCGAGCGCGGTTTCTGGATAGGTCGTTGTAAGGCTTGGTGGGGAGAGCGCAAAATTGCGATTGTGCCGACGCCGACACGTCCACAAATGTGTAGGGCACCCGGCTGCCCTAGTGAACGAACGGCGGGTTCTTTATCGCCTCTTCGACTTTATAGTAGTACCAGCCAAGTCCGAGGTCGGCTCGGAGCGGCGTGACATCATTTGTGTAGTATTCCCCTTCGTAGACGCCGAGAAACAAGTACTCCCTGGTCTGGGACGACTCAAGGGCTCCCTGCTTATTGAAGGCCAGGCGCGTGGGCTTGCTTATGACGAGGCTGCCGGAAGACCCTTCATAATATTTGAAGTCGAACAGGAATGCGTCCAAGCCATTAAAATGCATTCCAATGGGGGTATTCAGCAGACCGGTTTTTAAGATCGGGAGCTTATTGAACACATCATAGATGCCGAGCGGGTAACCAATCACGATCACATCATCGCCCGGCTGAATGTCTAGCGGAGTCTCGCTGCCGGGGACGTTCTTCGAGTTCACCCCGGCGTAGGTAAAAACTAGCGCTCGTTGCTTGAGAAGATTTGTTAATTCCGCACTCAGTTGATCGGTCACATCGACCACCGCCACGTCGACGACTTCATCCTGGCAAAGGTGTAGCCTGCGGCCAAGCTCGTTGGGGCCGAGGTCTAGGCGGTGCCACTCAACGCGCTGCTGGTCTCCTACCCGAATGGCAAATGAAAACTTCACAATATCCTTCATTCGTTTGGGCTGTATCACGTGCTTTGCGGTGACCAAATAGGTGTGGCTAATCGCGACCCAGTGCGGACCCTCTTTTTTCTCGGTCTCGGGGGCGAACTCCAAGTAAAAAAACCCAGAGCCCTGCAACTTGCGACCATCGGCGAACTGAGTCTCAACCGGAGTAGTCAGGCCCGTTAGATTCGCGGAGTCGGGGGCTGGCGTGGGCACGGCGTCTTGCGCTCGTATGCACGGTGCAAGAGCTGCGGACATCGCAATGGTTAGGGGGCAGAGAACCAGCGTCCGCAACCTAGTAAGGCGCGACGACGACTGCTGCCACTCGCCCAGAATCGAGACTATTGCTTTTTTTGCCGCTCTGAAGCGTAAGTTTGCCATTTTCTATTTTAACCAGGCGTCCACTAAGTTCTTTCTTGTTCCGAAGCCGAATGACGTCGTCTGAAGGGCTGTGAACTGAGGCCAAAGGCGACTGCCCGGAGGGCTGGCCCTGTGCCGTTGGATGGGCGGCTGTCTCCGGTTTATCCGAGACCTCATAGGCGGCATTATTGGTGGCTGATTCGCGGCCAATGAAGACGCTAATATCCTTAGGCGGTGGCCCAGAATTGAAATCGCGTTGGTTGAACTCCAGAGTCAGCACCTCCTTTCTGTCAAACGTCCGCGTCAGAGGTGACCCGGCGCTGTAGCGTGCCGTTATCGAAAACGCACCGTCGGCATATCGCACTTGCCCGTTAATTTCCGCATTATTGCGAAGCGTCAGCGTGTCGGCGCAGGCAAACGGAGCCAAAGAAAAGCTCGTGATTATAAGGCTCAGCACGGTCGTATTCATTGGTGTTCTCCCGCGAGCCCAACCTGTATCCTCATCGCCTGTATTTTCGATTCTTGGAAGATACACACCCGCAGGTTCGGCGCAATCAGCTTTTGGGCGCCGTCAACGGGAAGTACTGCCACGACCTGCCCATTTCCATGCACAAGCAGCCGGTAGTTCGATTCGGTCATGGCGCAGCCTGTGCCGCCCACATCCTCAGCGCCTTCGAAAGCCACATAGGGCAAAGTCGAGGTAGAAAGATTCGCGTCGCGTAATGCATTTTCTCGTCCGACACCACTAGCGTATCTTGAGGCCAAAAGGCCAGCGACGATAAGAAGTAAAACAACGAATGCCGGGTTGCGCAAAACACGCGCGCCTACTTGAAAACTGCCAGCGATTAGCAGCGCGAATACGACGGCGACCAGCGTTACGCAGAATTCCCAATTCATGATCACCGGTATTGAACGTACAAGAACACTGTATACAGAGAGATTGAGATTGTCGGTGGATAGTCCGAAGCCGCGATAGTACCCGTACAAATAACTCCAACCAGCGAGAAAAAGTCCGGCGCCCAGAAGCACTGAAGCTTCCGCCACGCTCTTCATAAAACCGAAAAACGTCGCCGATTGTGATATCTGGTCTGAAGTCATTGGTCAGCCGTCAAGGCTTGCCTCAAATGTTAGCATCAGCCGTTTCGTCGGGGACGCGGTTAGCTAGGTAGCCCGAAATACTGGGCTATAGCTTTAGTTAGGACCGCCGATGCGGCGGCTGTTCCAATTTTGAGTACTCCAGATGACGCTTTCTTAATCATCTTGCCTAGCCACTTACTAGTCTGTTCTCCCATGCCACTCTGCGGCGATTCACTGTCTTTTTTGGTTGCGTCCTCAAGGTCCTTGAGGTCAGCTTGGTCTATTCCAAGACTCGCTAAGTGGCCCCTGAGGGAATTAAAATCGCCCGGCACCACCGCATTTACGTTGGATTGCGAGAACCGATCGCCCCCCGAAGCAAGATTGCCCACATTACCAAAAATATGAGTATGAAAGACCTGATTTACGCGTTCCTGCGAAACGGGTCGAACGCCCGGCAGAGCCTCTCCTGCGTCCGGAGCTTCGGATTCTATTTCGAGGACGAAGTTCAGAACCCTAGTCCTAACGGTATCGAGTATTCCCACAATTGCTCCACGTGGTATAACCTGCCATGCACTAAGGCAGTTCATATGCTCGACGATGTCCTGTGCAACATGCGCGACAAGATCCGGCGGCCACGTTACTCGGAATGTGCCGTGGTCCCCCCGGGATACTATATCTGCGAGCGCACTGATCGGCTCCCTGGACTTATGCGCGCTCAGCATCTCCATGAATCGTTGCGGAAGACATGACAATGGGATGGGCACGTTTTTCATGCCGCTGCCCGCATAGCCCGAGAAATGGCCCTGTGATTCCACCCGGAAGATCCTATAGGCCGGCAGTGTTTCATTCTCGTTATAGCCATTCAGTTCAGAGTCAATCCACTTCTTGAACTCGTCATTCCCGAGCCTCGCCGCAAGCACCTTACATTTTCTCAAGAGGTCCGGCAGGTGGATTGTTGAATCCATTGCCGCGTCCTGGATATCTCTCAGCAGCGACATTTGTGAGCCATCATATACCTTAGCGATGCCAAGTCACGCCATTTCTGAACGTGGGCGGAAGTGCGTTACGTCTCACTTTTTTGGGAAGTGACCCGCCCATGCGGTTAGCAGCGGAGGTTTTTAGCCCTATGCGGCTGGCGGCCCGAATCTTTATCTTCAGCACCTGGCAGGCATTCACGGCAACCGGTCCGGCTTCGCCCGTCGAATCGGCGCGGAAACTGCTCCTGCGCCATCGCTCTGGCGATTCTATCAATCTGCGTTTCATTTCGAAGGATTTGCGATATCGCTAAAGCGATATCCTGATA
>OBLW0100002142.1_pt1 | contig 16065 bp, 13 predicted proteins | sample 1520161 | NCBI WGS metagenome assembly OBLW01 (sample SAMEA3539309, study PRJEB22396) | soil metagenome | biome: tundra; feature: field; material: soil | place: USA | collected 2010-05 | depth 0.15 m | reverse complement strand
TGGCTTCGTCGATGTCGAGCAGCGACATGTGGCAGCCCGCGCAGCCGTCCAGCCAAACGGTAGCAAGCCGGATCTTCTTCATTGGCGGCCTCCGCGCCGGGAAGCCAGGCGCGTCACGTTGGCGTCGTGCTTGACCATTTCCTCCACGGCGAATCCTTTTTCGGCGAGCGCGCCGGTGGGGCATACCTGGACGCACTTGCCGCAGTTGGTGCAGCTCTTCGACTCGCCCCACGGCTTGTTCATGTCGCACACCAGCATGGAGTGGATGCCGCGCGAGCCGACGTCCCAGACGTGCGCGCCCTCCACCTCGGCGCAGACGCGGACGCAGCGCGTACAAAGGATACAGCGGTTATGATCGAGCACAAAGCGTTCGTGCGACACGTCCACGGGGAGCTTGGGAAACGCGTAGGCATAGCGCACGCTGTTGACGCCCAGGCGCTGCGCCATGGCCTGCAACTCGCAGTGGTTGTTGGAGACGCACACGGAGCAATTGTGATTCCTCTCGGAAAACAGGAACTCCAGGGCGATGCGGCGGTAGGCGGCCAGTTTTTCGGAATGGGTGGTGACGCTCATGCCGTCCTGAACCGGCGTGGTGCAGGCCGGCAGCAGGCGGTTCACGCCGGACACTTCCACAATGCACAGGCGGCAGGCGCCGACGGGCGTAAGGCTCTCCAGCCAGCACAGGGTGGGGATATACTTGCCGTTGGCGCGCGCCACTTCCAGGATCGTCTGGCCTTCATGGGCGGCGACGTACTCGCCGTCGATTCGGATAGAGAGTTTGTCAGGCAAGCGATTTCTCCTTCTTGACGCGGAGACGCAGAGACGCAGAGAAAACCGTCTCTAACTCCGGCCAGGCCTCAATGACTGGCATTAGTGGTGCTCCTTGATGTCGCAGCGGAGGCAGCGGCAGGACTCTTCCATGGCCTGGACGGGGGTGAACCCGACCACGGATTCCTCGAAATTCTCGACGCGCTCGTGGGCCGGCAATTCCTCGGTCACGTTGCGGCGGCACTCGGTAGGTTGCTCCGGAGGGGTGTGATCGTACTCGGACGCCGGGGCGATGCGGCCCCAGCGGCCGCCTCCCATCAAGCGGTAGTCCATGGTTCGGGCGGCTTTCTTGCCGTAGCCCATCGCGTTCGAGACGTTGGAAGCGCCGCTGATCAAGTCGCCGCCGGCGTAGAACTTGCTGCGGCTGGTTTCGAGGGTGTAGCGGTCCACCTCAAGCGTGCCGTTTTCCTTGATGCGCAGGCCTGAGGCGCGAACGAAGTCCATGTCCACGGACTCGCCCACCGCCAGGATCACGGCTTCGCACTCCAAGCGGCGGATCTCATTGGTGGCGATGGGGCGGCGGCGGCCGGTGGAATCGAACTCGCCGAGGCGGGTCTTAACCACCTCGATGGCCTTGACCTTGCCGTTTTCATCGCCGACGATGCGGTGCGGCGTGGACAGGAACACGAAATTCACGCCCTCCGCTGCGGCCGCTTCGGTTTCCTCACGGATGGCGGGCATGTCCTTGCGTTCGCGGCGGTACACGACGGTCACGTCGGCCCCCAGCCGCAGGGAGGTGCGAGCGGAATCGATGGCGGCATTTCCGCCGCCGATCACCACCACACGCTTGCCCGGATGGACCGGTTCCTGTTTGGCCACGGCTTCCAGGAAAAGCAATGCCGGGTATACGTTTTGCAACTCGGTACCGGGGAGATAAACCCAGGACTCTTTCCAGGTTCCGATGCTCATGAAGACGGCGTTGTACTGGCTATCCAGGTCGTTCAGGCTAATATCGGAGCCCACCGCGACGCCGCAGGCGAACTCCACCCCCAGGCGCCGGATGAGCTCCACCTCGCGCTTCACCACGTCCTTCGGCAAGCGATAATCGGGCAGCGCGTAGCGCAGCATTCCGCCGGGTTCGGGGTTGGATTCGTAGACAGTCACCGCATGGCCGAGCAGCGCCAGGTAAAATGCCGCGGTCAGCCCGGCGGGTCCGGCGCCGACGACCGCGACCTTTCGATCCGTGGATGGCAGCTTGTGACTGGCGATCCGCGCGGCCAACTCGTCGAAGCGGTCCGTGCCGTAGATGGAATCGGCAATGAAGCGATGCACTTCCCGCATATTGAGCGGCTCATCCACCATGCTGCGGCGGCAGCGGTCTTCGCAAGGGTGCTGGCAAACGCGGCCGGTAGAGCCGGGAAGCGGGTTATCGAGCACCACGGCTTCGAAGGCGTCGTCCAGACGGCCCTCCTTGTAAAGCTGGAGGAAGCGCGGAATGTTCATGTGCAGCGGGCAACTGTTTTCGCAGGGCGATAGCGCCAGGTCCTCGCAGACCCCCGCGCGGCAACGGTGCGCGCGGATGTGGTCTTCGAACTCGTGGCGGAAGTGCCGCATGGTGGTGAGCAGCGGGTTGGGAGCGCTCTGTCCCAGGCCGCACAGGGAAGTGTCGCGAATCATGCGGCCCATCTCGTCGAGCTGGTCGAGATCGGTTTCCTTGGCGGACCCGCGCGTAAACGCGTTCAGGAGGCGCAGGGACTTGTCCAGACCCACGCGGCACGGGATGCACTTGCCGCAGGATTCCGAGTGGGTGAACTCGATGAAGTAGCGGGCCACATCCACCATGCAGTTGTCTTCATCCATCACGACCATGCCGCCGGACCCCATGATGGAGCCTATTTGCGACAGGGTTTCATAATCCACGGGCGTATCGAACATCTCGAGCGGGATGCAGCCGCCCGAGGGCCCGCCGGTTTGTACCGCCTTGACGTGCTTGCCGTTGGTCCCGCCCCCGCCGACGTCGTAGATGAAGGTCTTGAGGGGCGTGCCCAGGGGCATTTCGACCAGGCCGGTGTTGGCGATCTTGCCGACCAGCGAGAAGACCTTGGTGCCGGCGCTCTTGGCGCTGCCGGTTTCGCTGAACCAAGCCGGGCCCCGGGCCACGATGGGAGCGATGTTGTACCAGGTCTCGACGTTATTGATGACCGTGGGCTTGCCGTACAGTCCCTTTTCCGCGGGAAACGGCGGACGGGGACGGGGACGGCCGGAATGGCCTTCGAGCGAAGCGATGAGGGCGGTCTCCTCGCCGCACACGAACGCGCCCGCGCCTTCCACCAGCCGGATGTCGAATTTGAATCCGCGTCCCAGGATGTTATCGCCGAGGATGCCCGACTGGCGCGCCTGATCGATGGCGCGGTTCAAACGATGGACCGCGAGCGGGTACTCCGCGCGCACGTAAATGATGCCTTCCGAGGCGCCCATCACGTTGGCGCCGATGATCATACCTTCGAGCAGCGAGTGGGGATCGCTTTCAATCTCGTTGCGGTTCATGTAAGCGCCGGGGTCGCCCTCGTCCGCGTTGCAGATAATGTACTTCTGGTCGGACACCGCGTGGCGCAGGTAATTCCACTTCAAGCCGGTGAGGAAGCCGGCGCCGCCGCGGCCGCGCAGCTTGGAGGCCTTGATCTGCTCGATGACCAGCTCCGGATTGTTGTCGATCAGGACCTTATAGAGCGCCTGGTAGCCGCCGATGGCGACATACTCCTCGATATCGTCGGGGCTGATGAGGCCGCAATTGCGCAGTACGATCTTCTTTTGCGGCTTGAAAAACGGCACGTCCTGCCAGGAGGGGATATTGGGGAATCCCTCGCCATACTCCACGTGCGCGGTCATGTGGTCCCAGGCTTCCACCTTGCACAGCGCCAGATCCTCGGGGACCTGGCCGGCCGCCATGTCGTCGAGAATGCGGGGAACGTCGCCGGCTTCCACCCGCTGCAGGATCACCAGAGGTTTACCGGGCAGGCGCACGTTGACCAGGGGCTCCTGCGCGCAGAAGCCGAAGCAGCCCACGGAGGCTAGCTTGATGTCGCGGCCGCCCCCCTCGATGGCTTCCTTAAACGCATGGTAGACGCCTTCGGCGCCGTTGCCCGCGCCGCAAGTGCCCATGCCGACTCCCACCCTGGGCCGCGAAGGAACCAGCTTGGCCATTCCGGCCTCGCGCACGGCATTAAACGTGCTGAAATCCTGAATGCGGATCACGCCTTTTTCCTCCCGTTCTCCAGGTGCTCCAACTCGCGGTGGAGGGTGCGTTCGTTCATGTGGCCGAAGATCTCGTGATCCACCTCCACCACGGGCGCCAGGGCGCATTGTCCGAAGCAGGCCACCGTGCGCATGGAGTAGCGCCGGTCGGGCGTGGTAAGGCAAAGCTTGTCGGCGCCTTCCTCACTCTCTTCCGGGAGGCCGAGTTCCAAGCGGAGGCGCTGCAACAGGTTACGCGATCCGCGCGTGTGGCAAGCCGTGCCGCGGCAGATGCAGATGGTGTGCTCGCCCTGCGGCTCCAGGTTGAAGAGGGCGTAGAAGGTGACCACGCTGTAGATCTGCGCCAGGGGAATATCGGTCTTTTCGGCGACGTATTCCAGGATGTCGGGGGAGAGATATTTGTTCGGATGATGCTCTTGCAGGCTCTCCAAAATTCCGAGCAATTCTCCGGGTTTTCCGGAGTGCGCGGCGATGGTGCGGTCCGCGAAACTCTGCTCTTCAAGCGTGAGCGCAGTTTGGCCCGTCATTACTGCCATGACGCCTCCCAGGAAGTGTGCGGTTATAAACTCAACGAGACTTTCAGACACTTTTAGCTTAAAATTCGGCGGGTGATCCTGTCAAGGGCGGTCAGCCGTCGGACATACGCCTTCGGCGCAATATGCGGGGAATTGGCTTCGTTTGGTACGCGGTGCAAGTGGCTTCAGTTTGTTAAACTTGGCCGCGATAATGGGTTCGTTCGGGAGTTCTTCCCGCAAGGCCTCCGAGCCTCTGAAATTTCTCCACCACTCTGACGTAGTGTCGTTCCAAAGTTCCCGATCTTTCGACCGTTTTTACCCTATAGCAAACCGAAAACCAATGGCGGTCCGAAACTCCGTGATATAGAATACAAGTGTAGAACGTCGAGACCGCTCCGCTGTCCGCGCTGCCCGGAGCGGGAGCGCAAGCCCGTGCCACGGACCTGATGGACCGGGAAATCATGAAGAACCGGGGGATCTCGGGAACGGTCGCACGTTACGGCTTGGCTTGGCTGGCGATCCCGCTGGCTCAGTTGGCGATCATCGGGCTGTGGGTGGCGGGTGTGCGGGCCGTGTGGCCTTCCCCGGCGCTGAACTGGCTCCTGAGCGGCGGCTGCGCCTTGCTGGGAATCGTGTTTGTCGCCATCCCGGCTGCGCGCAGTTTCCTGGCCGGGGGACAGGCCAGCGTCCTGATGCTCGGTTGTGGCGTGCTGGTGTCCTATATCGGGGCGGCCGCTACGACGAACGGGGCTGCACGGAGCGCCGGCACGGGTTTTGCAATCTACAACACATCGGTCCTGCTGTCGGCCCTGTGCCAGTTCGCCGGCGTGGCGGCGGCCTCAGGGCGCAAGGCCCCGCTGAGACGTAAGGTTCGGTGGCTGGCGGCCGCCTATGGGGGCGGCGCATCCGCGATGGCGGTGGTCGTCTGGCTCGCCTTCGCCGGCCGGATGCCGGCGTTCTTCATTGAGGGCCAAGGCGGGACCCCGCTGCGCAGCCTGGTTGTGAGCGTGGCCGTGGCTCTCTTCGCAGTGACGGCCGGTTTCGTTTGGCGCGCGAACCGCCAGGCGCCGTCACCTTTTCACTACTGGTATGCGCTGGGTTTGGCTCTGCTGGCGACCGGTCTGGCGGGGTCCATGGTAATCGCCGTGACGGACTCGCCCTTGCAGTGGGCGGCGCGGTTTACACAGGCGCTCGCGTTGGTCTACATGTGCGTGGCGGTCGTAGCCTCCGCGCGCGCGACTGGCGTCAAGGGAATTGCGCTGGCGGGAGTGGAGGGCGCCTGGCGAAAGGACAAGTCGCCGGCGGGCCTCCCAGCGCGGACACTGGCGGGTTGGGTTTGGCGTTATTACCTGGCGGTGGGGGCTGTGGCGGTGGCGCTGGCGGTGAATCGACTGGCGACCGCGGGGGCCGGCCCCGGATTGCCTGCGTACATCACGTTCTATCCGGCGGTCATGCTGGCGGCGTTGCTGGGCGGTCTGGGGCCGGGGTTGGCGGCGACGGCGCTGACGGACCTCGCGGTTGCCTACTGGATTCTGCCGCCGGCCGGACAGTTCGCTATCGCGTCGCCTGTCGACCGATTGGGGCTGGTGATTTTCAGCATTATGGGCTTGGCTATCAGCGTGGTATGCGAGCTCTACCAGCGCTCCCGGAAGAAAGCCGCAGCCTACGATAAGGAAGAGGCCCTGCGCGAAACCCGCCGGGAGAAGGAGTTCCTGGCCACTCTTCTGGAACACTCCTCTCAGCCTTTCGCCGTGGGCTACCCCGACGGCCGCCTGGGCCGGCTGAATCGCGCTTTCGAACAGCTTACCGGCTACACCGCCGCGGAACTGAACGCGCTCGACTGGTCCAACGCGCTCACGCCTCCGGAATGGCGCGAGCTGGAAAGGCAAAAGCTCGACGAACTCGAGCGTACCGGCCAGGCTGTGCGCTACGAAAAGGAATACATCCGCAAGGACGGCTCGCGCGTGCCCATCGAACTGCTGGTGCATCTGGCGCGCGGCGCCGGCGGGCAACCCGAATACTACTACTCGTTCCTCACCGACATCACGGAACGCAAGCGGGCCGGCGCGGCGCAGCGGCGTCTGGCGCAGTTCCCCGAAGAGAACCCGAATCCCGTGCTGCGCGTTGACCGCGACGGCGCTCTGCTTTACGCCAACACGACGGCGTGGGTGTTGCTGGCAGCGATGGGCGAAACGGCGGAGGGTTCCCTCCCGGCCGCCGTGCGGGCGTTGGCCGCCGACGCCTTCCAGTGTGAGCATGTGGTGGAAGACGAGTTCGACTGCGAGCGCGGGGGGACCTTCTGGTTCGGAGCCGTACAACCGCCGGGCGAGAACTACGTGAACCTGTATGGCCGCGACGTCACTTCGCGGAGGCGCGCCGAGGAAGAACTGCTCCGGAACCGCGAGTGGCTGCGCGTCACGCTCAACAGCATCGGCGACGGCGTCATCGCATGCGACACCGAAGGCCTGATCGCCTTTATCAATCCGGTGGCCACGTCGCTCACTGGCTGGGCCCAGGAGGAAGCCCTGGGGACGCCGATTCAGCGGGTCTTCCACATTGTCAGTGAAGCCACCCGGCAGCCGGCCGACGACCTGGCGGCGCGCGTCCTGAGCGAACGGCGTCCCTTGGCCCTGGCCAATGGGACTGCGCTGCTCACCAAGGATGGCCGCCAGATTCCCATCGAGGACAGCGCGGCGCCGATTCTGGACGGCGCCGGAAACCTGGCGGGCGTGGTGTTGGTCTTCCACGATGTCACCCAGAAACGCCGGGTGCAAGAGGCCCTGCGGGAGAGCGAAGCGCAGTACCGCTCACTGTTTCGCAACATGGAGGAAGGCTTCGCGCTGCATGAGGTGGTCACGGGCCCGGACGGCGCCGTGTGCGATTACCGGTTTCTGGACGTGAATCCGGGCTTCGAACGGGTGACCGGGCTCGCGGCCGCCGAGCTGATCGGCCGTACCGTGCGTGAGGTCCTGCCGGGAATCGAGCCGCATTGGATCGAAAGGTACAGCAGAGTCGCGCTCACGGGCGAGCCCGAGACATTCGAGAGTTACACCGCCGCATTGGGCCGCTGGTATGAAGTGATCGCGTACCGGCCCTCTCCGGGCCGCTTTGCCGCCGTCTTCAAGGACGTGACTACCCGCAAGAGCGCCGAGGAGCGGCTCCGCGAGTCGCAGAAGCTCGAAAGCATCGGCTTGCTGGCGGGCGGGATCGCGCACGATTTCAACAACCTGCTGGTGGGCGTGATGGGAAACGCCAGCCTGGCGCAGGACCTGGCGCCGCCCGGAAGCCCCATCACCGAGCTTCTGGGCGGGGTTCTCAAAACAGGCGAGCAGCTTGCGCACCTCACCAGACAGATGCTGGCGTATGCGGGAAAGGGGCGGTTCTTCCTGGAGAACTTGAATTTGTCCGACCTCATCCCGGAGATGTGCAGCCTGCTTCAACCGTCGATTCCAGGGAAAATCGAACTGCGACTCGACCTGGAGCGCGGACTGCCACCCATCGAAGCGGACAGGGGACAGATGCAGCAGGTGTTTATGAATCTGGTCCTGAACGCGGCCGAGGCGATCGGCACGGATGCGGGCCTGATCACGGTGAAGACCGGTCTCCGACGGGTGAATGACGGCGATCCGGCGAACCTTGCTCCGGGCGAGTACGTTTACCTGGAGGTGCGCGATACCGGCTGCGGAATGGACGACGCCACCAGGGGCCGGATCTTCGATCCGTTCTTCTCAACCAAGTTCGTGGGACGCGGGCTCGGGCTTGCGGCGGTCGGCGGAATTGTCCGGGGACACAAGGGCGCGATCACGGTCGCGAGCGCCCCTGGCAAAGGCTCGTGTTTTACCATCCTGTTCCCGGCGGCGGCGAATGCGATTGCGGTTGCGCCGGTTACGGCCCGTAGAACGGATCTGTCCGGCAGCGGAACCATTCTGGTAGTAGACGACGAAAGAATTGTGCGCGAAATGGCGAGGAAATCCCTGGAACGGCAGGGCTACCGCGTCCTGTTGGCGGACCACGGGCTTGAGGCGATTGACGTATTCAAGAGACACCCCGGAGATATCGCGCTGGTTTTCCTGGACCTGAGCATGCCTGGCATGGGTGGAGCGGAAGTCCTCCCGGAACTGCGGAAGATCCGGCCCCATGCCAAGGTGGTCGTTTCAAGCGGCTACAGCGAAGCGGAAACCATGAGAATGTTCGCCGGCCAGGATGTCTCGGGCTTCCTTCAGAAGCCGTTCACCTCTACGGGGCTTGCGGAAAAGGTGAAGACCGCGCTGCGGTGACAAGTGTTTGAACCCTGCCCCGGCAGTTTGGGCCCGGCGGAATTTGGGTTTTATTCCACTTTGGGTATAATGAGCGATAGTGGATAAATTCCCAGAGCGACCTCGATCTGATCCGCGACCGCTTCAGGGCGGCAGGGCAGCTTGCCAAGGAGATGATGCGATGACGAAGCGTAGAATCGTGAACGGTATTCCAGTGGAACTGGGATCGGGGAATGTCTACACCGATCTCGGCTACGCGGACAGCGACAGAATGCTCGTGAAGGCTCAACTGGCCGCTCAGATCTCCGCAATCATCCGGCGGCGCGCGCTCACTCAAGCGCGGGCCGCCGAAGTTTTGGGCCTTACCCAGCCGAAGATCTCAGCGATGCTCAATGGGCGCTTCCGGGGGATTTCCGAACAGCGAATGCTCGAATGCCTGACGCGTTTGGGGCGCGATATTCAGATCGTGATCAAGGCCGCCCCCCGGAACCGAGCGAGCGGCCGGCTCACCGTGTCGGTGGCTTAGACATCATCGCTGGATGCGCGCCGAGCCGCCTTTGGCGAATGCCCGCACCTGCTCGACCGTCGCCATGGTCGTGTCGCCGGGGAACGTGGTGAGCAGCGCGCCGTGCGCCCAGCCCAGTTTGACCGCTTCTTGCGGCGATTCGCCGGTGAGAAGGCCGTAGAAGAAACCGGAGGCAAAGCCGTCGCCCCCGCCGACACGGTCCAGGACGTCGAGCTCGCACACCGGCGCAACGCAGTTTTCGCCGCCGACCCAGGCCACCGCGCTCCAACTATGGTGGCTGGTGGAGTGCACTTCGCGCAGGGTGGTCGCGACCACCTTGATCTGCGGGTGGCGCTCCACCACGCGGCCAATCATTCCGAAAAACGCGCTGGGATCGAGCTTGGATTTGGCGGCGACCTCCGGGCCGGCGACGCCCAGCCCCTTCTGCAGATCTTCCTCGTTGCCGACCAGCACATCCACGTTCTCGACGATGCGCCCCAGCACCTCGCGCGCGCGTTCCGCTCCGCCCGACCGATTCCAGAGCTTCTCGCGGAAATTGAGATCGAAGGAGACCACCGCCCCGGCCGCCTTGGCGGCCCGCATGCCTTCAATCACCAGCTCGGAGGTAGTGGGCGAGAGGGCCGCGAAGATTCCGCCGCTGTGGAACCAGCGCACGCCGGCTCCGAAAATGGCGTTCCAATCGAAATCGCCCGGCTTCAACAGCGCTCCGGCTTCGTTCGCCCGGTTGTAGAAGACCACGGGCGCGCGCACGCCGTAGCCGCGGTCGCTGTAAACGGCCGCCATGTTGGGGCCCGTCACGCCGTCGTGCTGGAAGCGCTTGTAGAACGGCTTCACGCCCATGGCCTTCACGCGCTCCGCGATCAGGTCGCCGATGGGGTAATCGACCATGGCCGTGGCAACGCCGGTGGTCAAACCGAAACAATCCGCCAGATTGGCCGCGACGTTGAACTCTCCGCCGCTGGCGTGAATCCGGCATTCGGTGGCCTTGCGAAATGGGATCGCGCCGGGGTCCAGGCGGTGAACCAAAGCGCCAAGCGACAACAGGTCGAGGGCGCCGTCCTTACGAATGACTAGCGATTTGTTCATGATATTCCTTTTATCGCACTAAAAAGCGGTCCCCTGCTATGATTGGGGCGAAGCGATGAGTCTCGTCCGGTCCCTGCTTTTCTCCATTCCATTGATTGTGCTCTCCACCATCGCGATGGGCACGTTGTCGCTCGGCGCCTCTTTTTTCGACCGTACCGGAAACTCGCAGCACGCCATCGCGAGGGTGTGGGCAAAGATGCTGCTGGCGGTGAGTTTCATACGCGTACGCGCCGAAGGATTGGAGAAGCTCGACCGGAATGGGGTCTACGTGTTCGCCGGCAACCATGCCAGCTTGATGGATATTCCGGCGCTCCTCTCGCTGCTGCCCTACCAGTTCCGATTCTTCGCCAAGAAGGGGCTTTTCGGCATCCCATTTCTGGGCACGCATCTGCGGCGTGCGGGACACGTAGAAGTGGATCGTTCGAGCGCGCGCGCATCGCTCCGGAGCATGAGCGCGGGAGCGCGCGTGATTCGAGAGCGCGGCGTCTCCGTGCTGCTGTTTCCCGAGGGCGGCCGTTCGCCGCACGGGTTGCGCGAGTTCAAGGAAGGGGCCGCCTACATTGCCATTAAAGCCGGCGTTCCTGTGGTCCCCATCGTCCTGGTGGGCATGCGCCGCCTCTTGCCCATGGGGTCCATCCATATCCGCGCCGGCAGAGTTCGCCTGCGTGTGGGCGACCCCATCCCGGTGAACGGCCTCGCGCCGGGCGATCGCGCGGAATTGACGCGGCGCATCTACGACGAGATTTCGCGGCTGCTCGAAGCCCCGGCCCCGAAAGCGTGAACCCGATAATCCGCCCGGGAAACTCGCGGGGCCGCAAGGGCCGCCGGGATCGTGCGCTACTCGGCCTTTCTGCGGCGCCGCACGAAGAGCATGGCCGCCAGCGCGACTGCTACCAGGGCGCTCACGACGCGAAGCATTGTGGAATCCATAGAAGAGGCTCCTTTCAGACTTCTTATCGGCCGTTACATGTTTTTCAGCATCGGAACCAGCTCCCGCACCAGCTTGGTCAGCGCCGGGCCAAGGGTCACCACAAACAGCGACGGCAGCATGCAGAAGAATACCGGGAACACCAGTTTGACGGCCAGCTTGGCGGCGCGCTCCTCGGCCCTCTGCCGCGCCATGATCCGCAGGTAGTCGGCGTGGCCACGCAGGGTCTGGGCCACGCTGGTGCCGAAGCGGTCGGTCTGCACCAGCACCGCTACCAGCTTCCTGACGTCTTCGACGCCGGTACGGTCCGCCAGGTTGTGCAGCGCTTCCTCGCGGCGCTTGCCCGCGCGCAGTTCCAGGTTCATCACGGTGAACTCGTCGCAGATCTCGGGATGCGCGTTTTGCAGCTCCTTGGCCACCTGCACGGTGGTCTGGTCGATTCCGAGGCCCGATTCCACGCACACCACCATCAGATCCAAGGCGTTAGGAAGGCCCCTCCCGATCGCGTGTTGGCGCCTGCCAATGCGGAACTTCACGTATTGCATGGGCGCCAGATAGCCGAGAGCCGCCGTGCCGGCGGTCTCCAGCAACAGCCGGTCGATGGCGGCGTAGGTTCGTAACCCGTACGTCAGGCCCAGCGCCGCGCAGAAAGCCGCCGTGACGGCCCTGATGGTTTGAAAGTGGCGCGCCGCCTCCGGGTGTCTCAACCCCGCGCGAATCAGCTTGCGCTTGAGCAACGGCAGGTCGCGGGGCGATGCCGGGATGACCGGGCCGAGCCGTTTTACCAGTCCGCGCCAGACCAGGGCGGCCGAGATGTGGACCGCGCGGGCCGGACGGGCGGGCCGTGGAGCGAGCCGGTCGATGGCGCGCGGCCGCCCCGCGGCGCGCGCTCCCGCACAGATCGTGCCCAGCGCCACCACCAGAAACACCGCCGCCGTGAGCAGGTCCACCATGGTTACACTTCAATCGTGACGATCTTCTTGATGATCAGGTACCCCACCAACTGCAGGCCCGCCGCGGCGCCCAGCATTTCGCGGCCGGTGGGGTCGTCGATGAAAAACCGCGCGTATTGAGGGTTGGCCAGGAACATCATCACTCCCACGCCGGCCGGGATGGTGGCCAGGATGCGGCCCGACATCATGCCTTGAGCGCTCAAAGCCCTCACGCGCGCCCGCAATTTGAACCGCTCCCGGATGATGGACGCCAGCTTGTCGAGCAGCTCCGCCAGATTCCCGCCGGTGCGCTTCTGCACCAGCACCGCCGACACGAAGAACTGTACGTCCATCGAGGGCATCCTTTGCGAGAGCTTCTTGAGTACGATTTCGAGCGGCTGCCCTAGATTCTGCTCCTCGAAGGCGCGCCGGAATTCGGCCGCCAACGGGTCGCTGAACTCGCGGCGCACCATCTCAATGGCGACCGAAAAGGCGTGCCCCGCACGCATGGACCGCGAGATGAATTCCAGGCAATCCGGGAACTGCTCTTCGAAGCTTCGTACGCGGTTGCGCGCCTTGCGGCGAACGTACTCGAAAAGCGCGAAGCTCAAGGCCGCGCCGCCCGCGAGCGCCGGCAGGGGGGCCCGGTTGCCCGTCGCCAGGGTCGCCAGCAGGAAGCCCCCCAGGAACAGGGCGATCTCCCGGTGCAGCAGGCCGGCGGGACTCCATTTGAGCGCGGCGGTTTCCAAAAGGCGTGCGGCCTTTTGTTTCAAACGCAAACGCTCCAGCAGCCGCGCCGCAAAGCGGCCCTGCGCCGGATTGCTTTCCGCAATAAGCTGGGGCCGGGCCGCCCGGCGGCTTTCCCGCTTCTCCAGCGTCTTGACAGACAGCCGGACGAGCGCCACCTTCCGGTCCCGCCACTCCAGGGCGGCCGAGGCCAGCGCATAGGCCAGGACGCTGCACATCGAGACCGCCAGAAAGAGCGTCATTCGTCTCCGATCTCGACCGCCTCGTCGAATATTTCCGGGGATAGACGGATTCCCGCGGCCAGCAGCTTCTCATTGCACTTCGGCAAAATGCCGGAAGCCGAGAACGCCCCCAGCACCTTGCCGCGGGGCGACACGCCGCGTTTCTCGAAACTGAAAATGTCCTGCAAGGTGACGATATCCGATTCGATTCCGGTAACTTCCGTGATGCTTGTGACGCGCCGGGAGCCGTCGCTCAGGCGCGCGCACTGCACCAGCAAGTGCACCGCGGAGGCAATCTGCTGGCGTACCGCCGTCAGGTGCATGTTGGCGTTCGCCAGGGAAATCATCACCTCCAGGCGGGAAATCGCATCGCGCGGCGTGTTGGCATGCACCGTGGTCAGCGACCCGTCGTGCCCCGTGTTCATGGCCTGCAGCATGTCGAGCGCCTCTTCGCCGCGCACCTCTCCGACGATGATGCGGTCCGGCCGCATGCGCAGGCTGTTCACCAGCAGTTGCCTCTGCCTCACCGCGCCCGTGCCTTCCACGTTGGCCGGGCGCGTCTCCAGGCGCGCCAGGTGCGGCTGCTTGAGCTGCAGCTCGGCCGCGTCCTCTATGGTGACGATCCGCTCCTTGGGGGAAATGAACGCCGAGAGCGCATTGAGCAGCGTGGTCTTTCCAGCGCCGGTCCCTCCCGAAACGATGATGTTCAGCCGCGCCCGCACGGCCGCGTCCAGCAACTCCATCATTCCGGAGGTGAGCGCGCGCTTCGCCACCAGATCCTTGGGCATCAGCTTGTCGGTTCCGAAGCGCCGGATCGACAGCAGCGGTCCGTCCACCGCCAGCGGAGGAATAATCGCGTTGACGCGCGAACCGTCGCTCAGGCGCGCATCCACCATGGGATTAGATTCGTCCACACGCCGGCCCACCTGCGAGACGATCCGGTCGATAATCCGCAACAGGTGCGCATTGTCGTGAAAGCGGACGGTGGTCAACTCCAGCAGTCCCTTGCGCTCGACGTACACCTGGCTGAACCCATTCACCAGAATGTCCGAGATGGTCGGATCCTGGAGCATCGGTTCGAGCGGGCCCAATCCAAAGACCTCGTCGAGCACCTCTCCGCCAATGTGCTGCTTTTCACCGGCGGTCAGCAAATTCGGCTCGTCCTCCAGCATCGCCATGACGGCCTGGCGCACTTCCGCGTGGATGTGGTCGTCGCCGATGGAGGCGAGAGCGTCCAGGTTGATGCGGTCGAGAAGCTTGCGATGCAGGGCGAACTTCAGTTCCTGATATTCGGGATTCAAGTCCGCCTGGCGCGAGGGGTTGCGCAGGAGACGCTCCTCCCAGTTCGAGCCGGCTTCCATGCGGCGGGAAGTTTCGCTCACCGCGGCTCCGCCGCCTTGGCCGGTCCCAGGAAGTCCGGCATTTCCGGCAATGGCGCGGGACCGTCCGAGGGCGCAACGGCCTCGGGCGTCACCACCACCACCAGTTCGTCCCGCGTCTTGGTCCGCGCGCGGCTGTGGAACAGCGCCCCAAATATGGGAATGCTGGCCAGCCCCGGAATCCGCGACAAGGTTTCGGTTACCTGTTGATCGAGCAGCCCCGCGATCACGAAGCTCTGTCCCTCGGCCAGCTCGATATCCGTCTCGATGCGGCGCGTGGACAGCGCCGGAATCCGAAACCCGGAGAGCGTCACGCCGTTGGAGGGGTCGATGCTGGAGACCTCCGGCTTTACGTGCAGCCGTAGCGTGTGGTTGGCGGTCACTTGAGGAAGAAAGCTGAGCCGAATCCCGTATTCCTTGTACTGCACCGAGATGGCGCCCGTGGCTGCGCCTCCCTGGGCGACCGGCACGGGAAACTCTCCGCCCGCCAGGAAGCTGGCCTCCTTTCCGTTGGTGGCCACCAGATTCGGCTCGGCCAGGATTTCCAGGAGTCCGCGCGTTTGTAGATCTTGAATCAACGCGGCCAGGTTCAGGCTGGGACGGAAGGCGAAGATGTTCAGCATGTCGGAGAGCGTGTATGTGGTGGCGCTCGCCGCCGCAGCGCCGCTAATCTGGGTGAGCGAGCCCGACGCAAACTGGCCCGTCGATACGGCCGCGGGAGTCCCTCCGGCGCCGGTGGAGAGCAGGTTGACGCCGAATTCCATGCTCGCGGTGCGGCTCAACTCGGCGAAACGCACCTTGAGAAGAATCTGCTTCTCGGGAGCGGGCGCGGCCACGCGCAGATTGCAGATGGCGCCTTTGACGGACGCCGCCACCAGGGCGAGCGCCTTGTCGGCCACGGCCTGGCTGCTGGCGCGGCCCACCAGCGCCAACGACTCCCGGCTGGCCCGCAAGTCGATGTCCTCATCCGGGAAGGTCTCCTTCAGCAGCCTCCGCAGCGGCTCGAGGTTCGGTTCCACGGTCACTTCGTAGACTTGCCGCGCGCCCGATTTCGACCAGATCGCCAAGGTGGACTGTCCCAACGCCTTGGCCTGAAAGAGAACCACCTTCTCGCTGGCTGTCACCGCGTCCACGGCTTCCGGGTTGCTTGTCGAAATGCGGTCTACTCCATCCGGACAGTCGATCACCGCGCCTCTGCCGATCGTCAGAATCAGTTCGCGGGCGCCTTGATCCGCCGCCCCCAGCGCGAAGACCGGGATGGCCGCCATAAACAGCGTCCATCCTATGCAGCGGCCCGCGGAACGTTTCATTGTGGCTCAGTTCCTTTCGGAGATGCCGGCTCCAAGGTCTTCACATTCCCGCGAATCATCAGGACCCCGTCGTTTGGCTGCGGCGGCGCCGGCCTTGCAGATCGGAAGAGCACACGTCTGAACTCCAGTCACTTAGGCATCT
>OBLW0100002139.1_pt1 | contig 16076 bp, 12 predicted proteins | sample 1520161 | NCBI WGS metagenome assembly OBLW01 (sample SAMEA3539309, study PRJEB22396) | soil metagenome | biome: tundra; feature: field; material: soil | place: USA | collected 2010-05 | depth 0.15 m | reverse complement strand
TGCGGGACTGTTCGTCGCCGCCAGCGTTGGCATCTTCTTCGGCGTGTACCCGGCGAGACGCGCGGCAACGCTCGATCCCATAGCAGCACTGCGCTTCGAAACATAAATTAGAGATAGTTTTTCTCGGCGCGCTTTGCGTACTCTGCGGTAAAAGGGTTCTGCCTTTCGGGTTGTGACTTCAATGATGAGCAAGAGCGAATTCGGCGAAATCATCGTAATGGCGCTGGCCACTATTCGCAGCAATAAGCTGCGCTCGGCTCTCACCGTTCTCGGCATCGTCATCGGCGTGGCCGTTGTCATCGGAATTTCATCCGTCGTGCGCGGCCTCAACGACAACGTCAACAGCATGATCAGCAGCATGGGTTCCAACATTATTTTCGCCTTCCACATGCCGATCACCTTCGGGCGTCCTACGGAGGAGTTACGCAGCCGCAAAGAGTTGACCTTTGACGATGCGGAGGCGATGAAGGATCTGCCGCACGTCAAGGCGGTGTCAGCCGGCGTCCGCTATGTCGAGCCGCAGTTTGGCAGCGGCACCTATGTGGTCAAATATGGCAACCGCAAAGCGAAGCAGACGATTCTGGAAGGCGACACGGCCTCGGCCAAAGACGTCTTCGATCTGGACATGAAGTCCGGCCGCTGGTTCAGCGAGGTCGACGACGACCGGCGCGCAGCCGTAATTGTTCTTGGCTTCGACACCGCCGATGAGCTCTTCGGTGCCTCCGACCCGATCGGCAAAGAAATCAACATCGAAGGCCAGTTGTTCTCGGTAATCGGCGAAATCAAGCAAGTAAAAAGCGCTTTCGGCGGCGGCAAGAATCCCGATGACAATAAGGTCTATTTCCCGCTTGCTACCTTGCGCAAACTGCATCCCGAACTTAAGCAACATTTCATCAGCGTCAAAGCCACCTCGCATGCGGATATGCCCAAAGCGCAAGACGAAATGCGCGAACTCTTGCGCCGTCGCCGCCGCGTGCCTCCGGACAAGCCAGATAACTTCTCCGTATTCACTCAGGATTCGCTCTCCGATATTTGGAGCCAGATTACCGGAGCGGTGTTCATCTTCATGTTTGCCGTATCGAGCGTAGCCCTTATCGTAGGCGGCGTCGGAGTGATGAACATCATGCTGGTGTCCGTGACCGAGCGCACGCGTGAGATCGGCATCCGCAAAGCTATCGGTGCCCGCAAACGAGATGTGCTTTTGCAATTCACTTTAGAAGCAATCACGCTAACCGCAATTGGGGGAATTCTCGGCGTCCTGCTCGGAGCGATTATTACGTTCGCAATCCGCATGATATGGGACTCGCTACCAGCGACCATGTCGGTCTTCTGGGCCAGCTTCGGATTTTTTGCCGCCGCCGCCGAAGGCCTTGTTTTCGGCATTTATCCCGCGTGGAAAGCGGCCAACCTGGATCCCATCGAATCCCTAAGGTACGAGTAACGTTTGCCAATGCCGCCATTGACAGGGAAATTCCTAATCGAAGCTGTGGCTGCAATTGGAACAATCGCCAGTCTGGTCTTTTATTTCTTGTCCGCCCTCTCGTTGACCAGCTTTCTGGCGGACCGACGAAGAGCACTCACGCAGCTTTCGTCCACCGCAATCGAATCGCCTCCTGTATCGCTTCTTAAGCCCCTGAAAGGCGTCGATCCGGAGATGTGGGAGAGCTTTTGCAGTCATTGCGAACAGGACTACCCGCAATTTCAGATAGTTTTCGGAGTCAGTGATCCGGCCGACCCCGCCATTGAACTAGTTCACAAGCTGCAGGCGAATTATCCGCATCTTCCGATTCAACTGATTTCTTGCGAGCGGATTCTCGGAACTAATATCAAAGTCAGCAATCTGGTTCAAATGCTGCCCGCCGCACGCTACGATTTGCTCCTCGTGAATGACAGCGACATTCGTGTCCCGTCGGATTACTTGCGCAAGGTCGTCACGCCACTCGCCAATGCCTCTGTCGGACTCGTCACCTGCTTGTATCGCGGGATCGCAGCCCCAACTCTCGGCTCGCATCTCGAAGCACTAGGTATCAGCACCGACTTCATCCCCGGAGTTTTAACCGCGAGATTCATCGAGAAGGGATTGCATTTCGGACTGGGCTCCACGCTAGCCTTTCGCCGTCGCGACCTTGAAGTCATTGGCGGCTTCCAACCACTGCTGGACTATTTGGCCGACGACTACGAGCTCGGTCGTCGCATCGCATCCACAGGTAAGAAAGTTGAACTCAGCGCCGCAACTGTCTCCACATTTTTGCCGGCATATACATTAGGGCAGTTCTTTCGCCACCAACTGCGCTGGTCGCGAACCATAAGAGATGCCCGTCGCTCGGGCTATGCGGGACTGATTTTCACCTTCGGTCTGCCATGGGCGTTGGCAACATTACTTGCGGCGAAAGGAGCGATATGGGCATGGCTTCTCCTCGCGCTGACGTTCGTCGTCCGGTTGGTCGTAGGATTTGTCGCTGCCGATCGTGTGCTCGATGATCGTTCGCACGATGATCGTGCGCACCATGACCGGCAAACGTTTCGCGCTAAATTAATCCCGAATATATTCCTGCTGCTGCTGCGAGATATGCTCGCGCCTTTTATTTGGGCTGCAGGCTTTATGGGAAAGCGCATCGAGTGGCGAGGAGATCTTTTCGATCTTAAAGATGGACGTCTTACTATGGCGAAGTCTGCAACCTCGGCTGATTAGAAAAAATAGTTTTGCCCCCGCGTTGAGCGATGACATAGTTCCTCAATCCCTGCAACGCCGTCGGGCTCTCCTGATCCGTCCAAAAGAAAACACGCTGCGGGCTGTTCCACATCTTCGTGAACGAATCCTGCGTCTCCCAAACCTGTGGCGCTCCCGGAAACTGCGTGCCATACCACATATTTCCTCCGGGAGTATGCAAACTCCGCAGCGGTAATCCAGCGTAGTAATTCAGCGTCGAAGCATTCTCATACAAGCCGCTGGCAACGATCTGATCGCCAGGACGATATTGCTCGCGAATCGCCATGGCCAAATCCTTCGACGAAATAATCGGAGAAAAAATGCCAAACGCAATTCGGACGCAAGCAAGCAGAACCACCATCATGGCGACCAGCGCAGTGTTTCCGCTTCCTGCTCGCGCGCGACATCGAAAGATCCAGTTGCCTAACGTTCCCAACAAAAACGCGAGCGAAAAACCGAAGAGCGGTATGCGAAACGCGCCCATTGCCTGCGGAGTTAAGTCGAGAAAGTGCCCGAACGAAAGCGCGTAGTCCTGCGGATTTTTTCGCAGCAAGTCCGAGAGGTCTGTTCCAGGCGCTGGCACTTTCGAAAAGAGGAGCAGCGCAAAGCCTGCCGCCGCAATCATCAAACCAACGACCAACAGAACAGTTGACGAGATGCGCCCGCTGCGTCTTTCGAGGCTATCCTTCGCCGATGCTCTCTCGCGCTGCAGCCATCCGCCCACCAACAACGCCATCCCCGGAATCGCTGGGATCGTGTAGTACTCCTGTCGCGTCGATAGGCTGAAGAAGCCAACGATCACGATATTCCACAAGAAAAACATCAGGTACGCTCGCTGCCGCCGTGACATCTGAGCGCGAAACTCGCGCCATCGCACCGGAACTTCTTTCAGCGATTGCGGTAGAAACACCGTCCACGGAAGCAGCCACAAAACCAACAATGCCCAAAACAACAGCAGCGGCACCGTATCGTAATCGCGTGGCACGCGCTTATTTAGGAATCGCAAGATGTGTTCATTGACAAAATAGAACCAGAGGAACCCGCGCACATTCCCTTGCGCCGGGTTTCGCAGAGCCGCCAAGATGTGCCAGGGCGCGGCGATCGCTAGAAAGACGAGCGCACTTGACACTAGCCGCATCTTCAGCAGGTGTTTGAGATTGCCGGTTAGCAGCAGATAGAGGCCAATTGCTCCTGCGGGAAAAACCAGTCCGATCAATCCCTTGGTGAGCACGTTGAGCGCGCAAACCGCAGCGAGCGCCCAACATGTCCACCGCTCAGGTTTTTCTTGCTCCAGCGATATCAGAAAAAGCCAGAAGGTGAGCGTCAGCCAAAGACCGACCGCGACATCGGGTATGAGAAAACGCGTAAACAAGAATGGACCGAGCGCGGTCGCGAGTACCAGCCCAGAGTTGAATCCGCCTTCGCCTCCGAGAGCCCAGCGCCCGAAGCCGTAAGTCGCGAGAATCATCGCGAGCACGCCCAGCATGAGCGGCAGCCGCGTGCTCCACTCGCTGATGCCGAACAGCGTATAGCTCGTGGCCACTCCCCAATACATCAGCGGCGCTTTTTCCAAATAGCGAACGCCGTTTACATATAGCGTCACCCAGTCATGCCGTTGCAGCATCTCTTTCGCCGCCTCGGCGTGCACCGTGTCGGCGTCATCCAGCAGCGCAGGCCTCGAAAGGCCCGCCATGTAAATGACCGCCCACAACGCTATTAGCGCGAGAATAGAAATTCGCCAATCAGAAAATATTCGGGGCTGATGGCTTGTTGTTGGGGAGACGGCAGTATCAATTCTGGGATTTTCGAAATGAGGCACTGCGCCGGAATTCATCGTGGAATGTTTCATTATACGAGGTTGCGTGGTGACAGGTTCTCCTCCGTCAACGCCGGGTGGTGACGCGACTCCCGCAATCTCAGTCTGCAGCGACACTGCGGGCGGCGCGATGCCCCGCGACTTCCCGGTAAATTTCCAGAATTCTCGACACTGAAGTGGTCCACGAAAATTTTTGCGCTTGCTCGTAGCCCCGCTGCTTCATCTGTGCCCTAAGCGCCGAATCAAGCAGCACGCGTTGCAAAGCACGTCGAATCTCAAACACATTTTCAGGATTCACCAACAGCGCCGCATTGCCGGCAACCTCGGGCAAACTCGAAGTGGTTGAAGTGACCACCGGAGTTCCGTGTGCCATTGCTTCGAGCGGCGGCAAACCGAAGCCCTCATACAGAGAGGGGAAAACAAAAACTTTGGCGACGTCGTAAAAGATTCTCAGCACTTCAATTGGAACAAATCCCAGAAATCGAACGTCGTGCTGCACGCCGCTGCGCACCACGGTTCGCCGCAGCCGGGGATGGCCAGATAGATCGTCTCCAATAATGATGAGTTTCAGATCTGGGAATTGATTCTCCTTATGCAGTTCGCTCTTGAGCGCCGAAAACGCCTCGATGATGCGCACCACATTCTTATGCGGGCGGATGGCGCCTGCATACAAAATGAACGGATAATTAACCAGATAGCGTTGGGCGATCAGCTCGCGGTCCGCGTCGGTTGCGTGGCCGTGCAGAAAGCGCTCGTCAATCGCGTTGTAGACCACTTCGATCCGATCGTCCGCAATTGCCAGCAGCTTTTCGATTTCATTCTTGGTGAACTGCGACACCGCAATCACGCGTGCTGCTTTGCGCAACACCCGCCGCGTTAGGTAAAAGTGCACGCTCCTGCGAAAACTGGACGCATCACGCGACCCATACATGTGCTCCAACAAATCATGCACCGTTAGTATGTACGGACACCCAAGCCCGCGTGGAATCCAAAATAGATGCGGTATGTGGACCAGGTCGCAGTGCAAACCGCGCACTACCGACCGAAAATCGAGGTTACCTTTTAGTGTGGTGTCCCGTCCCTCGAGCGGAATCGCATGAAAATTCGTCGGCAGATTACCGCATTCCGCCATCCTGTCCGAGGGGCCAATCAAAAAGTATTCGCTCTCGCGATCGAGGCGTGCCAATGTGCGGACCACATTGCGGATGTACGTTCCGACGCCGAATTCCGTCATCCGACGGATGTCGATGGCTACTTTCACGAAGGGAATTTAACCATAGAGGAGGTCAAGGACACAGAGAATTCGTTGAGCAAAGAGGCATTTCCCGAGCGAAGCGCAGGGATGTGCGATTTCTACCGCGCCAATTTGCGTATTTCTGAGCGCAGCGATTGACTACGCCCTGACCTCGGCCTGTGCTTTGGCACGCCGCTCGGCATATAGCGGGAACTCCTCGGCCATCCCCAGCACTTGCTTGCGAATCTTCGCTAATGCCGCAGAGTCGGCCCGATTATTGAGCGCTTCCTTAATCCAGTGCGAAATCTGCCGCATCTCCGCTTCTTTCATACCACGCGTAGTCACTGCTGGAGTTCCAATGCGAATGCCGCTCGGCTTCATCGGCGGATTGGTATCGAACGGAATCGCGTTTTTATTTACCGTAATGCCCGCCTCGCCGAGCGCCTTCTCAGCCTCGCTGCCAAGCATTCCCTTCGCGAAAACGTCTACCAACATCAAGTGTGTGTCCGTGCCCCCAGAAATAATGCGGTAGCCATCTGCCGCCAACGTCTCGGCAAGCACTTTGGCATTGGATACAACTTGCCGCGCGTATTCGCGGAAACTGGGCTGCGCCGCTTCGAGAAAGCAGACTGCTTTAGCGGCGATAATGTGCACCAGCGGCCCGCCCTGCATTCCGGGAAATACAGTCTTATCGATTGCTGCCGCAAATTCTTGCTTGCTCAAAATCATGCCCGAACGCGGCCCGCGCAATGTCTTATGCGTGGTCGAAGTAACAATATGAGCATGTGGCACCGGCGACGGATGCGCTCCTCCAGCCACCAGTCCGGCGAAGTGTGCCATATCGACGAGGTACAGCGCGCCAACTTTATCCGCAATTTGACGCATGCGCGCAAAATCGATAATCCGCGGATAAGCGCTGCCCCCGCCAATAATCAGCTTCGGATGTTCAGCCGTCGCGATGCGCTCGAGTTCGTCGTAGTCGATCGTCTCCGTTTCCTTCGTTACGCCATACGGGACGATCTTGTATGTCTTGCCTGAAAAATTCAGATGATGTCCGTGCGTGAGATGCCCGCCATGAGCCAGATTCAAGCCAAGAATCGTGTCGCCCGGCTGCAGTATCGCCGCGTATGCGGCTTGATTGGCTTGCGATCCAGAGTGCGGTTGCACGTTGACGTTTTCAGCGCCAAACAGCTGCTTCGCCCGCTCGCGCGCCAAGTTTTCGACCACGTCGGTAAACTCGCAGCCGCCGTAATATCTTTTACCGGGATACCCCTCCGCATACTTGTTCGTGAATACCGATCCGGCAGCTTCGAGCACAGCTTCGCTAACAAAGTTTTCCGAAGCGATGAGTTCCAGCCCTTCATGCTGACGGCGAGCTTCGCTATCGATAGCATTTGCAATCTGCGGATCAACTTCGTAAAGCGGACGGAACATGGCAGAATTTGTCATAGTTGTATACCGAAGAATATTTTACTGTGGCAGGGACACTCCTGTCCGTGCAAGGCTAATGGCTAGATTGAAGTTTCGAAGCGGCAACGCGATAGATGCCCAACTCGTTGCCAACCAGATGAATTGCAATGTCATCCAACGCTTCGGCATCGGAAAGAAGCTGAATAAATGAACTCGCTTAAATATCGCTACATTCCCTCTGTTTTTCTGTTGCTGGCCACGTTCCCAAACTGCACTCCGCATCAGCAAAGTCCGCAAGAGTTGCGCGAGAAAACCGCCGAGGCGACCGCAGAAGCCAAGAGCGATGCCAAGGCCGTGGCAGAAGGAATCAAGGAAGGCTGGAACCGCAACAAAGCGCTCGATCTCAATACGGCATCGCGAGATGAGTTGCTGAGCTTGCCCGGAGTAAGTGGAGCGGAAGCCGCCCGCATAATCGCCGCTCGTCCCTATGATGAGCCGAGCGACTTAGTAAGGAGGCACATCATGTCGAAGGCTGAATACGACAAAATTTCCGATCGCGTCACGGCCAAGAAGTAGCTGGCGTCAGAAAATCTAGTCGAAAGCCGTTCTCAAAAAGCTAACCAACTGCCAGCCATCCATGTATTTGTATGGCGTCTCGCCCATACTGTAGTGGCCACAAGGTAGCACTACGACCTTGTGATCAAGATTGTGCTTCTCGAATTCCCTGACAACCTGTTCTGAAAATTCGGGTAGAAATGTCATATCGTACTTGCCATAAATGATCAGCGAACGCCGTGGCCACCGCGAAAATTTGTCGAAGTACACCATCGGACTGACAGCGCGCCACACCTGTCGCAGATTCTCCACATCAATAGCCGTTTCAAGCCCCTCACGAATGTGCCGCGTCGACTGCCCGTGCCACACGACATCGGCAAAGTATGTTGAGGCGTGATTAAACGCCGCCACTTGAATCCGCGGATCATGAGCCGTTGCGATAAACGCGTAGCACGATCCGAGACTGGTTCCAACAATACCCAGGCGGTTGTAACCCTGCTCTTCCAGCCAGTCGAGACAGCAGCGAACGTCAATCACTCCCTGGCGAACTGAATCGAGCGTACGGCCGATATTCGCGGAGACGGCATAGTCGGCGCGATCGATTTCCGCCGGACGCCGAATGTCGTGATACGGCATGCTTAGCCGCAGCACGGCAATTCCCATCCAATTCAGCACGCGGCAGAGACCGTTGTAGGCAAGTGCGTCGGAATTCCAATGCGGCAATAAAACTACGGCGCGACGTCCGCGAGCTGGAAACCAGCGCGCATTCACCAGATTGTTTTCAGGAAACGGAGTCACCACTGGCGATGTGAAGCGCAAAAAATCGGCGTGCGTGCCCCGGACTTTTTCTTCCAGCCGCGAATCGGGAACTTCTCGGGTGCTAAAGACCTGGACTTCGCGGCGCTCCAAGCGAAAGTCAGTCGGCTTCTCGTACGAATAAAAATTGTCGCTGTCAGCGATAATGCGGTCGTTAAAGCGCGAAAAATATTCCAACAGATCGCTTGACGTTTGCCCCGCGGGACCACCGTTGCGGCCGGGCCACGCGTCCGTCCAATCGAGCCCCCAGTCGAGCGGACGCACCACCCGGTTGTTGTCCACCGAAGTGAGGCGCACTTCCCAGTCGTACATTCTTTGTGCGTAGCGCGAAGCCATCTAGTCTAGAAATACAACAAAGAAGAGCATTACGCGACAACGCGTAGTTTAACGGCAGAATTTAGCATTGAGCCGGTCGGCAAATACATTCGTGGTGGACAAGTTGGAATGTTTCTGCGTGAAGACTGACGGCCTACCGCTGGCGGTTTACCGCTGACGGCCTACAAGTAGACTCGCGGCACCCGTTGCGACAAGCCGCACAGAATTTCGTAAGGAACGCTCTCGCACCAGCGCGCCAACTCCACCGCGTCCACGCTCTTCCCGCCGCTTGCGTCCTCGCTCTTGCCGATCAAGATAACCTCGTCTCCCACCGACACTCCGCGAATATGGCTGACGTCGACGATCGTCAGATCCATCGAGACGCGTCCCACCACCGGCGCGTATTCACCGCCTACCACCATCCGCGCGCGATTTGAAAGTAGCCGCGGATAGCCGTCCGCATAGCCGACTGGCAGCACCGCGATGCGGCTGCGCTCTTTGGTCACGAAAGTTCCCATGTAGCCCACCGCTTCTCCAGCGGCAACGTCTTTTATCGTCAGCACTCGCGTTTTCCACGACAGCACCGGACGCAGCGGAAGTTCCGCCACCGCCGCCTGCGCACCGCCACGCGTGAATGCGAGCGAATATCCGTAGAGCGCAATTCCCGGACGCACCATCGTCTTCCACGTCTCAGGCCGCGCGCTCATCGCCGCAGAATTTCCCATGTGAATCAACGGAGGATTCAGCCCGTACGTCCGCACAATTGCCAGTCCCTCGTCGAAGCGCTTCATCTGGCGCATAGCATCTTCACCATCAAGAACTTCTGCGGACGCGAAATGTGTGCTCACTCCTTCAAGCGTCAGATGCTTACATGCGGATAACATCTCGCACAATCGCGGCAGCGCTTCCCGCGAAGCTCCCAGACGGTTCATGCCAGTATCGATCTTCAAGTGCACCGGCAGACGCTGTGAGTTCGCAACTGCAAACCGCTTTGCCGCAGCCCGTTCAAGCGATTCAATGTGCCAAGGTTCCCAAACCGTCGGAGTTAAATTTTCGCCGACGATGCTGTCCTCTTCACCCCTCCAGATACCCGTCATTAGCAGGACGCGCGACCTAACCCCTGCGCCCCGCAACGCTAGACCTTCGGCGGCGTCGGTCACTCCTAGCCACTCCGCGCCAGCCGACTCCAGCGCGCGCGAGCACTCCACCGCGCCGTGTCCGTAGCCATCGGCTTTAACCACGGCGCAAATGGTGACGCCGGGGCCGACGTGTTTCTGCACCACGTGAAAATTTTCGGCTAAAGCTGACAGGGAAACTTCTGCCCAGGTTCTCCCATCAACGATTCGGCCATCAACGATCTGCCCATCAACGATTAGCGAATGGCGATCTGGCATTTTCGATAAATCGGGACGCGGAGCGTTCACATAGCGATTATAGTGATCGCGCCCGCGTGGCCGTCGAACCGGTAGTGCTAACTGCCCGCTAACACAAAGGTCACCGTGATTTCGGTTTCGACCTCGACCGGATCGTTATTCAGCAAGTAAGGGCGGTATCTCCATTGCCGCACGGCATCCACCGCTGCTTTGACCAGCATCGGATGCCCGCTCACCACGGTTAGATTTTCAATCGTTCCCGCCTTGCTGATGATCGCGCGCAACTCGACCATGCCCTGCACGCGTGCTTGGCGCGCAATTGGCGGATAAATCGGTTGCGCGCGAAAGAGCAGATTCGCCTCCGACAGATGAGATACCCGTACCGGAGCTACCGCCGGACGCGCCGGGGGTGCAACCGGTATTTCGCCAAGTCCACCAGGCACAACTCCGCCTGATCCGCGACCAGTTCGATTGCTGATTTCAGTGCTGGTTTCATTGCCAGGACCGGGCAACTCTGGAGCTGTCGGAACAAAGTCGACGACGCGATTAAAAATAAACGGGCGTGCGATGGACGGTACTCTCAGAACCTGTTCATGCCGCGCAGGCGTGTGTCCAGTTGCAGGATGCTCATCCGCCATCTCCCGTACTGGCAGCGACGGGGACGTCGCAGGCACTGCTCTCTGCAACCATTGCACTTGGGGCGGCTTTTGTACCCAAATCAGCGGAATCGCAAGCAGCAGGCTCAGTCCAAGAGCTTGCATGGTGAACGATGCCAATGCGGTCCACCCCCGATGCGTGGACTCGTCCCAATTGCTTTCGAGTGTGTTGAACATGAGTGTTTCCCCGAACGACAGCGTTGTCGGTACAGACACCTGCGTCTTGAGATTTGATCCCAGCTAAACGCCGATTCACAAGTAAGCCTGAAATAAAAAAGACCGCGCTCGCACGCGGCCTAAAATTAACTTGGGGAACTTAAATGCTCCGAGCGATGTCGCTACTGCTTCGGAGGAGTCTTTGGTGTAGTGGTGGCTGGCTTGGTCGTAGCCGGCTTCGCGGGCTTTGCCGCTGCGCTTCCAGGAGCGGGAGCTGCCACACCTGACGCAGTGTTATAGGCTTCTATGATCTGCTGCGTGATGTCCATCGACGGACCCGACAGAATAACCGTTCCTCGCGGCCAGGTCTGCGCCTGGTCGGCATCGAGCAAGAGGCCATAGCCGTTGTCGGTAACGTACTTCTGAATTACCGGTACCATCTTCGTCAAAATTTTATTTTCGATTTCGCCGGCCTGGCTCTGGAAGTCTTCCTTCGCCTCTTCCGCGGCTCGATCAAAACTCTTCTGCTTCGCTTCGATTTGCCGGACCAGTTTGTCGCGCGATTCATCGTTCAACTTGTCTTGCTGCGCGTTGAGCTGCTTCTTGAGGCTATCGATCTCGTCGTTCAGGCCTTTGAGTTCGTTCTGCTTCGGCTCAAACTTCCGGCTCAATGCTTCGAGATCGCGCTGCCCTTCGTTCGACGCGGCGATGGCCTGTTCTACCGCGAGCGTGCCGATTTTCGTCCCCGTCAATTTTGCTGCGGGCGCTGCTACAGCGGCCGAAGGTGCGTTGGGTGGAGGTGTGGCGCCCGCCGGTGCGCCAGCAGCCGGTGCGGCTTGGGCCAGGGCAAATAGAGAAAGGATGAATACGACGGACACGGTGAGCTGCGCAAACTTCTTAATCATTGGATCCTTTGAACTCCTTCAATTTTGGCAAGTGCCGGAACATCCCAGCTCGCTGGATTCGCGAATTCGTTCGCAATCCCAGCATTATGAGTCGCTAATCCTAAACGTGAACTGTCACAGAACCTAAAAACATGCACCTGAGAATCGGCGCCACTCGCGCGCAAGGTGCGAAGGTGCGAACCACTTTCCCAGCTCCATTACGCCGGAATCGCAAGCCTGATGATCAGGGTGTGGACGCTCCGTATTATACGGAGCGCACCGGAACAGCGTCAATCTGAACTGCTGCGCTGTGCAAGGTTCAATCCGCCGCCCCGCATTAGCTTCGAATTCAATAATGAAACCGGTACCGCACCTGAACGTACATTTCGCGCGGCAGGTTCCAGTGATATCCGCCGAAAGTCAGGCTATTGTCTTCTTCGACGCGGTGATTGGTTACGTTCAACGCAGTTAAAGACGCGCTAAAGCGTTCCCCAAAATCTTTCCCCACCGACATATCAAAGGTCGTGTGCTGCGGCAGGTACATTTGTCCGGAATAGGCGCTGCCCGGCACCCCATAAAGTCCGTTCGTAAAACCGGAGCCATAGTATACGTTCGTAGAAGCGTACGCGTGCCAGGGCAACGTGACGTCGCCTCCAACATTGAGCGTGTTGCGCTGATCGTGATCGAGCGGAGTCAGCCCCGGAGCCAACGTGAAATCCGTCAGTCCGCCGGTGATCGTGCCACTTCCCTCTGCAATTTGATTCGAGTACGCGAGATGAATCTGCCCGCGATGCGCGATTCGCGGACTACGCAACGTAAGCTCCCAACCGCGAATCAACGCGTGCGAGATTGTGATTGGAAAAAATACATTCGACGCGCCGAGATTGTTGTGATCAAGAAAATTGGCAACATCGGTCTTGAAGTTGTCGGCGTCCAGTACCCATCCGCGATAAGGAATCGTGACGCCAAATTGATGTTCTTCGTCGCGTTCGCCATAAAGCGGCAAGAATCCGCACTGCGGAGGCTGACACTGCGTGATGAGCGGCCCCGATACAGTTTCGATCGGCGGAGCCTGATAGTAGTGACCGTAAAACGCGCGAAAGGTCCAAAGCAGATGCGGAACGGTGACGGTGGCCCCGAAGCGGGGGCTTATTGCGGACTCATCGACTGGACGCGCGGTTGATGTGACCGAAAAATTGCCTTCCGCGAATCGCGTAGGCCGCATGCCGGCGGACAAAGTGAGCCACGAAAAAGGTTTGAATTTTTCATCAATAAAGAACGTCTCCAGATTAGCCGTAGGATGTTCGGTATCGGTGAAGGTGGACCGGCTAGTGTTGTCATTAAAGATGAGGCCGAAGAGTTGATCGTCCCGCTGATAAAAACTAAGAAATCCAACCTGCAGATCGTTTCTCTTATAGTTGGCGGAAAAACTGGCTTGCCCTCCGGCATAAGTTGACGCGCGGTTTTCAGTGCTGGCGATCGGAACATCATTGGGTCGACTCGCATAATCTCCGCTGTTGTAGTGATAAAAAGGCGAGGCCGTAGTCATCAGATGCGAATTGAAGGTGTGCACCCAGGAAAACAGCACGCCCGCATCGGCTTCGTGCTGCCCGTCACGCAGCCCGATGCTTGCGTATCCGTTCGGATCGGTATTCTCGAAATCATTTGGAAACGGATCATATGGAATCTGAAAATAGTCCCGCCGCAGCGACGTCATCAGTCGCAGTTGATTGGATGGGTCCACATTAAAAATGAACGATCCGAACCCGCCAACGCCGTTGACCGCATCGTGCGTAACCTTCGAAACAGGGGGCTGCAAGCCCAAATTGCTACGATTCGCGTTCACGCTGAAGTAGTAAGCAAACCGTTGCGTGTGGCTGCCGAAACTTAGTGCGTCGTTGGTTTGATAAAAATTGCCTGCCGTCGCAACAAATTCTCCTTCGTTATTTCGTTCGAATCCAGTGCGCGGCACAACATTAATGACGCCATAGGTTCGGTCGCCAAACTCGGCGCCGTAGCTGCCGCGATCGACCTCGACATAATCCATATCTTTCGGATCGAACTGAGCGCCAAGATTCTGCGCAATTGCAGTATTAATGACGGGAACTCCATCCAGCATCCACGTGGTCTGGTGCCCCCCGCGCATGTGCAACATGTCATGCGTAACGTAAGCGCCCGGCACATAATCGGTAATCATTGAGAGGCTGTTCGTCCGGTCGGCCCCCGGCGTGCGTTCAATGTCGGCGCGGCTTACGAGCGTTGTGGGAGTGAAACTATCGGTGGCGGCAACTGCGGGTGACGCCGAGACAATCACCTTCTCATTGGCCGAACTTACTTTTAGTTGAAAGTGAACCACCGGAACAGTTCCCGAAATTACAGTCACCGACTGAGCGGTTTGCGCGAACCCCTGACTGGCTACGCTCACCGAATACTCGCCGAGCGGAACGGCATTCAGTTGAAAATTTCCGTTCGCATCGGTTGTGACACTCTTCACCCAATCTGAAGATTTCGCTTTCAGCATCACCATGGCGTCTTGAATCGGGCGATGCTGCGGATCATGCACCACTCCGCGCACAGCCCCGTAAACGCTGGCGAAAACCACATGTGCGAAGATCAGAAACACAGCTACTGCCAAGAGCTTCATTCGCGACATGAATTCCTTCGGAACTTTTCTAGTTCGTTTGGTGACTGGCGCTTTGGCCGGCAAGCCAAAGGCGACTCGGCATAAGCCCGAGGTCAGAGCATCTCTGGATTGCGAACAAACTGGTCCCACTTCAATACAGAGCGGCTCAAAAATTTTCGCTGGAATGGTTAGCTGCGTGGAGGAGCACGTGCAGAATCGACTCCAGAGATGTCACTGGAGTGCAGAAACGAAGTTGGTACGGAATGAGCGCGTCCAAAAACAAAGTTCAGAAACAAGAGCGAATGAGATGTGGGCTGTGCCCACTCGGAAGTCGTCGCCCCGCAGCAGCAATGGTTCCGGCAGCAGTCGCCGTTATGGCCGGCTTTGAGAACGGCCTCGAACGGCGATCCTGGTTCAGCCGCGGACGAGTCGGACGCGTGTGACGCCGACTGGGCTATCCCATGAGGGCATTGCATTGCGCGTTGCTGCGCTTGCGGCGCGGCCGCTTTGCGCACCAGGCAGTGAGTCCGCTGCGGTTGCGCGACACAAGCCATCGTGAGCGGCCCGAATGACGGGACCAGCACGATTAGCAAAAGAAATCTAGCCGCCCAACGGTAAGCTCCCCACATGCGCGAAAAAGGATACCACTTCCTACTATTTAGTTGTCAGTTCGCCTTCTCCCCGGCGAAAGCTCCATTGAAATCTGCGAACTTGGAACTCCCTGCTGCTGTACCATTTCCCGGTGCACGATCTCGTGAAGCGCCTATTGAAAACGATCCGAAAGCAGCAGTCAATGCGGCCGGGGGATCGCGTGGCGGTTGCTGTTTCAGGCGGCGCCGATTCAGTCGCGTTGCTATGTCTGCTGCTGGAGTTGCGCGCCGAATTGGGTATTGTGTTGTCTGTAGCCCACGTTAATCACAAACTGCGCGGCGAAGAATCTGATGAGGACGCGAAATTTGTAAGAGAGTTGGCGAGCCGACAATCGCTTGAATTTCATTCCTGCGAAGCACCGATTCATCGTCGCCAGTGTTCGGCAAATGATTTGCAAAACAATTCGATAAACGAGCCCACGCTCAATCGGTCCAAGCCCGCAGATAGTTCCGGCATCGAAGCCGCTGCACGCAGACTACGCTACGGCTTCTTTCGCCGATTGGCGATCGAGGGCCGCGTTACGAAAATCGTGACCGCACACACATTGGACGACCAGGCGGAAACCGTTCTTCTCCGACTCTTTCGGGGCACCGGAATTCGCGGTCTCGCGGGCATTCATCCGCGCATAATTTTCGAAGAGCAGGGACGCAAGTTCGGCGAAGTCTTGCGTCCACTTCTAGGCTTCCGCCGCGCTGCACTGCGAGAATACCTGCATCAACGCAACCAGGCCTGGCGAGAAGATTCCTCAAACATCAACACCGCATTTCTGCGCAATCGAGTGCGCCACCAACTGCTACCGGTGATTCAAAAGGAATTCGGCGAAGCCGCGCTCGAACACATGGCTGAGCTAGCGGAAATCGCGCGCGCCGAAGAAGAC
>OBLW0100002138.1_pt1 | contig 16084 bp, 17 predicted proteins | sample 1520161 | NCBI WGS metagenome assembly OBLW01 (sample SAMEA3539309, study PRJEB22396) | soil metagenome | biome: tundra; feature: field; material: soil | place: USA | collected 2010-05 | depth 0.15 m | reverse complement strand
CTGGGCTGGACTGAGCATGGGCTGCACAAGGCGTGGGCGGAGGTGACGGGGCATGCGCATCGACATCATCACGATCTTTCCTGAATACTTCAGCCCGCTCGGTGTCTCGCTGCTCGGCAAGGCCGCGGCCCGCGGCACCATCGAGTTGCGCGTGCATGACCTGAGGGACTGGGCGGGCGATGTCCATCACACTGTGGACGATGCCCCCTTCGGCGGGGGCCCCGGAATGGTGATGGCCCCGGGGCCCTGGGGCAGCGCACTGGATGCCGTGACCGGCGACGCGCCGGATGCCCGGCTTGTCGTGCCTACTCCCTCTGGCGTCCCATTCACGCAGGCGAGTGCGCTGAAATATTCGCGTTCGGCGCACCTGGTCTTTGCTTGTGGGCGGTACGAGGGGATAGACGCGCGCGTTGTGGCGGACGCCCGGGAGCGGATGGACGTCGATGAGGTAACGATCGGCGACTACGTTCTCTCCGGCGGGGAGCCTGCGGCCTTGGTCATGATCGATGCGATCTGCCGGCTGCTTCCCGGCGTGCTGGGCAACGCCGAGTCGGTGACGGATGACTCGTTCGGGGCTGGGTCCGGGCCGATGGCCGGCCTGCTCGAAGGGCCTGTCTACACCAGGCCGCGTGTCTGGCGGGGCCGGGAAGTGCCGCCGGTCCTGCTGTCCGGGGATCATGCGGCCATCGCCAGGTGGCGGCGCGATGAGGCGCTGCGCCGGACCGCCACGTACCGCCCGGACCTGGCCGCGCGGCTGGCCGCTGGGCAGGTGACGGGGGCCGGTGGATCGATCGGGACGGTGGAGTCCGCCGCCGGGACACAAAAAGCGGGCCGCGGGAAAGAAAAAGCCGCCGCTGGGACCGGAAAAGCAGCCGGGCCGGCCATCGGCGGGGCGCTCGACACGCGCGATCGGCAGGTGCTGGCCGAGGCTGGCTTTCCGATCAGTGGTCAAGATGTGGCAGACTGAAGGCCGCTGTCCCGCCGAAGGCCGACTGAGCGGGCGCGCCCTGGCGCCTCCAGTGCCCCGGGACACCGACAGACCGATACCACGCGTTCGCTGGCCTGTGCGCGCGTGAGGACTACCGAGGAATCGTAGCCATGCACACCGCGATCGCCGAGCTGGAGCAGGCTCAGATCCGCTCCGACATCCCGGACTTCCGCCCGGGCGACACCCTGAAGGTTCATGTGCGGGTCGTGGAGGGCACCCGGTCCAGGGTCCAGGTCTTCCAGGGCGTGGTCATCCGGCGCCAGGGCGGCGGAGCCCGGGAGACCTTCACCGTCCGCAAGATCAGTTATGGGGTGGGGGTGGAGCGGACCTTCCCCGTGCACAGCCCGTCGCTCGACCAGATCGAGGTCGTGACCAGGGGCCGGGTGCGCCGGGCGAAGCTGTACTACCTCCGTGAGCTTCGCGGTAAAGCCGCGCGGATCCGGGAACGTCGCGAGCCGGTGCGCTAGACCCGCGTCCCCCGATGGCCGGCCAGGATCCATGGCTGTTCCGTACCACGGCTGGGCTCGGCGCCTTGGCCGAGTTCGGTCGCGGCGCCGGGTTCCGCATGGCCGGGTCCGCCATTACCGGCCCGCGACGCATCGCCGGGTTCTGGCGGGAAGCGCTCCTCGTGATCGTCGTCACCCTGTTGCTCACGGCGGGTGTCAAATCGTTTGTCGTGGAGGCGTTCCGGATCCCGTCCGGGTCGATGGAGAACACCCTGCGGATCGGCGACCGGGTGCTGGTGAACAAGTTCGTCTACCGAATCCGCGGCATCGACCGCGGGGACGTCGTCGTATTCAGCGGGGCCGGCTCCTGGGGGCCGACCTCGCCCCCGCAGAAAGTTGGCGGCATCTCGGCCGCTTACCGCGATGCGCTACAGGCCCTGGGCTTGGAGACGGACGGGACGGACTATGTCAAGCGGGTCATCGGCCTGCCCGGTGACCACGTGGCGTGCTGCAACGCGCAAGGGCGGATCACCGTCGACGGGGTGCCGCTGCGGGAAGGGTCGTATCTCTATCCCGGGGAAGCGCCGTCCGCCGAATTCTTCAACATCACCGTCCCGCCGGGCAGGCTATGGGTGATGGGAGACCGCCGCGGGGACTCGTCGGATTCCCGGTACCACTCCAGTGACCCGGGCGACGGCACGATCCCTGAGAGCGCTGTGGTGGGCCGGGCCTTCGTGGTCATCTGGCCGCCGTCCCAGGTCAAGTCCCTGCCGATCCCCGCGACGTTCACGGGGCGGGCGCCGGCGGCCGCTCCGGCACCGATGATCCCGGCCAGCATGGGGTTCTCGGGGGCGCTGCCGTTGGCTTGGGCATGGCGCCGCGTCCGTGGCCGACTCCCAGCCGGTCGGCGCTAGGCTCAGACTCGATGAACGATGACCGGGCCGCGGGCGATCAGGCTCTGACAAACGCACAGGGAAGCAGTTCACCCGTCGGCGATGGCGATCGCGGCGGGGACCCAGGGACGGCGGGGGGTGGGCAGAGTGGCTCGCCGCAGGGAAGCACCGGGCCGGGCGCGGCACCGGAACCGCACGCGGCCCCGGTGGTAGGCGCGTCTCCCGCTCCCCCGGCCAGCAGGCGCCGGAAGAGCGTGGCTTGGTGGGTTGAGCTGCCCATCCTGGTGGTTCTCGCGCTCGTGCTGATGCTGGTCATCAAGACCTACGCGATCCAGGCGTTCTACATCCCGTCATCCTCGATGGAGAACACGCTCGACATCGGTGACAAAGTCCTGGTGAACAAGCTCATCTATCATTTCCGCTCGATCGACCGCGGCGATGTCATCGTGTTCAACGGGGACGGCTCCTGGGACCCGGCTGCCCCCGCGAACTCGTCGAACCCGGTGACCAGTGGGGTGGACCGGCTGGGCCGCGCCATCGTCGGCCTGTTTGGCATCTCGCCCGATCAGGACTTCATCAAGCGCGTGATCGGTGTGCCCGGCGACCACGTGGCGTGCTGCGATGCCAGCGGCCGGGTGACCGTCAACGGGGTGCCCCTCAACGAGAAGTCCTACCTCTACCCGGGCAACCCGCCATCGGTCGTCAAGTTCAGCATCACCGTGCGGCCAGGGCGGCTGTGGGTGATGGGCGACCACCGGAGTGTGTCCTACGACTCGCGCGGGCACCTCGGCGATCCGGGCGGCGGGACGATCCCGGAGAGCCAGGTGATCGGCCGGGCGTTCGTGATCATGTGGCCGCCCAGCAGGGCCGGGCTCCTGCGTATCCCCACGACTTTCGAGCAGCAGAAACTGACCGCCTCGGCGATGCCGGGCAGCGCGGCGGTCGCGGTTCCAGTAGCGGTCGCCATGGCTGCGCCCGTCGGGTGGCTGCGTCGGCGGGCCAGGCGCCGTGGCCGGCGTCGCACGCTCAGCCGGATGTCCTTCCGGCGCCGCATGCGCAGGCGGGTGCTGCGGGGCCGCCGTCCGGGGCGCTGGTGACACGATGCCGGCGCCCGACTGGCGACACCCCGGCTATACCCCCCGGCGTGTGGCAGGACTGACCGGCTATGAGCGCGCCTTGGCGAAGGCGGGGCTCTCCCCGGTAGCAGGTATCGACGAGGCGGGCCGTGGCGCGTGTGCCGGCCCCCTCGTGGTGGCCGCCGTGGCCCTCGATCCCGGCCGCCTGTCCCGGCTGCGCGGCATCGCCGACTCGAAGGCGCTGTCGCCCGCCGCCCGCGACGAGGCCTATGCCGAGGTAACAGGCTCCGCGCTAGCCTGGCATTGCGTGGTCATCCCCGCGCCGGAGATCGACGCCACCGGGCTGCACGTGTGCAACATCGCGGGGATGCGACGCGCGCTCGCCGGGCTGGCCACCACGCCGGAGTACGTGCTCACCGACGGCTTCCCGGTGCGCGGCCTCGGAGTGCCGGCGCTCGCCATGTGGAAAGGCGACGAGGTCGCCGCGTGCGTGGCCGCCGCCTCCATCGTGGCCAAGGTCACCAGGGACCGGATCATGACGCGGCTGCACGGGCACTATCCCGTGTACGGGTTCGACAGGCACAAGGGGTACTCCACGCGGAGCCACATGCGGGCGCTGGCCAATCACGGGCCCTCCCCCGAGCACCGGGTCTCCTTCGCGAACGTCCACGGGCTGACCGCGGCCGGGCCGGGTTCGTACGCTGATGTCCTCATGGCCGACGGCGCGGCGGGCGGTGTTGCCCCGCACGCCACGTCCGGGCAGTTGATGAGGGGAGAAGTGACCTATGGTTGATCTCATCCGGGCCGATGCTCCCGACGCTGGCTGATCGGAGGGGCGAGCATGAGCGCAGAGGATCTCGAGAAGTATGAGACCGAGATGGAGCTGCAGCTCTACCGCGAGTACCGGGATGTCGTCGGCCTGTTCACCCATGTGGTCGAGACCGAGCGCCGTTTCTACCTGACCAACCAGGTGGAGCTGAACGTACGGGCGGCCGAGAACGGTGAAGTGTATTTCGAGGTCACCATGCAGGACGCGTGGGTCTGGGACATGTACCGGCCTGCGAGATTCGTGAAGAATGTCCGGGTCGTGACGTTCAAGGACGTGAATGTCGAGGAACTCGCGCGCAGCGACCTCGAGGTGCCCGACACCAAGTAACACGAGGTGCCCGACACCAAGTAACACCAGGTGCCCGACACCAAGTAACACCAGGTGCCCGACACCAAGTAACACCAGGTGCCCGACACCAAGTAACACCAGGTGCCCGACACCAAGTAACACCAGGTGCCCGACAACACGAGTTGCCCGACACCGAGTAACACGAGGGCGAGCAGGGTCCCCTCCGCACCTAAGCACGGGTCAACGACAATATGGGCCCCCTTGTCCACTTGAATGGCCGTTCAGCCCATCTGCCCACGGACAGAAAGTCATCCACCGGGATCCTGTCCGCCTCCGGCACGGTCGGAGGTGGAGGTGGTGACCCTTGAACGCCAAGGATGCCTTAGGCAGACGCGGGGAGCAGCTCGCCGCGCAGTACCTGGAACGGGCCGGGTTCCGGATCCTCGACCGCAACTGGCGGTGCGCGGAAGGCGAGATCGACATCGTGGCCGCGGAGCGCCGGGTGCTGGTCGTGTGCGAGGTGAAAACCCGGTCGGACAACAGGTACGGCACCCCTCTCGACGCCATCACCAGGACCAAGCGGTCCAGGCTGCGGCGGCTGGCCATCCGCTGGCTGGTCGCGCACGGCGTGCTCTTCGACGAGGTGCGCATCGACGTGATCGGGCTGGTCCGTGATCGGTCCGGGCACTTCACCCTGGAGCATGTCCGGGGGGTGGGCTAGGTGCCGGTCGCCCGGACCTACTCGATCGCGCTGGTCGGGGTGGAGGGCCATCCCGTGGAGATCGAGGCAGATATCGAGAACGGGCTGCCCGGGCTGCTCCTGGTCGGGCTGCCGGACACGGCGCTGCGCGAGGCCAGGGACCGGATCCGCGCGGCGATCATCAACAGCAGCGAGCAGTGGCCGCAGCGCCGGATCACGGTGGGCTTGTCGCCGGCCAGCCTGCCCAAGCGCGGCAGCGGATTCGACATCGGCATCGCGGTGGCCATCCTCGCCGCCGCGGGCGTGGTGCCGGCGGCTGCCATCGACGGCATCGCCTTCGTCGGCGAGCTGGGGCTCGACGGCCAGGTGCGCCCGGTCCGGGGCGTGCTGCCCGCGGTGGCGGGCGCGGCCGCCACCGGGTTCCGCCGGGTGGCCGTGGCCCGGGCCAACGCGGCCGAGGCGGCCCTCGTCCCCGGGCTGAGCGTGCTCGGTGCTGAGACCCTGTGCGGACTGCTCAGCTGGTTCCGTGGGGACCGGGGCGGCGGGGTCGCGGACCGGGTCGAGGTCCTCGAGGGCGGAGCCCTTCCAGCCCAGGCCAGGGACGCCACGCCCCGGTCGGGAGGCCCGCCGCCTGACCTGGCCGATGTGCTTGGCCAGCCGGCGGCCCGCCGGGCGGCCGAGATCTGCGCGGCGGGCGGTCATCACCTGTCCCTGCTCGGGCCGCCAGGCGCTGGAAAGACCATGCTTGCCGAGCGCATTCCCACCGTGCTGCCGACGCTCGACCGCGCCGCCGCGCTGGAAGTGACGTCGATCCACTCGGTGGCGGGTGCCCTTCCCGCCGGGGGGCAGCTGATCACCGACCCGCCGTTCTGCGCACCGCATCACACGGCGACCAAGGCGGCGATCGTCGGCGGGGGCAGCGGGGTCATCCACCCGGGCGCGGCGTCGCTGGCGCACCGCGGCTGCCTGTTCCTGGACGAAGCGCCCGAGTTCGGGCGGGACGTGCTTGACGCGCTGCGCCAGCCGTTGGAGTCGGGGCAGGTGGTGGTGGCCCGGTTGGGCATGACCGCGCGCTTCCCGGCCAGGTTCACCCTGGTGCTGGCGGCCAACCCGTGCCCGTGTGCCAAGGGGCCAGGGCTGCGGGCCGCCTGCTCCTGCACGCCAGCGGCGCGGCGCAGGTACCTGGCCCGGCTGTCCGGGCCGTTGCTGGACCGGGTGGATGTGAAGGTCGAGTTCCTGCCGGTGGGGCGCGCCGAGCTGCTGAGCGACCGCAGGTTCGCGGAGTCCAGCGCGGCGGTGGCGCTGCGGGTGGCCGACGCGCGGCGGCGGGCGGCTGACCGGCTGAAGGACACGCCCTGGCGGCTTAACGCGGAGATCCCAGGCAGCGAGCTGCGGCGCGGCTTCGCACCGGGACCCGGCGCGCTCGTCCCGCTGGAGCGGGCCATGGATCTGGGTGAGATCAGCGCCAGGGGCGTGCACCGGGTGATCCGCGTTTCGTGGACCCTCGCCGACCTGGCCGGCGTGGCCCGGCCGACGGTGGCGGAGACGAGTTATGCGCTGGGCCTGTGGCTGGGCGTGGGCAGATGACGATCGCGGCCGATGAGGACCGGCTGGCCCGGGCCACCCTGACCTGTCTGGCCGAGCCCGGTGACGAGGTGCTGGGCGCCCTGCTCAGGACCTGCGATCCGGCCCGGATCGTGGCCGCGCTGACCGAGGGCCGGGCGCCGTCCGGAGCGGGCCGTGTCGCGGGTCTGGACCGGGCGCTGCGGCGGTGGGGGGCGCGGCTCGGCGACGCGCCGACCGCGACCACCCTGGACACCTGGCAGCGGGACGGCATCCGCCTGCTCTGCCCGGCTGACCCGGGGTGGCCCGGGCAGCTGGACGTGCTGGGCGACGCCCGGCCCTGGGGCTTGTGGGTGCGGGGCAGCGCCGACCTGCGTTATGCCTGCCTGCGCTCGGTGTCGATCGTCGGGACCCGCGCGGCGACCAGCTATGGCATGCATGTCTGCCTGGAGATGTCCGCCGCGCTCGCGCAGCGGGGCTGGGCGGTGGTGTCCGGCGGCGCGTTCGGCATCGACGCCTCCGCGCACCGTGGCGCGCTGATTGCCGAGGGGGTCACCGTCGCCGTCCTGGCCTCCGGGGTCGATGAGCCCTACCCGCTCGGCCACCACGGGCTCTTCGAGGCCATTGCCGCGCATGGCGTCCTGGTCAGTGAGTGGCCGCCAGGACGGCGTCCGACCCGTCCCGGGTTCCTGGTCCGCAACCGCGTCATCACGGCGCTCAGCCGGGGGACAGTGGTGGTCGAGGCTGCCCTGCGCAGCGGGGCGCTGAACACCGCCCGGCACGCCCGCGACCAGTGCCGGCCGCTCATGGCGGTACCCGGCCCGGTGACGTCCCTGGCATCGGAAGGCTGTCACGAGATCATCAGAGAGTGGGGCGCCGTCTGCGTCACCGGCGCCAGGGACGTGCTGGAGCATGTCGCGTTCCCCGGCGATGACCTGCCTGCCGCCCGGGAGCGCGGCCCGGTGCTGCCCCGTGACGAGCTCGACCCGGTCTCCCAGCGGGTGCTGGAAGCGGTTCCGGCGCGGACTGGGCGCGGGCCGGCCCGGATCGCCGTGTCGGCAGGCGTGGACTTCGACACGGTGATGCGCTGCCTGGGCGGCCTCGCGGCGGGCGGCTTCGTCGAACGCTGCGACCGCGGCTGGCGGCTGCGGAAGCAGGCCTGATCCGGCATGCTCCAGGATCTCGACGGGGATGGTATCGAGCTGCGATTGCGGATTGCCGGGGGCTCTGCTGGGGGCTCTGCCGGGCGGAACTCACCCTTGTCCTTCTGGCCGCCCGGCAAGTGTTCATCACTGCCGGTGCAGGAGAAGGAGGAACTCTGCCACACCGTGGTTGGCGAGCGAACCGAAGAAGCCGTAGCCCTTTGGCCCCTTGATGCCCCAGGCGGAGAATGTGACCGGGATCGATCCCGCGACCTGCAGCGCTGGGCCGTTTCGGCGGCCTGAGACCGTGAGGGTCACCGGGTGCGAGACCCCGTGCATCGTGAGCTGGCCGGTGGCCTTCGCGGTGATGGTCGCGCCCGAGGTGAACGCGGGGCCCAGCGTCACCGGCTGGGTGAGGGTGAGCGTCGCACTCGGATGATCCTGGGTGCCGAGGCTCTTGGCGAGCTGTGGCTGTGGCTTACCGTTGACCTTGATGGTGACGAGGTTGATGCGGAACGCCGCCGAGGTGACCTGGGTGCCGGAGAGGGCGATGGTGCCGGTGACGGCGTTCGTCCTGCCGACGGTGTCATTGCTCATTCCAAGGAAGGTCTCCGGGACGCGGAACCCCGCCACCGAACTGGCCGCGACGTCCCATGTGCCGTCGAGGGGGCCGGCCGGGGCGCTGGCGGCGGCCGTGGGCAGCACCAGCGGAGATGGGGTCGGCTGGAGCTTGATGAACGCTCCAACGGCCACGATGACGAGGACGACGAGCACTGCGACGCTCGCGAGAATCCATCGCCCCCAGTGATGCTTCCGTGATGACCTGCTGCGCACCTTACGGGCCGGCGTTGGCCGCCCTGTCTGATCGGTCATATCGCACAGTCCTTAATCGGTGTTGATCGTTGGCCTACGTACGCAGCGGGTGCGCCGTCGGGGCCGCGGTACCGGGGACGACTCGGAGTGCCGCCCTTCGCGTACATTGGTGTTAATATTCCAGATATAGAACTTGAGACATAGAGTCCTAAGTCCTTTAAGGTAGGGACAGGTTTTGAGAGATCACTCGCAAGCACCCACCGGCCTGGCCCGGAGGCGCCGTCGGCTGTCGGACCAGGAAACTGAGCAGCGAATGCTCCAGGCGGCCGCGGCGATGGTGCACCGCACCGGCTTGACGGTGAGCCTGGACCACATCAGCCTCGAGGACGTCATCCGCGATGCGGACGTCTCGCGAAGCGCCGTCTACCGCCGCTGGCCGTACAAGGACTTGTTCTTCAGCGACCTCGTGAAAGAGCTAGCCAAAGATGCCACCCCGACGATCGTCAACGACGAGGTGGAGCTGATGAGACGGGTCGTGGCCGAGCATCTGGACTGGCTCGAGACACCCGAACTCCGGCACAGCCTCGTCATTGAGCTGTTCCGCCAACTAGCGCTCCTCGACTTCCAGACCATCTACGGCTCGGCGGGATGGCGGACCTATATCGCCTTGCACGCGACGTGCATGAGCCTCGCCGATGGCGAGCTCCGCGACCAAGTCCAGGAGGCTCTCGCCCGGTCGGAGCAAGGCCGCACGGCCCGGGTCGCGGAGGCCTGGGAACAGCTGACGGGACTGTTCGGCTACCGGCTGCGGCCGGAGCTCGGCTCCACGTTCGAGACGATGGCCACGTTGCTCATTGCCACCCTGCGCGGACTGATCATCATGGCCCTGTCCGCGCCCGACATAGCCGCGCACCGGACCCGGGCGAGCCCGTTCGGAGCGGCAGGCGAGGACGAGTGGTCCCTGGCGGCCATCGGCCTCGGCGCTGTCGCGTCGGCGTTCCTTGAGCCCGACCCCGCGATCGAGTGGGACGACGAGCGGCTCGCCAGCGTCCGCCACGCACTGAGTTCCTGGGCTCCTCCGAACGCGTAACGTGCCACTCAGCCTGCAGACCGCCCTGGCCCTGCGGTGGACCACCCGCACCGGCCTGACCGTCCGCGCCGAACATGACACCGGCAGCTACCCTCGCGGGCTCGCGATCACGGACAAGCAGATGCGCGAACTGGAGCAGAACCAGATCTCCCGACATAGCTGGCACCCGGACTGGAACTACACGTTCACCCCAGCCAGAGCCGCGTGAACCTGGGCGTGTTGTTCATTTGCGTCCCTTAGGCGTCTTGCGGCAGGTCCCGGATCATCTCGATGATCTCCTCGCGCCCGTAGCCGTGCCGCCGGGCGAACTGGACCAGGCCGCGGACCTGCGTGAGGACGGCGCCGCGCTGCGGCGTGCCTGCGACCGTGATGCCCCGGCCGCGGCGGAACTCGAGCAGGCCCTCCTCGCGGAGCAGGTGCAGCGCGCGGAGCACGGTGTTCTTGTTCACGCCGAGCATCGCGGCGAGGTCCTTGGCTAGCGGGAGCCGCTCGCCAGGTCCGGCCTCGCCGTCCGCGATCGCCCGGCGGATCTGGGCCGCGACCTGCTCGTGCAGCGGAGCCGGCCCGTCGCGGTCTACCTTGACATCCAGGATGGTCCTAGCCATAGTAGATTCATGATACATCGCCGACCCGGATCGGGTAGGCCGTGAGCGCCGGCCCGGGTACGGAATATCGCGGCGGGAGCGCGGCCGGGCGCCGGGTGACCGATGACCTTGCTGCCGAGATCCAGGTGCTGTTCGCCGAGGCCCGGCGCCGGCGCCGCCGGCGGCGGCTGGTCGCCGGGGTGGCCAGCCTGGCACTGGCCGTCGCGGTGACCGGAGTATGGATGGCCCGTCCGGGCGCCCGCGCCCGGCCAGCTCCGGACCGGGATCACATGGTGGCAGCGGGGGTCGCGAGGTTTGCGCTGCCCCCCGCGCATGTTGCCTGGGTGGATTACAACGGCCGGCTGCACTTCGGTAACGTCGCGACGCTGGCCCAGAACGTTGCGGGGATGGTCCCCGCGTGGGCCGGGGCGGGCTGGCTGGTCCAGGCCGGCGGGCGGATCTACGGGGCCGACTCCCCGGTCATCAGGGAATTCAACCCCGCGACCGGCAAGACGCTGCGCGTTGCGCGCGGAGAGGGCGTCTTCCCGTCAGCCGACGGACGGCACGCCTACGTCGAGCTCACCGCCACGAGCCTGATCGAGCTGCGCACCAGCGGACGCGGGGTGCTTCGCCGGCTCAACACGCCGGCCGGCTGGTCCCTACCCCGGGAGGCTGCTGGTGAGGTCCCGGGCGGCGGCGTCGCCGGCAGCATTGTCGTCAGCGGGAAGGATCCCGGACGATCCTCTCGCCAGCCCGCTATCGGGGTCTGGAACACCCGGGATGGCCGGGTGACGGTGCTCGGCCGCGGCCATCTGGTCGCCGGCCCGGCAACTCCGCGCGGCACGGACTCCAGCCAGGTCGCCTGGACGCGGTGCCCGATCGGCAGTTGCCCGATCGAGATCACCAGCATTCCGTCCATGCGGACGGTGACGGTGCGCAGCCCGCTGCCCTATGGCTTCGCGCAGGGCGCCGCGTTCTCACCCGACGGCTCGCGCCTGGCAGTGTTCGAGCGGACCGCGAGCCTCAGCTCCCCCTGCTGCGCCAACAGCTCCGTGCTTGCGATCGTGAACACCCGGACCGGGGCGGTGCGCTCGGTCCGGGCCGCGCGCCTGGAAACACAGGAGGACGCAGGCTGGATCCTGTGGCTGCCCGGAGGCAGCCGGCTTCTGGCCGGAGCGCTCCTCTACAGCTACGCCGTGGACACTGCGACGTATCAGGCCAGGCCATTCTTCTTCTACCCGCAGAACCCCGGCAGCGCCGGGGCCGATCACGACATCATGGATACCCCGGACATCAACTTCTCGGCAGTACTGCTGCCGCCGAACCAGATCTCCCGCCATAGCTGACACCCAGACTGGAACTACACGATCACCCCAGCCAGAGCCGCATGAACCTGGGCGTGTTGTTCATTTACAGACCCTTACGGCGTAACGGCGATGTGCGCCCCCTCCCGGCCCGGCGTGGGCGGGAGGGGCGCCGGATCGCACGATCAGGCGGCTGGCAGGAGTGCGGCCGGCCGCGGGGTGGTCGGCCGCGGAGTCTCGGCCACCACCGGGTTGCGGCGCCGAGGGAGCGCGAAGATGGCGGCGACGGCGGAGACCAGCGCCACGCCCGCCGCGACGCGCACTCCCATGGCCATCGCGTTGACGAAGGCGCTGTGCGCGGCGGCCACCAGTTCGCTGCCCGCCGCGCCGCCGACCTGCCTGCCGGTGATGTCCGCCGCGGCGACCGAGCCTGTTGCGACGTGCACGACCAGGCCGGGCGCATGCTGCGCGACGAGCACATGGGTGAGGCGCGACCGGTAAACGGCGGCCGCGAGGCTGCCGACGACCGCGATGCCGAGGGCACCGCCTACCTCCCGGATCGTGTCATTGATAGCGCTCCCGGCACCGGCCTGGTGCGCTGGCACGGTCGTCATGATGGTCGTGCTGGCCGGAGCCATCACCATTCCCATGCCGGCGCCCATGATTGCGATCGCCAGGGCCATCGGCGGGTAGCTCGTGTGCACGCCTACGGTCGACAGATCGAGCAGGCCGAGGCCCATGAGAGCCATGCCAGCCGGGATCACCAGGCGCGTGCCGAAGCGCTTGGCCAGGATCGGCGACACCGGCGACATGGCGCCGATGGCGAAGGCGAACGGCAGCGCGCGCAGCCCGGCGGAAAGCGGGCTGTAGCCGTGCACCAACTGCAGGTACTGGGTGAGCACGAACAGGCTGCCGAAGAGGGCGAAGAAGATGACGGTGACCGCTGCCGCGGCCGTCGAGAACGCCCGTGACGTGAAGATTCTCAGGTCGACAAGCGGGTGCGCGGTGCGCAGTTCCCACCAAGCGAAGATACCGAGCGCGGCGAATCCGGCGGCGATCTCCGCGAGCGTCATGGCCCCGGTCCAGCCCCGGTCCGGCGCCTCGATGATGGCGTCAACGATGGCAAAGAGCGCGCCGCCGACGAGGACCGTGCCGAGGATGTCGAGGCGGTGGACGCTGGGCTCGGCGGTCTCCGGCACCGTCAGCATCACCCCGGCCAGTGCAACCGCGACGAGCGGGACGTTGATGAGGAAGATGCTGCCCCACCAGAAGTGTGAGAGCAGCAGGCCGCCGAGCGTCGGCCCGATCACGATGCCGATGCCCGTCACGGCCGACCACGCGGCGATCGCCTGCGGACGCTCCTTCGGCGGGAATACGGCGTTCAGGATGGACAGTGTCGCCGGCATCACGAACGCGGCGCCGAGGCCCATCACGACCCGCGCGCCTATCAGCATGCCGGTGCCGGACGCGAACGCCGCGACAACACTGCCGAGGGCGAATACGGCGAGGCCGCCGAGCAGCGAACGTCGGCGCCCGTACCGGTCGCCGAGCGCACCGGCCGGGATCAGGAGCGCCGCGAAGCAGAGCGTGTAGGCGTCCGTGATCCATTGCAGTGAACTGGTCCCTGCGTGCAGCACCCTGGCCAGAGTAGGCAGCGCGGTATTGAGGATGGTGTTGTCGATCACGACGACAAGCAGGCTCAGGCAGAGCACGAGCAGGATCTGCCGACGTCGGGGATGGCCAGACGGCCACTGGGAGTTGGCTGTGCCGCCCGGTTCGCGAGCAGCCGGGCGGGTGGCGGTGGTGGCGTTCATCTGCGGATCCTCACAGTTGTTGGCTTATGCTCGTTAACTTACGGACGTAAGTATAGACATATGAGCTAACAGATGTAAAGTTGGAGATGTGAAAGCGTCACCAGAGACTGCGGAACCCCGGGCCGGAGCCCTGGCCCGGTCATCCTCGGTTCGCAAGCGGCAGCGGAATCCCCGTGGCCAGGGGGCCCGGCTGACCGAGGACATCGTCTCCGGGGCGATCGCCCTGATCGAGCGGACGGGCTCGGTCGAGGCCGTCACGCTGCGCGCGGTCGCACGGGAAATAGGCATCGCCGCCCCCTCGATCTACGCCCACTTCCCGGACCGTGACGCGGTCCTCATGGCCGTCGTCGTCCGGATCTTCGACGAACTGACCGAGGCGATCGAGCATGGCGTCGACTCGGCCGGCGACGATCCGGTCGGTCGCCTGGTCGCGGGCTGCGAGGCGTATGTGGCCTTCGGGTTCGAGCACCCCGCCCGGTATGGCGTGCTGTTCTCCGAGCGACGGGTGGCGGCGGCGGACTACTGCAAGCCGGTGTCGTTCGGTCCCGACGGCCGGCCGGTGCTCGAATTCGGGGCCGAGTCGTTCGCGCTCCTCGTCGAGGCCATCGGCGGCTGCGTCAAGGCCGGCGTCTCCACGAGTACCGACGTCGTGGCCGACGGCACGGCCGTATGGGTCGCGATGCACGGAACCGTGAGCCTTCGCACGGCGCTGCCCGGCTTTCCGTGGCCCGACCCGGACGAATTCGTCCGCCGGTTCGTCCTGTCCCTGGCCCAGATCCGCGCCTGAGGCTGGTGCGGGGCCGCCCGGCCGGGCCGGCTCCGGCGAGACGCCTTTGCCGCCAGGTGACCCTGGCGGCCGCGACACGCGCCGCGCGCGCCTAATGGGGCCGGAGGCGCTTGGTGTCGCACACTGGGGGGCATGGCCCCGCTCCCTGGAATCAGGGCCTCCGGTCAGCCTGCGGAGCAGCTTCCGCCGCGGCTGGCCGAGGCGCTGGATGGCTTCGGCCGTCACCTGGCGGCGGAACGAGGGCTGTCGCCGCACACGGTCCGGGCCTACCTGGGCGATGTCGGATCCCTGCTGGAGCACGCGAGCCGGATCGGCATCGGCATCCCGGACGAGCTGGATATCGGCGTGCTCAGAGGCTGGCTGGCCGGTCAGCATGCCACCGGGCATGCGCGGGCCACGCTGGCCCGCCGGGCGGCCGCGGCGAGAACCTTCACCGCGTTTGCCTGCGCGCGGGGCTGGCTCGGTCGCGACCCCGGTGTCCTGCTTGGCACGCCAAAGACGCGCCGCCGGCTTCCCGAGGTTCTGCGCCAGGATCAGATGGCCGCCGTGCTCGCTGCGGCAGGCCGCTTCTGTCCTGCCGGAGGCGGGCCAAATGACACCGGTGCCGGAGGCGGCCCGGGTGCCGCCGCCGGCGCGGTAGGTGCTGCGTCCACGGCGGTCGCTGCCGCCGGGAGCGCCCGTGGGGCGACCCTCAGCCGGCGGGACCGGGCCATAGTCCTCCGTGACAGCGCCATCATGGAGCTGCTCTACGCGACCGGTATCCGGGTCAGCGAGCTGTGCGGGCTAGGCCTGGGTGACCTGGACCAGGAGCGCCGGACGGTCCGGGTGCTGGGCAAGGGCGGCCGGGAGCGCACGGTGCCGGTGGGCCTGCCCGCCATCCGGGCGGTAACTGGCTGGTGCCGCGACGGCCGCCCGGTCCTGGCTGGCCCGCGCAGCGCCGATGGTCTCTTCATCGGCGCACGGGGCGGCCGGCTGGACCCGCGGACCGCACGGCGCGTGGTGCACGCGCGGATTGCCGCCGTGCCGTCAGCGCCCGACGCCGGCCCGCACGGCCTCAGGCACGCGGCCGCGACCCACCTGCTGGAGGGAGGCGCTGACCTGCGGAGTGTGCAGGAGATCCTGGGCCACGCATCCCTCGCGAGTACCCAGATCTACACCCACGTGTCGGTCGAGCGGCTCGAATCGGCGTACCGGCAGGCGCATCCGCGAGCCTGACCGAACAGGTACATCCCCAGGCCGCGGTGAGCAGGTAGACTACACGGAGGCCGCAGGAGTCAGCGTGTGCAGCTGCGCATGCGCTTCCGGCCAAATTCGCGCGTCCGCTTGCCGCCTGGATGTCGGTTCGGCCTCCGGCGGGACGCACTTCACCGGTCCGCGGCTCTTGTAACCGCGGCGGGGTGCGCCCGGGCGCCAGGTACCAACCGAGAGCGTCAGCGTGCTCGCACGCGGCGCGAAACAGGAAGGGGACCACCGGCATGGCTCCGGTTGTCACCATGAGGCAGCTGCTCGAGAGCGGCGTGCACTTCGGGCATCAGACCCGGCGCTGGAACCCCAAGATGAAGCGTTTCATCCTGGCGGAGCGCAATGGCATCTACATCATCGATCTCCAGCAGTCGCTGGACTTCATCGACAACGCGTATGAGTTCATCAAGGAGACGGTCGCCCACGGCGGCACGGTGCTCTACGTCGGCACGAAGAAGCAGGCCCAGGAAGCGGTCGCCGAGCAGGCCCGCAGGGTGGGCATGCCGTTCGTGAACCAGCGGTGGC
>OBLW0100002136.1_pt1 | contig 16086 bp, 13 predicted proteins | sample 1520161 | NCBI WGS metagenome assembly OBLW01 (sample SAMEA3539309, study PRJEB22396) | soil metagenome | biome: tundra; feature: field; material: soil | place: USA | collected 2010-05 | depth 0.15 m | reverse complement strand
ATGAAACCCGCGCCAACTGCGCCCCTCGAAGTGATCCAAACCCAGATCGGTCTTTGCCCTCTGGAAATACTGTTCGATGTTCCAGCGTGAACGGCTCAGGCGCAACATTCGCGCCTTTTGTGGCGGTCCGTGCAAATGCGCCAGGTAATAATGATAAGGTTCGGCATCGCCCGCGGGCCAATCGACTACCAGCCAGAGTTCTTCCAAATTTGCCGCTCCCCGATCCAAGGATCCCGCCAAATAGACCTTCATCCACGCCAGGCGCGTGCGCCGCGTTTGCCCATCGGCCGCTTTCCAGGAACAGGGGTGCCACTCCGCCTTCTTTTGTCCGGCAAACAATTGGGCCAACGACAGCGCTTTGGGGTGCGGCTCCCGCACCTGCCAGCGCGTGCGCTTACGTTCCAACGCCACGGGCTGCGCCCAACCCGTCAATTGCTGCGCGTCCACCTGCAAAAAGAATTCCAGTCCCAACTCCCGCAGGCCATCACGAAAGGCACCGTTGATGCCATAGGCATTGTCCCCCAGCACCGGCGCTGGCGGCACGTGGTCCGAAATCGCGTGTCGAAGCAACTCCAAGGCAATTTCCGGTTTGGTCGCGAAGCTTACTTCTGGCGGCACGCCCGCCACCCGGCAGCGCTCCAGGTCCTGCGTCCACTTTTCCGGCAGATACAAACGGGCACCGATGGGCACCGCCACCTGGCCGTCTGTCACCGCAACCTCCACGTTCACTTGGCAATTGGCTGACTTACCTTCGGCCCCACAATACTGATGGGCCACCCCCACCGAATGCTCTCCTTGTTTGAGCCAGCCGGTTTCGTCGACAATCCAGGCCCACAACGGTTCCATATGCGTGGGGATTACCTGGCGGATAGCTTGCCACACCTCCTGATCATCCCAGAGACTGTCCGTGAGCAGTTGTTGAAGCTTCTGCGAATCGACGCCCAGACGCTCGGCCATGGGCTCGATCGATTTGCGTTCCCCGGGCAGCAACAGCCCTTCGACATAAAGTGCCGCACCTTCCCGACGTTCGCTCCGGCCCATCGGCCGGGCGAAGGGGGCTAGAAAACCAGGAAACGTTTTCGCATGGGCACGCCAGTTTGCCTCGGCCCATTTCATGACCGAGAAAACTACCGCCGCAGCACAATGAAGTCAATATATACATAACAGAGTAATACTAGCTGGGCGGCGGCATCAATGCCGCGCGCCGCCGCTGACGACGGTGACGCCGAGGTAAGCGAGTTGATAGGCCAGTTTGCGGGCGGTTTCGATCTCGTAATGCGTGGTCATCCGCGAACCGACCATAGCGATAGCGTTCTTGTCCTTGGCGCTCAACTCGCCTTTCACGTGGAGCAGAATAGGCGGGGCTTAGCAGCCTATCGGCACTGCCAGGTCATTTGCGAAGTCCTCCGGCGCGGCTGGTGACAGGACGATCCTGCGGGTAGCATAGTGGAGCACGACGGCGCGGCGCGGGTCGGTCACGAAGGTGCGGTAGCTGCCGAGGCGCTTGTTGTAGTAAAACCCGGTGAAGGAGAACGCCCCGCCGTTGCCGAAGGTTCGGATGCTCCCTCGCATGGCGTCCGGCTCGACCTGGGCGGACACCAATCCGCGGCGCGGGAGAGACGTGGACCACAGCAAACGATCAACAAGGATTGCTTCCGAGGTAATCGCGTATCCGCGGATAGTGAACAGGGCGGTGCCGAACAAGATAACCAGCGGCAAGAGCGCCACCCAGCGCACCGGGGCGGGCAGATAGCTTCGAGGATGCTGTCCCGGGTCAGCGCCCCCGACCACCCACTCACCCAATGACGATGAGATGCATGGACTCGGGCAGGTTGGCGGCGACGCGGGCGACGACATTGCCTTTGAGGAGGTTGACGAGCGCAGCGCGGCGGCTGCCGCCCAGTATGACGGTATCAACGCCGAAGGTCGCGGCGATGTCAATAATGGTGTCGGCCGGTGCATCGCTGACGCTGTAAAGCTTGTTGACCTTCAACCCGCGCGCTTCGGATTCCAAGCGAGTGAACAGCGCCTTGGCGTCCCGATCGTCCTGCCAGTTGCTGCCCATGTCAATGTTCACGGCCACTTCGCGCATGTAAAGAATGAGTAATTGAGCGCCGCGCAGCCGGCTTTCCTCCAACGCAAATTGTAGCGCAGGGGTCCAGCCGCGCGCGGCGACCAGGATAAACTGACCAAGGAACTCGGGCGGGGAACCGACGGCGGGGGTGACGGGCACAACGGTCGCGAGCTTGGGCGCGGCGGGCGCGGCTTGCCGGTGGCGCGTGGTTATTTCGCGCAACGCCAAACCAAGGCCCAGGACGATGGCCACGAACAGGAGCGCGTAAAGTTTACTCAGCGCGATGGTGATCCAGATGGCGACCAGCACGAAGAACGTGCCCTTCATGGTGATGCGCTCGAAGGGCTTCAAGACGATGCTCCTGGCGTAGGCGCACGAGCCCAGGTTGATGGCGATGGCACCGACCACGCCGATGGCATAGAGGGCGGCCAGGCCTTCAACCTTGTCGTCAATGTTGAGCACCACGACGGGCAGGATCGTCGCGGTGATGAGTCCGACCCAGGGGACGCCAAAGCGGTTGAGCAGGAGGAAGGTGTCGGGCAATTCGCCGTCGCGGGCCATAACGTAGAGCAGGGCGACCATCCCGGTGATGGCGGTGTTGACCGCCGAGATGAGCAGCAGGCCAAAGATCCAGCCGACCAGCGTGGCGAAACGTGGGCCAATAAAGTATGCGCCCATGTAACGCAGCATGTCGTTCTGGTGCTCTCTGGCCGCGTCGGGCAGGCACATGGCCAGGACGCTCAGGAGCGCGGTGCCGATCACCACGTCCACCATGACGGCCCGTATCGCGCGCCGGGCGGTGAAGAAGACCGAAGGGTTGTCGAGGGTTGACCCGGGGTCCAGTTTGAGGACGCCGGTGCTGCTGGCGGCGACCTCGACGCCGGATAGGGCGAGAATCATGTCCACGAAGGAGACCCAGTTGCGGGCGAGGTGGCCGCTAGGCGGCTGGGGATGGAGTTGGGTAATGTGAGGCGCCCCACCGGCAATGAGAACCAGCACCACCGCCATCGTTGGCAAGGCCAGCCAGACGGCGACGCCACCGGTGTGTTTAGGCCCAAGAAAGTTGATCGCCCCGATGGCAAAAATGGCGGTGATCGCCCATTTCTTGGCGATGGCCGATTCCTCGAAGCCGAGGTAGTGAAACCCGTCCAGGCAACTCAGTGAGGCGGTAACGATAAAATCCGCGAGCAAGAGCAGGCCGCCAATGGCGGCCAGGTGACGCGAGTGCAGGCCCGCAGCGGTATAGACGCCGCCGCCGTTGGGGAAGTGCTTGCAGACCCAGATGTAGTTGATGCCGACCAAGCCGGTCAGCGCACAGACGGCCAAGAGGTGCGGCAGGGCCGCGAAACCCACGGCTGCGATCGCCAGGCCGATGACGTAGGCTTTGCTGGTGCCCCAGTCGCCGTAAAGCAACGCCGCCGCCCGCACCCAGCCGACGTTGCGTGGGCGCCCGATGGTACTGATTTCCATGGGGCTGGCTTAAGACACGCTTGAACCGGCTTTCATCCGTGGTGTGGATAGCAAGGTCGGCGGGAAGTGGCAAGCCTGGTCTGGACTGGCAGGCTGGCAGGCGGAGTCTGACGATCTCTCTTTACAGCGGAACCGTGATGGGCTTAAATCCTGCGGCAGAAGACATAAGCGGGGCATGAGTTTTGCCTCGGAGCCGACCAGGCAACAAGTGAGCGCGAAAAAGCAGATCATCAAAGTGTTGGTGGCAGACGACCATCCGGTAGTGCGGAAGGGTGTGCAAATCTGCCTTGCCAAGCAGGAAAAAGTGAGAGTGGTGGGCGAGGCGGTTGACGGGGATGAAGCCTTGCGCAAGGCGCGTGAACTGTCGCCAGACGTCGTTCTGATGGACATTAGTATGCCGGGCATGAACGGCTTGGCCGTCACTGAGGTGCTCCGCAAAGAAGCGCCGGACATGAAGGTGCTCATCCTCTCGGTGCACAGCAACAAGCATTACATCGCCCGGGTCATCCAGGCTGGCGCTCACGGATATGTGTCCAAGGAAGCACCGCCCGAGGAATTGGTCCGCGCCATTGAGGCCGTGCATGCCGGCGAAGCCTTCTTCAGCGACGACATGATGCGCACAGCGCTGAGTGAGTTTGTGGCTAACCCCGGGAAGAAGGGGCCCTTTTCTCAGCTCACCGTTCGGGAACGGGAGGTTTTGATCCGGATCGCGGAAGGACTGAGCAATAAGGAAATCGCGGATGGGCTCAAGATCGGCGTGCGGACCATCGAAACGCACCGGGAACGAATCATGCGCCGGCTGAATATCCACTCGGTGGCGGGGTTGACCCGGTACGCGCTTGCCAACGAGCTGATTTCGCTGGAAGACGGGTCTGCGGCGCCGGGCAGCCTTGGCGCTCAGAAGCGCTGATAGCCTTCTCTCACCACACTTCCACCGGGCCTTTGGGCACAGGAATGCTCCCGGACTGACCCACAGCAGCTTCCGGCATGAATGAGGCGATAAGGGGCGCGGGACGGAACCGGGGTTTCAGCTCGCCGGTTTCATCAAGGAACTGCTGCCGCCAGCGGCGATAGTATTCGAGAATTTCGTGAAACTCAGCGCGGCTGGAGACAAGGACCACGCGCTTGTTGAACTCGTTGGCAGGGCCGAACCGCTTGGCATACAAGGGGGCCACTTTGCGGAACATCCGGCAGCCGTGGGGCTCGCCGAAGACTTCGATCATCAAATCGAGGTGGCGGCACATCACGCGCACACGCTCTTCAAACGGGGGATCGGGCAGAAGCTCGCCGGTCTTCAGATAGTGCAGCGTGTGCTGGAAGATCCACGGATTGTAGAACGCGCCGCGACCAACACTGACGCCGGCACAGCCGGTTTGGTCGAGCATGACTTTCGCGGCCTGGGGCGTGGTGACATCGCCGTTGCCGATGACGGGCACGCGCTTGAGCGCTGCCACCACCGCGCGGATGCCAGCCAGGTTAACCGTGCCGGAGAATCCCTGCTCGCGCGTGCGGCCATGAACAAAGATGGCCGCCACGCCGACGTCTTCGAGCGCGCGCGCCAGGTCGGGGGCGGTGATGTTCTCGTCGTCCCAGCCCAGGCGCATCTTGGCAGTGATGGGAATCTTGACCGCCTCTACCATTCCCTTGGCGAGACTGGCGGTCCTGGCCAACTCGGTCATCATCGCCGAACCGCCGCCTACGCGGCAGACTTTGCGCACGGGGCAACCCATGTTGATGTCGGCGGAGGCGATACCCTGCGATTCGAGATAGGCGGCGGCGGCGCGCATCTCTTCGGGGACCGAGCCAAACAACTGGACGGCCAGGGGGTAGTCGGGGGGAGAAGTCTCGATGAGCTTCAGGGCCTTGGATTTCTTTTCCAGGAGAGAGCGGGCGTTGACCAGGTCGGTGGTGGCCAGACCGACCCCGCCCAACTCGCGCACGGTGAGGCGAAAGGGCAGGTTGGTGTAGCCCGCCAACGGCGAGAGAAACAGGTTGGATACTAAGGTCAGCGGCCCGAAACGCATCGCCGGTATTATAGCTGGGAAAGAGAGAAATGGCGATTTCAGATGAGTGGAGTTTACACGCTGCTTCTGACCTGCCGGCCTCGGCGGAGGGTACCCGCGAGGCACAGGCGCTGGTCAAGCGCGGTACCTTTGTTGGTAGCCAAATGGTATCTTGCAACCATTACGCATCTATTATGCAACCATTATGCAATGATCAGGCAACTATTAGGCAAGTAGCCAGGCGATAGCGTGTTGATATGGAACCGAGGGGCAGAGGCGCCAGCGGCTGGTGGGTAAAGCCTCAGTCGTCGCGGGTAACGGTAGGTCGGGCTGTGCTCTGCGCGCAGGCACACCCCCAGGACGTCGTTTCGGCGTGCAGAGGACTGCCCTCCCTACCCTCCGTGACTGATCGGTTAAGCTGGTGGGTGAGTTTTGCTTGATTCGTGCACCTAAACTGAGAATGCTGGGGGCGAGAATGTGCTTGGTGGTTGGATTCGACCCCGCAGAGGCTCTGTGGGAGTCGTTAGGGCCATCCGCAGCTTGTAGTTGTGGCTGCAAGCATGGCTCAGAAAGCGCTCGCCATATACCCGCAAGGAACCGATGAGTCCAATGGTTCACTGGCCGGTATGAACTTGACGGCATCAGGCATTATGACTGGCAACGGCACGCTAAGCGTTGTTGGCGATCCGATTGCCAGCGGGGCGCAGTGGTTCTACCGTAGGCGGGGAAAGTAGCTGGAACATGACCGAGTGGAATATTCAATCGCGCGCCCATGCGTGCGCGGCGTGCGGCAAGTCCTTTGCCGATAAGGAGGGCTATCACACGCTGCTGTTTGACGAGAAAGCCGACTTCCGGCGTTCCGACATCTGCGAGGCGTGCTGGCAGAAGCAATACAGCGAGGGCGCGCGGGACCGCAAAGGGTTTGTCTCGTATTGGCAGGGCGTGTATGCCGCGCCGCCGCCGCCGGTTGAGACTATTAAACGAGAGACGGCTGAGTCGCTCCTGCGCAAACTGATCGAGCTGAACGATCCGCGTTATATTCCAGCGGGTTATATCCTGGCCGTCATGCTCGAACGCAAGCGCCTGCTCAAAGTGAAGGAGCAAATGGTCCGCGACGGGCAACGGGTGTTCATCTACGAGCAACCCGCCACGGGCGACGTATTCACCATCATTGATCCTGCGTTGCAGCTCAACCAGCTCGAGCAGGTTCAGCGTGACGTCGGCGCCTTGCTGGAACACGGCCTGAACCCGCCGCCTGAACCTCAGCCAACGGCGCCGGAAGCCGTTCCCGCCGCCGCAGCGGAGGGTGCCGCGCCGACAACGGAGCCTCGAGCGCCGGTCGAATCCGAACCGACAGAGCCTTCCTGAAACGAAATCCCCACGACTTCAGCAATCCCATGCCTGCCGAGACCGGATACCCTATGCTGCAAGACCGGCTGGGCTATGTCTTCCGTGATGCTGCGCTGTTGCAACTGGCCTTGACCCATCCTTCGGTCGCGCACGAGCAAGGCTCGCCCGTCCAAACCAACCAGCGGCTGGAGTTTCTCGGCGATGCCGTTCTGCAACTGGTGCTCACGCGCGAGCTGTACGAGAAGTTCCCGGGCTTTGGCGAAGGCCCGCTGACCAAGGCCCGTGCCAAATTGGTCAATCGCCGAACCCTGGCCGAGCGCGCCCGGCACCTGGGCCTGGGCCAGCACCTGATCCTGAGCCGGGGTGAGGAGCTGCATGGCGGCCGGGAGCGGCTCTCGGCGCTGGCCGATACTTACGAGGCGCTGCTCGGCGCACTGCTGCTTGATGGTGGATTTGGGGCTGCAAGTGATTTCATCCTCCGGCAATTCCAGGCGGCGTTCGGCGGGCTCTTGGTGATTCCCATTCTCGAAAACCCCAAAGGCGAATTGCAGGAACTCTTGCAGGCGATCTCGCCCGAGGCGCCGGAGTATCAGGTCGTTTCCGCGAGCGGGCCGGACCATGATCGGGTGTTCGAGTGCACCGTGCATCATGCGGGAGCGGAACTGGCGCGCGGTCAAGGCAAGAGCAAGAAAGCCGCAGAAAGTGAAGCCGCCATGGCTGCACTGGCCAAGCTCCGTGAAAAAGTGGAGGCCAGCAAGTGAGCTTGCTTCTCAATCTGCGCCACAAGGTATTCATCGGCGTCGTCCATCTTCGGCCCCTACCGGGCTCGCCCCGCTGGCGAGGCGACGTGGAATCAGTGATTGATTTCGCGGTGAAGGATGCGCGGGCCTATGAGCGCGGCGGCGCGGACGCGCTCTTCATCGAGAACTTCGGCGATGTGCCTTTTACCAAGGGCTGCGTCACTCCCGAAACTATCGCCGCCATGGCCGCAGCCGGCCGCGCGATTCGCCAGGCGGTGAAACTTCCCATCGGCTTCAACGTCCTGCGCAATGACGCCCGTGCGGCGCTGGCCTTGTGCGCCGTCTGCGGTGGGGCGTTCATTCGCGTCAACGTCCACACCGGAGCGATGCTGACCGATCAGGGTCTGATCGAAGGTAACGCCTACGAGACGTTGCGTTACCGCCAGCGCATCTGTCCCCAAGTGCAGATTTTTGCCGATGTGCACGTCAAGCATGCCGTGCCGCTCGGCAACTGGACTATCGAGGACGCCGCCCGCGACACGGTGGAGCGCGGCCTGGCGGATGCACTGATCGTTTCCGGCGCCGGCACTGGCCTCGCGGCAGACGTTGCTGATGTCGAGCGCGTGCGCCGGACTGCTCCCGCCGCCAAGGTTCTCCTGGGCAGCGGCGTGACGGTCGCGAATGTGCGCGATTTCCTGCCCGTCGCGGACGGCTTTATCGTTGGCAGCTCCCTCAAGCTGGGGGGAAAGCTGTCGAACAACGTAGATCCCAAACGGGTCGCCGCGCTCGCGCGGGCCATCAGGAAATAAACCAGGGCCTCGCAGCCGAAACCTGCCGGATCCAATTTTTCCTAGGCTTTCCCCTCGCTCTTGGACCACATTAGGGTATGGCATCACCAGGGCCGCTTTTAAAATTGACCCGTGTTAGCCGACGCTACGACTCGCCCAACCAGTCTGGCGCGTTGACGGTGCTTAACGATGTGTCGTTCGAGGTTGTGCCGGGTGAATCGCTCGCTATCGTTGGGCCTTCCGGATCGGGCAAGAGCACCTTGCTGCACATCATCGGCACGCTCGACCGGCCCACTAGCGGATCAGTCGCTCTCAACGGGCAGGATCTGGGCACCCTTGACGATCAGCAACTCGCCGTGGTGCGGAACCGACAGATCGGGTTCGTGTTCCAGTCGCACTACCTCCTGCCGCAGTGCACTGTCATGGAGAACGTGCTGGTGCCGACCCTAGCCAGTGCGGAGGCGGCGGCGCGCGACGGCGCCAGCGAACGAGCGGGACGCCTGCTGAAGCGGGTCGGCCTCGGCGAGCGCTTCTCGCATCGGCCCGGCGAACTCTCCGGCGGCGAACGTCAGCGGGTGGCTGTCGTCCGCGCGCTGATTAACCAGCCGCAGCTCCTGCTCGCTGATGAACCCACCGGCTCACTCGACCAGAGCTCGGCCCGCGAGCTCGGCCAGTTGCTGCTGGATCTCAATCGCGAGGAAGGCGTGACGCTTATCGTCGTCACGCACGCGCCTGATTTGGCCCGGCGCATGGGGCGAGTGCTGGAGCTAAAGGAAGGGCGCCTCTCGCCAATCGCGAACGGAGCCTAGAAGGGTGGGAAAGAACGTGGCGCACCTTGCACAGCGCGGCGAACTTGCAAACGGGAGGGCGCGCGGACATTCTTGTCCGCAGCAAGGTACAGTGGTTTGTGGGGCACAGTTGTTTTCGGAGCCGAGGAGCGTCCGGGCGTTGCTGCGGACAGGAATGTCCGAGCACCGATGCTGCCCGCACATTCCTCGCGGGCCGCGAGCCAGTTGGATCATTGCGGTACAGGAATCCGCGCGTTTGAGCAATACGGCAGCCTATTTCGCTGCCTCCCCAGCATGACTTTCTGGAAGCTCATCCGCCGCAACCTCGCCTTTCACGCACGGGCGCATCTGGGCGTGGTGCTGGGCGCGGCGATTGGCAGCGCGGCTATGATCGGCGCGCTGGTGGTGGGCGATTCCGTGCACGAGAGCCTCATGAACATGGCCTTGAACCGGTTGGGCAAGATCGACTTTGCCCTCGCCACGCAGGATCGACTTTTCCAGACGAGTCTGCGGGAACGCCTGAGTGACACCCGACCTCCACACCCAATCCGAGCTGGCTCCACGACCGTTTCCGGTATTTATCCCTTCTATGGTTCCCTGCAGTCCGCGGCGCTGGCGCTACCCGGTATCGTCGCCCGGCAAGACGGCGTGGCGCGCGCCAACCGCGTGAATGTAATCGCCGTCGTTGTCGGGTCATGGCCGCGCCTGGCTGATTGGGGGAAACTGTCACCCGGGGCTTGGCTCCCTGACCCGAATGCAACCTTGCGCCGTCAATCCCGCGAGAAGCAACTGTCCCCTGGGGACTGGCTATCAAGCGCCGACAGGGAGAGGATTAACAACGATGGCGTCACGATGATAGGTTTCGAGCGTGGCAATGGCCCACTTACGAGTTGGAAGTCCGGCGAGACGGCGTTCATCAACCAAACCCTGGCCCGGCTGCTCGGCGCTCGGGAAGGCGATGAGATTATTCTGCGTGTACGTAAGCCCAGCGCACTGGGGTTGGATGCGGCGATCAGCCCGCGCAACGAGGACACCGTTGCCCTCCGGCTTAAGGTCGGCGCGATCCTTACTCCCGACCTGCTTGGCGACTTCGCCCTTGCCGCGCAGCCCTCCCCACCTGCGAACCTGTTTCTGCCGCTGGGATTCCTGTCTGACAAACTCGGCGTTCCTGACCAGGCCAACTTGCTGGTTTCGGGTCCGGTCCTGGCAACAGCACAGCCCCGCCGGTGGGATGGCCTGCGCGGCCGAGTAACGCGCTGGCTTTGGCCGCATGCGCGTTGGCTACCCGTTAGCCAAACGAGTCCAATGAGCGCTTATTACAAGCCGGATCCTGCCAGCCTAGTCGTGCGCGCTGCCCGCAGCCTTGAACCCAAACGCGAACGGCCACTCGCCGACGAACTGGCCCTGCCCTGGCTGAACGAAGACCTGGCCCGCGCATGGCTGCCGGAAGACGCCGGGCTTGCCGTGCGCGCCGTCGAACAGCCGCAGAGTGCGACTGGCGGTGAGTACATCCGGCCATTCGTCCAAGTGACGAGCTCGCGCATCTTCCTCGAGCCATCCGTCGTGGCCGCTGCCCTCAAACCCAGAACCTTAGTGCTCACCAACAGGCCCGCCTTCCAGGGGGACGGGCCGAGCGATATCGCCTTCGCTCAGCTCGTTACTAATGGCGTGCGTGTCCTCACCTATCTGGCGAACCTAATGCGGGCTGGTGAGCAGGCCACGCCCTATTCGATGGTGACCGCCGCCGACGGGCCGTTCGTTCCCGCGAACATGCGTGACGACGAGATCATTGTCAACCAGTGGCTCGCAGACGACTTGCAGGTTAAGCCGGGCGATACCCTAGCGCTGAGTTACTACGTCGTGGATTCCGGCAGCCGACTGGTCGAGCGCACGAACTCGTTTCGCGTGCGCCAGGTTGTGCCGCTCAAAGGCATCTACGCCGACCGCACGCTGATGCCGGAGTATCCGGGCTTGGCGAAAGCCGAGAGCACGCATGACTGGGACGCGGGTTTCCCACTCGTGTACCCCATCCGCGACAAAGACGAAGCCTATTGGAAAACCTACCGTGGCACACCCAAGGCCTTCGTAAAGTTGGCTGCGGGGCAGGCCATGTGGGCCAACCGGTTCGGGGCGCTCACCGCTGTTAGGTACGACGTGCCGACCAACACCTTTGCCAGCACTTGCCGCGAGGCCGTATATCGTAACCTGCTGGCGAATCTGCGACCGGAGAAAGTCGGCCTTCGTTTCGAAGCTGTGCGTGAGCAGGCGCTTAAATCGGCTATGCAATCACAAGACTTCGGTCAACTGTTCCTCGGGTTCAGTTTGTTCCTGGTGGTGGCCGCGTTGCTGTTGATGGCGCTGCTCTTTCAGCTTGGCCTCGAACAGCGGGCCACAGAGGTCGGGATTCTATTGGCAATTGGCCTGACGCCAAGGCAGGTGCGGCGTTTGTTGCTGGTCGAGGGGGCTGCCCTAGCGTTGGTGGGCGGTTTCGTGGGAGTGCTGGGCGGCCTGGGTTACGCCAAGGCGATGTTGTGGGCTCTCGCCACCGTGTGGCGTAGCGCGATCGGGAGCGCACAGCTTCAGTTCCACGCGACCGCCGTCAGCGTGTTCATCGGCATCTGCGCCAGCACTCTCGTTGCCACGCTGACGATCTGGCTGACCTTGCGCAAACAAGCCCGCCAGCCGGCGCGGGAACTCCTTGCAGGAGAAGTCCGAAGTCCGAAGTCCGAAGTCCGAAGTCGCGGAGTGTGGATCGCACTGGTCTCGGGATTAGCCGCGGCGGGTATCGTCATATGGGCGCTGCTGAGCGGACGGAATGCAGACCCGGGGGTGTTCTTTGGCGCGGGAGCCTTGTTGCTCGTGGCGGGTCTCGCTTCGGCGTCCGCCTGGCTGGGCCGCTTGGCGCGGTATGCTAGAGCCACGCACTTGACCCTCCGCGGATTGGGGGTGCGCGGGTGCGCGCGGCGGAGGAAGCGCAGCCTTGCGACCATCGCCCTGCTCGCCTGCGGGTCGTTTGTCATCGTCGCCATTGGCGTCTTCCGGCTCGATGCGAACCACGACGCGACGCGACGCGATTCGGGCACCGGCGGGTTCACGTTAATCGGGGAGTCAACGATGCCCGTAGTGCAGGACCTGAATACCAAGGCAGGGCGCGAGTTCTACGGCCTGGGAGCGGATCAACTGGCCGGCGTGATGGTGATCCCGCTGCGCGTGCGCGAGGCGGACGCGGCCAGTTGCCTGAACCTGAACCGGGCGCAGAAGCCTCGCTTGCTAGGGGTGAATCCGGAGCTGCTGTCCGGCAGGTTCACCTTTGCGAATGTGGCCAAGGGACTCGACCGCCACCGGGGCTGGGAACTCCTCTTTGCGCGTGGCAGCGGACGTGGGGAGGCTCTGACGGAGAAGTCCGAAGTCCGAAGTCCGAAGTCCGAAGGGAATCAGAGCCTCCTTACGTCGGCTGCTACGGGAACGGATGAAATTCCTGCGATTGGCGACGCCAACTCGATCCAATGGGCGCTGGGAAAGGAGATCGGGGATACGATCGAGTACACCGACGAGCAGGGACGCGTGTTCAAGCTACGCCTGGTCGGCGCGGTGGCGAACTCGATTTTGCAGGGGAGCCTGCTTATTGACGAGGCCGAGTTCACCCGGCGATTCCCGGGCGAGAGCGGCTACAGGATGTTTCTGATGGATGCCCCGTCCAACTCGGTCGCGCAGATTTCCGCTACGTTGTCGCGCGCCTTGCAGGACGCCGGCTTGGAGTTGACGCCCGCGGCGCAGCGGCTAAACGAGTTCAACGCGGTGCAGAACACCTACCTGGGCACATTCCAAATTCTGGGCGGACTTGGGTTGCTTCTTGGCAGCGCGGGGCTCGGCGTGGTGGTCCTGCGCAATGTGCTCGAACGGCGCGGCGAACTGGGCCTGCTGGTCGCGGTAGGCTTCCGGCGGAGATTGCTGCACCGCCTCGTCTTGAGCGAGCATGGCGTACTGCTCGCCGCGGGGCTTGGTCTTGGCATCGCCGCCGCGGCGGTGGCCGTGCTACCGGCTATACTATCCCGAGGGACACAACTGCCTTATGGCTCGCTCGCGCTGACCCTCGCCGCCGTGCTGCTGAACGGCCTGCTCTGGACCTGGCTGGCGACGGGTTACGCGCTGCGCGGCAACCTGCTGGCTGCGCTGCGAAACGAGTAAAACCTTCGCGCCCCACTATGCTAGTGGCCGCCCGAATCTTCACGCAACTAAGATGGCTTGAGGTTCTTCAGACCGGCAGCACCGGCCAAAGCCAGTTGGTCGTTGTCGAAACTCACAAAGAGCTGCGCAACCAGTTCCTTGGCGTAGGCCACGTGCAGCAGGTCAGCAGAGCGGCAGGCCAGGTCGAATCCATGGGCGATACTGATTTCATTGGCTGTCCTCAGCACGTCGCGCCAGTCAGCCTCCATATGGGTAAAGTATCCCAGGCGGACGTCGCGGTCGAGGTAATGGGCCAAGGCTTTGGCCTCAGCCGAAGAGATCCGCCGTTTGGCTTCTGGATGTCGGGTCAACTGTCGGATCGTATTAAACACCTCGACTCGATGCCAGGGCGACCAAAGCCAAATGTCATCCTGCCGAGCTTCGTAGAACCTTAACGCGATTCGATGGTAGGTGTCATGTCGCACCCTGAAGACGACCAGGAAACTGCTGTCGGCGTAGATCATCGACCCTTCAGATCCTGGATGACTTCGGTGAAGTTAGCTTTGTGCTTTCGAGGCTTGGGACAAATCTCGAGGGCCTCGCGTTCCAGGTCGGCCTGTGAGCGGCGTGGGCGTTTGCCGGCTTTGGTGATAATGAACGAGGGCACCCCATTGTCGGTCACGGCCAGGCTCTGGCCTGGGTGCAAGGTCTTAACGGTGCTTGGCCAGTGGAAAAACTCACGGGCTGTGACTGTCTTCATGTGGCTAACATACGCGTCCAACACCCCCATAATCAAGCCAGGAATTGGAGGATTATGACCCCCGTCCCATCGCCGGCGCGTTGGTCCAGGAATCCAGGTCGGTCCATGGATGCCCGGTGCAGCTCCCGCTTGATAGACCCGGCTCGGTTGAATTGCGAAGGCGGTCCTAATCATGCCTCTCCGCTCGCCAGACGGGCCAGGGTGTGGCAACCTCGCTCTAGACATGAAGCTGGCGCCAAAGCCCGCAAAGATATGCATCGAACTGCTGGTGGCGTGTCTGCTGATCGTCCTGATGCTGCGCTGGTTTGAACATAGCCAGGTCTATCACCCGGACCGGGTGATGACTGCTATGGGCGCGGAGTTGCGTCGTCCGTTTGAAGATGTCTTCTTCAAGGCCGGCGATACCATAGAACTCAACGGCTGGTTCTTCCCGGCGAGCACGAATTCCCAACGGCCGCAGTTGGCAGTCCTGCTGTGCCACGGCAATGCCGGCAATATCGGCCACCGGCTCGACACGTGCGTCGCTCTATTGTCAACCGGCGTGAATGTCTTTGTGTTCGATTACCGCGGCTATGGGCGGAGCCAAGGGCGGCCGAGCGAGGAAGGCACGTATCTCGATGCCCAAGCAGCTTACCAATGGCTGCGGCAAAAAGGATTCGCCGGCACGAACATCATCGCTTTCGGCGAATCGCTGGGCGGGGGCGTCGCCGCGGAGTTGGCGCTTCGAGACCCGATCGGCGGGCTGGTGCTACAAAGCACATTCACGAGCATCACCGATATGGGGGCAGAATTGTTCCCGTGGCTGCCGGTGCGCTGGCTCGCCAAGATCCATTACGACACGCGTAGCAAGCTGCCGCGGCTCCATGTTCCCGTGCTGGTGATGCACAGCCCGGCAGACGAGTTGGTCAGGCTCCATCACGGCAAAGCGAACTTTGCCGCGGCGAACGAACCCAAGCTGTTCTGGGAGCTGCGAGGCGAGCACAATGACCCGCTGGCCGACCCGCAGCACTTCATCGCCGGAATGGAGAAGTTCTTTGGTTTGATCGAAGCCGGAGGAGCGAGCGGCAGGCGTGGCCTGGAGACCAATTCGCCTCGCTCGCCACCGGGCGCCCGCGAAGCGAACTGAGATTTCCATGTACGTATCTCTCTCTCTGTGCATACTATGAAGCTTCTTCTGCTATCCCTGGCGGGATTGGCCGCACTGGCCACCGCGTCTGCCGCGCATAGCCCGCTGCTGCCGCGGCCGCAGCAAGCTCACTATGAGGGTGGCACTCTGCCGCTGCGCGGCCTTTCAATCCGCTTCGCCGCGCCCCCCACCCCTGAGGACCGCTTCGCGGCGGAGCAGTTGGCGTCGCGGCTATCGGCCATTGGCCAGACGCAGATTTCGATTCGGAAAGGCAACGCAACCGGCCCCGCCATCCTCCTGAGCCGCACAGGCACGGGCGCCGCGTTGCCCGGGGACGAAGAGCACGCTGGGCCGGATTCGCGCGAGGCCTATTCCCTCCAGTTTGATCCCAAGGGCGCGGAGATTCGGGCCCCCTCATCGGCAGGCCTGTTCTACGGCGTCCAAACGCTGCTGCAAATGGTGGAAGGCTCGGGACCGCGGGCGGCGCTGCCAGAGGCGGTGATTCGCGACTGGCCGGCGCTGCCCTATCGCGGCTTCATGATCGATCTCAGCCACGGCCAGTTGCTGCGAGTCCCGGAAATCGAGCGCCAGCTCGATCTTCTAGCCCGCTTCAAGGCTAACCAATATTTCTTCTACGCCGAAGCGGCCATCGAGTTCGAGGGCTACGAGCTGGTGAATCCCGACGGACGATACACGCGCGACGAGGTGCGGCGCGTCATCGAATACGCGCGGCAGCGCCATATTGACGTGGTTCCCTGCATGGAACTTTACGGCCACATGCACGACCTGTTCCGCGTCGAGAAGTTCGCCGACCTAGGCC
>OBLW0100002134.1_pt1 | contig 16100 bp, 17 predicted proteins | sample 1520161 | NCBI WGS metagenome assembly OBLW01 (sample SAMEA3539309, study PRJEB22396) | soil metagenome | biome: tundra; feature: field; material: soil | place: USA | collected 2010-05 | depth 0.15 m | reverse complement strand
GAAGAAAGGCGGTAAGTGAAATGTCGATATTCAAGCGCGGTAACGTCTACTGGTATCACTTCCTGTTCAATGGGGAGCACGTTCAGAAGAGCACGAAACAGGGGAACCCGCGCACAGCTCGCAACATGGAATCGGCTTTCCGAACAGCTCTGGCCAAGGGCGAAGTAGGCATCATTGAACGCAAGCCGGTCCCTACGCTCGCAGACTTTCTTGACAATCGCTTTGAGCCCTGGGCGCGCGCCACGTTCGAGAAGGCTTCCCCTAAGACCTGGGCGGGCTGGTATCGCACGCAGATAGCGAACATCCGGGCCTATCCGCCGCTGGTGGGTTTGAAGCTCGATTCCATCACCAGCGACAACGTTGCGGACTACGCCGCGCACCTGCAGACGAAAGGATGGTTGCCAAGCTCGGTCAATAGCTCGCTCCGCGTGCTGCGCCGTGGACTACGGCTGGCCGTGGAATGGGGGATCGTCCAATCGTCTCCGAAGATCAAGCTCCTGCGCGGCGAGCATCACCGGGAGCGTGTCGTCACTTCCGATGAAGAGCGCAAGTACCTTGCCGCCGCTGGTGAGTTGATGGCCGATCTTGTCGCCGTGTTGATCGATACGGGGATGCGGCCGGAAGAGAATGCACGTCTACGCTGGGAGTCGATCTCATGGGGCGCTGGGAACTACGGAATCTTACAGGTGACGCACGGCAAAACAGCCGCGGCCCGCAGAATGCTCCCCCTGAGTCCACGGGTGCGCTCAATCCTTGAGATGCGATGGGAAGCCGCGGGCAAGCCGGTAGAGGGCTGGGTGTGGGCCACTGGTACGGCAAGCGGACACATCGAGCCTTCCACGGCCAAGAAACAGCATGGGCGGGCGCTGCGGCTCAGTGGAGTGCGGCCCTTCGTGCTCTACAGCCTCCGGCACACGTTCCTTACTAGGCTGGGCGCGGCGGGCTGCGATGCGTGGACTCTGGCGCGGATCGCCGGTCACTCCTCAATCGCCATGTCTGCCCGGTACGTCCATCCAAGCTCGGATGCCGTGATGAACGTCTTCGCCAGGATGGAAGCGACGAAAGCCCTCCCAGCGTCCACAGTGGAGAGCATCAACTAGGCCAGAAAAGACGGGCACCCGCTACAGTTCTCGCTACAGTCGGAATCTGCGGCAGAATGGAAAGCCTGCAAGGTGTTGAGTCTAATGGTCGGGGCGGAGGGATTCGAACCCCCGACCCTCTGCTCCCAAAGCAGATGCGCTACCAGACTGCGCTACGCCCCGACTCTTTCATTGATTGTATCGCGAACGGTTTCTAGGTCGAAGCTCCGCGGAACCGCACTTACTGCCTAATGAGCCACGCCAGAAGCCACACAATGACCACCACTGGAATGGCAAAGATGGCGCCGATCGATGCTGCGAGCAGGAGCAAGAAAGTCCAGTCCCGCCACGTATGGCGCCGCGGCTCGCCGAGGTGGCGGCGCATCAGTTGGTAGTTGCGGCGATTCGCCTTCCAGGCAATGTCGAAGATGTCGCCGAAGAAGGGAATTGAGCCCACAAGCACGCCGATACCGATATTCGCAGCCATCCGAATCAGGGCCACATATGGCACGCCTCTTATCCAGGCAGCCAGTGGGATGATGAGCGAGAGCAACCCCGCGACAACGTCTCCCAGACCTGGAACCAGGCCGATGATTCCATCGAGTCCGAACCGTATGTTTGTACCCGGCACGCGGAAGGCTTCGTCCAACAGGATCTCCAGCCGCTGAAGCGTCTGATCGCGAAAAATCCAGGCGCCCTGCGCCCAGCGCTCGGGCTCGAGCACTACTGGATTCGAGGGCAGCGGCGAGCTATTTTTCGGTGTTGGATGGGCGTCGAATGGGGTCATGGAGCGGTGTTCGCGTGGGGCCTCTGAAACTGATTCGATGCTACAATCGAAAGGGTATTACGGCGGCTATAGTTCAGCGGCAGAACGCCTGACTGTGGCTCAGGATGTCGTGGGTTCGATCCCCACTAGCCGCCCCAGGGTATCGACGGACCCGACAGCCAAAAACACCAGACAGCCGAGTCTCCGTGATCATCGATATTAGCGAGAATACAGTAGAAAGAAGCGCAGTTGCTCCGCCGCCCGGGTGGCTTTATTCGTTCGTTCCCAGGCGCGGCCTGAGCAACGGACACCTCCAGACGCTTGTAGGCAACTACTTTCCGCGTCCGCTCTTTCGTGTCGCTTCTCAGGCAGAGACTGTCGAGGTGGATCCTTCTGATGGAAGCCGAGTCCTTTGCCATTGTTCCTGGCAGCCCGAGGCGGTTCGCGCTGCATGCCTGACCATTGTGTTGGTTCACGGTCTTGAGGGCTCGTCCGATTCTCAATACATCCAGGGTCTGGCAGCACGCGCGTGGGAGGCGGGATGCAACGTCATCCGCATGAACATGCGCAACTGCGGCGACACGGACCATCTCACGCCCACGTTGTATCACTCGGGCCTTTCGGGCGATGTGGGTGCTGTGGTCGACAACATCACGAAGACTCACGGCTTAAGGCAGGTAGCTCTCGTCGGCTATTCAATGGGTGGCAATCTGGTCCTCAAGCTGGCTGGGGAATGGGGTAATCGCGCTCCACTCTGTGGGGTTGCGGCAGTCTGCCCTGCGATCGACTTGGGTGCCGGTTCCGACGCTTTGCATGAGCCGGTTAATCGCGGTTACGAATGGCATTTCTTGCGTGGACTTAAGCGGCGCTATCGGCGAAAGGCCGCTCTTTATCCCGACATCTACGATACCCGTGGACTGGGTCCGATACGATCCGTTCGCCAGTTCGATGACAAAATCGTCGCTCGCTTTTGCGGCTTTCGCGATGCGGATGATTACTATTTCCGTGCAGCAAGCGCGCGCGTCGTCGATCGAATCGCCGTCCCCACACTAGTTCTGCGCGCTCTTGACGATCCATTTATCCGGCTACTGCCTGAGACTCGAGCGGCGATTCTGGCGAACCCGAATATTACGCTAGTCGAGACACGGCACGGTGGACACTGCGCCTATCTCTGCGGCGATCGCGGAAATGAGATCCATTGGGCAGAAGCCACAGTGACGCGCTACTTGCTTCACGTGGCCGGCGAGCGCAGTGGAAGCTGATTGGGAGATCGAGCTTGGCGGCGACGCCCCCCTCATCGATGCATTCTGGCCTGGTTTCGTCGATTTGCGAAGGATTCCCGAGAAGGCAAGTGAATTGACGGAGGTTCTGCAACTTCCCGCACTCGGCCCTGTATTGCTGAGTCTCAATTCTTCGCAGTCTCCGCTCTTTACGGCGAAGTGCGATCTCTGGCCAGTTACAGAGATTGATCCGCTCGAATTCGACGCACCCCAGGCATTCGCGGCGCAAGGCATGGCCGTCTATCTCGACTTCATACCTTGCGCTCGACAGCTCTGGCCCGATCCCAACTCCGCGATTGCGTGGTCTACGGCACTTTGCACCTGCCTCAAGAGCGCGCCGCTGCTCTGCTGTCGCGTCGACCTGATCATTCGTCGCGCGATAACGTCAGACCTTGATGACGGAATCGGAATCACGGCTTACCTCGCGGCTTGTGGCCCCACGGTCGAGGCCGCCCGCGCTCACCTTGGATCGGTTTTAGCTGTTTTTGCGAATTCCATCCTGCCCGTAGGGACTCGCGGCGCCGCGCATTCGACTCCGCCTTGCAGTTTCAAAATTAAGAAGGATCTACTCCGCACGCGGGAATGAACGCGGCGATCGCTGAGGGCGACAAATCTCAGAGAACATTTAAGGCGAATTCGATCCCGCGAAATCAATGCCCCGGGATTACTCACGTAGATGATTGCCGATTACTGTCGAGTGAGAGAACATCATCGAGCTGGAGAACTTTTCTTTCTGGGGAGTGAGAACCAAGCTTGAGCGAAACCGTTTCGACATGCTCGCTGATACCGACCAGTGTTTTTGGCCGACCCGCTTTGTCTGTGACCAAGCGGGCGATGCCAGAATCGATGCGTCCAATCGTTCGTCCATCGAGAAACAGCGCGGCCCCCGTCTTGTCGTATCGCATGGAAGCCCCGTGATTCCCTTCGAATGTGATCGCAAATTCTGCGTTCCGTGCGGCCGCGTGTCCAGGGCGAACGTTCCACTCAAGGGCGCCTGCCTCTTCGCGCACTCCGGCCAAACGCCAGGTGAAATCGACCATGACCAGGGCAGCGGGTGAGTAATTGGGCGCATCCCCTTGAGTGAAGATTCCGGTCAGAGGATCGAGCTGCTGTCGAAACGTCATATCGCGCAGGATAGCGTCGCACCAACGATCCATCAGAAAAGACAGTGCAGAGGGCTTTCGATAAAACTCAAACCATCGCGGCGTGCGGAGCGCCGTAAGTGCCTGCGAGGCTCCTCCCCAAGAGTTCCTCGGAATTGGACGAACAAAGGCCAGATCATCCAAGGCGATGGAAGGAAGAGGATAGATTGCCCAGAACGCTCTCGAGTTGTGGATCTGGCGCTCCCACAGTAATTCGAACTGCTTCTGATCGACGACGTGTTCGCCGCAGACGCGACTCAGGATGTCGGAACGGATTCGAATGAACTGGCCATTCGCATCTAGATCGTAGAACGCCGCGTCCTCTTCCACAAAGAGTTTTGCAAGAATGAGGCTGCGGATCTGTTCGGCTTCGTCGCTCCAGCGATCGGCATCGGCATTTTTGCCGAGAGCTTTTGCCATCTGTGCGAGAGCCACGCGGGCTCCGTACACGGTTGCGGAAAGATCCGGGCATAAGCGGGGCAATCCGGGGACCTGAGGGCAGACGCGAGCATCTTTTTCGGGACACTGATTGGGCAAGCCTGACCAGCGCGGGCTGTTGTCGTGGCCCGTATCGTAGGTGCAGAATCCCTCGATCAATCCGGTTCCACGGGTGTTTCGATAGCGTACTAACCACTCATCCCATCGTGAGCAGCTTCGATACGACTTATGAAGAAGCTCGTCATCGCCTGTGGCGCGGGCGAGCTCCCATGCCGTTGCAGCGATAGGCACAACCATTTGAATCTGGCCAAAACCTGTCTCAGTGGCCTTGTGGTTCGCCGGGATCTGGCCGTCCTCCCGCTGAAGCGCGAAAAAGGTCAGATGAGAGTTGCGCGCGACATCGGGGCGAAAATGACGGTACACGAGCGCCTCGTGTGGTCCGCATTCCTGCCAGATGCCGGCGTAGTTTGCGCCTTCAATGAGCACAGGCGCCTCAAAACGTGGCAACACTTGCGTGTTCGCGGCCAATACCTCAAGGGCCCGATTGTAGGCTGTTTGCCACGAGCGATCACTGGTGGAGAACTTAGGTCCGTTTTCCATTTCAAAAGCTGCGAGTCGTTCAGTCGTTCGGGCCGAAAGCAGTACCGCAGCCGAACCCCGAAGAAACTCGCGCCTGCTCATTTCCCTCATGTGCCGACCTTACCTGAGTACGGATATTGAGATATCCGCGAATCGGAAGACGCCCCGCTTTTTCGCCGTCCGACTGCTCCCTGCCAACCAGCTTCTCAAGCCGCAGACTCCAGAGGCATTCCCAAACAACCGAGGTTCGACGAACATGGCGCGAATGCAAAGGCAGAGACCGCGCCTGACCGTCAGGAATCGCCCTATCCTCTATATATCAAAGCGGATGGCAAGAGGGGCTTAGCGCGCGGGCTGGTTCGCCGCGCGGGGCGGACTCGCAGGAAGCCCTGCGGGAGGGCGTCGCTTTTCATTGGTCACTTTGGCCGAATCGAGGCCTATCTCATGGGATTGCTGAATGCTAGAATCGTTCGGTCTGGAGCCCCATGCGAGCCGCCGACCTTCAGGAAATCCCAACAGGCGACCTTACTCCGGAAAGAATTCTGGCGCAGGTCGAGTTAATGGCACAGGACGATGTTTTCCGATCCAGTAAACGATCGGTCGCATTCCTGAGGTACGTCGTGACTGCGGCACTGGCCGGGTCAGCAGACCAGATCAAGGAACGGACAATCGGTATTGAAGTCTTTGGACGGTCGTCGTCGTACGATACGAGCCTGGATCACATCGTCCGAACCGCAGCCACGGAACTCCGCAAAAGACTAGCGATTTACTACGGGGACGAGAAGCATCGGTCTGAATTACGCATTGGCCTAGTTCCAGGTTCGTACGTGCCCCGCTTCACGCACCCTCAACAATCTGCGTATCTCGGGATTGATCCAGATGCCGTCACCGATTCCCCGCCACTCTTAGAGGTGCCGTCGCTGGTGGCGCCGAATCTCATTTCTGAAACAAAGGCCCAAGACACAAATCTGGGGAGACGGATGCGGCTTTCGCGGAAATGGCTCTACGCTGCCGTCTTCTGTATCGGGGTTCTAGCAGTCAGTTCACTCGCATTCCGCGGACTCCGCTCCGCGACTCCCGAGCATGATTTTTGGAAACCGGTTCTAGATACTCCCGGACCTGTTCTTCTAGCCGTGGGCGACGTGCCCAACGGACCTCCGAAACTCGCCGGGGCTCCAGCGAATGATGCTCTCTCGATGCCCGTACCCAGCTCCGATTCGTCGCAGACCGTTCCATTTTCTGACGCGGTAACCATTGCCCGCGTAGTCGGCACTCTCGAAGCAAATCAGAAGAAAGTAATGATTCGACGGGAAAGTTCAAGCTCGTTTTCAGATCTTCGGCAGGGTGCAGTCGTCCTCATTGGAGCATTCAATAATGAGTGGAGCCTGCGGCTAACGCATTCGCTCCGCTACAGCCTTGCTTTGGATCCCGACGAGCATCTGATCTATATCAAGGATGCCAGGAATCCGTCCGCGCGCAACTGGAGTTGGGGCACCAATCAACCTCGAGATCACATCAGCGGAATCAATAGCCCCAAACTGCGCGACTACGCGCTCATCTCCAGAATCCAGTACTCAGGCACGGGGCATGTTGTGGTAGTGATCGGCGGACTCTACAGATACGGCACCGAGGCGGCCGGGGAATTCCTCACCGACCCGAGCCTACTCCAAGAGATTGCGAAACGGACGGTGGGCATCAACAGCTCCGGAACGCTCCAGATTGTGCTCGGTACCACTGTGACGGACGAAACACCCGGGCCCCCTCAAATCCTTGCCGTATCGACCGAATAGTCCTCTCTGCTTCACCTAGTTCAGAGTCCGCTTCCCCTCTTTTCTGAACCCTTCATGCCTGCTTCTGACCGTCTCTGACGGTATATGTCTCTACAACCTCTCTTCGCTTCCGCTACAAAGCCATTCGATTCAAAACCAGCTCGCCCGAAGGAGGCTGGAGCCGATCGGCACTTGGAGGCCGGGGATGAAGAATTTGTTCAGAATGGCAGCGATCGTAGTTCTGCTATGTGCACTTGGCTGTGCACCGAGGGGAATACTGGCGCAGGGATATGGGAGCATCAGCGGGAGATGGTGGCCGATCCTTCAGGGGCGGTGGTACCCCGAGCCGAGGTCACGGCGACACAAACCACAACCGGCCTCGTCCTCAAAACTGTCACGAGCGGTGAAGGTACCTATGTCTTTCCCTCGCTGGCCCCGTCTTTCTATAACGTCTCCGTCACGCGGTCAGGCTTTGAGTCGTACACAGAAAACGGCCTACAGGTTCGCGCGGACGCCGCGTTGACCGTGAATGTCACGCTGAAAACGGGGAGCACGACCGTAACCGTCAGCGTAAGCGCAGAAGCGGCCCAGGTGGATACGACGACCGGGACATTGGAACAGGTGATCGGCACGTCGCAGGTGAGCGACCTGCCGCTTGAAGGCCGCAATGCGGCAGCTCTGACGGAGGAGGTTGCGGGCATAACGATAGCGCCCACCGCCCAGGCCGACCAGGGGAACACCAAGACGTTTCCCGTGGTCTATACCATCTCGGCCAACGGCACATTTGTCGGCCAAACCAACTACATGCTCGATGGCGGCAACAATGTGGACGAGTACACCAACGTCAACATGCCCTTCCCCATCCGATGCGTTGCAGGAGTTCAGTATCGAGACCAGCAACTACAACGCGCAATACGGCCAGAATGCCGGCGGTGTGGTCAATATCATCACCAAGAGCGGGAGCAGCAAATATCACGGAGACCTGTTCGAGTTCGTCCGCAATGGCGACCTGGATGCAGCCCCTTGGTACAGCTATAGCGCCAAAACCAACAGCAAGACCGTCAACCCGCTCAAGCGGAACCAGTTTGGTGGCACCGTGGGCGGCCCGCTCAGCATTCCTCACCTTTACAAGACCGATAAGTCATTCTTCTTTTTCGGATACCAAAGGTCGATCATTCATGCGGCTTCTGCCACCGCCTCAGACATCTTGCCCACCATCGCTCAGGCAGGTGCAAGCTCGTCAGGCACAGCGCCAGGCACAAACAACCTGGTGTTTACCGATTGCGTCAAGGATCCGCTGATGCCGTCGGCGATACTTGCTCCTACGATCACTTGTCCGGCCGGCTCTTCGAATACCTGGAGTGCGGCCGCCCTGAGCCCAGTGACGGTCAACCTCCTGAAGGACGTTCAGCCCTTGACCGCAGGGGGAGCAGTTCTCTTCCAGGAGCCGAACAACTACGTCGAGGCGGAGATAACTGCCAGAGGCGATCAGGAGTTGACGCCCAAGGACAAGCTGACGGAGCGGTATTTCTCCGATGGGTACTCCCTGCAAGGCGTGCTCAACCCTGCGAATCTGCTGACGTACCAGGACTACGCGCTGAACAACTATTACAACTCGCTGATTTCTGAGACGCACACCTTCAGCAGTCACATCGTCAACAACTTCATCCTCAGCTACCAGTTGGATCGCGACTCTCGAGGGCCGATTTCTAACAGCGTCGATATGGCTGATCTTGGCGTCAAGATCTCGCAGCCCGGGTTCAAACAGATCAATCAAGTCCAGGTCACGAACTTCTTCACGATCGGCGGCAATCCGCAGGCGTTCTTCGACCGGGCCAACTACACGCTCACCGACGATATGCATTGGTTGCTGGGCCGGCAGAATATCGACTTTGGCTATCACGGCGAGGTGTCGAAGATCGACGTGAATAACCTCTTCGAGCAGCCGGGCCAGTTTACCTTCAATGGCAACAACACCGGCGGCGACGCAATTGCCAACTTCCTGTTCGGTTATCTCAACACGTTTACACAGGCTTCGGGCCAGTTCTTCAACCCTCGAGGCAAGTTTCAGGGAGCGTATGTACAGGATAGTTGGAAGTTCACTCGTAATCTGACGCTTAACTAGGGCGTGCGATATGAGCCCTTCATGCCCTGGCACGAGCTTCAAGGGCGCATGGGCAGCTTCTTCCCGGCGCTGCAGGCCTCGGGCACGCACTCCGCGAAGTATCCGAATGCGCCCGCTGGGATGCTGTTCGCGGGAGATCAAGGTTTCAATCCGAACGGCGTTGCCTCCGCCTACGATCACTTCATGCCCAGGCTGGGTTTCGCATGGGATGTCTTCGGCACCGGAAAGACCAGCGTGCGCGGCGGCGCCGGCATGTTCTATGACAGCCGCATCAACAGCACTTTATTCAATATCTATTCGAACCTGGCGCCGTTCATCACCAGTGTGAGCTTCAATAACAATGCGGCTGGAACGAACATAACTTTCGCCGATCCGTACGGCAGTTATGGGATTCCCAATCCCTTCCCATATCCGGCATTCCCGTCGGCGACGGTGCCTCCTGGCCCATCCGCTCCCATCTCCAACTCGCAAGCCTGGCTGACATACGACGAAACCCATGGCTTCCGGGATCCACTCACGTACGATTGGAACTTGGCCCTGGAACAACGGCTGACCAGCAGTCTCTCCATGCGCACTGCCTATGTAGCCGAGCACAGCAGCCACGAGTGGACCGACCTTGAGCTGAATCCTATCGTCAACGGGACGCGTGTCTACAATCAGCCGGGTTGCGCGACGACCAACGCTTGCTACCCAAATACAATCACGGCGGCAAACACTGGCGGCAATACGAACTATAACTCGCTGCAAGTCTCGGCCGAGCAGCGGGTGCGCTACGGCCTGACGCTGCTCTTCAACTACACATGGTCGAAGGTGCTCAACAACCTGCCGTGGAATCAAGCGGCTACGTCGATTGGCGCCGGCAACGCCTTCGTCTATCCCATTACGGTGCCTAACTTCAAGAGCCTGGATTACGGACCGGCGGATTTCGATCACCGCAATGTCAGCGCCTTATCGTACGTGTACATTGTCCGCAAGTTCTTGAACGACGCTCCAGCCGCGGCGCGGTACGTCGTCAATGGCTGGTCGACGAGCGGTCTCTTCCAATACCGCAGCGGCGATCCTCTGACCATTTGGTCGAGTAACAGCAACGTCGACGGCTCGGGCGAAGCTCGCGATCGCGCCGTGCAAACGGGGCCTGCCTACGGCGGCTCGGTATGCGGCGCCAGCGTCAACTGCAAGTCTTTTCTCAATCCGGCAAGCTTTACGAACCCTACTGCGGGCTCCGGCATTGCCTCATTCGGAAGTGTTAAGAAGGGATCGTTTGTGGGTCCGGGCTTTTCCGAATGGGACGCGAGCCTGGCACGCAGGTTCTCGATCAGCGAGCGGACTTATCTGCAGTTTCGCGCCGAGTACTTCAACTTGCTTAACCACGCCAATCTCGGCGATCCCGGCACCACGTTGGGCGGCTCATTTGGCAAAATCACAGGTTCGACTCCACAGAACACGGCTGCGGCCGCAAACCTGGAGCGCATCGCCCAGCTTTCGTTGAAGCTTGTCTTCTAACAGGACGGCGCCGCGCAGAATTTCTTCAGGCTAAGTTCATGCGAGTTTCGCCCAAGACAGCGGCGTCTTGGGCGTTGCGCAGGTGTCTTGCATTCACAAGCCTGGGACCGTTTGGTATGGACTGACAGGGACAAAGGCGATGAGCATATACAAAAGCTGGCTCCAAAAAGCGCTCTTCGCTGCAATTTGGCTTTCGGCCGGGGCAACGAGTGTGTTGTCTCCGGCGAGGCTGCCAGTTTCCACAAGAATCTATAGAAATCCGATCCTCTTTGCGGATTACTCCGATCCGGATGTGATTCGTGATGGAGTGAACTACTACCTCATTGCTTCTACTTTTCATTTTGTCCCTGGGATTCCCATCCTTCAATCTACAGATCTGGTGCATTGGAAGATTGCTGGACATGTCGTGCAACGTCTGGAGATGGATCCGCGCTACAGCATGATTGGCGGAAACCGCTATGGCGGAGGTGTGTGGGCGCCGGCGATCCGCAGGCACGCCGGCCTCTTCTATGTCTACTTTCCCACCCCGCAGGAGGGTATCTTTGTCAGCACCGCGAAAAACATCTACGGCCCTTGGAGTCCGCCTGCCGCCGTGATTGCGCAACCGGGCTTGGAAGACCCATGTCCCTTCTGGGATAACGATGGACAGGCATATTTGATTCACTCCAGAGTCGGTGCGGGTCCACTCATTCTGCACCGCATGTCGCCAGACGGCAAACACGTCCTCGATGACGGCAAGATCGTTGTGCAGGATCCCAAAGACTTGCCCGTTCTGGAAGGCCCTAAGTTGTATAGGCGCGACGGCTACTACTACATCTTTGCCCCGTTCGGAGGCGTGGGAACCGGAGCGAAAGCCGTGCTGCGCTCACGCAATATTTACGGACCGTACGAGCACCGAGTTGTGCTCGCTGAGGGATCTACCAAGATCAACGGTCCGCATCAGGGGGGCTATGTGGAAACTCCGGAAGGCGAAGGCTGGTTTATTCATTTCCAGTCGCGGGGAGCACATGGACGCATCGTGCATCTCGAGCCCGTTCGGTGGGAGCACGACTGGCCCGTCATCGGCGAGGCCGCAGACGGCGCGACAATTGGCGAACCGGTCCGATCCGCGCCGATGCCCGATCACCAGGGAATGGCTCTTCCCGTTCGTCCGCAGACTTCCGACGACTTCAGCAGCACAACTCTCGAACCGCAATGGGAGTGGAATCACAATCCAGACAATGCGCATTGGTCGCTGCGCACGCGGAGCGGCTTTCTGCGGCTGATCCCGATGCAAGCAGAAGATCTTCTAACTGCGCGCGACACGCTTACTCAAACTATGCAGGACGACGCATTCGAATTCACCGTCCAGTTGGATATTCGCGGGATGAAGCCAGGTGTCCATACTGGAATCACGATGTTCGAGAAATCGGCCGGGGGCATCGAAGTTGTGCAGGTGGGAAGCGAGCGTCATCTCAACTACTTTCACCTGCCGGATCACGAGCGTGGACCGGTCATATTAGAAGATGCGATTCAGTTGCGCGTCCGGGTCGACGGAGATCGAGCCGATTATTTCTACAGCCTGGACGATGGACAAACGTTCCACCCGTTCGGCGGGACGTCACAGATTCGAGCAAGCTGGTGGAAGGGGCCCCGTCCGTCTCTGTTTGCATATACTACCTCGGGCGCCAATCCGGGCGTGGTCGATTTCGATTGGGTTCACTACCAGCCGAACGGCGCCAACCCGTGGTAGTCCAAGCGCAGAGAGATTCTTCTCGAAGGCCTCTGGTCCTTGTCTCTCAACTGACATCAACCTGCCAAAGCACCGATTGAGCTGAGTTGCTGGCCGCCATCGACCGCGAACGGATGTGGGATGTTAGTTAAGCAGTTCGACTCGTGGGTCGGCGGTTTTGTCTCTGGAATCTGGAAACAGAAATCTCTCATTGTCGTGAGCGTGAACTCTCATCGAGTGATTAGTGATCTGACCGTCGACCTTAACACGATCATGTCCAGCGTCCCCTGTAGCATCTCTCCGTCTTGCTATATTTTCTTTCCCATCGATATCCCCCCCACTCGAACTTCTATGGAAGTTCAGCATACGCCACTAGGAGTTCTATGGGAAAGTGTGACGTAGCCGGCAAATCGCTTGGGGATTTCAGCCACCTCACTCTTCGATGCAGTCTGGAGTGAGGCCTGACTTCCCAAGATCTCGACTGGGCATCGCAAACACGACTGCCACTGACGCGACACACAAGTTACACCACTACGAATGACCACGGGTCTGGGATCTACTAAGCTTTGGACCACGGCGCGGACTACACAAAATGGTAAGCTATAGAAAAAAACGGGCGAGTAGCTCAACTGGATAGAGCACCGGCCTTCTAAGCCGGGGGTTGTGGGTTCAAGCCCCGCCTCGCCTACCACTAAATCCGCACTTCCTTCCTTTTCATGTACTTACCCTCATTCGGAACCTCCATTTTGACCTGCAACCCCCGGCCGAAAAATGTCGAAAACGCGGAAAAGCGTATACAAGAAATTCGTTTCCGGTCGCGGAGAAATTTGAATTCATCTTGCATGCCCATCAGCCTACCACGATGGCGCGAGGTGTGGTTACGGCTTTGGCCATTGCTCTCCCCACCTCATCGTATTCAGCTTGAAACCTTCGGCAAAGCAGCTGCGACATCACGGAAAGCGGCAAGCGCGGCCTCTAAATGATCGATGATCTCTTGTTGCAACACATCGGGCGGCGGGAGTTCATCCAGGTTGTCTAGGCTTTCGTCCTTGAGCCAGAAGATGTCCAGGTTGGCCTTGTCCCGAGCCACCAGCTCTTTATAGCCGAAGTACCTGAATCTCTCATTCTCTTTCCGCTTGTGTCTATTCTCTGGATGGTATGAGACGACAAATTCCCTCAGGTCATCGAACTTAAGCATCCGAGTTTTCAGCGTGAAGTGCTTGTTGGTCCGCAAATCGTAGAACCAAACACCTTTGGTATGCACTCGTCCATCCTTGGGTGCGTTGTCGAAGAACACAACATTTGCTTTCACACCTTGCGCATAGAAAATCCCGGTGGGCAGGCGAAGAATGGTGTGAACATCGCAATTCTCCAAGAGCTTCCGTCTGATCTTTTCACCCGCTCCTCCCTCGAACAGAACGTTATCAGGCAGTACGACGGCGGCCTTGCCATCGATCTTGAGCATGCTAACAATGTGCTGGAGAAAGTTCAGCTGCTTGTTTGAGGTGGTTTCCCAGAAATCTTGGCGCTCATAGGTGAGCGCGTCGCGATCCTCCTCGCCCTCCTCATTCGTAATTGTCATGCTGCTCTTTTTGCCGAACGGCGGGTTTGCAAGGACATAGTCGGCCTTGAGCTTCGCTTCTGCAATGAGCGCATCGGAACGGTCTACTGCGGGCTCGCCTTCCAATTCGCCAATGTTGTGCAGAAACAGATTCATCAGGCATAAGCGACGGGTATTCGGTACGATTTCATTTCCATAGAATGTTTCATCGCGCAAGAATTCCTTCTGACGCTTGTTGAGTTTGGCATCCGGTCGAGTCAACCAGTTGTAGGCCCCAAGAAAGAAGCCTCCTGTGCCGCAGGCAGGATCAGCGATCCTCTTCATGGGCTCTGGGCGCACGCAGGCCACCATCGCTTCGATTAACGCGCGCGGAGTAAAGTACTGGCCAGCTCCGCTCTTAGTGTCTTCAGCATTCTTCTGCAGTAGACCTTCGTAAAGATCGCCTTTAGTATCCGTTTCCAAACTGATCCAATTCTCGGCGTCAATCATCTGCACCAAGCGCGTCAGTTTAGCGGGGTCCTGGATTTTGTTTTGAGCCTTGAAAAAGATGGCGCCCAACATGCCAGACTCATTGCCGAGTTTGTGCAACGTGGCCAGATAGTGAGATTCCAACGGCTCGCCCGTCTTCACGCGTAGGGTCGTCCAATCGTATTTCTTTGGGATGCGGCTCTGTCGGCTATTGGGTGGCTGTGAGTATTCGTACGCCATCTTCAGGAACAACAGATAGGTGAGCTGTTCTAGATAGTCACCGTAGCTCACACCGTCATCCCGAAGTGTATGGCAGAAGTTCCAGATTTTCTGAACTAGAGCTGTCGCATTCATAGAAGCGCCTCAATCCACGTTTTGTCTCGATACGAACCAATAGCCGATCTAAAGAAGCTCAAGTATTCCTGATCTCGAGAAAGGTACTTCCTAACCTCATTCCGTACATCGTCGCGAGCTTCGTTGCCCGCGACCATGATCAAAAGGATCTGCCGCCGCTGATTGTGAAGCTGGATCCGCAGATTATTTCCCTTTGCAAGACGATGATCAGCGAAGTCGATGATATGTCCAACGCCGAGACGATCGACTTCAACTACTTGCTGGGACAGGAGAAGCAGTTCGTGATGGACCCCAGCATTACGCTGAGTGAGGTGGAACGCCGGAACGAAGTAGCGAAGATGCAGGAGCTTGTTCGAGAGCAGGATGCTGCCGAGCTTCAGTTGGCAGGACTGAGAGGTGCGATTCTGAAACTGGCGCTGACGCACCATGCGCTGGCTGAGGATTTAGCGAAGGCTAATCCGAAGTCGTTGAAGGACAAACTGAATGAGTTGATCGCTGCGGGACAGAATCTGGGCAAGTTCTATTCGTCCCTTCCCGGGAGTTAGCGGCTGAGAAGTTGGAACGATAAATCCGATGGTCTAGATATGGATTGGAGAATAACTTTGGCCACACCGACGATTCCGCTTTCGCCAGATGTGAGAGCTTCGTACGAGGCAGTCTATGCAGAGAATCAGACGGCGATTGACAGCACCAACGATTTCGAGCTGCTGAAATCGCTCAACGCGAGCCAACTCGACGTTGGAAATTTGCTCCAGGCCGATGATCAGTATCGGATTCATGCGGATGATGCCCAGTTTCAATCAATACTGACGCAGATCAATATGACGAATGCCGGTTTGAAGGCGCTGCAGACGAAGATATCAGGGATAGCCGGAGGTATTTCGACGTTTGGAGCGGTGGTGGGGGCGATCAACCAAGTGCTTTCGCTGGCGCCGGGGCTCTGAGCTTAGCTGCTCTCTTCCCTTGCAGGTAGAAGAACGCCTGACGTCGGAGGGAATCCGCCCTTATCCCAACTTTGATGCGACGGGTAATCATATACTTGGCACCCTTTGGGTAGGATCATGCCTTCACAATCAGGCGCCGCCTCATGGAGTTCTCCAATAGTTACATCTTGAACCTCGCACTTCATCGAAAGAAGTTCTCGAACCAATGCGTCGAAGCTCGCGGGGCATATAAAGCAGGAATGGTCGGACTCAAGCCTGCGGGGAGGCCAGAGGGGAAGACAACACGCTTACGCTCCTTCGACCGCCTCCTATTTTGGAGCTGCTAGCCGAAGTTCGTCACCAAACCGGTCAGGGAGCGGCTAACTCTTTCAGAATAAGTTC
>OBLW0100002132.1_pt1 | contig 16106 bp, 9 predicted proteins | sample 1520161 | NCBI WGS metagenome assembly OBLW01 (sample SAMEA3539309, study PRJEB22396) | soil metagenome | biome: tundra; feature: field; material: soil | place: USA | collected 2010-05 | depth 0.15 m | reverse complement strand
CCAAATGGCGGCTCTGGAACGGATATACGAAGCGGGGCATCACCGGCCTTGTTGATCTCGAATATTGGTCGCGGGTTCAATGTTTCGAGCATTGGAATGTCCGGCATCTTCTGTACCGGTTGCTGTGAGAGCAATTGGAATACTGAAGGGCCCGGAAGACTGCTCGAGTGAGTTTTTCTGGAGGCACTATCACCGCGCTTCCAGCGCGAGCACGGCATAGCCGGTCGCCGCGTCGCTCATAAAGGGGCCGGCGTTGGACTTCGGGTCGCGGTCCTTGTTGAGCGACCATGCCGGCCAAGCGCCAGTGGATTTGTCCTGGTTGGCGACCAGCCACGCACGGCCGCGTTCGATGGCCGCGGTCGCATTCCGGGCGCGGTTCTCTTCGAGAGTGAGAACGATGAGGCCGGTCGCGTAGCCATCGCAGCGGGTCACCAACGCCGTATTGTCAACGCGCTTCCAGGTTCCCAGATCTGCCAAAGACCAACCGCCGCTTTCGTGCTGCAGCCGAACGATCTCGCCAATCAACCGCTCGCGCTGCTCACGCGTAAGCAGGCCGGGAAGATGGGCCGACGCCCAAAGCGTAACGATTTTGTTGAGTAACGGCTGTCGATCGTAGTGGCTCCGCAGGTAAGCGCGCAGCGCGGCAAGATTTGAGGCTATTGCCGGGTCGCGACTGTAGCCGCCCGGCGCGCTGCCAACAGCCTCGGCCATCAGAGCAGCTCCATGATATTCGCTCTCAGGCGATTCCCACGGCGTGTAGTGGAAGTTTTGCCAAACCCAGGCGCCGGCAACCGCTCCGCTCTGCGATTGCAGCGCCCACGCATTGGCAAAGGCTATGCGGGTGGTTTCGCTCAGGCGGCCTGTGCGCCGGTCATAGCTGGCGAGAATCAGCGCATTCAGCACCGACTCGGCGTCGCGCGATTCCACTTCCTTGCCGGGACCGGATTTTGCGTCGAGATAAAAGGGCTGGACATCCTTCCACAGGTGCACGCGTTTCTCGATGCTGGCCAGCATGGCTTGTTCGGCTCCGGCCGGATCGGGCTCGCCTAGATCCTTGCGCAGAACGGGGCGTGCCAGTCCGTATGGGGCTTGCGTATGGCAACTGATGCAATAGGTGCCGTGGTCCTTTTGCGCGCGATCCCATCCCTGCCACCAAACCTCCCGGTCATCCAAATAGCGCGCAGCAGCCCGGCGGTCCCATGTAGGCACGCTCGCTGCGTCTTTGTCGGCGGCCAGAACCCGCGGAGCGCCGGTCTCGCTGAGGAGGATGGTTGCCACCGCGCCCGCGGCAAACGCCAGAACATAGAGGAGTGATTTGGGGGGCATGTTCGCGAGCCTCCGTATTAAGGAATCGAGAGAATGAGCCGACCGTGAAGCCCCTCTCAAGGACCTTCAAATTCTTACGAGAAAGGGTGCGGCTTCCTTCAACGCGGTATGGCCGGTAATTTGTTCCAGTGGAATTGTTAGTGTAGCGCGAATGAGCCAAGACTGACATTTATCGTGGTGCAAAATAGTCGGGGCCGATCACTTTTGATCGGCACTAACAACCCCGCCGGCACAAAAGATCAGGCAGGGAAAGGTGACGGCGACAATTAGAAGTATCGAGCGTGTTGCCACATCCAGAAATGTTACCGAGGAATTGCGCGTGTTCTGCCCAGAACCTGGAGGCGAAGCTCGCAGTCACCAGTTCTTCTTGATGAGCGTATCCAAGGCAAAACCGCCATTTGGATCGCGGGTGGCGCTGAATGCAACCCGCGGTGATACCTGGTACTGCCCCTGGATGGTTTGGCTCTGCGTGGAGGCCACATTCGTTGAGAACGTGACAAACAGGTTTCCGGTCACGCGCTGCTGAATGGTGATGTTCGCGCCCGGCGGTCCCTGGCTGCTGCTCCCTGCCAGTACCGGGTTGATAGAGAGCTGCGAAATCCCGGCGATCTTGGAAACCCGGCTTGTCAACTGACTCGAGACCTGCGACGCCACCAGCGACTCCGCAGCCTGATTTGCCGGAGTCGCGGTCGCGGCGCTTGCCTCGGTGGTCTCGCCAAACGCCAGCAAGTGGATAATATCCGCAGCAGGCAGCGCCGGGTCCGAACTGTACTGCGTCCGCATCTTGTCCACCGGCCCTTGAAAACGAAGATTGATGTTGTACTGCTGGATTGAGGTAGTCAGCGAAACGTTCATCACCGGCTGGGTTTCCGACGGGTTCACAAACTGGATGGTGCCTCCGTTCAACACAAACCGGTTTCCGTTCAGAATGATGTCACCGCCGTTCAGATTCACGCGGCCCAGCACCACCGGGCCCGCCACTGTCCCGCGCAGATGCAGGTTTGCCGTTCCGCCCAGGCTCAGCGCTCTGCTCGTCAGGTTGACGCTGCTCGTCGAATCCACCGCTACATTGAGTTGAATGTTCTGCGCCAATCCTCGCGAAGGCGGCGCTGCAACCCCGCCCCCAAACTGGCCGACGAAACTGGACAAGTCGAATGCCGGCGTAAACGAAAGCTCTGACAGGTGCACCGCTCCGCCCAGCACCGCGGTCTCCGTCGTCCCGGAGAGCCGCAGGTTCGCGTCCACGTTCTCCCTCATCCCCTGCGGATAAAGAATCCGCGCTCCCTGCGCGCTTATGCCCAGGTCGAACTGGATCGACGGCCGATACGCAACGCCGCCTTGCGCCGTTACAGTTCCCCCTCCGATGTTTCCCTTGAAACTACTGATGTTCAGCCGGTCTCTTGTCAGCATCAGAACTCCGTTGCAATGCTGCAGCCCCACCGGCAAGTCGTTCGAAGCAAAACTCGCATCCACAATATTGATCTGCCCTGCAAAATTCGTACCGCTCACCGGGCCATGGGAATCGACGTTGAACTTCAATTGCCCCGAGCTTCTGATATCCGGATTGAACAGCTGTGCCAGTTGCATGTTCACCGAACCCACCAGCATCAACGCCATGGGTCCATCGCCGCTGGCCGGAACGCTCCCCTCAAACTGCAGGTCCGTGTCCGTTCCGTGGACAGAAGAGCGCTGCACGTTGATCATCCCATCCTTGTAGTCGACGTGTATGGGCGCTGATGCTGCCAACTCAACCGTGTTGCCGTACGCCACCTTCAGCACAGGAAGGGTCACGTGCGCCTCAAGCTGCTTCTGGTTCTGGAGCGGCCCATGCAGCGTGGCATGAAGCTCCGTCTCTCCGGTCACGCCGTCGGCCTGCGGGGCATAAGCAGCGATCAGCGGACCCAGCGGAATGCCTTGCGTATCGAGCGTCGCGTCCGCAAGGTAATCCCCTGTCAACTCAATCTTTGCCTTCGCCTGGATTGAAGTATTCACCGCGGACGATTGCAACGTGGCATACCCGACGTGGTTTGCGACGTTCGCCTGCAGCTTGACGTTGTTAACGTTTTGCCCCTGCACTGCCAGCGCTGGAATCTCAAGCGTCGCGTTCACCTGCGGATCGTCGAACGAACCCTGTCCCTTCGCGCGAAGGCCCGCAACGCCTGTTATCTTCAGGTTCCTCGAAACTACCGCCTGCAGCTTTTCCAAGTCCACGCCGGTCGCGTCCAACTCTGCCCTGTAGGTCTTCTCGCGCGGGCGCACGCTCGCCTTTCCTTTGATGCTCCCCGAAGGAAGTTCCACGGCCAGGTCGCCGTGCACCTCGTCTCCCGTGCCCGCAAACGTCAACTTCGCCGACTGTACCGGCTGGTCGTAGGCCGTTAACTTCGTCAGCGACATATTCCCATTCCCAACCGGGCTCAGCTCCGTTCCATGCATGGTAAACGCCGCGCTCAGCGTGCCGGTCACGGGAATCTGCAACCCCGCTAGACTGGTCAGGTCCGCAATGTCTACCTGCGACGCATTCAGTTGAACTTGCATCTGACTGTTCTCGGTGAACGTACCCTTGCTCAGCCCTATGCTCGCGTTGAAGGTGATTCGTCCATGGGATGCGGGTTCCAGATCGGCGCTTTGCAGGCTAAGCTGCGACGGGCTACATTCCACCTCGGCGCGAAACACCTTCCAGCTCGTTCCCTTGAATTGAAGATTCGTCGCCGTCAGTTGACCCATCAAATGCGGCGCCGCCGTGGTCCCCTGGACATTTCCCCGAAATGTCGCAGCTCCCGCGAGTCCCAGTGGCTGCACCGTCTGTCCCTGCGCCGGCGTGCGGAACATCTCCACGAGCGCATCCACTTCGCGCAAGTCGTTGGCCTGCAAATGCAGGCTTACGCTCGAATGCTTGCTCAACACACCGTTCATGGTCAGGTCGGTCTGCGGCGTCTTCACAAAACTCTGATCCAGCGCCAGTTGCTGATTTTTCCCGGTGTAAGTGACATGGATCGCACTCTCGAGCGGGAACGTCGCCGGCGCCGCGCCGGCATTCGCCGTGTTCCCCGGCGGTGGCGCCTGGGGTAAAGCGCCGTGACCTCGCTGCACCTGCCCTTTCACGGTCGCATCGGCGTGCGCTACAACGTCGCGAAAGCTCCTTCCCCACGCCGCCTTCGCCACCGCGTTTAACGCTCCTGTCACCGTCCCCTGGCTGGACTGCGCCGCTGGCCCAAGCGCTCGCACAATGTCCGCCACCGAAACACCGCGCACCTGCGCCGTCACCTCCGAATGCGGATTGCCGCTGATGCTCTTCATGGTGCCCTGCGCAGTCACTACGCCACCCAGCACCCTGGCACGCAGATCGCGTAACACAGCATCGCCATTCGCCAGCCCATAGTGCGCCGCAATGTCATAGATCTGCGCGCGGATCGCTGGTGTACGAACCTCCAGCCCTCGGCTGTCCAGGTTCCCATCCACCGTCAGCGCATCGAACTCCGCGCGCCCCGCCACCTGTTGGAACGCAATCGTCCCCGCTGTGTGCACCGTTCCCGTCGGCACTGTGGGCTCCCTAAAAATCTCGCCCACCTGCTTGCCGTCGAGAACAATGTCGTAGTGCCCCTGCACTTCGGGATTGTTGTAGTTGTTCAGCACCCCGGCCATCGACACCACCGACTTGCCAACCGTAAGCTTCGCCTGCGTCAGTTGGAATGTTGTGGGCGTCGCATCAAATTGCACCTCCAGGTTGTGCGCCACCGGATGCAACGCGCCGTATACCAGTTGCCCATTGGAATACGCCAGCCTGCCTGAATACTTCTTCAGCAGATTATTGAAAGACGCTTTGAGCTCCAGGTCATGTAGATCCGCCGCGACCTCCGCCGGCTCGTCGTTGTAGTAGATCTCTCCGTGTTCCAGCACCGCATGACGCACGCCCAGATCGAACGCCGATGTGGTGTTGCCCTGCCCGCTGCTCTTGATCGCCGGAATATTTGAAACGCCCTTTGAATCCACGAATACATGCACCACTGGATGGTCGAGCTGAAAGCTGTCCAGGTACCACGTCTTGCTCAGGATCGACACAATGCGCAGTGCAGTCCGCACATGATCTGCCTGCAGCAGGGGTGGATTCGGATACGGACTCGCTCCATCAATCGTGACTCCATAGAGGTCTACACTCAAGTTCGAAAAATGGACTGCGAAATTCTGCAACTGCACACGTACGCCCAGGCTTTCGCCGGCCTGCGACTCCGCGGTACGAATCACGTAGTTGTGAAACCGCACATCGTTCAGTAAGATCGCAACGCCAACGGTAACGATCAACGTCACCGCCGTCATCCCCAGCGAAATCCAAGCCATCACCTTGAAAAACGGGTGGCGCGCCTTGTGCCAGCGTGGGTTCGCCGGATCACGAAGTTCAGCTAGCAATTCAGAAAGACTCATAGCACCCCCGTTTAGAACGCCTGCCCGATGCTGACGAAATACTGCGTTGCGTTGATCCCCTGAATCGGATTCAGATTCCGCCCCAGGTCAATCCGAACCGGGCCCACCGGCGTCGCATACCGCAGCCCCAGGCCCACGTTGTTGCTGTAGAGCGAAGTGAAATCGTGAAATCCCACCGTAGGAAACACATTCCCGCCATCGTAGAAAGTCACTAGGCTCAACCCCTTCTTGATCGGCAGCGGAATACGCGCCTCCGCGTTGATCAGCAGGAGTTCGTTGCCTCCGCTGGGAACCAGGATCTTGACGCAGTCACTGCTCGACCCCGAACTGCATACGTCCACCTGGCGCTGCGGCCCCGCGCCATTCAGGGGAAATCCACGCAGCGAGTTGCCGCCACCCGTAAAGAACTCCTCGCTGAGCGGCACGCGGCTGTTGGCATACGGTTGCGCCAACCCGATCCTCAGGCTGTTGGCAAACACGATGTTGTGAAAGCCCTGTTTGTAGAAAGCCGCCTGGCCGGTGAACTTCGCAAAGTTCACGCTCGATCCCAGCTTCGTCGCGTTCACGTCCAGTCCCGCTGACTGCAGCACGCCTTTGTGCTCGTCCAGTGGATTATCGCGGGTGTCGCGCGTCAGGTTCGCGCTCAGCGTGGAAAGCCGCACGTGCTGATCCTGTTCCTGCACCAGGTCTGGAATCAGGATACGCGTCAGGTCGGTCTGGCTGAAACTATAGCGAAGAAACAGTGTGTTCTTTTGCCCTTTGTCCAACGGTCGCTGCAACTGCGCGCTGGCAAGCTCCTGCTGCGAGGAAAACAACGGGTTCTCTTCGTTTCGATCGGCGGAAACAGATGTGGTTGCCTTCCACCGCGACCAGCGAAAGTCCGGAACAATATAGTAGGCTGCGCCGCGCTGGTCAAGCCTTCCCGCGAATCCCGTGAACGAAAGCGAAGCGCCCTTTCCGCCCACGTTATTGCGCGTGTATTGAAACGTTCCTCTCGGTCCGTAAAACGTCACCTGGCTGGTCGTGAAATTGGGCGGCAGGCCAATAGGCGGCAGGCCCGGCAGCGCCACCGTTCCGCTCGGAATGCTGCCTCCCCGGTTGATCACTTCAAATCCAAAACCGTAAGTGATCTCGTTCCTCTTCGACTCGTGCACTCTTACCACCACATCTTCCGCGCTCTGCGTAGTGATCTGCCGTTTCGGATCCACGTCAGCCCAATCAAACACGCCGGTGTGGTCGTAGAGCCTGCTGCCCGCCAGCAGCAGTTGGGACTCGGTCAACGGTTCCCCTGGCTTGATGTCGAAAACATCCTGGTCTATCAGTCGCTGCTTCGTATGCTCACGTCCCATGGTTATGAGGCTTCCGGCAATCACCTTCGGTCCTTCGTAGATGTGGTACACCACATTGATGTGGTGAGGGGCATCCTTCGATACTTCCGTTGCCGTCTCGCGAAAACTAGAATTCAGATACCCGGCCTGTAAATAGTGTGCAACAATGTTGGCCCTGTCCGCTTCCACGTGAGCCTGCGAATACGCCTGTCCTGTCGCCACCTTCAATCCCTCCGGCGCAAACTGCGCAACAGGCAGCGTGTCGTTGCCCTGGATCGTCAGCGAGCTCACCACGTCCCGCGGCCCCTCAGTTACACGAAATTGCACGCTGATGTCTCCACCGCGGTTGGTGACGCTCGATGACACCTGCACGCTGCTGAAGCCCTCGGACTGATACACCGCCTTCAGACTGTTCACGCTGGAGCGCAAAAGCTGCTGGCTGAAGTTCCCCGGCGAAAACAGGTGCCCCTTCGTGACGGCAAGATGCGGCGTCAGTTCCGATGCCGACAGCTTGCTGTTTCCCGAGAGCTCCACGGCGGCAACCTTGTGCTTCTTGTCCTTCGTAATCCGGTAGAGAACTGTCTTGCCGGTTGGTTCGGTCTTGAGCTGGGTGTCAACCTTCGCATCAAAATAACCCTTCGCCTGGAAATATGAGATGAGCGCCTGCCTGCCTTCTTCTACCGACTCTTCGTCAACGCCCACGCCCTGGTACACAGGCAGCAGCGCCTTCCGTGTCCAGCTCCACAGGTGGGCGCCTTCAATCGTGACCGTCGAAACCGGCCCTGGCTTCACGGCGAAGTGAATGTCTGCGCGATTGGTGTCGGCGTGGTACTCCGCGCCCGCAAGCGTCACCTGTGCTCCCAGTTGCCCCTTCTTTTCAAGCTGTGTCTGCAGGTATTGGGTCGCCTTGGTGAGCGTGGAGTAGTGATAGGCGCGCCCCGGACGAATCGCCGCGCCCCGCGCGCGTGCCCATAACGTCTGCAAGCTGTGGCTCAGCGGTGCGGTTTCTTCAGCGCTCGCGCCCTCAATGTCCAGCGTTCCGAACTTCGCCGAATGATTCAGTTGGCTAGCGAATAGAATATTGGCAAGCCCGTTCGCGGAGTCCGCCACGATTTCCGCATCCACCTTCGCCTGAAAGTATCCCTGTTGCCGAAAGAAGGTGATCAGCGACTTCTGGTCCTGTTCTACATCAGCCGCATTGAAAGGCGTCTGCGCCTGGAAGTTGGCCACCTGCACAAGTCGCGCATAGTTGAATCGCCCCGCCCCCGGAAACTGAAAGATCCCAAAATAGTCGGCGGGTTCCAGGATGAACAGCACACGGACGCCGTCCGCCTCTGCATCCACCTCCACGCGCACATCCTTGGCCTTACCGCTGGCCTTCAGCGCGGCAAGTGTGCGATTCACCCTGTCACTTGAAAATGGTTCATTCGGCTTCTGAACCAGAAGCGGCTCGAACTCCGATGGAGCAGATTGCGGGCGGCCGGCGACTTCAATCGCCGCTACATTCTGCCCCTCATAGCTGGAAAGAATCTGCGCAGCGGTCGCTGGATTCGCGGGGGTCTGATTACCGGACGCCGATCCGCCTTGAGCGGAAAGGCCTGAAGCTGAGCCCACCAGGACGCACACTACTGCCACCGCGCGCATCCAACGGGGCATACGGCGGGCGCATGGGGCATCGATCGAGCTTCTTGAGTTTGACAAAGAAATAGCCGAACCCTCTCAATCGCACCGCAGTGCGCAAATCGCTCCACCAGTTAATGAGATGCCCATTCACTCGAGCCGGTTTGATCATCAACGTACGGAAGGCATTTTTTGGAGCTCGTACGCAGAATGCGTCACCGCTCCGTGCGGTCGGGGAAGTGCGAGTCGGCATCCAAGCAAACAGCGTGTCCGGACCCAAGCAACATGGACGTTGAAGGATCGATTATGCCCGGCCAGCAACAGAACCGCGCTGAAAAGCGAGTATGGGAGTTCGTGTCTCGTTGGCCCTTGCGTTCACTCTGGGATCTGCAGGGGGTTCCCATCCGCGTTCTCGCCGTGCGCACATGGAGATCCATGCTCCTCGACCGCATCTTCGGCCGTGCCGCCGAGCTCGGGTTTTATTTCCTTTTTGCGCTCTTTCCTACCCTCTTCAGCGCGAGTTCCATCCTCGGCCTAGCCGCGCAGTCCGCCCACCAGTTCTACGACCGGCTTCTGGACTACCTCACCCTGGTCATTCCCACGGCCGCCCTCGGCGCGGTGCTGAAAACATTTAATGAAACCACCGCCGCTGCCAGCTCCGGCAAGCTGACATTTGGCCTCATTGCCACAATCTGGTCCGCTTCGGTCGGCATCTCCGCCGTCCAGGACACGCTCAACGACGTGTACAAAGTCGAGGACCGCGGTTCCTTCTTTGTCGCCAGGATATTTGCTATCGCACTCACTGTCGCCCTCACTGTCATCGTCACTATCGGCCTTGCATCCCTGCTAGGAGGCGACTTCCTCGCCGCGTTGGCGCATCGAGCCATCCACCAGGATCTGCTCGCAGCCGCAGCTTCCATCACTTCGAGAATCATCGGCTGGTTCGTTGCAACGGTTCTTCTCGCCCTGGCCTTCGCCGTCATCTACTACTGGGCGCCGAATGTCAAAACCCGCTGCTGGCATTGGCTCACGCCCGGCGGCGCTATCGGCATCGCCGGCTGGCTTCTCTGCTCCCTGGGCCTCCGCATCTATCTCCATTACTTTCCCAGCTTCTCTCTTACCTACGGCTCCCTCGGCGCGGTCATCATTCTGCTCTCGTGGTTTTACATCACCGGCCTCATGCTCCTTCTCGGCGCCGAGATCAACAGCGAGATCGAAGGAGCCGCCGCCGAGATGCGTCTCGCCAGCGCTTCAAATCTGACCGTCATCCGAGAAGATCGGCAAGCGTAATCGACGTCCGTCCGCGCCGCCTGCGGCTATTTGGGATCTATTTCTGTCTGCGGTCAGGTGCTTCCTATTAATCCGCTCCATCCACTTTTTCTTCCGTTTGCAGGGGTGGCCGAGCTGGCACAGACTTCCAATTCCGGGCGTCTCGATGTAACCTCCTGCAAAAGGGTTTCTCTATGTCCACACATACCCATGATCTTTCTAAAGCATCCGCGTCATATTTGAGCCACTCGTCGGGTACGCAAACAGCATGTGCTTTAGATCGGTGGCGCGCATTCCGGAACGGATGGCAAGGGCGAAGAGATTGATGACTTCACCGGCCTCGCTCCCGAGTATATGAGCGCCCAGAATGCGGTCCGTGCTTTCTTCCACGAGCACTTTGTAACCGGAATATGTTTCCGCAACGCGCCGAGACGAATACCAGGTCGAGGTCATCTCCATCTTGACTCTGAACTTAAGGTTTTGCTCACGTGCCCCGCGTTCACTGAGACCGACAGCAGCCAGCGGTGGGATCGTGAAGACAACCGACGGAATGCCAAGGTAATTTGGTCTCTGATGGTTTCCCTTCAAGAGGTTTGCGGCCACGACCAGCCCTTCATAGCTCGCCACAGGAGCCAGCGGGAGGCCTCCACTCGCGGCGGCATCTCCCGCCGCATAGACAGCCGGAATCGACACGCTTTGCAGGAAATCATTCACTCGCACTCCCCGCTTCTCCCATTCGATCCCCGCAGCATCGAGATTCAGGTCGCTGATCTCGGGCACACGACCCGCGGAATGCACAACCATATCCGTCTGAAACGTGCGCTTCTCCCCAGAGGCCATTGCCTGGACAATCAACTGAGCTGGGCTCTTTTCGATCCCTGTGGCTTCGGTTTCTAAATGAAGGTCAATGCCAAGTTCGCGAGTTCGCTCGATGAGCTGATCAACGAGATCCGGGTCAAAAAGGGCAAGAGGGCGCGGGCCACGATGTAGGACGGTGACCTGCGATCCCGCAAGCGCTGCTACATGCGCAAACTCAAAGGCGATATACCCGCCTCCAATGAAGAGAAGCCTTCGCGGGAGTTCGTTCAACTCCAGGAACTGATCGCTTGTCGTAAGGTGCTCAGCGCCGGGAATCCCCAAATCTGCCGGTGCCTCCCCGGCCGCAATAACGACGTATCGTCCCTCCAAAGTCTCTTCCCCTACTTGTACTGTCGTTGGACCGGCGAATCGCGCCCGACCATGGAACGCTGCGATGCCGGCTTTCGCGAAATCGTCTTCGCGCCGTTTTGTAACGGGTTCAGTGAAAGAACGTTTGAAACGCATTAACTCGGGCCAATCAATCTGAAGCTCCGCGGCGTGAATTCCCTTTCCTTTCATTCGACGGGTCCAGTCAACGGCTTAGGCAGCTCCGACAAGCACTTTCTTCGGGTCGCATCCGCGTAGAGCACAGGTGCCCCCGAACGGTCTCGAATCCACGATTGCAACCTTCCATCCTGCTTCGCGACAGCGCGACGTCACCCCCGAGGCGGCTGATCCTGTTCCGATTGCGATCAAATCGAATTTTCTAGTCATAGTTCCCTCAAGGCATTTTGTATTTCATCGGGCACAAACTTGTGTTTCATCTTGACCGATAAATGGCGTCTTTCTTTACGCGCTATTTGGCGCCATCCGTTTGCCGAACATCTCTCGTCGCGAATCCTGTGTCGCCACAATCATAAATAGTGTGGAAAATTACATTCCTCGTGATCGGAGGAATTGACGGTCAATGCCAACAAGATTGCTTGGCAGCACAACACTCCTTTTTCGAGACGGCGAACGCCTTGCGGACAGCGTGATCGAACCCTTCAGCCTCCGTGTTGCCGGGTACGTTCGGCGAAGGTATCCGAGCCCGCGGCAAGAGGCGGTTTCGCGTCACCACCGACAGCCGGCATGATCTGCCGATTGCGCCCAACCTTCTCAATCGCAACTTCACCGTGGCCGCGCCCAACCAGGCGTGGGTTGGCGACCTGACGTATATCGCCACCGAGGAGGGCTGGCTGTTTCTGGCCGTGGTCATTGATCTGTTCAGCCGCAGGGTGGTGGGTTGGTCGATGCAGCCCGATATGCGGCGTGACCTTGTCATCGACGCCTTGGAGATGGCCTGGTTTCAGCGCCGCCCAGATAGAAAGGCAGCGCTGATCTTCCACAGTGATCGTGGCAGCCAGTATGCCAGCGACGACTTTAGTAAGGTGCTGAAGCAATGCGGAATTACGCCTTCAATGAGCCGCAAGGGAAACTGCTGGGACAACGCGTGCAGCGAGACTCTGTTTGGTTCACTGAAAGTGGAACGGCTGCATGGGCAGCGATTTGAAACCATCCGTCAGGCCAAGGATGAAACCATTGCCTGGCTGCTCTGGTATAACCAAACACGAATGCACTCGACGCTGCACTATGCAAGCCCAATGCAGTTCGAGAAAGACTGGATGGATGCAACGGTGAAGATCGCCGCCTGAGAGTTCGCGGCGATCGAGGCAGGCCGTGGAAATGACGGGATGAATCTAATCCTCAAAGCCCGGCCGGCTAAGAGATACGCATTCTGTGGGCAAGGTCAATTCCGGAAGTAGCCCCATTTTCGGCCTTCCCAGAGTTAGGGAATGTCTGGCGACCACACGACCAGAACGACCCCTCGCTGCGCACGGAGTTCTGCTTTGGCTCTCGAAAGGCAGTGTACGCAATTGCGCATCCTGTTCGTTATAGCTCTCGCTGTGTTTATGACTCCTGCAATGCTTTCCGGTGCGCAACCCTGAAGGGAGATTCATGGGAGGGCGATCTCATACAGCGGCGACGGATTCCTGGAAATTTCCCTTGTCAGAAGTGAGCGTCCATCCTTCACCCTCAGAAGCGCGAGAAATGATTAGGCCAATTCCCTTCCCTTACTCGTCGACTCACGAATTCTACGGCCACAACCGGCACCAACTCGATGGGGGTTGTGACCTCTGCCTTGACAGCAAGGCGGAAAATCGTAACTCATTGAAACCAGGCGCGACGGATGGCTCCCTCTTCAGTTCCTGACCGTTGCCCAAATCTGGGCGGTTCACCGGGCCTGGACGGTTGCGCTCGCAATGACGCAATCCTCGGTGAAGATCTCGTCGATGCTATTTTTCTGCCATAGCGCGATGTACAAGATGGATCGAGATCGCACCTTCGCCAACGGCTGACGCAACCCGCTTCACGTTTCCGGAGCGGATGTCGCCAACTGCGTAAACTGCTGGCAAGCTCGTCTCAAGCATCTGCGGCGTTCCCTCCGTTCAGGCTGCTGTGCCGTTTTGAACAGAAAGCTCAAGTCTCGCCCTGTTAAGTTTCTCAACGATCATGATTCTTTGCACGTGCATTCATGCAGCGACCAGGGATTCGAAATTGGGAATCCCGGATTTGCCCATTCTTGCATCGTGTGAGTCCAACCTCGAACTCTCTATGCATGGGAGACTTCACGATGGTCATTCATCTTCGCGGTATCATCTTTGCAACCTTGGCGCTGGTCTGCTTCATTCCGCCCCCTGTCTCGACGGCACAAGGGCATGAAGCAACCATCTCCGCGGTTCCAGGCACGCTGGTCCGCTGGGCGTCTCCGGGCGCGACGCGATGCAGCATGAGAGGGCGCTCCTGGGCCGCGCTGGAGGGTACCTGCTACTATCCGATCGACCTGCTGGATAAGCCGGGACCTATCGCCATCGCGATCTGGGGCAAGAGGCCAAAGGAGTTCGCCCGCATCTCTGTGGAAGCGAACGACTACGGGACCGAGGAGATTACCCTTCCCGACATTCCCCAAGCCAACCCCTCGCGGGAGGACCTGAAGCGTGACGCGGGTGACCAGGTGCTGCTGGGAAAGATATGGAGGACGAAAGAAGGAGCGGCGCAGTTTACGCTGCCCCTTGGGGCGCCGGTAAGGCCAATGAGCGTGGGCAAGTCGTTCGGCGTGAAGCGGGTGTACAACGGCAAAGTGGCCGAACAGGCTCACATGGGGTCCGACTACGATTCGCCGGTTGGCTCTCCAATCCTGGCAGTTGCGGCGGGAACGGTAGTCTTTGCCAATGAAATGTTCTTCGAGGGCAACGCCGTGTTTATCGACCACGGCGACGGGCTCATCAGCATGTACTTCCATCTCTCGGATATCAAGGTCCAGGCCGGGCAGGAAGTCAGAAAGGGCGAGACATTGGGCCGGGAGGGAGCGACGGGCCGGGCTACCGGACCGCACCTATGGTTCGGCGTCCGCTGGCATGACGCCCGCATCAACCCAAAGTTCCTGCTGGAGGAACCGGGCAAGATCCCTGCGGTGAACCGAGCGTCGCAATAAAGAACTATTGGCGTTCCGGACTCGGTCCAAGCTTTCCCCCCCGGCGATGTTTACAGTGGAGTAACTGACGGTTTGGCGACTGTCGGTTTGGCGACTTCCGCATAGGCGGTGATCCAACAGCAACTCCCAAAGTCACTCGACCATCAAGAGTTTGTTCCGGGCCGGTTCCAATTCAGGGCAGTAAATGTCTTCTCCTCAGTTGTGCCGGACCGAAACGAGTCTCGGTTAGACCGAACGGGTTGAAGCCGCATGAGAGGTGGAATTGCTCGGCGTGAGGATTGCTGATTACATAAAGGGCACGAGAGCCCCTAGTCAGGGCAATCTGCGCACAGTGTTCAACGAGCGACCGTCCAACGCCACGCCGCCGGATATCTGGTTCAACGAACAAACCATCCAACTCCGCATCTCCATCAGGTCTGGGTTGCAGCGCGGAGAAGCCGGCGATACAACCGCTCAATTCCAGGACGAACACATCCCCGGAAGCTATCTGCCCGATTGGCAAATCAATAGCGTCCGGGTTGGCGAGCAGTGCCTCACGGTCGCCCTCATTCGTCAGGGATGCCCGGAGTTGGAGGTCCTCAAGTGCGGCCTTCTCCGAGAGGATGGCGTTGCGGATGATGATTGCTTCCACAGTAGGAGTTTAAACGGCGACCAACACAGTTGGGTGATGACTGGTAACTTCCGAGTCGGCGGTGATCCAGACGGAAATCTTTCGGAAGGTTTTTTACTTGTGCTAATGCTGCACGAAGAACTCTGCCATTGAGGGCGCTGTTGCCGCGTCACCTGGAGGATTGGGTAAGCTTAGCGCCTCCATTACTGTACGCAGCATGCTTTCGTGCTGATAGACCGTATTTGATGTTTGAGTATAGCCGACCCGTACATTGGGTCCCCAGAAAACGGGACTGACATGACCTCCGCCGTATGTCGTATCACTGGTATCTGCTTCGTCAAAGCCCACAATAAGAATGCCGTCTCCGTTCGGTTCGAATGCCGGGTAAGTGGACAAGGGGCCAATCACATTTGTCTGCAACCATGAGTCCGCCTGCTGGGGTGTTCCATCGTGTGCGTCGTCATCGACGTCTGGAACTATGAATGAGAATTCAGGCAAGGTGCCGTTGGCCAGGTCGACAGCAAATTGGGAAAACGGCCATAAGCATTCATTCGCCACCTGGGAGCTGTCGGCGACATCTGAGAGCATCGGGAACGGATTATGCCGAATCAGGTAGAGTCCGGTGTTTCCGCCAAGATATCCCTGGCTGATCCCTTCCGCATACACCCTGAACGAAACACCGGAAGCCAGCATGCGCCGGGCAATATTATCGACGTTCCAGACGGTCGTTGAATTGTCATCCGTGGTCAGCAACTGTCCTGTTGTCAGCATGAAGTAGTTGCCGATCGACGGATGCGAATCAGCGTAATAGTTTGTCGGCAGAGCGCCCTCACTAATCAGGTGATTTAGATCAGGCCAAACGCCAGCATTTCCAACTACCGTTGAGTAGCTCTGATTCTCCTCCATCACCATTACTACGTGCATGCTCTGCGGCGTCTGTATCACCACAGTAATTGCTGCCAGTCCGGACTTCGTCGAGTCCTGGGTGCTGGCAGCGGTCACGGTCACGCTGCCCGCCGAGGCTGGCGCGGTGAACAGCCCGCTTGAATTGATGCTGCCCCCGCTGGCGGTCCATGTGACCGCGGAACTGTAACTGCCCGTGCCCTGAACGGTTGCAGTGCACTGCGACGATCCACTGGCATTTACAGTAGCCGGATTGCAGCTAACGGCAAGCGATTTAATTGTCGGCGCGCTCGCCTGG
>OBLW0100002131.1_pt1 | contig 16108 bp, 8 predicted proteins | sample 1520161 | NCBI WGS metagenome assembly OBLW01 (sample SAMEA3539309, study PRJEB22396) | soil metagenome | biome: tundra; feature: field; material: soil | place: USA | collected 2010-05 | depth 0.15 m | reverse complement strand
ACATGCCCGACGTTCCATCCATTTCAAACCTGTGGGACACTGCTGGCCGGCGCGGATTCGACTACCTTTCTACGTACAGGTCCTACGTCTCGTACGGGGCTGAAGGCTTTTATCCCGGGGACCCCATCAGCGGTGCATTTGGCGCGCTGACGACGAAAGGGGCACTAACAACGCCGATTTGGTTCAACGAATTTACCGCCGGTGGCGGCGGCTTTTACGGAACTCCGGGCAGAAGCTACATGTACGCCAACCTCGCACTCATGATGGGAGCTCAAGGGATTCTCGCCTGGACCTTCAACAGTCACCAGGGCGGAGAGGAACAGGCGCTCTTCGGGCTGGTGGATCACGATGGAACCCCTTCGTGGAAAGTGGATGAGTTTGCTCGGATAGCGACGGAATTCAAGCAGCTTGCCAAGTCCGGATTCCCTCGGTATACACATCCCGAAATAGCCATCGCCTATTCATTCGATTCCTTCATCGACTCTCATCCCAACGGTCCTTCCAGTACAACGCTGCAATACTTCAAGCCTCCCTACACCGAACAGGTGCAAGGCGCCTTTGAGCCATTCTTCCGCGCCAATCTCGATACCGCCATCATCAACATCGGGCATGAGAGCCTCTCACCCTACAAACTGGTCGTCGTGCCTGCCGATTACGTGATGGATGCGGCGAGCGCAACGGCACTACGGGGATACGTAAACAATGGCGGCACAGTACTCATGACAGCATTCTCAGCCAAAGTGGATCAGCATGGGCAATGGTTCGACACTCCGCTGCCTGGAAGGCTGAGCGATGTCTTTGGGCTGAAGACAAATGCATTTTATGATTCGACTGTGTTGAGATTCGATTTGGATGGCAAGTCGATCTCTGTCAACTCACGCCGATACGAGGTGCTCGAGCCGTCAACGGCCACGGTGCTCGCCCGCTTCACAGATACCCCGGATCACAGCCCGGCAATCACGATCAATAGATTTGGTAAAGGCAATGCCCTCTATCTGGCGACCGAGTCCAACGATTCCACTATCGGTCCTCTGCTAGAACGCGTCCTCCGCCTTGCGGGCATCCAAGCTGGGCCTTCCACTCCAGAAGGTGTTTACGCCCGTTCAGTAGATGGCCGCACTCTGTATGTGAATACGACCGAAGAAAGCAAGACCGTGCCCCTGGAGGGCAGCAAACGGGGAATGCTGACCAATCGGATTTATGATGGCGCCATGGTTTTGGATCCACTGTCATCGGAGCTCGTCCAATGAAGAAGAGATTGCGATATCTCCGAACCTGAGGGCGCCCCATTCAGTTCTAGATGCGTGCATCACCGCCGAGCAGGTCTTTCAGAAACTCGATAGTCGAAGGCAGCTTGAGAACCGGTCTGATGATCGCTGATGTGTATAGGAAGAGGCGTGAGGCACACCCAGTCTGCGGACCAATTATCCGCTACGCATTCCGTAATTTAGCGCAACTAAGAGGAGCGAGACGAAGAGAACCTATCAGCAAAAAACATTGGACCCTGTCTATCTCTGCTCTCGGGTCGACTTCCGCGAATCGAGAGCCCGACTTCCGAAAGATACCGTTACCAAGTTCTAGCGCCATAGAATCGGTGATTCAAGTTGCTGTATAACCGGCTGCTCGGACAAGTGGCGCCCAATTGATTCTTCGCGGATTCCGACAAGCGCCTTGGCGCGAGGAATTCGGGGTTCTAGCGCGTACTCCGAAGCATCTGAGAACTGCTGATTCTCAGATGTCAGAAACAAGCCTTCCCGACGATCTTGGTCGGCGTTCAAAACGCCTATTGCTTTACCAGGAGTCTGCTGCAGTGCCGCCCGTTTGTGAATGTTAACGTCCAGTATCATTCACTACCATTGATTGTTGCTGAATACGATCAATTCTGCCATCCGTGACAACTGTCCAGTACTGCCATGGGGCGTACTGCCACCCGATGCTCGTTTCCAACACCTGCGAAACCTCGGGACACGCTTTGGCGATTTATCAACAGTTGAGACATGTTCGGTTTGCCAACAGATTAGGAGTTGGTCGAACCAGCATGTGCGGGGCGTCCGAATGGAAGAATCATGACCGATGTTCTGGCCGTATCGATGGTTGGTGGAGCACGTTCCACAGAGGATGATTCGATGATGTTGCGCTTTAAGCTTTGGTCTCCAAACCTCCGCCACTAAGCGTTGCTCCTCGCAGCGGCCAGGCGCATTTTGCCCTTGACAATGCCTTTGCCCCAATCGATGGGACAAAACATCGGGTAGGCCAATGCGCTTCCAGAGCAGAGCCAGGACCTCCCCTGGACGCATGAAAGCAAAGACGATGAGGGTGACGATGGACTTGGTGGGCTCGGGCAGAGTCTCCAGCATGGCGCGGATCTGTGACATCGTCAGGATGACCGGAGGCTTCCGGCTTTTCCTCAGGGGTAACTCTATTCCGACTTCTGGATTCCGCTCAAGCATCTCCCAAGCGACTGCCTGATTGGGGGTGCTACGCAGTGTGGCGTGCATCGACTTGATCGTCTTGGGCGACAGTCGAGGAAACGCTGAACGGGCTTCTGGATGCCGAGGTAGACCTGCTGTGTGGTGCTCGCAACTATGAGCGTACGGAAGATCGCAAGGACACGCGAGCAGGCGGCTAAGACCCGATCTGCACACCAAGGCCAGCGAAGTGACGCCGACGGTGCCTCAGCAGCGCAACCTGCCGTTTGAGACGGCGATCATCGGGTGCTACCGGAGGCGGGGTCTTCGGTGGAAGAGGCGCTGGAGCGCACCGTGAAAAAACGTTCGTGGCCATTGTTCTATTTATGTTGGCCATGAGCACGGTTTAGACCCGGAAACTGACCGGGGAATGCGCCTTAATGAGTGAAGAAGGTCGATGAGGAAGAGTCGAGCTTCCGAGCCATTGGTCAAAAGGAGGAAACCGAGTTCAGGCCGTTACATCTCGTCATGGACGAGTGGTATCCTTTCGTCTTGCAAGAGCCTGCCGGCTAAAGTGAATTGGAGAGCAATCATGGAAACTAGTTCGATCTGCGTTGCTTCTCGCCGCCTCTGCCTTCTCGTCCTCTCAGCCCTGTTTGCCGCATCTCTCGCCGTTGCCCAGCAACGTCCTCCCGCGGTCCCGCTGGTGGCGCATAACCCCTATTTCAGCATCTGGTCCATGGCCGACAAACTCACCGATCAGGACGTAAAGCACTGGACAGGCGCGCGCCAGCCGATGATCGGCCTAGCCCGAATCGACAGCAAGGTCTACCGGTTCATGGGCAGTGCGCCTCGTGGAATCCCGTCGGAACAGCTGCCAGTTATGGACCAAACCTCGCTCACAGTGACGCCAACGCACACCGCGTACACCTTCCAGGCAGGACAGGTCACACTCACGGTCACCTTCTTCACGCCGGCACTGCCTAAAGATCTCGACATTCTCTCCCGGCCTGTAACCTATCTCAACTTCACGGCCAGCGAGCAGGGCGAGCACGAGGTTTCAATATTTCTCGATGTGGACCCGGTTATCGCCGTAAATATGCCCGACCAGGCCGTCACGTGGGGCCGGTCCCGCGCGCAAGGACTCACGGTACTCAATGTCGGCTCGCGCGATCAGCGTGTTCTGAACCGCCCCGGTGACGATCTCCGCATCGACTGGGGTTATTTCCACCTCGCCGTGCCTGACTCAGCCGGTGCACAACTTGTGGAATCGCGCGACGCGGTGCACAGCTTTGCCACGACCGGCACGCTTCCCGCGGTGGACGACATGGACATGCCCCGCATGCCGCGCGAACACGCCGCGCATCTGGCTTTGGTTCTCCCAATGGGCAAGCTCTCCGCAACGCCGGTCAGCCGCCACGTTCTTCTTGCTTACACTGAGGACTATTCGATGGAATACCTCGGCAGGAAGCTCCGCGCCTATTGGCAGCGCAACAACATGACTGTCGCGCAGATGCTGGCTGACGCAGAAGCGCAGTACTCCACCCTCGATGAGCGAGCCCAGGCCTTTGATCGCGACCTGGATGCGGATCTCGAAGAAGCCGGCGGTCCTGCCTACGCGCAGCTTGCCATTCTCGCCTATCGCCAGACGCTGGCGGCACACGGACTGGTGGCTGACCTGGACGGTACCCCGATGCAATTTGAAAAGGAGAACTTCTCCTGCGGTTGCACGGCCACCGTTGATGTGATGTACCCGTCGGCCCCCTTCTTCCTATTTTTCAATCCCGCGCTGCTTGAAGCGCAGATGAGGCCCATCCTGCAGTACGCTGTGCTGCCACGCTGGAAGTTGCCCTTCGCTCCTCACGATCTGGGCGTTTATCCGCTTGCCAACGGGCCGAACGCAGGTGAGGACGAAAGCTCAATCAACAGCCAAATGCCGGTGGAAGAGAGCGGCAACATGCTCATCATGGCGGCGGCCATCGGCCATGAGACCGGAAACTGGGAACTCTCGCGTCAGTACTGGGGACTGTTCACAAATTGGGCCGAGTACCTGCGAGACAAGGGCCTCGATCCCGCCAATCAGCTTTGCACCGACGACTTCACCGGGCACCTGGCACATAACGCCAACCTGTCAATAAAGGCGATCGAGGGTCTGGCTTCCTATGCTGTGATGGCGCGCGGCGTGGGCAAGCCGGAAGTTGCCGCAGAGTACTCAAAACTGGCCGCACAAATGGCCGGTCAATGGCAGACGATGGCGCTGGACGGCGATCACTACAAGCTGGCCTTTGACAAGCCCAGCACCTGGAGCCAGAAGTACAACCTGGTGTGGGACAAGATACTGGGCCTCGACCTTTTTCCGGACAAGGTGCGTGAGACTGAGCTCGCCTTCTATCTCAAACACATGAACCAGTACGGTCTGCCACTCGACGTTCGCGCCGACTATACGAAGCTCGACTGGGAGCTGTGGACTGCCACGCTGGCTGGGGCGCCGAAGCAGGGAAGCGAAGATGCATTCGCAGTCCTGATGGGGCACATCGGCAAGTGGGTTAACGAAGGCCCGAGTCGCGTTCCATTGACCGACTGGTACGACACCAAGGTGGGTACTGCTATACACTTCCAGGCGCGTTCGGTTGTGGGTGGCGTCTACATCAAGGCTCTTGCCGACAAGACCCTGGCCGCCAAATGGCGGAATCGGCGGTAGCGGAAGAATGCTTTCAAACGGCGATGGGACGAAGCCCACCCATCGCTGCCATTTCCCTTCACGAAGACCGGTGAGGATTTGTATGAGCGAACATTCAAGAACTACTTCCTTCCGTCGCACCTACCGTTGCATGACTGCCATTCTGGGCGCCTTGTGCGCCGTTTTCGCAGGCGCGCAGCAGCGTCCACCCGCAGTTCCACTCATCACCCACAATCCCTACTTCAGCGTGTGGTCCATGGCTGACAAGCTCACGGACGAGGACACGAAACACTGGACCGGGGCGCTGCAGCCGATGGTCGGACTGGCGCGCATCGACGGCATGACCTACCGTTTCATGGGTGGACCGGGCCGTGCTCCATTCGCGCTGGCTCCGCTGGTCATGGAGCAGCGGTCCCTGACGGTAACTCCGACGCACACCATCTACACCTTTGAGGCAGCGGGCGTTTCTCTTGCTGTCACATTCTTTACGCCTGCATTCCCCAAAGATCTCGACGTACTGTCCCGTCCCATCACTTATCTGACCTTTACGGTCAGCGCCCAAGGCGAACATGAAGTATCGCTGCTCCTCGACGTTGATCCGGTTATCGCCGTCAATACGCCTGATGAAGCCGTGACTTGGAGTCGTGCACGCGCCCAGGGGCTCACGGTACTCAATGTCGGCTCGCGCGATCAGAAAGTTCTGAACCGCCCCGGTGACGATCTCCGCATCGACTGGGGCTACTTCCGTCTCGCTGTCCCAGACGAAGCAGGCGCTGAATTCGCGATGTCGAATGGCGCCGTTCGTAGCTTTGTCGCGACCGGTAAGCTGCCCGAGGCCGACGACATGGACATGCCCCGCATGCCGCGCACGCGCCCGGCAAGCAACGCGGCCGCGCATCTGGCAGCCCTGCTGCCAATGGGCAACGCCTCGGCCACAAGTGTTACGCGCCACGTCCTCCTCGCTTACACCGAGGATTACGCCATCGAATACCTGGGCCAGAAGCTCCGCCCCTACTGGCAACGCAACAACATGACCGTCGAGCACATGCTGGCTGACGCAGAAGCCCAATACTCGGCCCTTGAACAGCGCGGCCAGGTCTTTGACAGGGAACTCACTGCAGATCTCGAAAAAGCCGGCGGCACGGCCTACGCGCAAATCGCCATTCTCGCCTATCGCCAGGCCCTGGCGGGCAACGGTCTGGCTGCTGATGCGGACGGCACGCCCATGCTCTTTCCCAAGGAGAACTTTTCCAACGGCTGCATTTCTACCGTCGATGTGCTCTATCCTTCCGCTCCCTTCTTCCTCTTCTTCAACCCGGCGCTGCTTGAGGCGCAGTTGAGGCCCGTTCTTCACTACGCCGCGCTACCGCGCTGGAAGTGGTCCTTCGCCCCCCACGATCTCGGCACCTATCCGCTGGCCAATGGCCAGGTATATGGCGGCGGCGAAGTCACGGAAGAGAACCAGATGCCGGTGGAAGAGAGCGGCAACATGCTCATCATGGCAGCCGCGATGAGCCAGGAGATGGGCAACTGGGACTTCATACGGCAGTACTGGCCCCAGTTCACCAAGTGGGCCGAGTACCTGCGCCACGAGGGGATGGACCCGGCCAATCAATTGGCTACCAACGACATGTCGGGCCACCTGGCCCATAACACTGATCTCTCCATCAAGGCCATTGTGGGCCTGGCGGCTTATGCGCAGTTAGCCAAGGGGGTTGGCAAGCCAGAGGTCGCCGAGGAGTACTCCCGTCAGGCTGCCCAGATGGCGATGCAGTGGCAGGCCATGGCCATCGATGGCGACCACTACAAACTCGCATTCGACAAGCCCGGCACCTGGAGCGAGAAACACAACCTCGTCTGGGATCAGATTCTCGGACTCAACCTCTTCCAGGCCAAGGTTCGCCAGACCGAAATTGCCTTCTACCTCAAGCACATGAATCAGTATGGCCTGCCATTCGACAACCGTGCCGACTACACGCTGCTCGACTGGACAATCTGGACCGCCGCCCTCGCCGATCCACCGCAGCCCGGCAGTCCGGATCCTTTCGCGGCCTTCGTTGCTCCCATCGGCCGCTGGGTTAACGAGGGGCCCACCCGCGTCCCGCTCGCCGACTGGTACGACACAAAGACGGGTAACGCGATTCACTTTCAGGCGCGTTCAGTCGTGGGTGGAGTTTACATCAAAGTACTCGCCGTCAAGTCGCTCGCGGCCAAGTGGCGCGAACGAACTGAACCCTAGCCGCAGTGCCTGATCTATTGGCTGGATCCCCAGCAAAGCCTCACCAAAGGCAAGGAACTACATTACAAGCATAGATAAAGAATCGAGAACGACAATACGCTTGAAGAGTGCCTCATCCCATGGAAAGCGCAGATATCAACGACAACCCGATCAACGACGACTGGGAGGATTTCGTCGTTGTACTGCAGCGCGACGGTGTGATACACCACGCAGACGCACTCGTCACTCCGCTCACGGACGGCGTTTCCAGCGAGATCTACCGGATCGACGACGGTACGGACTGCTTTGTGGTCAAGCGGGCGCTGCCCAGGCTCAAAGTCCGAGACGAATGGAAGGCCGACATCGGCCGCAATCGCTTCGAGCAGTTGTACATCGAGTATGTTGCGCGTTTCCTGCCTCAGGCAATGCCGTCATTACGGCCTGGACCAAAGGATCGGGGCTATTTTGCGATGGAGTTCCTGAGCGCAGAGTTCACCAGTTGGAAAAATCTCCTGCTTACTGGCCAGGCACGCGTTGAGGATGCTTCCACCGCGGCATCTATTGTCGGGATGATTCATGCCCGCTCCGCTGGAGATCGCGTGGCCGAGCGCCTCTTCGACACAACAGCAAACTTCACGCAACTGCGCATCGATCCATATTTGCTTACAACTGGCGATCGGCATCCCGAGTTGCGCACCGCCTTCCATACCGAGGCGCAGCGCCTGGCTTCAACGCGGCAGTGCTTGGTACACGGAGATTTCAGCCCCAAGAACATCATGGTTTCGCGCGAACGTATGGTTCTGCTGGACTGCGAAGTTGCCTGGTATGGCGACGCCGCCTTCGACGTTGCCTTCCTCCTGAACCATTTGCTTCTCAAGGGGCTCTATCATGCACCTGAGCAACGCGGACTTGACAAGTTGGCCCTTGCCTTTTGGGAGCGCTACGTCGAAACGGCCCGCGAAGCGATTAATATTCCGGCATTGGAGCCACGCGTTGCGCGCCTGCTCCTGATGCTTCTGCTGGCGCGCATCGACGGCAAGTCACCAGTTGAGTATCTGACGCAACCAGAAAAGAAAGACTGGGTGCGCGCCTTCACAAGAATGGAGATTCTGGCAGGCTGCTCTTCGCTGACTGATATTATTCACCCGTGGTTTTCACGACTTCAGGGATGGGAGCCGCTGCAATGAAGATTCGCTCCATCGATGCATATCAGGTCTACGACTCGCGCGGTAATCCCACTGTTGAAGCGGAGATCCAGCTTGAAGACGGTATGCACGGACGCGGCACCGTGCCGTCTGGTGCATCGACCGGACAGTTTGAGGCACTGGAACTTCGCGACGGGGACCCGAGCCGCTTCCGCGGAAAATCAGTCTACAAGGCAATTGCCCATATCAAGCAGGAAATCGCACCGGCCCTTGCTGGCTGGGATGTGCTGGACCAGGAGAGTCTAGACACCAGGCTCATCGAACTGGATGGCACTCCCGGCAAGTCGCGCCTGGGGGCCAATGCTATTCTTGCCGTCTCTATGGCAGCAGCCAACACCGCTGCGGCAGTGTTTGGCCAGTCCCTCTATTCCTATCTCGGGAAATCACAGGGAAGGCTCGTTCCCTTGCCTGAAATTCAGATTATTGGAGGCGGTGCCCATGCAAATTGGCGCACCGATGTACAGGACTTCCTGCTCATTGCCACCGGCGCGGCTTCATTTCAGGAGACTATGGAGATCACTTTCAACGTGCATCGCGCGGCCGGCGATCTTATGGCCAAGCGAGGCACCCTGTACGGAGTGGCCGACGAAGGCGGCTACTGGCCGGAGTTCTCCAGCAACGAAGCTATCTTGCAGTTCATGACCGACGCAATTAATCAAGCCGGCTACGTGCCAGGAAGGGACGCGGCAATCTCGCTCGACATTGCAGCGAGCGACTTGTACGATCCGAACACAAAACGCTATTCCTTCCGCCTGGAAGGCCGTAGCTTCACCTCGGAACAATTTGCTGAACTGCAGATCGGCTGGTGCGCTCGCTACCCGATTGTCTCTCTTGAAGACCCGATGGCCGACACAGACTGGGAAGGCTGGTCTGCGATTGCATCGGTCCTGCGTCATCGCATACAGTTGATTGGCGACGATCTGTTCACGACCAACATGGAGCGCATTCGGGCCGGCATCGAGCGCAAGGCGGCAAATGCAGTGCTCATTAAACTCAACCAGATTGGCACCGTGACGGAGACCCTGGCAGCGATCGCGCTAACTCAAGAAGCTGGTTGGAATCCAATCGTCTCCGCGCGCTCCGGCGAGACCGAGGATGGGTTCATCGCACATCTTGCCGTGGCCACCAACGCCGGACAGCTAAAGGTGGGCTCCTTTGTGCGCGGCGAGCGCATGGCCAAGTGGAATGAGGTGCTGCGGATTGAACGTGATCTGGGATCGCGAGCCCAGTTCGCCGGCAGATCGATCCTTGATCGCCTGAAGAGAGCATGAAGAGCGAAACTCCGCTAGACATGTGGGCAAGTCGGCTGGTGCGTCAGCACGTATTCCCGCAAGGCGAACATGTTGTCGGCAGGCGTATCCCGAGGAACTTCACAACCTGCACCGATGATGTATCGCTCTCCGGCAGCCTCATGACAGGCCCCTACCGCGGTAAGCACATCTCCGACTGAACCGTTGCGCAAGACTTGTACGGTGGCAATGTTGCCCAGAATTACCTGCTCCGGCATCTGCGCCCGCGCCTCAGTGAGCAATACCATCACGTCCAAATCCACAATGTCGTAGCCTAGCTCGCCGCGTGCCTTGAGAATTCTGCGAGTGTTGCCGCACATGTGTGAGCGGGTGCGGAGGCCCATGGCTTTGAGGCCAGCCACCAGCCTCAACTGGGCCGGGTAGATGAACTCCATGAAGATGATGGGGCCGACCAGTGAAGCCGCCGGATCTCCCACACCCATGAGTTCCACCCCGGCCTCCATTTGGGCTCGCGCAAAACGAAGCTCCATCTCCACTATGAACTCCAGGAGGTCGTGGACGAAGACTGGATCGTCGGTAAAATCGATCATTAGGCGATTGATGCCGCGCAGGTTCGCTGCCTGGCCGCAGGGACCCTCTATCCAGCCCTCGACAATTCGGTCTCCGGCGGTTCTCTCTTTGAGCAGCGCCGCGGCCTTGACGCGGTCGTGCATGCGCCCGCCGCCCAGCGGATCCGGAATCTTGAGACTCGCCAGGAGCGTCTTGTCGGCAAGCAACGCCTGGGTTTCGTCGAAGGCCGGAGGCTGATCATCGAAGTAGCGGATATCCGCGCCCATGTCAGCCGCTTCGCGCGCCGGATCGGAGATACAGGACACCTGATCGAGATCGAACCGCTCCGCTGTGCGTAGCTGCGCCTCAGCCATCAGTCGACAATCAAGGACGTACTGGCCGTACTTCACGCCGATCTGATCGGCCGCGAACATCATTGTGATAGGCATTAGCGGAATGCGATCGACTGGTTGATGATCCATCATAGCCAAAACACGTTCACGGCTATTCATTGCGTTCCTCCTGAGCATTGCGTTGTATCGTTTGATGTTGGGTTTATCGCTGGAGGGGAGAATTCACTTTCATTTACGGAATGTTCCTGACTGTCGTCGAAGGGTCGCATCTCTCTACCGTCTCTCTAAATCGCGAAGAACAACTGCACTCCATCCGGGAACAGGTACGTCGGAACCGATGATATGTTCCGTGTGCGTTGGTTTCCATCTTCCGCTTGGCTGAACTGAAGACCCAGCAAAGGTCACCCCCGTCTGACTGGTGGATGAGGGAGCCAGCAAGCGCATTGCGGTGACGTGAGAGCCAAGACTCAGGCCCGCGACCGAGCAGCGCACGTCGTCATCGCCGCGATTGATCAGCACAGCAGAACTAACTTTGGCGGCCGCGCCCAGAGCATAGGCGGTGATATTCGGCAGGGTCTCTGGAACCTCCACCCTCATGGCCTGCGAGCATCCCGTTTTCGCTGCGGCGAAGGCTAACATGCCGAAATAAGGTACGCCTGCGCTATTCACTCCTTTTCCGTCGTCCTGAATGGGCGAGTAATGACTCACAAAACTCAGTTGATTGACGCCCGTTTCTATATTGACGCCGGAACATCCGTAATCGGCCAGCAGGAGCATGAAGTCCAGCGTCCATAACGCACCCAGGAATGTGTTGCTGACTCCCTGGAGGCCGCCTCCGGAAAATGAATTCGTCTCGCACATGCGCCAGGGGATTCCGCTTTGCTGAGAGGCGGCACGCAGGCGCAGAAGCTTGTCGATCAGCCGGGGGTCGGCATGAGACAGTTGCTCTGCGCTCCCATGATTCTGACCGTTACGATAGTAATGTGTGGTCAGCAATTGCACATCTCCCTTCGCGTCCTTTGCCATATGCTCCACCCACTCGACGTTGGTGGCGGTATCCGGAGCGGCAAACGGAATTCCCGGCACTGCCTTCACAATGGCTGCGTGCCATTGGCTGTACTCACTGCGATAGGTTTCGTAGGTGTACGGTGGTTTGCGGAACGGCTTCTGACCGTTCCCGTAGGCCTCGACTTCGTTGCCAACTTCGATTGCAAGCAACCGCGAATCCAGAATCTTTGCGACCGCGCCCACTTCTTCGACAGCCTCATCCACGGTCCCTTGAGCAAAGTTGACGCTCCAGATCGCTCTCCAACCAGTTTTCCTTAGGAAGCCGGCGAACTGTTCCAAACTTTCTTGTGTGATGAAAGTATCCTGGCGCTCTGCTTTGATCGCACCATTCGGCGCATATCGCGTGTAGTTCGCGACGATGCCACCAACTCGGATTACTCCTTCCGATCCGATGCCCTTGATGAGTTCGACATAGCGATGATTTGATGCGCTCAGCAGACCTATTGGGGCAACGGATGACATCTCGTAGCCAAGACCAATAAAGTCAGGTGGCACCGGCACCGGATCTGCTGTGGACAACTTAAGCACATACGGTGGGGCCGCATCAGCAAGACAGGGAGCAGCGGCAACCAGTGCCACGCCGGCTGACACCATGAGCGTGTCTTTGAGAACCATGCGTCGAGTTAACATCCGTGGACTCCTGGCCTCGAGTTGGTTGCCCGCGAGATGACACTGAAAAGGATATCCGATGGCGATTGAAACGCCCCTGACTCTGTCAATGCATTTTCAGGGGCGATTTCACAGTGTGCAAGTGGGTTCAGCCGCCTCGCCTAATTGTCTGCACTCACGCGAACATTCAGGCCGGCATCGATGAACTGGCCTTCCGCTCTCTTTGTGCAATGAACTGACAGAACGTTGTCTGCATTCGCTTTCACGCTTGCCCGTGCATCGCTCGAGATGCTGCGATACTCCCAGGCAGTGCTTTGGCCGCGTTGCGTGTACGCCAGGACGCCGTTGATAAACACCTCCACGTCTCCCACATGCATATCTCTCACGACGAGGTTGGCAAGGCTGGCCGCCGTTATGGCTCCGGGGTTGAAGTGCCTGCGCATCCAGATGTCGGAGCTTGTCCATGACGTGCCGGCGTGATCATTGCCAACGCCAAACCCGCCTTTTGCCTCCGTCCACTGCGCATCGACGAACCCTGGCATGGCCCAGTCTTCTGCTGGCTTGGTGGTCGTAAGCTTCCAGTTCTGGCCTGCCTGCTCCGAGGTTGGCACAACAACGGTGTAGGTCGGCATCGTCAGGATAAAGTGATTTGCCTGAGCGATCTTTGCCAGGTCGACCTTCGGGATGCGGTCGTAGGTCATGAGGCCGTTGATTTCGATCATGACGTCGGTGAGTTCGGTGTAGACGGCAGCCGACAGTCCCTTGTTATCCCGGAGGTCTTTTACCTTGTTGAGGTATTCGGCATAGAGGTAGAGCAGATCGTCAGGATTGGAAACGGTGGTATAGCCGAACCCGTTGGGATCCCAACTGTGGCCCTGCACATGGTAGCCAACGCCGCCGAATTCTCCGTTCGCCAGGGCCTGGTTTGGAGTCGGCGCACGCACACTGGGTTCCGGATACCTGTGCAGGTCGTTGATATCTCCCGCACCGGTAATGTTGCCTCCGCTGGCCTCGTTGACCAGCCGCGACGGATCAAGAGATTTGACCATGCCCGTAAGGCGCTGCGTGTCGAACTGTCCCTGCCCTTCATTGAAGATTACCCACATGATGATGGACGGGTTGTTCCAGTGGGTCTCGACCAGCCGCTGCAACTCTGACTCAAATTCCTGCTTGTCGATGGGAGGAATTGCTTCCGCCCGGTCCAGATAGGAGTTGGGCGAGGGCATGTCCTGCCAAACCAACAGTCCCAGCTTGTCGGCCCAGTAGTACCATCGCGCAGGCTCCACCTTTTCGTGCTTTCGAACCATGTTGAAGCCCATTGCCTTCATCGTCTCGATGTCGCTTCTGAGCGCTTCGTCGGTGGGCGCGGTGTAAATTCCGTCCGGCCAAAATCCCTGGTCAAGAGGACCCAACTCGAAGACAGGCTGGTTATTGAGCAGGATCCTGTTATATTCGCCGACCTTGCCGATCGATATCTTGCGCATGCCGAAGTAGCTTGACACCTGGTCCGTAACCGTTCCGCCAGCGCTTATCGATACATCAAGTCCGTAGAGAAACGGAGACTCAGGGGACCACAGTTTTGGCTCCGGAATCGGGACGCTCATTTCGGAGTTGGGTTTGCCCTCGAAGCTCTTGACGACCTTATCCACATCCTTGACCACAACGTGGATGGTGGCATCCGGGTTTGACTCTGTTGTATTCACCGTAAGGCGCAGTTGGTTCCCATCGACATCGGGGACGAGTTTCAAATCTCTGATCGAAACCTTGTCCACCGGCTCAAGCCATACTGTTCGCCATATGCCGGTAGTTGGCGTGTACATGATGCCTTCCGGATTAGTGCTTTGCTTGCCGCGGGGCTGACCTCCAATGTCAGTGGGATCATAGACTCGGACGACTAGGTCCTGTGGACCGCCGGAGACGAGATACGGAGTGATATTAAAACTGAACGGATCGTATCCACCCTTGTGGGTTCCGATGCTCTTGCCGTTGACGAATACCTCCGTCTCGTAGTCGACCCCTCCGAAGTGCAGAATTACCTGTTTTCCAGCCCAGGCCTCGGGCAGGCTGAAGGAGCGCCGATACCACAACCGCTCGAAGTGCATCATGATCCCGGAAAGAACCGACTCGACAGGGAATGGCACCACAACGTGGCTTCGCAGAGTTCCGCTGGGGATGGGCTCGTTGGCAAAACCGCTCTGGAACTGCCACGTGCCATTCAGGTTCATCCAGTCTTTGCGAACCATTTGAGGCCGGGGATACTCCGGGAGAGGGTTTGTCGTGTCTACATTCTTCGCCCATCGAGTGGTGATCGGAGTGCGCTTCTGCCGCTGCGCATTGAGAGTAGCCATCGACAGAACAAGTGCCGCCCCCGCGAGCAAGAGTAATCCTGTCTGCAGACGCAATTGTCGGCGCGGGTTCGAATTCTGATGGAGGCTTATAGCGAAGGGACGATTTATTAGGAGTTGCATTTCCTTTTCTCCTTTGCGGCCGGACCAGGTCTTCACGGCCGCGACTCTCAGGACGTAAAGCCTTGTGACGGCCAACGGCTGGAAGGCGCATTTGTACACATGCGTGCCATACATACTCAATTTCTATTCACATATCGTGCTTGATCAGCAGATCGCGCGAGCGGAGACGAGGGCGTCAGCCATCAAGCCAGGCACTACCTCTGACTGTTCCGATGCACGGCAGGATGGAGCGTCCCTGCCGCTCTCGCCACCGGAAACTGCCAAGGTGGCAGTGGGTGGCAAGGGCGGCAATTGGACTCGTTTTCCCCTATCAACTGAGGGTCACCTGCAGCTCGCTAGAAGGCAAGCCGCATGCTGAGTTGAATAGTTCGCGCTGGGTTGGCACTTGTGACTTTGCCAAACGTGGAACTCGTCGAATTAGTGCTTAACCCAGCGAAGTTGACGCGGTTAAAAGCGTTAAACGCATCCGCTCTGAAGGTAAGTCCAAAGCGTTCAGCGAACGTCCAGGTCTTGTTACCCGAGAGATCCCAGGTCGCACTTCCCGGCCCGTAGATGTTGGCCACACCGGCGTTTCCCTGAACACCGACGGTTGTGATCTTCGTAACATTTGCAGTGTTGAAATAGGGTCCTACGTAACCGTTCTTTCCTAAGCCGCCGTGCAGCGACTTATTGATTACGGGGCCGCTGACATTTGGTAATGCGTTTACAAAGGTGCCCAGGCTCTGGGAGCTGCCCAGCGTCAACCACGGGCCGGAACGAAGGCCGGCGATGGCAGCAAACTTCCAGCCACCCAGGACCGCGTCTGATATGCCACCCTGGTTCATGAAGGCCTTGCCCTTGCCGAACGGGAGTTCGTAAATGGCGTTGGCTGTCATGTTCTGCCCCATGTCCCACGTGCAGTGCCCGCGGTCCTGGCTAAGATTGAGCGGGTGCCATGTGAATTGGTCCTGCCATGGCGTGTCGAGGCATTTTGACCATGTGTAAGAGCCCAGCACCGTGAAGCCTGAACTGTACCGATGCTCAACACGGGCGATTAATCCGTTGTAGCTGGATTTGCCGAAGTTTCCATTTTCCTCGACAGCGGCCCAGCCCGTCAGCGGGAAAACCGCGCCCGGCAATTCCGGATCGATCTCCGCGCGCGTTTCAGTGTGATGTGCCGAACTACCCATATACGTGGCTTCCAGAAGCCAGTTCCGGATGGAACGGTCGATCGAGAGGTTCCATTCGTAGGTGTACGGTGTCTTTTCGTTTGGTTGCATGAATGAGATGGTCGGCAATGCGGCGCCGTTCGTATTGGAAA
>OBLW0100002128.1_pt1 | contig 16115 bp, 12 predicted proteins | sample 1520161 | NCBI WGS metagenome assembly OBLW01 (sample SAMEA3539309, study PRJEB22396) | soil metagenome | biome: tundra; feature: field; material: soil | place: USA | collected 2010-05 | depth 0.15 m | reverse complement strand
TTCCGAACGCTCAAAGGTTTTCAGACCTATTGCGTGCCTGCTTGCGCCCATGAAATTATCACGGTCCACTTCGCAGTCACAAGGAGAAAACAACCGTGAAACGTATGCTACTCGTCCTAGGCGCAGCCGTCCTGTTCCTCAGCAGTTTGGTGGTTCCAACCGTGGTTCATGCCGACGGACCTACCAATACTAACTGTGGTAACACATTATGCAAGCCGTAGACTGAGAACTCTCTTTCCTTACGAAAACGGAACAAGAGTCATGCCGACGTTGCTGCCTGCAGCGAGTCGCGGTATAGTGCCTTGCTACCGTCATGCTGCAGGCGCACTCATTTCTCTGGCACTACCTTTGGCTCGCGCCTAACGTCTTGCTATTGGCGCTCGCCTTCTTGATTTGGAAGAACGGGCTGCGGAGGACATTTCCCGCATTCTTTGCCTTCGCGCTACTGAATCCGCTCTGCCAGTTTGCGCTTTACATCGCCGATGTGGCGCCATCCATCACGGCTGAGAATTTTTGGCGGGTAGATTGGGCGAGTCTACTGATTGAGGGACCGCTGAAATTTGCTGTGGTCGCGGAGATATTCGCGCGCGTCTTCGGTTCGTATGATTCCCTGGCCCGTCTCGGCAGGCTTTTGATTCGCGGCGTCGGCATCGCTTTAGTGCTGGCGGCAGCGTTGGCCGCCGCCTACGCTCCTAAAGACAGCCTCTTCGGAATCGTTTCTGGAGCGCACCTGTTGGGACAGACCATTGCTTTGATTGCAACTGGTCTTCTGCTCTTCATTTTTGTATTTGCGGCATACTTCAGGCTTCGACCGGCGAGGCCTATTCTCGGGATCGCGCTTGGCCTGGCAATCGCTTCGTGCATTCATCTTGCAATTCGGGCCGTGGCGGCAAATGCAGGGCTGCCAGCGGAAAGGCGAGTCATCCTTGACTTCGTCGATATGTCGGGCTCCCACATGGCCGTGCTGATTTGGTTTTACTACCTCCTCGTCCCGCGGGATGGTGTGGCTAAGTCTGTGGTTCCCTTGCCTGAGAGCAATCTCGACATCTGGAACCGGGAATTGGAGCGTCTGGTAAGGCAATGACACTCGCAATCATTCTCGTTATCGTTGCGGCACTCGCACTGATCTTCATCCTTGGCGTCACCGTTTCTCGCAGCCTGCAGATTTCCGAAGGCACCGGCCTGGCAGCCAGCATTCAGCCCATTGACGTCGAAGCCTTCCGCAATCTCATCGACCCGGCCGAAGACGAATACCTGCGCCGCCGCTTGCCGGCTTCGGAGTTCCGTCTCGTCCGCCGGCAACGCCTGCTTGCCATGGCCGCCTACGTGCAAACGGCGGGAAGAAACGCCGCGGTTCTGGTGCGCATGGGACAGAGCGCCTTAACGGCAGGCGACGCCCGCACGGCCGAAGCCGCACACCGGCTGGTGGACAATGCGCTTCTGCTGCGCCGCAACTCAGCTCTCGCCCTCCTCCGGATCTATGTTGCTTTGGCGTGGCCCAACTCTGGGCTGGCTGCCGCTCCCATCCTTCGCGGCTACGAGCAGTTGAATGGCTCGGCCATGTTGCTGGGCCGGCTGCAGAATCCGGTTGCCCCAGTTCGCATTTCGGCCACATTTTGATTCTGATCGCAATCGGCCGTCCGAACCGTCGATTGCTGTTTTGCGGGGTTGCCGGAGCACCTGGAACCCTTGTAGGAACGTAGCCGTGGTAACCAGCGTTCCTCACTCCTTACTTGTTTTCGGGCCTCGTTCTGTTATAAAAACCAGCGAGAATCAAACGTTCCAAATCACTTCGTGACTACATCGGCAATCTGCCGTGAAATCAATCGCGCCGTCTGCGCGCATGCGCGAGTCCAAGGGAGAACCTTATGATCCGCACCATCAAAGCTGTGTCTGTGTCGTGCCTTGTCCTGCTGCTCTCCGCCATTTGTTTTGGTCAGGGAGGTTCGGCCACTGGCGATTTGCACATCACCGTTAAGGATGCCAGCGGAAAAGTCGTGACCAGTGCGACCGTCACTGTGCAGGATGTGGCCAAGGGACTGGAACGCACCGCCACCGGCGATGGCCAGGGTGGCTACAGCGCTCAATTGCTGCCACCGGGCACGTACTCGGTCACGGTTGAGGCAGCGGGGTTCTCCAAAATCGAAAACACCGGCGTAGGCATCACGGTCGGCGGCTTGGTGGAGTTGCCGGTCACGCTCTCCGTCTCAGGCGGCAAGGAAGTGGTGGAAGTCAGTTCGCAGACGGAACTGGTGGAGACCTCGCGCAGTTCGACAACCGACACGATCGGCCAGCGCCGCATCGATAATCTTCCCATCAACGGCCGCAACTACATCAACTTCACCCTGACCGATTCGCAGGTGGTGCGCGACAATGCGCCCAACACCGGCGCAGCTCCTACCTCCGGACTGAATATGAGCGGCCAGCGCGCGCGCTCGAACCTGGTCAACGTCGACGGCGCCGACGCCACCGACAACTCGACGAACGGCGTGCGCTCCACGGTCTCGCAGGAGGCCGTGCAGGAATTTCAGATCATCACCAACAGTTACGCGGCGGAATACGGCCGCGCCGCCGGCGGCGTGGTGAACATCATTACCCGCTCCGGATCGAACGCCTTCCACGGCGACATCTACGGCTACCTGCGCAATCGAAACTTCCAGGCGGTGAATCCCTTCAGCACCGTATCCGATCCGGCTTATACGCGCGTGCAGGCTGGCGTAGCCTTTGGCGGCCCCATCAAGAAGGACAAAACGTATTACTACTTCGCGTATGAAATCACGCGCCGCCACGAAACCGGATTCTCGAGTATTGGACAGGGCAACTTCGGGTTGGTGCCGTTCGACACCACGCAGGTGGGATTACCTTTTGGCACGATGCAGTTTACTCCCGAGCAGGTCGGATTTCTGACCAGCCCGGCGACTCTGACTGCCGAGGCGACGGATCTCACCGGGAATGTAGCCAACGCGGTCGCAGCGTATGCGGCAATTGCCGGCGCCTCCTCTGGCATGGCGGTCAATGGCGCCTGGCCGGCTGGGCTGGGCGGGTTCCCCGGGTTCTTCTCCAGTTGCCAACTGCCTCCATGTTCGGTGCCTGCTTCCTATCAGACACTCACATCGCAGATGGGAAACTTCCCTGTCTTCGAGGGAACCAGCCTCTACTCGCTGCGCCTCGATCACAATCTGGGGACCAATCATCGCCTGACGTTTCGCGCCAACGTCAGCCCCAGCACAGTCACTGGCATTGAGGTCAGCGGCCAGGACCAACCTTTCGGGCAGAACGCTTACTCGCGCACTTCGCAACAGACTTACCGCGATGTCGCCGGCGTATTTCAAGACACCTGGACGATCGGCAACAACAAGGTCAACGAATTCCGCTTTCAGTACGCCCGCCGCGGACTCTCCTACTTCTACAACACACAGATTCCCGGAGGCTCCGACCCGGCCGTTAACATCCCCGGTTTCGCCTATTTCGGTCGCGAGCCCTATTCCTACATTCAGCGCACCGAGCAACGCTACCAGTTCACCGACAACTTCTCGTGGACTGTCGGCCATCACAATATGAAGTTTGGCGGAGACCTCAACTATCTTCCGCTCAAGGCGACTTTCACCGTGAACTATGGCGGTGTATACGACTTCGGAAGCGTTTCGGCGAGCAACGCCATGCCCGCTGCCGATTTCGGCGTGCTGCCAGCGGCCTTGCAGACGAGCATTCCGTCTCTGTCTGCGGTGCAAGCCTACGGGTTTGGGGTCCCGGGAGACTTCATCCAGGGCATCGGCAGCCCCAGCGACACTTTCAAAAACATTCCCATTGGAGCGTTCTGGCAAGATTCGTGGCGCATCAGTCCAACCGTCACCCTGAACTACGGTGTGCGCTATGACGTCGAGATTCCTCCCAAATTCACGGCGCCCCAGGGACTGGCGCTTCCCGCTTACAAGCTGCTGGGATTGCAGAAAGGGATTCAGACGGACAAGAACAATTTTCAGCCGCGGCTGGGCGTGGCGTGGGACCCGAGCGGCAACGGCAAGACGGTCGTGCGTGCCTCCTACGGCATGTTCTACGATCACCCACTCCTAGGCCTTTACTTCCTCGGCGATGCCTCCGACGGTTCATCGAGCGGGCAGTTAGCCTTCGCCGGTACATCCGCCTGCTCTGGCGCTGGCAATCCCGGAAACCTGAACGCGATCACAATTTTCCAGGGACTGCCCATCAACCTTGCGAGCCCAGCCAATCCTTGCGCCGCCACGCTGAACCCAACCACCGCCAGCGCGCTCGGATTCCTCCCCAACCAGCAGCAGTTTCAGGCGCTGAACTTCCCTCAATCCATCTTTCTCAATCAGAACTATTTGAACCCGTCGACCTTCCTGCCGCTCGGCTTCCAGCCCTTCGGATATCCGCAGTCCAAGAACTTCGTGTACGCGTATTCGCAGCAGGCCAATATCACCGTGGAACGCGATCTCGGCGGGGGCTTCGCTCTCAGCCTTGCCTATAACTTCAACGGCGGCCGTCACCTGAACCGCCCCATCAACGCCAACACCATTCGCGGCGACCTGATGGTCGCAAACTTCGAGTCGGCGTATTACGATGCAAAGATCCTGAACAATCCGCTGATTCTTCCGGTTCCAGCGAGCCCGTTTACAGTCAGCGGATGCAATGGCCCCGGAAACGGAAACTTCTATGGACCGTACCCCTTCGTCGATGCCTCGCTGATGAACTTCTTCCGGCCCGGCGGTTTGAATCCGTCGATCATTGGCGCATACGCCTCGGTCGGCGATCCGCTTGGCTGCATTGCCCAGGCGGCAACTTTAGTGAGTACCTTGCCGGGATTCAACGCGTCTTGCGATCCCGCAACCTTCACCGGCTGCGTCCCGTTCGGGGACATGGACGCCAACTATTCCAACGGCAGCTCGATCTATCACGGGTTCACCACCAACCTGCGGAAACGCTTCACCAACCACTACGAATTTCTTGCGTCCTACACCTGGTCGCATTCCATCGACGACTCGACCGATCTGCAATCCACGCTGACACCACAAGACAGCTTTTACCCCGGCTATGAGCGCTCCACTTCCCTTTTCGATCAGCGTCATCGCTTCGTTTTGAGCGGCGTTTTCCAGAGCGGCAAACTTGGCGGCAGCGGCTTCGTCAGCAAGGTCTTCAGCGATTGGACGTTCGCCCCACTGCTCGACATCGCTTCCGGACGTCCCTTCAACATTCTCACCGGCAACGGGGATAATCTTCAGCTCTCGTCCCTGACCGGCCGGCCCAACACGACGGTCGATCCGGCCTGCGGCACCGTTTACAAATCCAAGTACTCTCGCACCGGGACGCTGCAGGAGCCTTGCATCAACGGCTTCGTCGCTACTGGAACGGTTCCAACTCTTCTGCAACTCGACGGCAATCTAGGACGCAACGCGGGAATCACGCCCTGGACCGTGTTCAACGACATGCGCGTTTCCAAGCGCATTTATTTCGGCGAGCGTTTCAATGTCGACCTGATCGCCGACATGTTCAACATCGCCAACAAAATGAACGTGGCCGCGGTGAGCCCGCTCTGCAGCAGTTCCACCTGCAACGCGGGACAGCCCACCTCCGCCTACGATCCGCGCCAGTTCCAGTTCGCCATGAAGCTGAACTGGTAGGCGCTCTGGTTCGCGGCATTTCTTCTGGATTCCGTGTCCAACGGAATCCAGATTTTTTTTCGTTTCAATCGCAAGGCCCAGATTCGAGGTTCCGAAGGTCGGAGGTCTGAGATCTGAAGTTAGAGGTCTGAAGTTAGAGGTCTGAGGTCCGGGGTCCGAGGTCCTGGTGTTACACTTTCCGTTCACCCATCCTTGGCGCTTGCCCGGAGCAGTTCCCCAATGCCTGAAACCCCATTGCCCACCCCGCGAACTCGTGTGGTCCGCGAAGCCGATCGCGCCGTTTACGATCGCGAAGCCGTGTATCGCATCCTCGATGAAGGATTTCTTTGTCACGCCGGCTTCGTCGTCGACGGCCAGCCGTTCGTGATTCCGACGTCGTACGGGCGCAAGGATGCCAGCCTCTACATTCACGGCTCGGCCGCCAGTCGCATGCTGCGGCAGATGAAAGAAAGCGTGCCGGTCTGCATCGAAGTGACCTTGCTCGACGGACTCGTGCTGGCCCGCTCTATTTTCAATCACTCCATGAACTATCGCTCGGTGGTGATTCTCGGGAAAGCCACTCTGGTGGACGATCCGGAAGAGAAGCTTGCCGCTCTGCGAATTCTGTCGGAACACATTCTGCCCGGCCGCTGGGACGACTCGCGCCAGCCCAACGAACGCGAACTCAAAGCGACATCGGTGTTGCGCGTGCCCATCGAAGAATTCTCGGCGAAAGTGCGCCAAGGCCCGGCGATCGATGACGAGGAAGACTACTCGTTCCCCACGTGGGCGGGAGTCGTGCCGCTGGAGATGGTTGCAGGCACGCCGATCAATGACCAAAGGTTGGAACTGGACCGCCATCCTCCTGACTATGTTGAAACACTGTTCGCGAAACGTAACACGAGATTGACACGGTCATCCTCCGACGCCGAGAAACGCCGAACTCACCGGTGAGAAATTGGGCTCTAGTCCTCACTATCCCAACAATCGTTCGCGAAACGTAACGCGAATTCGATCGCCGTTTCTGGTGGGCACCTCAGGAGTAGCTTCTGCTGTCAACTCCACTCTTGTCTGAGTGGAATGGGAGCGCGAATCTAATTCCTTCTGGAGGCTGTATGAAACGATCGACCCTTTTCTTCTTCTTGATTGCGGCAACAACACTAGCAATCCTTCCACAAGCCCAGGCGTGGCCGAATGGCAAGGTGACCAACACTAAGAACACCACCACAACTACTAGTGGCTACTGCATAATCACAACAACTAACTATACGAACTGGACTTACACAGATTCGAGCGGCGGCGCTCATCTGTTCGCCGCGTCAAGTCAGGTTGTGACCGCGAGAAGTACGAACCCTAAGTTCAATTGTTCGGCCTACAATGACATAGTTGATGTTCAAGCGTGGTCGACCGACGGGAAGGGATACTATCTGACTACGACCAACGGCTCACTGGGAAGCGTAACGATTACGGCGACCATATTCCCGACGTACGAAATCCTATCGTTGCTCTACGATCCGCCGGGCAACCAGAGCAACGTAGGCATCACCAATACCACGTTCTACGGCACAACCAACACCATCGGCTCCTCATTCAGCAGCGGCACATCGTTTACATTTGTTGCCAACGGAGGATTCTTTGGTCTGGGCGGAGGTACGAGTTCGTCTGTCGGATTCACTCAGGGATACGGCACCTCAAACGCATTTCAAAACACAATCACAAACGGGCAAGGAATCACGCTCAACTCGACCAGAAATCCGATTGACCACACCAATGACACATTCTGGTTATGGCTCAATCCGGAAGTAGCAATCACCGAAACAAGTGCAACCGCGGCAACCTATGCGGTCTCCCCTCCCAGCGGTCAAGTGATCGATGCCGTACGCGTGAGCGTTGCGCAACTCCAAAACCCAAGCACCATTCCACTGCCCGTATTGGAACCCATCACAATTAACGGGATCGGTTATCCGGGCCTCAGCAATTTGTGTGCTCATCCCTTGCCGCCAGCGCAATGCACGCAAGCTAACGCGTGCGGATGTGTCCCGAGTGACTTCACCCAGATCCTCGGGACCGACCCGATTATCTCCATCACCGGGAATGCGTCCCCCACGACGATCGATCCCAAACGGTACTTCTTCCTGAACCCCCAACCGTCACCGCAGCCCTTCCTGGAATACGGCACCACCGACACCGTAACTCTGTCGGACTCCCAGCAAGCCACCCAAACGCAAACCGAAACCACCCAATACCAGGCGTCCTACTCAACCACGTTCGGCACCAGCGTCAAGTCCTTCCCAGTGGATTGGACCCTGCAATCGACGATCACCAATACGTGGACATGGACGCAAACCGCGAGTCTCGACCATTTCAACGGCTCCAGCCACCAGATGAGTCTGACGCTGGGCACCTCGACCCTCGGTTGCGCCGAATCGGTCGACGTCTACGAGGACTACATCTACCACACGTTTGTGGCCACCACCGCTTCGGTGCCGCCGCCGGCTTGTGACTAAAGCGACCTGCAGTCTCTGCGGCTGTCTCCGAAAGAGGCAGCCGCTTTTTGATCGCTTACGGGACCAGCAGCAACTTCCCCGCGATCTTCCGCGCTTCCATGTCGCGGTGCGCCTGTGGCGCCTCCGCCAGCGGATACGTCTTCGCAATCCGCAGCTTGAGCTTGCCTTCCGCGATCATGGCAAAAAGTGCGCCCGTGCGCGCCAAGAGTTCCTCGCGGGTCGCCGTGAAGTGCGCCAGAGTAGTGCGCGCCATGTAGAGCGACCCTTTCTCCGACAGCTTCGCCGGATCCACTGGCGCCACCGGCCCGCTCGACATGCCGTAGAGCACGAGCATCCCGCGTGGACGCATGACGTTCAGATTTTTCTCGAACGTAGCTTTGCCCACACCGTCGTACACCACATCGACGCCCTTGCCCGCGGTCAGGCGCTTCACTTCGGCTTCGAAATCCTGCTGCGTGAAAATGATGACTTCATCCGCGCCAGCTTCGCGTGCGAGTTTGGCTTTCTCCTCGCTCGAGGCCGTGCCAATCACTCGCGCTCCGATCGCACGGGCCATCTGCACCAGCAGCAGTCCGACGCCGCCCGCCGCCGCGTGTACCAGCGCAGTCTCGCCCGCCTTCAGTTTGTGCGCGTCGTTCGCCAGATAATGCGCAGTCAGCCCGTGCATCATGGCCGCGGCGGCCTGCTGATCGGTCACCGTCGCGGGCACGGGTACGAGATGCTCCTCGGGCGCCACCACAAACTCCGCGTAGGAGCCGAGCGCACCGCTCCAGGCGACGCGGTCGCCAACCTTTACGGTTTTCGCCTGCGCGCCCACCGCCGACACCACGCCCGCGCCTTCCTGCCCGGGAATGAACGGCAGCGGCGTCCGCAAACTTCCATCGCGGAAGTGCCCATCAATGGAGTTCACGCCGGCCACCGAAACCTTGACCACCGCCTCGGCCGGCTTCGGCTGCGGAACGGGGACCTCGGCGAGTTCCATCACCTCGGGTCCGCCGGTGTGCTGCACGCGAATTGCTTTCATGGTTGATCCCTTACTGTCGCCGTGTCATCCTGAGGCCCGCGCTTTTTGCGGGCCGAAGGATCTATGCACTTGTCGGCACCACCAGCAGCGCCGGCGAGTACATTAGGTCCTTCGCTTCGCTCAGGATGACAAGTCAGGCTCAGGATGGCAAGTCAGATTGATTCTTGAGCCTACGGTATCAGCAGCAACTTCCCCGTCGTCTTTCGCCCTTCCAGATCGCGGTGTGCCCGCTCGGCTTCGGCCAGCGGATAGGTATGCTCGATCCGCAACTTGAGTTGGCCGGCCGCGATCATGCCGAACACAGCGCCGGAACGCGCCAGCAACTCTTCTCGCGTTGCGATGTAATGACCTAATGTCGGCCGGGTCACGTAGAGCGACCCCTTCTGCGACAGCGCAATCAGATTAAATGGCGGAACCGGACCACTCGATCCGCCGAAAAGAACCATGAACCCGCGCGGCCGCAGAACGTTCAGCCCCTTTTCGAACGTCGTCTTGCCCACCGAATCGTACACAACATCCACGCCCTTGCCGCCGGTCAACCGTTTCGTCTCCGCTTCGAAATCGGATTGCGTGTAGAGAATGACGTCGTCCGCTCCGGCTTGGCGCGCCAGCTTCGCCTTCTCGTCGGTGGAAACAGTGGCAATCACGCGCGCGCCAATGTGATGCGCCATCTGCACCAACAGCAGTCCTACTCCGCCCGCCGCCGCGTGAATCAAACAGTTCTCGCCGCGCTTCAGCGGATACGTATCATGCGAAAGATAGTGTGCGGTCATGCCCTGCAACATGGCTGCCGCGGCCTGCTGGTCCGTCACTCCGGATGGAACCGATACGAGCCGGTCCGCGGGCACGCAGGCATACTCCGCGTACGATCCCAGCAGCCCGGTCCAAGCCACGCGATCGCCCGCCTTCACGGAGTTCACAACGGCGCCCACGGCCGTCACAACGCCTGCGCCTTCCTGCCCCAGAACAAACGGCGTCGGCGCCTTGTAGCGCCCTTCGCGGAAGTACACATCGATAAAGTTCACGCCCGAAGCGGCCAGCTTCACGACCGCTTCATTCGCCTTGGGCTGCGGAACCGGCAACTCCGCCAGTTCCATCGCCTCAGGGCCGCCCGGTTGTTTGACTTGTATGGCTTTCATGAGAATTTGGATTCGCGGTCTTGCCGGATGGGATTCCGGCAACAGGTGATTCTACATGCGCGCTGGCCGGGACTTGTGCTCAAAAGCCTTGCAACGCGGATTGGCGCTGTTGCAGGAAGCGGCGGACCGCGGGATCGCGTTCGAGGCCGATCGCGATCTCGTACGCGCGGCGGGCTTCGTCATAGTCATTCATCCTGGCCAGCAGTTCCGCGCGTGCCGCCCAGTAGGGTTGGTATTCGGCGAGCCGCGCGTCGGTGGCAACTTCTGGCATGGCCTGGATTGCGGACTCCGCACCGCGCAATTCTGCGATGGCCAGCGCACGATTGATCGCGACCACCGGGGAACCCGCGATTTCGAACAGCGCGTCGTACAACCGCACCACCTCTGCCCAGTTGGCGCGGCCCGTGCGGCAGCGGTCCACATGAGCCGACTGCAACGCGGCTTCCAGTTGATAACGTCCAACAGAGCCCAGAGCGCTGGCGCGTCGCAGCAGCACCTCGGCCTCAGCAATCATGTGCGAATCCCACAACGACACATCCTGCTCGGCAAGCGGCACATACTCACCATCCGCGCGGCGTCGCGCGAGCTTCCGTGCCTGTGCGTGGAGCATGAGCGCCAGCAGGCCCAGCGCCTCCGGTTCTTCCGGCAATAGTTCAGTCACCAGGTACGCCAGGAACAAGGCCTCCTCCGTAAGATCTCGACGGGCAGCGTCGGTGCCGCCCGGATCGGTCCAACCTTCGGCAAAAGCGGCATAAACTGCGTCCAGCACCGCGTCGAGCCGGCCAGGAAGCTCTCCGTGCTCCGGAACGCGGAATGGAATGCCGGCCTGACGGATTTTCTCCTTGGCTCGCACCAGTCGCTTCCCCATCGCCGCCGGAGACATGAGAAAGGCCGAGGCAATCGCCTTGGCGTCGAGCCCGAGAATCACTTGCAGAATCAAAGGGGCGCGAATGCTGGCGTCGATCGCGGGATGGGAGCAAACGAACATCAGAGCAAGACGCTGATCTGGAATCTGATCCGGGATTTCCTCCGCAATCGCGGCAGCGCCCAAACCCTCTGCCATGTCTTGCAACTCCTCGCCGGTAAGCTCCCGTCGCTGACCTCGATAGGAATCGATCATCTTTCGCCGCGCCACCGTCAGCAGCCACGCTTCCGGGTTTGAGGGACTGCCCTTTAGCGGCCAATCCGCCAGGGCCGAGGCAAATGCCTCCGACAAAGCGTCCTCGGCGGCTGCTACGTCGCCGGTGCGGGCCGCGAGGAAGGCGACGAGTTTGCCATAACTGCGACGCGCGACCGCCTCTGCGGTGCCGCACGCCTGCTCGTCGCCTTCGCGGAAGTTCATTGGATTGGGCTCCAACGCAATCACGCCGCCATACTCCAGACCGGGCGCACTTCAACCGCACCGTGACCGGACGCCGGGCAGCGCGCCGCCCACGAAATCGCGGCATCGAGATCAGGCACGTCGATCAGAAAGTAGCCGCCCAACTGTTCTTTCGAGTCGACATACGGGCCATCCAGAACCTGCGACTTGCCATTCGTGCTCCGCACGGTCGTTGCCGTCGAAGTCGGCTGCAGGCGGTTGCTGCCCGCCAGCACGCCGGCCTTTTTCAGCGCCTCGCCGTATGCCATGTAGGCGGCCGCCCCTTGTTCCTGTTCGGTCTTCGTCATTTTGGGCCATGCGCCCTCGTTCACATAAGCCATCAAAAGGTATTGCATTTTCGATCCTCCGTTTTGAGTTGCGTTTGCGGCATCATCCTCCGCTACTACAATGACGTGCGAAGCCGGGCGATTTGGACAGCCACGAACCAGCGAGCGTTTTAATACTACTAACGACCGAACCGTTGATGCCAAGTCCAGTCGGAACCGTGCCTTCTAGGACAACCTGCCCGCCGCCGTCTGGTACACTTGCACGTCTTTCCGCAAGGAGGCCCTTCATGGCCGAAACCAAGCCCCAAACCCTGGCGAATCACACGCGCTGGGACCCGCCGTTTCATTTCTTCGTTCTCCCCATCTTCGCGTTGGCGCTAATCCTGACCTTGGTCCACTTTTTCGCTCATATCACCGAAGGCGATATTCGCGATCACATCCATGCCTTTCTGCTGGTTCTGCTGGCGCTCGCCTTACTGATGCTGACGTTCAAGGTGCGCGTCTACTCGCTCAAGGTGCAGGATCGCGTCATCCGCCTGGAAGAGCGCCTGCGCCTGACCCAGCTTCTATCCGAGCCGCTGCGTTCCCGCATTCCCGAGTTGACCGAAGACCAACTCTGCGGCCTGCGTTTCGCTTCCGATTCCGAGATTCCGAAGCTGACCGAGCGCGCCCTGAACGAGAAACTGAAACGTGCCGATATCAAGAAGGCGATTCAGACCTGGCGGCCGGATTACTGGCGGGTGTGAAGACCGGACGTCGGACGTCAGACCTTGGATCTCCGACCCGGCACCCCGATGCAGTAGAAGGCGCTGGCGGCCGAGGCACAAAGAGAGGAGATATCTTAATGGCTTCCCTTGCAGATGCTCTGGTCAAGCAGTTGTTGGCTGGGCGATATATCGCGTCGCTGGCAACCGAGAGTCCTGACGGCTCCATCCACATGGTTGCGGTGTGGTTCTGGTTCGACGGTTCCCATGTTTTTGTGGGCACGTCCTCGCGCAGCCGCAAAGCACGAAATGTGCAGTCCAACCCAAGGGTTTCCTTGATGATCGACGCCCGCGACCCTGCCGCAACCTGCGGTATCACCATCACAGGGAACGCGCAGATCTTGACCGACGACTCGTCGCGACAGAGGAATGCAGAGATTCATCGTAAATATCTGAGCGCAGCCGCACTGGCGGACGCGAGGGTGGGTCCGGTGTTCGCCGCTTTGGATGATGTCGCCATCCAGATCACACCGGCCTCGGTGATTGCATGGGACATGCGCCAGATAGACCGCCAATTCTTAGGGAGCGCGATTCAGGGAAACCCAGCATACATTTTGCCGTTGGAGCCCTGAACTAACCGATGGACGTCAGACCTCGGACAGTTTGGCTGGGCGAACTCAGGCTTGCGTATCAGGCATCGACAACCGCGACGTAAAAGTCTGATCATCCAACTTCTAAGTCTGGGATCTTATTCAGGTCTTAGATCTGAAGTCCGAGGTCCAGGCCGCTTTTCGCCGTAACCGTTGGGCCCGATGCCGAAAGTAACCGCGGCCGTCTCTTTTCGGCGTTGACCCCGGCGCGACCGCCGCGTACGATTTTGATAGAATTTACTGGATTGTCACACAGGGAGAAGCACGTATCTCATAGAGAAATATGCGATTAGCGAAACTCTATGTACGAACCGCCGTGCTCGCCGTCCTCGCGATTGCCGGCAGCGCCTGCCAGTCGGCGAAGAAGCCAGTATCTCTCTTGCCCCCAGCGAAGGCTCCGGCACTCAAGGCCGCTCAGCCGACTACGCAAGCTCCTGTCGCGAAACCAGAAACTCAAGTTGCTCAAGCTCAAGAGCTACCTGCTCAAAAGCCAGCCTCCGCAGAACCTAATCCGCCCACGTCTGCCCCAGTTCCAGACGCGGTCGGCGATCTGATCGCCCGCGCCGAAAAGGAATATCAGGCAGGATTGGCCAACCATCAGGCCGGCAAAGCTGAAGAAGCGAAACAGAATTTCGATAACGCGTTGAACGCCCTGCTGACCAGCAATCTCGATATCCGCTCCGACGATCGCTTGCAGAAAGAATTCGACCGCGTCGTAGCCGGCGTCAACGAACTCTACCCGGGCGGCACGGCGGATACCGAGGCTCAGCAGAAATCCGAGCCTGCCCCGATCGACGAAACCAACGGCATTACGCCTGCCGCCGATGCGGGCATTAAAGCGAAAGCCCAGGCCGAGATTAAGAACACCCGGTCTGACCTGCCGCTGATGATGACCGACCAGGTCGCGGGCTACATCACCTATTTCTCCAATCATGGACGCGGAAGTTTTGAGCGCGCCTATTCGCGCTCCGGACGCTATCACGACATGATCGTCTCGACGCTGAAAGAGGAAGGCCTGCCCCAGGAGTTGATCTATCTCGCGCAGGCCGAGTCCGGATTCCACCCTCTGGCCGTCTCGCGTGCCGGCGCTCGCGGCATCTGGCAGTTCATGGCCAGCCGCGGCCGTGGCTACGGCCTGTACCACAACATGTGGGTCGACGACCGCCAGGATCCCGTAAAGTCGACCCGGGCCGCCGCTCATCACCTGAAAGATCTCTACAACCAGTTTGGCGACTGGTATCTCGCGATGGCCGCGTACAATTCCGGCCCCGGCACCGTGCAGTCTGCGGTGAAGCGCACCGGCTACGCCGATTTCTGGGAACTCTACCGGCGTAACGTTCTGCCGAAAGAGACGCGCAACTACGTGCCCATCATTCTGGCTGTGACCATCATGGCCAAGAATCCATCGCAGTACGGGTTAGATGAAGTTGCGATGGACCACCCGGCGGATTACGACGCCGTCACCATCAACTATCCTGTGGATTTGCGTCTGGTGGCGGAATGTGTGGGCTCGACAGCGAGCGAATTGCAGGATCTGAATCCCAGCCTGTTGCGCTTGACCACGCCGCGGGACGGCAAGTTTGAGCTACACCTGCCGGCTGGGACCAAAAACGATTACGAAACCGCGATCGCCGCCATTCCCGCCGACATGCGGCTATGGTGGCGCTATCACACGGTTCACTCCGGCGACACGCTGGCGACGCTGGCGCGAAACTATCACACCACCGCCAAATCGATCGCGGAAGCCAACCACCTTGAGGGCACCGAACTGGATGCCGACGCCAAGCTAGTCATCCCGGTCGCGCCCGGGAAGCATCCCGTGAGCGATACGGCGACCTACGCCCGGCGAATCACGCGCTACAAAGTTCATGCCGGAGACTCGGTCGAAACCGTTGCCGAGAACTTCGGCGTTTCACCCCAGATGCTGCGCCGCTGGAACGGCATTCATGGCGACAGCCTTCGCGGACGCAAAGTTCTGGCCCTACACCTGCCCGTTTCACCGAGTGCCCACGATTCCGAAGTAGCGGCGTCGAAAACCAAGGCCAGACGCCCCAAAGTTACCGAAACGGCCGCTACCAAGCCTCCGGCGACCAAGTCCGCGGAGATTGAACGGGAAGAAGTCGCGCAGGCCGCCGTGGTTCACCACAAAGTGAAGACCGGCGAAACCCTCTACTCGATCGCCAACGCCTACCGAACCACCGTCGCCGCGCTGAAGCGCGACAACCGCAACGTCGCCGTCATCCACCCCGGCATGATTCTGATCGTGCAATCGGCGCGCTAAGGGACTAAGGCGGTACATGACACCTGTGGGTGGGAAGATTCTCTTCACTTTCTTCCCTTTTCCTCTTCCCTTTTCCCAGCCCGCTGTGATAACAGGATAGCGAGCGGTCTGTATCGGCAGTCCTTGCAGGCCGCACCGAACGCCGTGCTATAATCGCGCGCCGTTCCAGCAGAAGTTTCCGGTGGTATTTTAAATTCTTTTGTGCCCGCAGCCAGGCGCCCCATCCGCACCCGGCCGCCAACGAAATCAGGAGGAGCAATGACGTTCTACGATCCCACGCTCTACGGACGTGACGAAGAAGAGGAATTCGGCGACAGCGGCGCTTACAGCGAGTCGCTGGAAGAAGATTTCGAAGAGGAAGAAGAGGAGGAAGAAGAAGCCGGAACGCCGGCACCCGAATCGATTGATCCGGAGCCGATGTCGATTCCTGCGCCTCCTGCCCCTAAGCCCCGGCCGGCGCCACCCAAGCCCGCACCCGCGGCCCCGAGCGGTGGCGGCGGAAAGCCCAAGGCAAAGAAGAAGGCCGCCAAGAAGAAACCGGCTGC
>OBLW0100002127.1_pt1 | contig 16116 bp, 8 predicted proteins | sample 1520161 | NCBI WGS metagenome assembly OBLW01 (sample SAMEA3539309, study PRJEB22396) | soil metagenome | biome: tundra; feature: field; material: soil | place: USA | collected 2010-05 | depth 0.15 m | reverse complement strand
CATTCTGATGGAGCCAGGCATTCAGGTTCATGCAGCGCGCAAACGACTTGAAGCCGTGATCGGAGATCACCATCAGCAGCGTGTCATCGTCAAGTTTTTCCATGACGCGGCCAATGAGGCGATCCATGCGTTCGTACAAATCCTGAATCACCGGCGGATGCTGGCTATGCGGCACATCGCGCGCCGCCGGATGATCTTCATCGAGATAGCGCCAGAACATGTGCTGGATGCGGTCGGTGGTATCGAATACGCAGGTGCATAATCCCTGCTTGGTTTTGTCGAGGGCATCGAAGAGCATGCGCTCGCGATCTTCGTGATTGCCGTAGGCCTGCGCCAGGAAGGCATCGTCGTCGAGCACGTGTTCGTTCATCGCCCATGTATCTTCCGCGAGACCGAGCGTCGCGTAGGGGCCGAAGAGCTTGGCGAGATAGATGGAGTAAGTCACGGGGTGAGAGATGGGTAAGTCGGGATAGCCCGGATCGATGTTTACAGGAGTGACATAGACTTCAATTTCGGGAGAAAGCTCCTTGAGATAGAAGCGGCAGATACCATGCGCGGTGAAGCCCATGCCCGCTTTGAATTCGGCCGTGATCCATTCGGAATATTCTCCAACTTTCAACGTGAATTTTTCCGAACCAACCGAGAAACGCGCCTGCTTTGATCCCAACTCCGGCTTGATTTCAAAAGCCATGCGCACTTCGCCGGCATTTTCCTTTAGTGGATTGTCTGGACCGGGAACAAAAGAGCGGCAAACACCGTTGCTCCGCTCGATGGGCACGCGCACGCCGCCTTCGCGAAACTTGTCGCTCGACATGCGCGTGGTGCAGAGGCAAAACGTTCCCTGGCTGCCCTTCAGGTCGGGCACGCACATTCCGGAGAGCAACACGCCTTGAAACTTTTCCGGCGGAAAGGTTACCGGTACGCGAATCACCGAACTGAAGATTCCGGCATTGCCCAGCCAGTGCCAGAAGGGCGTCCCTTTGCGCATCGCCTTAATTTCTGTTTTGCCGAATGGGATGGAGTACTTGCCAATCTTGATGTGGCGCTTCGGCCCTTTGATTTCTGCCGACGAGAGATAAGGAAGATAACTATTGGCATCGCGCGCCAAAAAATCGTAGATGTTGTGCTTGCCCGGGTTGACTCCGGTCAGAAATGTGGACCAGGCCACGGGAGAAATTGCCGGAAACGTCGTCCTTAGCTTGCTGAAGGTTCCCTTATCGCGCAGCTTCGAAAGATTGGGCAGCCTACCTTCTTTCATGAAGCGGTCGGCGAGTTCGGGATCCATGCCGTCGAATCCCAAAATCACTGCCCGCTCGAAAGTCGCTTTGCCGTAAGCATTGCGCCGGCGCAGAAAGCGAAACAACTGACGGAAAGGCCACGTCATCAGCGCGTAGAACGAATAGAGGAAGGCGACAAAGATTGCCCAGAATGACGACAGCACTGCAAATCCGGCGCCTGGACCAGCGTAGGCGTGAGCCAGGGCTGGCATGAAAATCAGCGCGATTAGTAAGAGACGTATGGCGCGGGCACTCATGCCCGCGAAAGACCGACGGCGTGAATGAGCTAAAGGAAAGTCATAATGTACCCGCGACTTATCAGCCGATGTCAGCAGGCGGACAGGAGTGTCCGCCCCACACGATCTCTTCATATTTTTATCCCCAATACTTCCTTGAAAATAAAACCTGCAATCATCGACAGAATGAAGAATAGCCAAATCCAGTTCATGCCATAACCGGCGACGTCGATATCGCGATCCGGGTAGTTGATCGAAATGGATTCGATGGGGCTATTCTCCGGCAACGCCGGTTCTGCCGACGAGAACATACGCTCCCAGAATTGTCCGCGCAGGCGGATGGTCGAAATGCGCGGCAGGTCGCTTCCGATGCAAACGGCCTTTGTCGCAGTCTGGCCGCCGGACACGATCTTCATTTCGTACCTGCCGTCACTTGACCCAGCCAAGCGCCACACAATTTTCTTCTCGGCTGGAATATGCACCGGCGGCGCGGTCATCGTAATCTCTGGTGGAAGATCGAGCGTAACGTCATTCGCTGGGTCGCTGCTCGCGTTCGACTGTCCAGATAGATGAGCAGTCAACAGGAAGGCCGCATTGGGAGCAATCGGCGTTTGCCCCAGATAGCGATCGATCTGCACCATAAGCAAAGTGATCGGAATGATGACATACATCAACGGCTTAAAGGCCAGTTTCAGGTAGCGTCCGGTACCGCGGAGGATCTTGCCATACGATCCCATCACCACCGGAATCTGGTCGCGATAGAGGCGTACGGCCAGTAGATGGGCCTTCAGTTGGTCTTTGGCGATGCCAATGGCTTTCTGATCCGAGGTGTAGCCGAAAAGGACGACCATCAACAATCCGACGACTAGCGACACGAATATGACGATGGCCAGCGGACTGGTCAGCCAGGAGAATTGCGACGCTGCTATGGACATCGCCTGAGTCATCGCCATTGATTTAGAGAGAGCGCTCAAGTTACTCGATGTACCCTAATCCGCGCAGCCGTTTCTGGATCTCTTCTTTCGACGTGCTGCTCTCATCCGGGATAATCTTCTTTGTCTCTTTTTCCAGCATGTGGATTACGAATTCCTCGATCGATTCGTATCCGGCTGCATCGGAACATTGCTTGACCTTCTCCAGTAGCTCGCCTTCGATCTTTATCTTCTGTGAACCAAACATGACTTCTCCTGTCAACAATGCTTATGGTGTTTGTCATCCTGAGCGAAGGACCTATCCACTCCGCCGCCAATTACATAGGTCCTTCGCTCCGCTCTGGATGACAACTACTAACTAGCTTAGCGCGATTGAAATACCGATTGGCCCATCATCTCTTTCGTTTTTGCGATTCCGAATTCCGAGAGAATCGTCGGCGTAATGTCGGTTAGCGCCGGAGTCTGCGCTTCGATCTTCCGGTTGCTCAGCAGAACTCCCGGCACCTTTGTGAAATCCATGCAATGATCGCCGCTCCAGGCGTTGGTGTTGTCTTCGAGCACATCGGGCGGGAAGGCGCCCAGAATCGTCTTCCATCCCGCGCGATAGCCGCGGTTGTAGCCCACGAGCGCGTCGGGACCTGTGCGAGCATAGGGTCCTTGATAGGCTTCGCTGGCGAAGTCGATGCGCGTGATTACCTGCGAACCATCTTTCGGATCGCGCACATCCAAAAGCTTTCGCCGGATTTCGCTAAGCAGCGCATCGGCCGCGGCGCCGGGTTCGACGATGCCTTCGCGCTCGCGTCCGCGAATGTTTAAATAAAGTCCGTTCAATCCCAATCCGTAGGCGCGCGTGCGGCTCCAGTCCACGTCGAAGAAGGGCTCGTTTGGATCGCCAGTAGCGTTCTCTTTGCGCGTGACGTAGCCGTTGTTCAGCAGCCAAGTATTCAGATTGAACGAGTGCCGGTAGGGAGCGAAACCGTGGTCGGAAAGCACGAGCAGCGTCGTATTGTTATCGACCTTCGGCATCACCTCGCCCAACACCTGATCAATCTGCTCGTAGAACTCCTCCAATGCGTTGCCATATTGAGCAGCGAGCGCGGCGTCATAGGCGGGATGTTGCGGATCGGTCAGCCGCCACATCATATGCCCATTCAAATCGAGGCTGGAAAAATAGAAGAAGAACAATCCATCGTGAAATTTTGGAAACTCCGCGTCGAAAGCCCGCCGATGTTCGGCGAGCACCGTGTGGGCCTGTTCCAGATATTCTTTATCGTCGAGCACGCCAGCGGTCAGGGCCTTTGTATCTTCAGCGATCCCCTGGGTGTGGAACTCGCCAATCTGTTTCGCCAGATCTTTGGAATAACTGGTCGGTGTGGAGATCGGCAATGCCGGATTTTCGGGATCGATATTGATGGGCGATACGTAAAGTTGAAAACGTGGATGCGTCTGCTTGAGATAGAAGCGGCAGATTCCCTTTACATTGCCGATCAAGGGCATGAGCTGAAACTCCACCGGAACCCACCCGCTCCATTCGCCCTCTTTCAAAATGAATTGCTGGTCCTGAAAGGCGATGCGGGCGACCGGCTCCAATGGGTCGACATCAACCGTAAAGGGCTCGGTTGAAGGCGGAGAATTTTTGCGAAAAGTATTATCTGGCCCAATCAGATTCGTTGCAACGCGGTTGTTCTTGACCTCAACCTGCACTACTTCGCCGCCCTCTATGGCTCCAACCGCGGCTGTCGGATCATCGGTGTAAAACGTGAAGGTGCCATAGGTTCCGCGGAGGTCGGGCGTGCCCATGCCGGAGAGTGTCTTCCCTTTTGCCGTTATCGGAGGGAAGTTTGCAGGAATGCGGTAGACGTAATTGGGCACGCTTTGCTCGTCGAGAATCTCCCAGAACGCCTTGCCGTGGCGTAACTGTTCGGCTGAACCGCTGCCCAGTGGAATCACCCAGCTGCCGATATGAAAACTATGTTTGGGCCCTTCGACCTTCGAGGTGGAAAAATAAAGTTGAAAAGTTTTGGGATCGCGGTGAATGAAATCGAAGATGCCATGCCCGCCGGCATTCATGCCGGTGATCAGATTGGACCACGCCACGGGGCTTTGTGGCGGAATGCTCGTCGTCAAACGGCGGAACGAACCCTGAGCGGCGAGCCGGGCGAAGTTGGGCATCTTGCCTTCCGCCATGAACTTCGTCAGCAGATCGGGGTCGAGGCCGTCCACTCCAAGAATAATCATCTTTTTGGAGCCCATCGCTCCGCCACGGGCGTGCTGGCACGAGAGAAGGAGACTCAGCCCCGCGGCACACGACCCGAGCAGGCACACGAACCAAAGACGTTTTCTGAAAGACCCTGTCACTTTAAATAGTTTCTGCAAATGTCGATCCGGCTTCCTGGCTCTTTTGACTAGCTTCCCGATTCACGATGGGTGGCGATCGCGGCATCACCACTGGAGGAGATCCCGAGGAGCAGGTACATCGATTGTACAAGGAGTTGCCTACACGTCAAGACTGGGGCGGGGGAACCCCAAAACCTTTACCACAAAGGACACTAAGGTTCACGAAGGAAAGCAACTCCAGTTCTTTTGATCAACGGCGGCGCAGCCTTTACACTTACTGTTATGATCCGAAGAGTCTTTTCCGGCGTGAGCCTGATATTTCTTTGTTTTTCATTCGCCGCAGCGGCCTCCAAACCTAACCTGGTGTTAGTGACACTCGACTCGGTCCGCAGCGACCGCATGGGCTTTCTCGGCGCTAAGGGCGCGCATACCCCAAACCTCGATCGTCTCGCCGGGGAAAGCATCGTGTTCGAACACGCCTACGCTCAGGCGCCGGGCACGGTGGTTTCTCACGCTACGATTCTCTCCGGAGCTTATCCGCAAAGCACGGGCATGAGCGAGATTGGTGGCACGCTGCTTCCGTCGCTTCCTTATTTGCCCGACGTACTGAAAGCGCAGGCCTATCACACCGCCGCGTTTGTCGGCTCGATTGAGCTGGACCCTGCAAACGGGCTGGCCCAGGGCTTTGACCGCGGCTTCCAAAGCTATGACGCTGGATTTCGGCCCGCGATCCCGGGGGACGCACATCCTGCTGTGACCGAGCGCCATGGAGACGCGGTGGTTGCACGCGCTATCTCCTGGCTCGACCACAATGCGCAAGGCCAGTTTTTTCTATGGGTTCATATCGGCGATGCGCACACTGCCGCGGCCTCCTACAACTCGGCCATCACCGCGGCCGATGCCGCCGTCGGGAAATTAATCAGCGCCCTGCAACAGCACAAACTGTACGCGGATACGGCGGTGGTCGTTGTCGCCGATCACGGCCAGAGTCTGGGCGCACATGGCGAAGATGCAAGCGGAGTATTTCTGTATGACGAGACCATTCATGTTCCCTTGCTGATCAAGCTGCCGCAGGGCCAGAGTGGGGCGAAATCTGCCTCCACGCGGGTAGGGGCGAAGGTACGGCTCGTCGACATCGCGCCTACGCTGCTTGAGATCGCCGCGATTCCGGTTCCCTCGCAAATGCCGGGGCAGTCGTTGCTACGCATCGCCAAGGCTGGAGGTGGTGGGAGCGATCAGCCCGTCTATTCTCGCGCCGATCTGCCGCAACGCGGGTTTGGCTGGAGTCCGCTGGAATCGTGGCGCGCGGGTAAATATCTCTACGTCCGCGCACCCAAGCCCGAACTCTATGACTTGACCACCGATCCGGGAGCGGCTCACAACCTGGCTCAGAGTTCGAAAGCCACGCTCGATACGCTGGCCGCTCAGCTCGACAATTTCGACCGCCGATTCAACGGCGAGGCGGGCAAATCTTCGGCAGAATTGAGCTCCTCAGAGATGCAGAAACTGGCATCGCTCGGCTACATCGGACTGCAAAAGTCGTCGGGCTCGGCGACGACGGTTTCGGGCACCGATCCGAAAGACAAAATTGCGATTGCCAACAAAGTGATCGAAGCAGCGTCGGCGCGTGGACAGGCTAAGCCGGACAGCGCCATCGCTGCGCTTGGCCCCATAGTCGTTGCCGATGCCAACCTGTATCTCGCGCAGTATGCCTTGGGAGCAGCCGAGGCGCGCAAAGCGCAATATGCGGAGGCCGCCAAACACCTGCACAAAGCGGTTGAACTGCAGCCGGATTCGGCATGGGCGCACTACGAAATCGGTGCGGCGTTGCTGAAAACTGGAGACTTCAAAACCGCCATCGTGCATTTGGAAATCGCCACCGGGCGGCTGCCGGCATTTGCCCCCGCGCACGTGGCGCTCGCGGATGCCTATGACAAAGCAGGGCGTGGGGACGATGCGAAGCGGGAGCGCGCACTGGCTGCCAGGAAGCTGTAGCGTGGCCGCGTGTTCCTCGGCGGCTTCAGGTCTTCAGCCCCTAAAAGGAGTACGTGGTTTAGAGGGCTAACGGCATCGCTGAAGCGATGCCCCGATACGAATCCTCGATCTCTTCGGGGAATGCGTCAGCGCGATGCCGGGCCCGGTGGCGCGACCGGCTTCTCATTCGCCGCCAGACGCTTCGCCTCCGCCCGCTCGCGATCCGCACTCGCCTTTTGCCCCAACTGGTCGTAAACGCCGGCCAACCACACATGCGGCAAAGGAGCTTTGGGCTGGATCGAAGCCGCCTTCTTCAGTGCCTCCACCGCGCCCTGCGGATCCCCCGTCAACGGCAGCGCGTAACCAAGCATCATATAGCTCTCGTAGTCGTTCGGGTCATATCGCAGCGCGGTTTTGCATTCCTGGATGGCCTCCGGCAGGCGATTAGTCCGGGCATAGGCCATTTCCAGAAAGTCATGGGCCTTGATCATGGCAGGTTGCTTGGCTACGAGCTGCTCGAGTTCAGGAATGGCCCCATCGTAGTCTCTGAGCGCCATCAGACCTCTGGCCAGTTGGTAGCGGGTAACATCCGAATCGGGTACAAATTCCAGGGCCTTGCGCAGAACCGGCACGGCCCTCGGATAGTTCTGGTTCAGCATCAACCAATGTCCCAGCAGCGGGTAGAGTCGGAGGCCCGGTTCTTTGGCTATCGCTTGGTCAAGCAGCGCGATCGCCTCGTCGTAATGCATGTCAGCCTGCAATACCTGAGCCCGGTGGACCAGATTGCCGATTTCTATTTTGTCCTTGGGATCGGCAGCCTGGTCCGAGGGCGATGCTTTTGCAACATCTCTGCCGGAGGCCAAGTATCCCAGCGCGCCCAGTGCATCCTGCGCTCCTGGGTCCAGCACAGCTTTGGGAGCCTCATGCTGGTTGCTTGTCTTCTGCAAGAAAGTCTGCATCTGATTGGCGAGTGTGTCAGCCACCGCGGCCGAGGTTGGCGCGAGATTGCGCTCAGCCTTCAGATCTGTCGTCCGGTCATACAATTCCCGCCGCGGCACCTGGATGTAGAGATACTTGCCGGTTCGCAACGCCTTTTCGTCGCTCCATCCGTATTCGTCGCGCCCATACTCCGACTGCGCATAGGCCGCGTGTTCGTGCCAGGCCTCCGCAGTCGAATTATTTACCGCCGGCACCGGTTTTATCAGAGGCAGGAGCGATTCCCCCTGCACTTCCTTTGGAATCTCAATCCCACATTCCTCCAGGAGGGTGGGCAATACGTCGACCAGTTCTACCTGATTTTCAATCCGGTTTCCGGCCCCAATCGCGTTGGGCAGCTTGATCAGCAGCGGGACATGAATCGTCTCATCGTAGAGAAAAAAACCGTGCGCATCTTCTCCGTGGGCTCCGAGCGATTCGCCGTGGTCGGCCATCACCGCCAGCACCGTTCCGTCATACAGCCCGCGCGTTTTGAGCTGCCGCAATAATTTTCCGACTGCGGCATCCTCGTACGCAATTCCGCCGTCGTAGGGCTCCGACGCATAGCGGGTTTTATAAGGCTCGGGCGGATCGTAGGGATCGTGCGCATCATAAAAATGTACCCAGAGAAAGAACGGCCTCTTAGGGTGTTTGTCCAGCCAAGCAAGCGCGTGCGCCACGACCACATCTCCGCGGCGCTGAACGGTGACGTAGCGATCTTCTCCAGGATTTCCGTTACGGAAATCGGCGTCGTAGGTCTGAAACCCGCGGTCCATGCCTGGGGCGTACGGTATTTTCGACTCAAGAACAATGGAGCCAAGAATCGCCGCTGTGCTGTATCCGTGAGCTCTTAGAATTTCTGGTGCATAGGGGAGATCCGCCGCCAGAGGTGTCTGCATGGCATTGAGCTGATGAAACTGCGGATAGGACCCCGTGAGAATGCTCGCATGCGACGGCGGAGTCAACGGAACCTGCGCATAGGCTCGCGTAAAGACCGCCGATTGCTTTGCTAAGGCGTCGAGGTTCGACGTGAGGCCGCGGGTCGAGCCCAGAAACCCCATGCGATCGGCACGGGTCGTGTCGAGCGTGATGAGAATGATGTTAGGAGACTTTGGACTCGAAGCCGTAGCCTTGGGATTCAAAGAGGGCTTCTTAGGCGTCACCGCGAGCCCACTCAGGGTCAAGAGCTGAATCAACAGAAAGCAGCGAACCACAGCCATCATCACGGCGCCGGAATCCCCTCGTCCCTGAAATGCTAAACACCAGTTTATTATCGAACACGCCCGCCGTTATGGTCGACACAAAAAAAGGAGGCTCTTTCGAGCCTCCTGAGAAAGGTAACCCATTTCGATCTAGAAGCTGAACTTCATTGCCAGCTGCATGGTGCGAGCGTTGCTGGGGAAATTCAGCTTGGGTTGGTCGAAGGTGGAATTATTTGGGATGAAGTTGTCACGCGACGGTCCGGTAACTCCGTTGCTCCGGATGTCATTGATCAATCCCGTAATGAACTGCGGATGGTTGAGAAGGTTAAACGCCTGGGCCAGGAAATCGAACTGGTAACGTTCGCCAAACTTAAGGTGCTTCGCGGCCGTTATGTCGAAATTATTGGTCGGTGGCGTCTGCAGGTTGCCGCGACTCGTGGTGGCATAGGCCCCGTACCCGGCGATGATGTACCGCGCATTTGGATTGTTAGCCAAGTAAGCGACGGTATAACCGGCGCTGTTTGTCAAAGGCGATACATCGCTGCCTACATTGGACTGGCCGCTAGGATTGTAGATGGCCCGGTCACCCGCTGCATCGCCGTTGAGGTTGCTGTCCAACGCGCTCTGCACTGTGCCCCACTGGCCCGATTCCCATGTGTATACGGGCACGAATTCGTAGTTGCCCAGTATGTTCTTCTTGAGCCAGTTCGAGTCGTGGGCGAACCATGGGACATCGTACGCCACTTGGAAAGTGATACGATGCTCGTGGTCCAAGAGCGAGTTGGCCCGCTCCGCCGCCAAATTAAAGAAATCCTGCGGGCGGCGCGGAGTGATGTCGGTGCTGTGGAAGTCGGCGGTTGAGTTGTCGATCGTTTTGCTCCACGTCCACGCCAACTGGAACTGCAAGCCGTTGGTCATTCTCCGCTGCAACTGAGTCTGCAATCCGTGGTAAACAGACGAGCCCCACGGCTCAAACGCGGTAATGTAATTATGGAACCCAGCGGCATAAGTTGTGTTGTAACAGGTCGTGACACAGTAGTAGCTCTGGCTGAGCAGCCCTCCCGGCCCATCCAGAGTGACGGCAAGAGCGTCCAGTTGCGCCTGCGATGGGGCTGTTGTGTAGGTTGGCAGAGAGTTTGAGGGAGTGACGTAGGTATGGAGGTTTATGATGCTTTGCGTTGGGAGGTGAATACCTCGCGATCCAACATAACGAACTTCCGCAGTGTAGGACTTGAAAACATGCTGAACGCCAAGGTTCCAAGATTCCGCATACGGATATTTCGTGTTAGGCGGAATGTACGACGAAGTCAACCTTTCTGCGTCGGCCTTATCCAGAATCGTAATTCCGCTCGAGGCTTGCGGCGGAAGCCCACCATGAGCCAAGAACGGTGCTTGGCAATTTGGATCAGTAGGAGACGGACAGCTCTCAGTGAAACCAATCTGGGGCGGGCGTGACAGCGTACCAATGTTGTCGTAAAGCACGTCGTAGCCCATGCTGTAGCCGCCACGAATTGAAGTGTTGCCACTGCTTCCCGGCGAATACGCAAAGCCGATGCGGGGCATGAAGTCTTTCTTGGGCGCCGTCGGCGCGACAAAGTTGCAACAGATCCCCGGGATCAAGGTGGGATCGTCGGCGATCGCATTCAGACTCTGTTGCTTCCAGCCCGCCGGAACGCTCAGATATTCATACCGCAATCCAAGGTTCAGGCTGAGGTTCTTTGTGATCTTCCAGATGTCGTTCGCATACCAGCCGATCATGTAATCGTCGCCTGAATAGCCAACCGAGCCAAAGCTGCGCTGGGCGAAACCTGGAGACTGATCGTGAGCAAACTCATCAAGGTTGCCCCAGATATAGTCTCCACGCGACCGTTGGATGAACAACTGGGGGTCGATTTGCTTGCGCAGATCGATACCGAATTTTAGCGTGTGTCCCCCCTTAACCCAGGAGAGGTTATCCACCAGTTGATAGGTGTTCTGGTTTGCATATTGAGGAGCGTTTGGATCCGGGCCCACATCAATGCTTCCCAGTTCGGTGACAGTCAGGTTCGGAAATGCATCCTGTCCCGGAAATTTGAGGTTCGGTACGATGAAACTCTGCTCGTTGCGGTTGAAGCCAATACGGAACTCGTTGCCGACATTTGGCGAAAAAGTGTGGTACTCCGCCAGAGTCACGAGATGGTAGGGGATTCGCAGGCTCGTAAAGAATACAGCCAATTCCGCACCTGTATCGAGTTCTACGGCTTTATTGTAGATATAGCGCCCGCGCACTTGATCCTTGTCGCTGACGTCCCAGTCCATCGAGGTAATGAGGGCTGTGCCATTGTAGAAGTTGGGCGCAACAATCGGCACAATTCCTACCGGGATGAAGTTAGGAGTGGGAACGAGAGTGCCTCCCAACGCAGGGCAGGCGACTGTCGTTGAATAGTTTTGGACAACAACGGTACCGGGGGTGGCGAATGAGGAACACAGCGGGTCGATTCCGGACGTATTGGCTGGCAAACCACCAATCGCGTACTGAGAGAAGCCGGTTACGCTAGTCGTATTAATCGGCGAGCTTGGGTCGTTGATCGCCAATAGTTGCTGATACCCAGCTGCGGTGGGAGCGAGGGCGGGGGAACTTGGCGCCGCCGCCTGACCGACCGGGTTGTATTCAAAGTTCGCAAAATAGAAGAGTTTGTTCTTGAAAATAGGCCCGCCAACTTGTCCACCGAAACGATTGTTGTCGTAGCGGGGATTCGTAAACACACCCTGATTGGCGAATTTATAGTCGACCGCATTCAGATCGCGGTTCTGGAAGTATTCGTACGCGCGGCCGTGGATCGAGTTCGTTCCGTTGATCACAACCTGGTTGAACTGGCCGCCCGCGGAGTGGCCGAATTCCGGGCTGAACTGGTTCTGAATAACGGTGAAGTTTGCTACTGCATCGTTCGGCACATACACCAACGGACCGGTAACGCCCTTGTCGTTGTTGTCCGTTCCTTCAATGGTGAAGTTGTTCTCGCGCGGACGCTGTCCACCAACTGAGGGGCCGGAGCCTGCACCCAAACCGCCGGTGCTGCCCACGCCAGCCTGCAGCAAGGAGGCGTTCAAAACGCCCGTGCCGGTTGTGGCCGAAGGAAGATCCTGCAGAATCTGGTTGTCGTAGGTCGTAGACAGCTGGCTGGTAGTGGTATCGATCGTTGGCGGAGTGCCGGAGACTTCAATCGTCTCGCTGGTGGCTCCCGGAGTCAAAGTCAAGTTTCGAGTCGTCGTCTTGTTCAGTTCCACGTCGACCTGCTCGGTGATGGACTTGAACCCGGTGATCTTGGCCGCAACCTTATAGGTGCCAGCCTGGAGGTGGTCGAAGCGGAATTGGCCACTGCTGCCGGTCGTTGCAGTTGCTGATACGTTGGTGGCGACGTTGGTGGCTGTGACTTCGACGCCGACCAGAACTGCGCCTTGAGTATCGACGATGGTACCGACGATGTTGCCGTCGATCGCCTGGCCCAGAGCGCTACCAGCGCCTAGCATCAGCAGGCTAACGAGGGCCAACATCAGTGCGAAAAGTCTCAAACTTCGCGAATCTTGTTTCATAGTCTGTTCTCTCCTGAAACGCTCAAAACTAACGGATACCATTGCAATTGCGAAGCTCTCGGATCAGCCGAAAACACAATACAGGCCAAAACAGAGCTAACTCGTGTGACTGAAGTATTGCAAGCGAAACTCCACAATGACATGTTGTGTTTGGTTATTGTTTTCAATCGTTTGTGTATTGGTGTTTCGCCTTAAACTCTCGAAATTCATATGCCTTCGGGCGTTGGCCTATGGTTTTTAGTATTTGACCGAGCCTGACCTTTGTTGAAAAAATCAATACCGCACTGGAATGACCGACCATTGTTCTGGAACGATAACTCCTCGATTTGGTAGGCTCCAATGTGGTGCCGATTGTGAGAGATCGCCCCTCGCTTAAACCAGTGCCCAATCCTCCAGTTGAAAAGCGCTCGGCAGCGACGAACCCTCCGATCCCCTTGTGGGACAATCCCGATTTCAAACGCGGCCTCGACCTTTTTAACCACGGCCGTTTTTTCGACGCTCATGAGGTTCTGGAAGATCTCTGGCGGCCGTTGCCACGCCATTCATCGGCGCAGCAGCGGCTCCGTCTGCAGGTACAGGGGATGATCCAGATCGCGGTTGCCTTTCATCATGAATCCACGGGCAACCACGTGGGCGCGCGCTCGGTGTTGCAGCGCGCGTTGCGGAATATCAAGGGCGCCGAGCGGTCGTTTCCGCAGCTCGATTTCGACCGGCTGCGCTCCGAGTTAGCACTTTGGGAAAGCTATTTGGATCGCTCCGTGGCGAGCGGGGGAAAGTTGAACCATCGCCATCCCGCGCCCGCGCTGCCGAAGATCACTAGCGCTCGGCATCGCCCAGGTTAGCGCCCCAGAGAACGGGGCGCGAACCTGGGGCACATATAATGGAAGCACTCCTCCCGGCGGAGTGATCGTCGAGCCTGCTAAAATCTAGCCGTTGTGAAGGACACTGTCGCGCTGCCCGCGAATCCGCACGTAAGTTCGACTGCTGAGTCTGTTCCCCTTTTGGATTTGCGCCGCCAGTATAACGGGATTCGGGATGAGGTGCTGGCCGCGATCGCGCGGGTTTGCGATTCGCAGAGCTTCGTCCTCGGCCCCGAGGTGGAGGCGCTTGAAGAGGAGATCGCCGCGCTAACTGGAGCGGTGGGCGCGGTTGGTTGCTCTTCGGGGACGGAAGCGTTGTGGCTGGCACTGGTTGCTGCGGGAGTGAAACCGGGCGACTCGGTGATCACTACGGCGTTCAGTTTTTTTGCTTCGGCGAGCGCGATCGTGCGGGCGGGCGCGACTCCGATCTTTGTGGATGTCGATGCCGGCACACTCAATCTCGATCCGGTGTTGGTGGGACGGCGGCTGCGCGATCCGCAAGCCGCTTCTTCCGCAACTGGTAAGATCCGCGCCATTCTTCCCGTCCATCTTTACGGACAATGCGCGGACATGGATAAGTTCGACCGAATCATTCACGAAGATGCGCAGGAATTTGGCGTCGCGCTGGTCGAAGACGCCGCGCAGGCCATTGGCGCCGAATGGAACGGACGGCGCGCGGGATCGCTCGGCATTACGGCCGCGTTCAGCTTCTATCCCACCAAGAACCTGAGCGCTTACGGAGACGCGGGCATGGTCACCACGACCTGCCGCGACATGGCCGAGCACATGCGGCGGTTGCGCAATCATGGCAGTCCGAAGCGTTACTATCATTATGAGTTTGGCTGGAACGGACGCATGGATGCCATTCAGGCCGCGGTGCTCCGCGTGAAACTGGCGCATCTCGCGGAGTGGACCGAACAGCGTCGGCAACATGCCGCGACTTACGATCGGTTGTTTGCTGCTTCGGGACTGATTGTGAGTTCGACCAATCCGGTCGCGAGCGATGGCAAAGTTCCGGTCACTTTGCTGGCGCGCAGTCCGCAGGCCAAGCATGTCTATCATCAGTATGTGATTCGAGCGCAGCGCAGAGACGAGCTGCGCAAATTTCTTGCGGAGCGGAAGATTGGTTCAGAGATTTATTATCCGCTACCGCTGCATCTGCAACCTGTCTTCTCGTACCTCGGATTGAAAGCGGGTGATTTGCCTGTGGCGGAACAGGCGGCGCGGGAAGTGTTGGCGCTGCCGATGTTTCCGGAGTTGACCGAGGCTGAGATCATTCGGGTGGTTCAGAGCATTGCTGACTTCTACAGCTGATTCACCGCCGAGACGCCGAGATCCCCGAGAAAAAGCAGGTCCTTCGCTTCGCTCAGGATGACAACCTCATTTGCGGACTCGGCGCCTCGGCGTTAATCAATGCTTTCTGCGCGCCGTATGGCGTTTTCCCGTACTCGCGGTTGAACGCTTTGAAGGTGTTCGATGCGGTTCCTCGCCGGGAGCGAGCACGCGGCGCACGATCGGAGTGTTGAGTTTGTATTTCTTTTCGACCACTTTGCCGCTGTCGTCTTGCACTCGAATCACGAATGCTGGCAACACACCTTCCTTATCGAAGTTCTCTTGCGCGACAGTTACTGGCAGAACGCCTTCCATGCGCTCGCGGTAGGCGGTTTCGTAGCGATGCTTCCTTACGTTCCAGGTGAAGACGCGAATCTGGTTGAAGTCAAAGGGCAAGCCATCTTTCGGTTCGGTGAGAACGGTTAAATATTGCGCGATTTTTTTGTCTCCGTCCGGCACTTCATTCAGCACGAAGTAGGCGACGATGCGCTGGCCTTCCGCGTACTGTGCGATGTCGAGCGGGACATCGAGATCGATCATGCGGCCGAGCACCCAGCCGACGCGGTTGTGGGAGTCGCGCACGAGCCACCAGTCTTCGACGATGGAAGCGGGCTTGTTGTCTTCATCTTTATCTTTGTCTTTATTATTGCCAGCGGTCTTCGCCCCGCGCTGCGGGGGCGCGACGGAGCCCGCTTTCTCGGCCGTGCCGCGCTTCAACAAACCGAGTTTTTCTCCGGCGGAAATCTGATAGAGATGTTCGGTATCGCGTCCCGGCTCGACGTGCAGATTGGTGTCGTTGCGGGTTGTCCCCGCGGCTTGAACGGGATCGTTCTGGTTGTCGGCGGTCAGTTTCTGGATGCGATCATAGACATCCTGGCTGACCAGATATCGCTGTTCGACCCATCCCATCGCGCCGGTTGCGGTGCGCACTTTGACGAAGCGGCGATCGTGATCGAGCACCTCGACACGGTCTCCGTTTTTTACGACTCCAGTTTTTTCGTAGACGGCGGCGACGCGGTCGCGCAGGAAGGCCTGGACTCCGGAAACGTAGGCGATTTCGAGGACGCGTCCGCCGCCACGATGGCAGCCCGCGAGAAATGCCAGACAGAGGACGATGGCTGCGGAGCGAAATAGAAATGTTGGGATAGCCTTCACGGAGATTGAATTTTAACTATAGCGCGGATGGGACTTGTGGGGACAAATTACTACTTGGTACTCCCACTAGGCAGTTCGCCGACGGCTTTGCGACCACGCTTCTCCCATTCATCAAGATCGACACTTTTTGGTCGAGGGCGGCCGGGGTGGGAGGGCGTGTAAAGAGTTTTCCAATACTCGCCTTCCCCACATATCAGAAGATTCGGTTCCAGATACTTGTGCCAACCATCGGGCGCCTCCGCTAAATCGGGAACCCACGGCTG
>OBLW0100002124.1_pt1 | contig 16124 bp, 17 predicted proteins | sample 1520161 | NCBI WGS metagenome assembly OBLW01 (sample SAMEA3539309, study PRJEB22396) | soil metagenome | biome: tundra; feature: field; material: soil | place: USA | collected 2010-05 | depth 0.15 m | reverse complement strand
AGACTGATGAGGATGGCGCTGTCGTCAATGGAGGCTGACGGCCCAGCTACGTTGCTACATCCCGAACCGATAGAGGACGCCTGGAAAGTCGCAGCTCTAGGAGCTCCCCACGAACCGTTACTCGCTGAGACCTCCAGCCAGGTCAGGCACTTCCATGACCTCCTCCGAATGCGGGGGGCTGCGTCGCCGGACACGGCCAAGCAGCCGTTCCACTCGCGGATAGCTCAGACGGTTAGAGCGCTGCCCTGATAAGGAAGAGGTCAGAGGTTCAGCCGGGTGCCGCTCACCGGGAGAAGAGCAGCGGCACCTGGACCGACCGGAAGAAGCTGACCGGGGAGAGGATGCCGAGGCGGCGCCGAGTCGCCGGGGCGGCCCTGGGGACCCCAGACGTCCAACCCCTCTCAGTAGCCGCCAAGCTGACCCACTTGACCAGCCGCAACGAGAGCAACCAAGCCCGCGCAGTCATCCCCGCTGCGTTGCAGTGCCAACTGCATTGGGTCGTCGCCATAAGCCAGAAATGGGACCCGCGATCGCTGCCAGGGGGAAGCGAAGTGATTGACCAGCCGCCTCAGCTGTGGCGGTCAAGCTGGCGGCGGTGGCGAGCCCCAAGCGACCTGGAGGAACCTGGGTTACCTCCGCTCATCACGGAAGGCCCGCTCGTCATCTGGCCAACGCTCCTACAGCCGTTGGGCCATCCTCTTAACGGCAGAGAAGGGACGGGAGGCGAGGCACCGGACCAAAGACTTGCTACCGAACCACTTACGCTGATGTAGGGCCCGCAAGAGGCGGGCCCTACATCACGCTTAACGGACGAGTCAGCGGACCCTACCAAAGAGGGCCCCGGGCCAGATCATTTCCATCCGGACCCGCGCGCCCGTATGCGGAGCGTCGATCATGTACCAGCCCCCAGCAAAGATCCCGACGTGGTATACCGAGTTCCCGGTGTGGAAGAAGACGAGGTCGCCCTGGCGCCTCGCACTCGCGGGGATGTGAATCGTGGCGTCGTACTGCTGCTGGGCGACGCGGGGGATGTACCGGCCTGCGTGGGCGTAGGACCACTGGGTCAGGCCGGAGCAGTCGAACCCGGCCCAATGGCTCTCTCCCCCGTATTGGTAGAGGACACCACGCTGAGTAGCGGCGATATGAAGGGCCGCCAGGGCGACGTTTGCGGGCACGGCCGCGTGGGCTTTCGTGGCCGACATCGGGTTCAGGGCCAGGGTGAGGCCTAACAGGGCCGCGATCAGCACAGCGGCAAAACGACGGGGCAGCGCAAGACTAGGAGTGGTAACAGACATGATTGACGCCAATCTTTCGAGCCGCCTGCGAAAGGTGACCTGTCGGGTTCGGGCCGAAAGTTGCCCGGCCGCAGTTGGCGGCTTCACCCCAAGGGACACCTATGGTGTCCCGTCTTCGTGGGTCTTCCGTTCCCGACACCGTCTGGTGGGAGTTGCTTGCCATCTGCGCGGGTGACGGGATTCGGCGATCGCGCGGATCGCCCTGTCTGGCTGGCAGGGACTCATAGAAGCCTCGAGGGGCCGGGTCGTGAGGTTCACCCGGACAATCCGTCCTAGGGCGGGGGATGTGCGGGGCATGGTTCTCTCTTCCCGTAATCACGCTAGGACGCCCGCGGAACGGGTATCGGCGCTTCAGCGGGAGGTCATCCGAACGGGGCGGAGAGTTGTCCGAATGCGGGAGCGCAAACCGCTCGCCTGCCGACGACACGCGGCCCACCGCGGCCCCCACAGCCCGACCGCACGAAGAGTTCACCCCAGGAAACCTCGTCCCGAGGTGGTACCACGCGGGCCGACCTTCGGTTATGTCCTCGAACCGTCCTTCCTGGACGGTTGGCTTGATCACAAAGGCGCCGGGGGAGATGGACCGCGGACACGGCTGGCCGGCTTGCCTCGTTGGTCAGCTCGGCGGCCCTGTCGACCTGGCTAGTGTCAGGGCGCGGTCGCGTCTGGGTTCGTCTACTGGGAAGGGACGCCGATCGTCGTGATGCTGCTCATGACGACCGCGGAAGTGTGTCGGGTTGCTCACCTGAGACCTCGCCCCGTACAGCCACCGATGGCAAAGGTCGCCAGTTCGAGCAGCATTTCGTATCATGTGCAGCAGAGAAGTCGATCGGTCCCGCTCGCGAAGTTTAACGTCGAGGAGTGCCAATGAGGCTTGGTCTGCATATCTCGGATTTCACCTGGGAAGGTGGCCCTAGCGCCCTTCGTGAGCGGCTGGCGGACGTAGCCCGCCTGGCCGAGCAGGCCGGCTTTGATCGGATCAGCGTGATGGATCACGTATGGCAGATCGGCCACCTTGGGCCGCCGGAGCACGAGATGCTCGAGGCCTACACCACGCTCGGGTATCTGGCCGGCAAAACCGAACGGGTCAAGCTGCTCACAGTGGTCACTGCCGTCGTGTACCGGGACCCTGGGCTGCTGGCCAAGGCGGTCACCACGCTGGACGTGCTTTCGGGTGGCCGGGCCATGTTGGGGATCGGCGCAGCATGGAACGAGGATGAGGCTCGCGGACTCGGCCTGTTCTTTCCCTCCACCGCCGAGCGGTTCGAGCGGCTCGAGGAAGCTCTGCAGATCTGCCAGCAGATGTGGAGTGAGGACGATGGGCCGTATGACGGCAAGCATTACCGGCTGTCTCGCACCCTCAACTCGCCTCAGTCTCTGAGCCGGCCCCATCCGCCGATCTTGATCGGCGGTGCAGGGGAGCGTAAGACGCTGCGGCTGGTGGCCCGGTATGCCGATGCCTGCAACATCTTCGACAGCCCTGAGCTCGCCCACAAGCTGGATGTGCTTCGGGAGCACTGTAGCCAGCAGGGTCGGGACTACTCCGAGATCGAAAAGACCGTTCAGACGAGGTTCGACCTGGGTGCGCACGGTGAGCGGGTCGAGGAAACGATCGAACATCTGCACGAACTCTCCGAACTGGGCATCCAGGTCGCACACGGCACTCTCGTCGACGCTGGTTCGCTGCAGCCGCTGACGCTGATGGCCGAACGGGTAATCCCGGCGGTGGCAGATCTATAGGGCCGACATGGGCTTAGGCCCTTGCCAGGGTGCGTGCCGTCGTACCGTTGGGCAGGCCGCGCAGCAGCAGACTGTAGGGATAGCCCGCCAGGCTCGCTATCACCACGGCGAGCCCGACTGAGCCTTCCTCACTGTCAGCGCCACCTTGAGCGAGCAGACCTCACCTGGTCACCGCCGCAGAGACAGAACGCTGACAGCTGGTGAAGGCCGGCCCTTCGACCCAGGCCACCTTCAGAACGAATCCAACGTTGGCCTCGAGACGGCCGTCTCGGTGCACCTGAACACACCTCGCCTGAGGCGCACAACGCGGTATCCCGTGACCCACCAGGGGTTAAGGTTCGCTCCCGCCGGCTGGGTCGACGGGAGCCGGTGATCGTCCGGCGAGTGAGAGACATCAGCCTTTCACCAAGCCGACGGCCGGCCTCACACGGGTCGCGACTGGGCCGGTGATAACGCGAGCGCATACCGGCATGTGCTGTCAGAGGCATGATCCCACAGGTCGTACGTCCGCAAAAGCAGCGCGAGCAGCCAAGGTGAATCCGGCCCTGGCCCCTTGGTGATCGATCGCACCGTCCTTTGGTAGCCTCTGGGCGACCCCCGCGGCACCCGTCCAGCCCTGCCGAGCGCTGACTTGGCCCGCCGTGTCCTTCGACACCAAACTGACACACCCTCATCGGCCGCTCATCATATGCTGCAACCCCGTATTCGCCGCAGCACCGCGACGTGATCGGGAGTTCGCAACTTGGCTGCACGTTGGACTACGTCGCGCCGAGATGGTCTCGGGCAGGAGCGGTAGCACCCCCATACCAGCGCTCTGGAATGATCGGGTCATGAGAGCACTCGTGAAGCCCACGGCAGGACCCGGACTCGAGCTGATGGAGCGTCCAGAACCCGTGGTCGGCCCCGTTGACGTCAAGATCCGCGTTCAGCGCGCCGGCCTGTGCGGCACGGACCTGCACCTCGAGCAGTGGGATGACTGGGCAGCATCCGTGGTCAAACCGCCCCTGGTGATCGGTCATGAGTTCTTCGGTGAGGTCGTTGAGATCGGCAAGGACGTGACCTCGGTACAGGTCGGGCAGAAGGCGTCAGGTGAGGGGCATGTCGTCTGCGGAACATGCCGCAACTGTCGGGCCGGGCGCCGTCATGTGTGCATCCGAACCTCCAGCATAGGGGTCAACCGCGATGGGGCCTTCGCCGACTTTGTGGTCATCCCGGCCGGCAACGTGTGGGTGCAACCCGACGACATCGACCCGGATCTGGGCGCAGTGTTCGACCCCATGGGCAACGCGGTTCACACGACCTTGTCCTTCCCACTGGCAGGTGAGGACGTTGTGGTCACCGGGGCCGGCCCCATCGGAATCATGGCGGCCGCGATCGCGCGGCACGTGGGAGCACGGTACGTCGTGGTCACGGACGTCTCGGACTACCGGCTAGAGCTTGCGAAGGCGGCCGGCGCGGACCTGACAGTCAACGTCTCGCGCACAACATTGGCGAAGGCCCAGCACCAGCTCGGTATGCGTGAGGGTTTTGACATCGGACTGGAGATGTCCGGCAGTCCTTTGGCCATGGAGGAGATGATCAACAACCTCAATCACGGTGCCCGAGTGGCGATGCTCGGCCTTCCCAAGGACCGGTTCTCAATCGACTGGGGCAAAGTCATCACCCACATGATCACCATCAAGGGCATCTACGGCCGGGAGATGTACGACACGTGGTACGCCATGAGCGCGATGCTTGCCACCTCGGCGGTGCTGCGCGAGGCCGTGCGCTCGGTGATCACTCACCGCTTCCCTGCAGAGCAGTGGCAGGAGGCCTTTGCCGCAGCCCGATCCGGACAGTGCGGCAAGGTTGTCCTGGACTGGAGCTGAACCAGCGGCATTCGGAGCTCGCAAGAGCGCGACGCACGAACTCGAGACGCACGACTCACGAAGAGGGACACCTGATGTACGGAGCGTTTAAGGAACAGCTGGCCGCCACGCTGCAGGAGATCAGGTCGGCGGGCTTGTACAAGAGCGAGCGCGAGCTCACCTCCCCGCAGTCCGCCCACATCACCACCGCCAAAGTCTCGGCAGTCAACTTCTGTGCCAACAACTATCTGGGCTTGGCCAATCACCCGACAGTCGTTGCAGCTGCCTCCAAAGCATTGCAGGAGTGGGGTTTTGGCATGGCCAGTGTCCGTTTCATCTGTGGCACGCAGACGCTGCACGCCGAGCTCGAGACCAAGCTCTCGGCCTTTCTGGGCACCGACGCGACGATCTTGTACTCCTCATGCTTTGACGCCAACGGCGGCGTCTTCGAGACATTGTTCGGCGAGCAGGACGCGATCATCTCCGACGAGCTCAACCACGCCTCGCTCATTGACGGGATCCGTCTGTCCAAGTCCCAACGGCTGCGCTACAAGAATGCGGACATGGCCGATCTCAAGTCCCAGCTGGTATCGGCGGCTGATGCCCGCCGGCGGGTGATCGTCACCGACGGCGTGTTCTCCATGGACGGCTCCTTCGCGCCGCTGGACCAGATCTGTGACCTCGCCGAGCAGTATGACGCGCTGGTCATGGTGGACGACTCCCATGCGGTGGGGTTCGTCGGAAAAGGCGGTCGCGGGACCCCTGAGCTCTACAACGTCATGGACCGCGTCGACCTGCTCACCGGCACGTTGGGCAAGGCACTGGGCGGAGCGTCAGGTGGCTACGTCTCTGCTCACCAGGAGATCGTCGACCTGCTGCGCCAACGCTCTCGCCCCTACCTCTTCTCCAACGCGGTGGCCCCCAGTGTGGTGGCCGGTTCCATGGCTGCGCTGGACCTGGCTGCCAAGTCAAGCGACGGACGGAAGGCGTTGACCCGCAATACGACACTTTTTCGGACCTTGATGACCAGCGCCGGATTCGACCTGTTGCCGGGCACCCACCCCATCACTCCCGTGATGTTCCCTGGCGAGAACGGCGCACGCACGGCGACCGCTGTTGCCAACGCGATGCTGGATGACGGCATTTACGTCATCGCCTTCACCTACCCCGTTGTGCCACAGGGCAAAGCGCGCATCCGCGTTCAGCTGTCTGCGGCCCACAGCGAGGACGACGTACGCCGTTGTGTCGACGCTTTCGTCAAGGCCCGGGACACAGTCGGATAGCAGGCCGTCTCAAAGGTAGAGCCCGGTCCGTTCAACCTTTACCCGCGGCGCGGCTACCGCATGGATGTCACGCTCTCGCAGCAAGACGTAGGCCTTGCTCTGCAGCTCGACCTCCGCGCGGTCCTCGGGGTCGTAGAGAACTCGGTCACCGATCTCGACCTGCCGCACATTCCTCCCGATCGCCACCACGGCGGCCCAGGCCAGGCGCTTGCCGATACTGGCCGTCGCAGGGATCACCAAGCCCCCGCCGGTCTGACGTTCGCCGACCTCACCCTCGGTCGAGGCAAGCACGCGGTCGTGCAACATCTGGATGGGCAACCGCTCGTGGCCCGCGGTTGCGCTCTCAGCCACGGTGATGGCGACGGTGCAAGATGGCCAGCACCAGCAAAACGGCCGCGCCTGCCGCGGCCACCGCACTGAGGCGCTCCACCCGCAGGTCACCCCCGGGGGTGTGGGTGGACTGGACGAGCTTGGCCTTAACAGACTCTTTCTGTCGGCGCATGATCTCGCGCGGCCGGGTCCGGATAGTCAGCTCATCGATGGTGCTGGCCAGGTGGGCGCGCGTCTCAGCGATCTCGGCCTCGATCTCGTCCGGTGAGGGACTGGCCTGGTCTGGTGGGGGGCTGGTCTGCTCGGCCATTGCGGTGACTCCTTGCGCTCTGAGGTCTCTACAGGGACCATAACGCAGACTGGCATCACACATCTGGGCGGAGCACGCCCGTCGCAACTACCGGAAGGCCCTTCATGCCCCGCCTCGAAACCGGTCAGAAAGCTCCGGCATTCACCCTCGCCGACCACACCGGCAGGTCGGTATCGCTGAGCGACTACACCGGCCGCAACCTGATCATCTTTTTCTACCCTGCCGCGATGACCCCTGGATGCACTACGGAGGCTTGTGACTTCCGTGACTCGCTGGTCCGGTTGCGCCAGGCTGGGTATGACGTCGTCGGGATCAGCCCCGACAAGGCGGAGAGGCTGGCCAAGTTCGTGGAGAAGGAGTCCCTGACCTATCCCCTACTCTCAGATCCCGACAGGGTTGTCATGGATGCGTACGGGGCGTACGGGGAGAAGATGCTCTATGGCAAGAAGGTCACCGGAGTGATCCGTTCGACCATTGTCATCGGCCCGGACGGCACCGTCGCGCTGCCGAAATACAACGTCAAGGCCACCGGTCACGTCGCCTCCATGAGCAAAGCGCTTGGGCTCGACCAAAGCGGGAGCGACGCGACCATATGATTGCGGTTGAGCGGCCGTAGCCCAATTGGCAGGAGGCACAGGTTTTAGGTACCTGACAGTGTGAGTTCGAATCTCATCGGCCGCACCATAAAGTTGACCAATGGCAACGAACAGCTATGAGCCCGGTGGCGACCTGGTTCTCGCGCCCGGCCCGGGGTTCCGCTCCGGGTTCGTTGTCCCGGCCTCAGAGCTGCTCGAGCGGTTCTCACGCTCGTCCGGACCAGGCGGGCAGGGCGTCAACACCACTGACAGCCGAGTTGAGCTGCGCTGGCAGGTTCACGAATCCCCGGCACTGGCAAGGCTCTCGCCCTCGCAACGACGGCGGGTGGAGTCGGCGTTGGACGAGCGCCTGGTGTCCGGCGAACTCATCATCGTCGCATCGGAGCACCGGTCCCAGCGACAGAACCGCGTCGCCGCCCGCAACCGCCTGGCCGAGGCGCTGAGGCAGGCACTGCTGCCACCTCCCCCGCCACGCCGGGCGACCCGGCCAACTCGAGGCTCCCAGCGGCGCCGGCTTGAAGCCAAGAAGCAGCGCGGTGCAACCAAGTCCGGCCGAGGCCAGGTCCGTGACCACGAGGGATAGGCAGCCGGGTCAGGTCAGTCGACGTTGACCGTGATCGTGTGCCAACCTGTGGCCCCGTCCGGCGGGGGCGGCGCCTGGGTCTGGGTCTGCACAATGCCCTCAGTATCGGTGGCCCGCACCGTGATCGTGTGGCTGCCCGTGACGGCCTGCCAGGGCAGTACCCACTGGCGCCATGAGTCAATCGACGGCTCGTCCGCCAGGCGAGCTGGCTGCCACGCACCGTCATCCACCCGCACCTCGACAGCCTTGATCCCGCGATGTTGCGCCCAGGCGATCCCCGCGACGGCGACCTTCCCGGCACTGACCCGAGCCCCGGCACTGGGGACGTCGATGCGGGACTCGGTCTTGACGGGACCGAACTGGGACCAACCACGCGGGGTCCAATAGCCTTGATCCTGGGCAAAGGTGGTCACCTTCAGGTCGGTCACCCACTTGGTCGCGGACACGTAGCCATACAGTCCCGGAACCACCAGCCGCACAGGGAACCCGTGCTCGAAAGGCAGAGGCTGGCCGTTCATGGCAATCGCCAGCACGGCGTTGCGATCATCGGTCAGCACCGACAGAGGGGTACCGGCCGTCCACCCGTCACTGCTGGTCGACAGCACCATGTCGGCGCCTGGTTTGGGCCCTGCCATCTTGAGCAGCTCACGCACCGGCCATCCGGTCCAGACGGCGTTGCCGGTCAGGTTGCCGCCCACCTCGTTCGAGACACACATCAAGGTGACAAGCGCGTCCTGCATCGGCTTGGTAAGCAGGGTCGCCCAGCTGAGGGTGACCTCCCGGTCGACCATCCCGTGGACCTTCAGCGACCAGGTGGTCGCGTCCAGCTGGGGCACAACGAGTGCCGTGTCGATGCGATAGAAGTCCGCGTTGGGCATGATGTATGGCGTGATTCCCTTGACAGGCAACTGCGCACCCGCGGGGATGACCACCGGTCTGACGGCCTGGGGCAGGCGGACGGTGGAACGAGACGCAGCTGCCTGGCGGGCTCCTTGTCCCAGCGACTGACCCAAAGTGGCAGCCGCGACCCCAGCGACTGTGATGCCTGCTCCACCCAACAGAAAACGCCGTCGGTCCAGCGTCGTGCCATGGGCCGCCTCAGCTGCCCGCTGCCACAAGATGGACAGGGCCCAGAGACCGGCGGCCGTGCCGATGGCAGTAGGCACAGGATCGAGAGTCGCTGCATGGGGACGGCTGAGGACCGCCAACATTCCGATGACGCCGAAGAGCGCGAAGGCCACCATCCCTGCCGTGTGCCGCCCCTGCCCCACGATGCCGATCACCGCACAGACCGCGACCAGGAACAGCGCCATCCCGACGATCAAAACAGCCTTGTCGTGAGTGCCGAAGGTCGTGATCGCAAAGTCTTTCAACCACGGTGGCGTGCGATCGACGAACGCGCCACCGACGGCGAACACCGGCGAGGGAGTTCCTACCGCAAGGCCCATACCGGTCATCAGAGCTGCCAGCAGCGTGGCGACACCCACCGTGAGGACACCAGCCGCCACGCCGACAAAGGCCGACCACGATCGCTTCATCCGGCCAGCCTGACACGCCAACCTGTCTCTGCCGCGGATCTCATTGCTGCTAACTGTCGGCGAAGACCTTCCGAAGGTCGGCGGCGAGCGCCCGAAACGCCTTGCCGCGGTGAGAGATCGCGTTCTTCTCCTCGAAGGTCAGCTCGGCGGAGGTCCGAGAGTCACCCTCGACCACGAGAATCGGGTCATAACCGAAGCCGTTATCTCCGCGCGGCTCCCGGGCCAGAGTGCCCGGCATACGTCCTTCGCGAACCACAACAGTTCCCTGCGGCAACGCCAGTGCGGCGGCACACACAAACGCCGCTGCGCGGTGTTCGTCGGGGACGTCGTACAGCTGACCCAGCAGCAGCTCGAGGTTGGCACGGTCCTGGCCATGGGTTCCTGCCCAGCGCCCACTGAACACCCCGGGCGCACCGCCCAAGACGTCGACCGCAAGTCCCGAGTCATCGGCCACCGCAGGCAGCCCGGTCGCCTGGGCAGCCGCAACCGCCTTGAGCGTTGCGTTCTCGGCAAAAGTCACGCCTGTCTCGACCACCTCGGCGACGTCAGGGAACTCCCCCATACCAACGATCTCGAGATCGAGCTCTTCGATCAGGTCTGCAAGGAGCGTCCTGAGCTCGCGAACCTTGTGGCCATTGCGCGTCGCCAGCACGATCCGCCTCACGCGGTGCCCCCGGCCAGGGCTGCCAGCTGCAGCTTGGTGAGGTCGGCACAGCCGGTGGTGGCCAGGTCCAGGAGCGCATTGAGCTGGTCTCGGTCGAACGGATCAGCCTCAGCGGTGCCCTGGATCTCGACAAAAGCGCCCGTCCCGGTCAGCACCACGTTCATGTCCGTGTCAGCGGTGGAGTCCTCGGGATAATCCAGGTCCAGGACCGGTACACCCTTGACCACGCCGACGCTGACCGCCGCGACCGACCCCTTGAGCGGCTGGGCGTTCTTGCCGATGGCGCCATTGCGGCGGCCGGTCTCGATAGCGTCGGCGAGCGCCACGTAGGCACCGGTGATCGCGGCCGTTCTGGTTCCCCCGTCGGCTTGGAGAACGTCGCAGTCCAGAACGATGGTGTTCTCTCCCAGCGCCTTCGTGTCGATTACGGCACGCAGGCTGCGGCCGATCAGTCGCGAGATCTCATGGGTGCGACCACCGATCCGGCCCTTGACGGACTCGCGGTCGGAACGGGTGTTGGTGGCCCTCGGCAGCATGGCGTACTCGGCCGTGACCCAGCCCTCGCCGGTGCCCTTGCGCCACCGCGGCACCCCCGGGGTGAACGAGGCGGCGCACAGCACGCGGGTTCTGCCGAACTCCACCAGAACGCTTCCCTCGGCGTGGTCGAGCCAGTGGCGGGTGATCACAATGTCGCGAAGTTGACTGGTTTCGCGGCCATCGTGACGAGCATCGTGTGAAGTCATGCGCCCAAGGCTAGGCGAACGGGCTCAGAGCTCGTATACGGCGTCTGGTTCGGCCAGCTCGACCTCGCCGGGCCACACTGCCTCAGCCTGGGCCCGGCAGAGGGCGGGGTCGTTCCACGGAGGCATGTGGGTGAGCATCAGCCGGCGCACTCCCCCGGCGTCCACAGCGGCCTGCGCCGCACGGCTACCAGATAGGTGAACCCCCTGGGCGTCATCGCGACCGTCAATGAATGCCGAGTCAGCAAGCGCGATGGACGCATCGCGGAACAGGAGGTTCAGGCCGTCGCAGGTGTCCGTATCGCCAGTGTAGGCCAACACCTCGCCGTCGGCCTCGACCCGGATGCCGTAGGCCTCTGCCGGGTGGCGAACCACGTGCGGTGTGACGGTGAAGGGCCCGATTCGGACAGCCTGACGATCCGCGAGCTCACGAAAGTCGAACTCGTGGTGCATGCCATCTGGCGGGGTCATGTCATAGGCGCGAGCCATCCGTTCGTCCGTACCGTGTGGGCCATAGACCGGGATACGGGCACGGACGAGGACCGTGGGGCTGTACTTCTGTGCGACGTATAGGCCGCAGAGGTCGAGGCAGTGATCAGCGTGCAGATGGCTCAGCACCACGGCGTCGATATCCCTCGGGTCAAGGTGTCGCTGGAGCGCGCCAAGAGCCCCGTTTCCCAGATCGAGAACGAGGTTCCACATGCGGCCCCCCTGCTCGGCCTGGACCAGATAACAGGACGCAGGCGAGGCAGGCCCGGCCAGAGAGCCGGAGCAACCCACGATGATCAGCCTCATCGCGCGGCGGCCGGCTCAGGGTGCGCCCGCACGACCTCGGGGCCCAGGAACCGGCGCGCGAGACGCTCGAACTCCTGCGGGTCACCGGTGGTGACGAACTCGTGCACCGGAGCCGGCAGGTCATCGGGTCGAAGCATCCCCCGATCGGCGAGCACCCGGAATACGTCCTTGGCAGTCTCCTCAGCCGAGGACACCAGGGTGACGTCGTGGCCCATCACGTAGGAGATGACGCCGGTCAGCAGCGGATAGTGCGTGCAACCGAGGATGAGCGTGTCGACACCGCGGGCCACGATGGGATCGAGATAGGAATGGGCGACTGCCAGCAGCTCGTCCCCCGAGGTGACACCGGACTCGACGAACTCGACGAACCGCGGGCACGGTCGGCTCGTGACCGTGATCTGGGGGGCGGCCGCGAACAGGTCAACATAGGCCTGGCTCTGATGGGTTGACTGCGTAGAGATGACGCCAACCTTGTTGTTGCGAGTGGCTGCGCCGGCTCGGCGGACCGCCGGACGGATGACCTCAACAACGGGGACGTCATAACGCTCGCGGGCATCGTGCAGCATCGCTGCTGAGGCAGAGTTGCAGGCAATCACCAAAGCCTTCACCCCACGGTCGACGAGCCGGTCGAGGCATTCAAGGGAGAACTTGCGGACTTCGGCGATGGGCCGCGGACCGTAGGGCTGCCGAGCCGTGTCACCCAGGTAGAGCACCGACTCGTGCGGCAGCTGGTCCAGGACCGCACGGGCAACCGTCAGTCCGCCGAAGCTGCTGTCAAAGATCCCGATCGGTGAGTCTGGCACGGGTCCGAGCGTAGCTGCGAAGCCCCATCGATTGCTTATCCCAGCGCCGTTGGCTCGGTCACATGCCCATCAGAGCTTGGATGAGAGACTCCTGCAACCACGTCAGGAAGTCGTAGTACGCCGCGAGATAGAGCTGCGGGTCATCCTCCAGAGCCGCCTCGAGCCGATCCTGGATTGCATCCGCATCATCATCGGTGCGCAACCCCAGCCGCTCCCCGAGCAGCAGCCGAACGTCGGTCAGTGCGACTACAGTGGCCTGCGCCTGCTGCAGGTCCAGCGTGACCTTGTCGCCGTCAGAGTCGTGCAGCGCCGAGATGGCAGTGGCCAGGTTGGCCGCCTTACGCTCACGCAGACCGTACTCGGTCAGCCGGCGGAACTCGGCTGCCAGTTCTGGGTCCTCGCGATGGGCACTGGGAAGGAGTCGCTCCAGTGCGGGATCGCGGGGGGCGTGCGGAGTATCGTCGCCTGCGTCCTTCAGCCGGGGCAGTCCAAGCCTGGAAACCAGGTCCTGGAAAGCGTCTCCGGTCGACTCACGCGGCACCGGCGCGAGTAACGCGTGGGTCTGCTCAAGGAGCCCCACAACGACCGCACGCTCATCTTCATCCAGTCGGGCAACGAAGCGAGCACCCTTGCGCTTGAATGCCCTTGCCACTTAGTCGTCCTTCTGCAGGGTGGCCCACAGGCCATAGCCCTGCATCGCCTCGGTGTCGCGCTCCATTTTCTCACGCGGCCCGTTGGACACCACGGCCTTGCCCTTCTGGTGCACGTCGAGCATGAGCTTCTCGGCCTTCTCCAGCGAGTAGCCGAAGTACGTCTGGAACACATAGGTCACGTACGACATCAAGTTGACCGGGTCGTTCCACACCAACGTAATCCAGGGCCGATCCACCGAAATGTCCTGCTCGATGTCGGTGCGAGCGAGCTCTGCAGGGGCGATTGACACGGTTCCACCATAGGCTGCCCACCGTGACCAGTACCGCACTGCTGACCGACCACTACGAGCTCACCATGCTGCAAGCCGCCCTTCACAGCGGGGCGGCGCAGCGACACTGTGTCTTCGAGGTGTTCGCCCGACGTCTCCCGGAGGGCCGCCGTTATGCCGTGGTGGCGGGCACGGGACGTCTGGTTGAGGCAGTCCATGCGTTCCGGTTCGGTGACGCAGAGATCGAGCGGCTGCGCGCCGCAGACGTTGTTGACTCCCAGACTTTGGACTACCTGTCGGGCTACCGATTCTCGGGCGACATCAGCGGGTACGCCGAGGGCGAATGCTACTTCCCCGAGTCACCCTTGTTGATTGTTGAGGGCACGTTCGCGGAGTCTGTCCTCCTGGAGACGGTGCTCCTGTCGATTTTGAACCACGACTGCGCAATTGCCTCCGCCGCCTCCCGGATGACTAACGCAGCCGGCGGACGTCCCTGTATCGAGATGGGCTCACGCCGCACGCACGAGTGGGCGGCTGTGGCGGCAGCCAGGGCCGCCTACATCGCGGGGTTCGCGACCACGAGCAACCTTGAGGCTGGGCGCACCCACGGAATTCCCACGGCTGGCACGAGCGCCCATGCATTCACGCTGTTACACGACGACGAGCGAACCGCTTTCGAGGCTCAGGTCGCCAGTATGGGACCTGGCACCACACTTCTCGTCGATACCTACGACGTCCCGGCAGCAGTCAGCCTCGCCGTCGAGGTCGCAGGTGTCGGTCTGGGCGCCGTGCGGCTCGATTCGGGGGACCTTCTCGTCCAGGCGCGTGAAGTCCGAGCTCAGCTGGACGGGTTGGGCGCGAGAGCCACTCGCATCATCGTCACCTCGGATCTTGATGAGCATGCGATCGCAGCGCTGGCCGCCGCACCCGTCGACGCCTATGGCATCGGGACGTGCCTGGTGACCGGATCCGGTGCGCCAACGGCCGGGCTGGTCTACAAGCTCGTGGCCCGCGAAGACCACGCAGGGCATCTGGTCGACGTAGCAAAACAGAGCAAGGACAAAGTGACAGTGGGCGGACGCAAGTGGGCGCGGCGCCGGCTCAACGCACGCGGTCAGGCCGAGGCAGAGATCATCGGCATCGGCGAGATGCCCGATGCCGGTGGTGATGGGCGAGCATTGATGGCGGACCTGATTCGTGAAGGCGAGATCGTCGTCGACCTGACCCTGGAGGCGGCACGCAAGCGCTACGAGCAGTCGCTCGCAGAGCTCCCGGCCCGGGCCCTGCAGCTCTCACGCGGCGAACCGGTCATCCCGACGATCTTCGAGAATGGCCACCGCTGATCAGCCTCGGCTAGCGTAGAGACATGTCTGAGAACCTCAGGGGTGGAACCGCAGCACATCGGGCGCTGATCCTGGTCGACGTGCAGAACGACTTCTGCGAGGGTGGGTCTCTGGCTGTGGCCGGGGGCGCCGAGGTCGCGGGCAGGATCAGTAGGCATGTGCTGAGCCATGGAAACGGATACGCCACGATCGTGGCCACGGCCGACTGGCACGATGACCCAGGCGGGCACTTTGCCGAGCACCCCGACTTCGTCGACAGCTGGCCCCCGCACTGCAGGATCGGCACGAACGGGGCTCTCTTCCACCCAGCCAGCAAGCCTGCCTTCGAACACGTTGAGGCGATCTTCCGCAAGGGACGCCACGAAGCGGCCTACAGCGGCTTCGAGGGCCTGGCGACCGACGGCGACGAACGCATCCCACTTATCAGGTGGTTGCGACACAGAGCGATTGAGCAGGTCGAGATCGTCGGTATTGCCACCGATCACTGTGTCCGAGCCACGGCCATGGACGCTGCCAAAGAAGGCTTCGAGACAACCGTGCTGCTTGACCTGACCGCGGGCGTTGCGCGCCAGAGCACCGAAGCTGCGCTCACCGCTATGGAAGAAGCCGGGATTCACCTCGTCGGTGAACCACCTATCTAAGTGGCCCGAAGAGCGTTCGCAAGGGTGACCGATACCTCGGGCTCCGAGGCAAGCGTGTTGTGAGCCGTGCAGCGGGTGGCGCCGGCCCGGCAGTGCGTCCAGCCGCTCGACCGGCACGTCTTGGGGGACGATGAGGCGAGTCGGCGGACTCCTCATCTGGATGGGCCACCATCGCGCCAGCACCGACGTCCGCGGCGGCAGCACATCCGCATGTCGGCTCGCCCCCAGTCATGACTTCACCGCTGATGGGTTGGCTTCAATCGGGCGACAGCCCGCGTCGCCGACGGTCCTGGCCTGCACAGCCGCACGTGTGGTGACCGATGTGACCGTTGCATTCATGGGGGTACTCCCAAGATCTTTGAAATCGGCTTCTGGCAACCACGGCGACGACAAGTTGCTGCGCGGCATACGCTCCGAGGATGAATGTTCGCGCGCCGATCCGTAGCCCGCTGCTGGCCAGAGTCCGACGTTCCGTCATCGGCGACGACCAGGTGATGCCCGGTCCGTACGGGCCTCGGCGCGTGACCTACGCCGACTACACGGCCTCTGGCCGGGCCCTGACCTTTATCGAGGACTTCATCCGGACAGAGGTGCTCCCGCGGTACGCCAACACCCATACCGAGTCCAGCGGCACCGGCCTGCAGACCACCCGGCTACGTGAGGACGCGCGCGGGATCATCCGCAGGGCACTGGG